>Ga0302267_10000071_pt1 | contig 118997 bp, 104 predicted proteins | sample III_Bog_E1_3_FD_194555 | JGI IMG/M metagenome (GOLD analysis project Ga0302267, IMG submission 194555) | Peat permafrost microbial communities from Stordalen Mire near Abisko, Sweden - III_Bog_E1_3 | ecosystem: Environmental > Terrestrial > Soil > Wetlands > Peat | place: Sweden: Abisko... | reverse complement strand
GGATTTTAACCGCAACCCGAAGGGACGGGGCCATTTTTCCTCATTTCTTCGTCAATCGTCGCTAGCAGACACCCGGTATGCGTCGCTCCTCTTTCCTCGAACTGAGAAAAAATGGCTCCCGTCGCTGCGCACCGGTATATGTCGATACACCCTAGGGTGTATCGAAAAGACGAGGCTCCGACGTGGGTGCGCTCCAATGGATGAGTGAACCCGCCGGCGGCAAAGTCTCTTTCAGATTTCTATCTATTCCAAAAGCCCCGGGATCGAATTATGCTTGCCGCATGGCCTTCTCTCCCCGGCGCAGCCTCCTGTTCGTTTCTTGCGTGCTTCTGGCCGCGTGCGCTGCCGCCGCTCAGGATGCCCGGCCCGGGCTTTCTTCGCATCCGGCCGCGGAACCGGTGGTCATTGACAACTTTGGGAAGAGCTCAGTGCCGCTGGACGGAATGTGGCAGTTTCATACCGGCGACGACCCCGCGTGGGCTGCACCGGGATTTGACGATTCAACCTGGGAGCAGATCGGCGCAGATCAGCCGTGGGGTTCGCAAGGCCACCAGGGCTATACCGGCGCTGCGTGGTACCGGATCCACATCAAGGTCTCCACTGCTCCAGGAACAGACCCGGAATTTGCGCTTCTCTTCAAAAATGTAGACGGGCCCTACGAGGTCTACTGGAATGGGCTGCTGGTGGGGCGAAACGGAGCGCTTCCGCCACACCCCGTCTGGTACTGGGATCCGCAACCTGCGCAGACCTACGGTCTGGGAAAGATTCAAAGCGGGGTGCTGGCGGTGCGTACATGGAAGTCCCCGTTGCTTTCCGCGGACTATTTTCAGTCGGGTGGAATGCAGGATCCACCCCTGATCGGCACTCCTGAAGGAATTGGCCTGCGCAAGAACCAGACCGATCTGCGGTGGCTGCGTGACAGTCAGCTGTTCTTCGGCCTGGCCACAATCTATGGGCTGGTAGCTCTGCTGAGCCTGATCGCGTGGCTGCGCGATCGCAGCCGGTGGCTCATGCTCTTTATGGCCGGCATCTTTCTGGTCAGTCCAATGGACACGCTGCTTGACGGGATGCGGATCAGGCTGCCCTACACATTCCTCTACGGCGCGAGCCAGATCGTGTATCCAATCGGCGAAGTGTCTCTGTGGTTTCTGCTGCTTTGGGTGCTTGACCTGAAGGCCAACGAGACGCTGGTGCGTTGGACACGCACAGCATCCGTAATGATCTTCAGTTTCTGCGGGCTCAACGCGATTCTGGTGATGTTCTGCCTGGGGTCGCCGCATGTGCTCGCGGTGCAGATCGCCGACGCAACGCTCAGCCTTCCGCAGGTAATCCTGGGAACACTGGCGCCCATCCTTGTGGTCTACGCGTTGTTTCATCGCCGCAAGTTGGACTATGCGCGCTGGCTGGTTGCGCTCTTCGCTTTCGCCAACGAGATGCTGAGCCTGGCCTACAACTCGTCCTCTCAGGGCCAGAGGTTCACGGGTTGGACTCTGTCGAGCACCCTGACGACCACGCTTTTCGAGGTGAACCACAACCCGATCCGGGCCTTCACGCTTGCCCAGGGACTGCTGCTGGCCTCGGTGCTCCATGCGGTATACCGGGATGCGGCGGAAAACCGCCGACGCCAGCTGAACCTGGAACAGGAGTTCCAGAACGCCCGCGAACTGCAGCAGGTGCTGGTTCCGGAGACTCCTCCCACGCTGGAGGGCTTCAACGTGACCAGCGCCTACAAGCCGGCCCAGGAGGTGGGCGGAGACTTTTTTCAGATCATTTCTCTCGAAGGCAATCAGGCGGGCTCAACGCTGGTGGTGCTGGGCGACGTGAGCGGCAAGGGGCTCAAGGCGGCCATGGCGGTATCGCTCATTGTGGGCTCCATCCGCATGGCGGCGGATGCCAGTTCCAGCCCCGGCGAAGTGCTGGCCGCGCTCAATCGCCGCCTGCACGGCCGGCTCAGCGGGGGATTCGTCACCTGTATCGCCATGCGTCTTGACCCCGGCGGCCTCTGCACCATCGCTACCGCCGGCCATCCTTCTCCGTTTCTCAACGGAGAAGAGATCAGCCTGCCCGGCGCCTTTCCGCTGGGGCTGGTTGCCTCAACCAGTTATGAAGAAACCACGCTGCTGCTTAGAGAAGGCGACAACCTGAGCCTCTACACCGACGGCCTTCTGGAGGCGCGCAGCCAGTCTGGAGAGCTCTACGGCTTCGACCGCATGAAGGTGCTGTTTCAGACCCGTCCTACGGCAGCAGAGGCCACCGACGCGGCCATCGCCTTTGGCCAGGACGACGACATCACGGTGCTGACCCTGACGCGCCTGGCGGCCGGAGAAGAATCCTCCACGACGCTCACAGCGCCCACTCTCGCACCGTCCTCGTGACCCTCATTCCGAACTGTTTGATTTTCGCTCAGTCCGAAAAGGCCAGCGATTTCAGGCGATGCTGCGATGGGGCATCTGAAGGAGTTCCGACTTTGGCATGGGGGAAGGCGGGACACCCGCGGACGCGCGTGCTTTCACGCCCTGCTCTTCAAGCAGTTGCAGAAACTCATGCAGCGGGACAGGGCGTCCAAAGAGCCAGCCCTGGCCGTGAATCTCACGGCCGGAGCCGGAGAAGTAGTTAGCCTGCTGTTCGGTTTCCACGCCCTCAGCCACCACGCCCATCTTGAGCGCTTCAGCCATGGCCAGAATCTGCGGAAGGATGGCCACCGTGACCGATTCTGTGCCGATGGCCTTGGTGAAAGCCTGGTCCACCTTGATGCAATCGACATTGAGATAGAGCAGGTAAGACAGGCTCGAGTAGCCGGTGCCGAAGTCGTCGATATGAATGCTGTGACCGCGCCAGCGCAGCTCGCGAATGGTCTCCATGGCATCGGCGCGGTTGGCGGTGGAGCTTTCAGTGATCTCGATGACCAGGCTCTTGGGCGTGATCCTGGCCTTCTTTACAGCCTCATCGAGCATGGGCAGGAAGCCGGGGTCGCATAGATCCTGCGCGGTAACGTTGACGCTGAGGCGGAAGTCGGCACGTGTGCGCAGTGTCTCGCCAAAGTCCTTCAACGCGCGGCGAATGATCAGCCTGGTGACCTGTGTAACAAAGCCACGCGCCTCGGCGATCTTGATGAACACATCGGGACCGACCACACTGCCGTCTTCATCCACCCAGCGGGCCAGCGCTTCCGCGCCGACAATGCGTTCTGAATCCATGCTGACGATGGGCTGATAGTTCAAATCCAGTGAGTCGCCGGCGACGGCCCGGCGCAGTTGCTGCTCCATGTTCAGGCTGCGGCTGAAGATGAACGCAATCATCATGCCCAGAAGGCCGCCTGAAAGGCCACCGAGTATGGTTCCGCCCACAGCCATGCCGCCTTCGCCCTGAAACGCCTCGGGAACCGTGGTGGTGGCTGTCACGCATTTGAAGAACGCGGAGGAGCACCGGGTTGCATAGAGCGTGTCTCCCTGGCGTAAAGTGCCTTCGACGGTCAGATCGGGTGCTTGCGGGTGCGGGCCTCGCGCGGCAGCGACTGGGGCGACAGGTGCGACAGGTGCGGCGGGGGTCTGGCTGCTGGGCGGATTCATGGTGAAGATGAGCCGCATGGGAATGTGGCCCAGCGAAGCCGGTTCCTGGGGCGCGAACACCACGTAGGCGTTGCCCAGTTGCAGCCCCGCCCGCTTGAGTCCGGGGTCGCGAATCGGCAGAAGGTTGCTGTAGGCGACCGTGCCATCCTGCTGGGAAAACTCCGGCGCGAATTGCCCAATCGAACGGCCTGGCCGATCCGCCGTTGCGGAGCAATCGATCTTGCCGCCGTGGATGCGGCCGGCATCTTTCAGATAGGTGGAGCGGAAGACCAGCTCGCGGAAGTAGGCGAGTTCGGCGTCGGAGCAGGCCGGATGCGGGGACGCCTTGATGGAAGCGAGCGCTTTCGTCGCTTCTTCCGAGGCTGCATCCTGCTGCTGCGCTACGAGTGTCGAGTATTCGTCAAGCCAGCTCTCCGCCAGGTAGATGGCGATGGCATACCCCAGCAGACAGCCGGCAGCCATCCCGGCTACCGCCATCGTCATTGGGGCCGCACGTGCGACCAATGCACGTCGTTTGCGAGAACTTAGCATAGGAATCGATGTCGCGCCAATTCAACCCAGGTCCCCTGGAGACAGTTACCCAGTCAAACAAGAGTTTCGTCTTTCCTCACTAGATGCAATGACCAATTTGGGGGAGATAGTAACCAATTAGTGTCTAAGTTCGGCACAAAGTCCCTGCAATCGCCCCAGTTTCAAGGTCCCAGATGCCTCAGAACGACGCATCCGGGCTCCTGTGCGCCCAACCAAATTGTTCGCGGCAAGGTGAAAATCTCAGGCCTGGACAGGACCGGTCAGCGTCGGCTCTTTCGCTTGGCGTCGATCCTGGGCCAGTAAGAAAACTCGTCCGCATAGAGTTCTCCGCTGAGGTCGGCCACCCGCTGCTGGAGGCGCGCCTGCGCGTCCACGATTGCCTGGTTGTAAATGGCCGGGCCGATCTCCTCAACAAAGAAGTTGAGCAGTTGCCCCGCCGGCAGATCGCCGATGGGTTCAGGCATGTTTTCTTCGAAGTAGCGTTTCAGCGAGGAGATGGCCGCCGTACGCGTCTGTTTGGAGAGTTCAGGGGTAATCATGGGCGTGAATTCCTTGAGATGAGCTTACGCCCGTAGATACAAGTATTCGCACAGCCTGTTATTCCGCCCAGTTCTCCATCTTCAGTCCCTGAACCCGCCCAAACTCGCGCGTGTTATGGGTCACCAGTGTGAGGCCGAGACTGCGCGCGTGTGCCGCAATCAGCAAATCATTCGCGCCAATCATCTTCCCGCGCGTCTTCAAGTCCGCTCGAATAAGCCCGTAATCCACAGCAGCCTCGCTGGGAAAATCGAGGACGGCAACATAGCGCAGATACGCATCGAGCGCCGCCTGATCCTGTTTTCGCCGAGGAGAGACTTCTATTCCAAACGCCAGCTCTGCCTTCGAGATTGCGGAGATGCAGACATCGGCTACTGCGACCCTTTCAAGCCTGCGCAGAACGGCGGTGTCGGTGCGCTTCATGATGTAGGAAGAAATATCCGTGTCGAGCATGTAAAGGGGCATTAGGGCCTGTTCACACTACTGGGGTGGATGGCGTTGCGAGCGAAAATCGGGCCAGACACGACGGAGTCCGAAGGGCTGTGGCGGGACCACAGCCGAGGACGACAACAAAGTATGGCCCGATTTTCTCCGCCACCCTTCGGGCCGGGGCCAATTTTCCCGATTTCGTCGTCATTCGTCGCTAGCAGGCACCCGGTATGCGTCACTCCTCACTCCTCGAACTCGAAAAAATTGGCTCCCGGCGCCGCCGCCTCAGTAGTGTGAACAGGCCCTAGATCGACCGCTCTTGCACGGGCAGATCCTCAACCCCCTCCATAAAGTGCTCGCAGGCTGCCGGGGCCGAGGCCAGGTAGTCCGTCCAGCCGGTGGGCCGCGCGGAGAGAATCACATCGTCGCCCTGTCGGCGGATAAAGACCTCGGCGGTCGAGAACTGAAAGTCCTTGGGCAAGCGAACCGCCTGGCTCCTGTTGTTCATGAAAATTTTGGCTGTACGCTGCATGTGGCCCTCCCGGAAAGAATGCATATACAAAAGTATATGCCAAAAAGGGAACGAGGAGGAATCCGGTCGAGGGGCAAGGCACGGGGCGCGACTGACTCCTGACAACTGAAAACTGTCTTTCAGTACCGCCGCAGGTAGGTTCCGGAGAGGCGGTCGTGCCAGGTGAGGTGGTCCTCGTCGAAGATGGCCCACGCAACGCCCAGCCCCACCGGCAGCAGGGACAGAATCAGGGCCACCAGCCGCCTGCGTCTCTGCGGTGCGGTTGGATTGTCGTCGTCGAAGGTGCAGAGCGCGATGTGGGCATACTTCATCCCCAGCGTTCCCTCCGCAAAGGTAAGAAACAGCGCGTGGTAGAGGGCCGCGATGGCCACCAGCGCCAGCGCCGAGCCGATCTCAATCCCCTTGAGCGGCGGCAATTGGCTCACATGAGTGGCTGCAACCATGGCTGCAGCCAGGAAGGCGCCCGTAATCAGCGCGCCATCCACCAGCGAAGCCATCACCCGCAGCCCGAAAGGCGCCAGTTCCAGCACAGGCGGGGCCGGCGGAGCATCTTCTTCCAAGTCGATTTCCGCGCGCGGCTTCACCATGGGCTGCTCGCCCAGTCGAATGTCGGACCACTCGGCGCCGCGCCACGCAGGCGCCGCCGTCTCGATCGCCATCTCCGCGGATTCGGGTTCGACGGAGATGCTTCCGGGGTCGACCTCAAAGATGCTCAACTGCGCGTCGGACGGCCCCACCCCGTACTGGACTTCGGCACGGCGCGGACGCATCTTGCGCGTCGCCACCAACTCGCGGGGAAACTCGATCAGGTTGGCATGGATCGGCTGCAGCGGCTCAACCGATTCAATCGCTTCCTCGGCGAAGCTATGCTGCGCATCCGCGTCGCGCTCCCACCATGCCTCGGCAGGATGGTCAAAATCTGCCGGTCCATGGGAGGTGCGTGCAATCGCGGGCTCCGCCGGACGAACCGGCAAATCCTCATCCCAACGGATTCCGTAACTGTGCGGTTCTTCATGCTCCGCCGGCAGTGTGGGTGCAGGCAGGGGCAACGCAGAACGGGCAGGCTCAACGTGTGCCTCCCATGCTCTCTCAAAGGCACGTTCGGAAGACAGAACGCGAAAGGCCTCGGGGGCGCGGGCGTGTTCAGCGGCGGAGGCAGCCTCAAGGCCAGCAAGAACGGACTCCGCCGCGGCCTGCAGATCGAGCGCGGCGCGCGACGCGGCTTCTGCCGCTCGCACTGCACTGCGTGCCTCTTCAGCGAGCATCTGGCTGTAGCTGGGCGCCTTGGCGTAACGTGCCGCTACGCGCGCGGCCGCGGACTGCGCCGCACGGCTTGCGGCGGTGTGGCTGGCCTCATGCGCCGGAGGCTCGGCGACAGATCCGCCTTTGCGGTGCTTGTGTGCTTCAAGGCGGCGATTGACTTCCTGCTTCCAGGACGCTGCAAGGTTGGCTTCGATCGGGGATGTACTCAAAGCTCCAATGTCCCTTCCGGCACAGGCGATATGGGCCCGCGCGCAGGCCCTCTTGCCGTCGTTGCGGCCCGCATGCCTCATCGTAAACGCGGCATCAAGGCGATCCGTCTCAAAAAGGACAAGGGGGTATCGCAGGAATACACAGTGGATGGCCTGTCGCGGCGCTGGCGCAGCTTCATATTCCGCGATGACTGCCTGCTGCCGGAGACGCTCGGCGCGCGTCCCATCAACTGGCGCCCGCTTTTGTTATGCTGAGCCTTGGTCCTGGGATGCACTCTCGTCACGGAATGATGATCGCGCTGCTGGCGTTGCTGCCGGCTCTTTTTCCCGTCCACCTGGACGGGCAGACGCCTCCGGCGCCCGCTCCCAGTTCCAATCCCAGCCCCCAGGCTGCGCCGGAGCAACTTCCCGACGAGCCCAGCCTTGAGTTGATGCCCATAGCCCAGCCCGAACCGGCGCCGCAAACCGGCGTTCCCGCGCTGCTGGCGGCCGGCACGCAGACGGATAAAGGCAACCTCTGGACCGGCACGGGCGGAGTGGTGATCCATTACCGGGATTACATTTTGAGCGCCGACAAAGCGATCTACGACCGGTCGACCACGGAACTCGAAGCCGAGGGTCATGTGCAGGTGGCCGGCGGGCCTGAGGATGTGGTGATCAATGCCGATCGTGGCGAGATGCACCTGGATGTTCACACCGCACGCTTCTTCAATGTAAGCGGAACCATCGGCGTTCACACCCGCAGCCACTCGGTGGTCTACACCACAGCGAATCCATTCTTCTTTACCGGGCGGGTGCTGATTCAGACCGGCGAGGGCAAATACAGGATCGTCGATGGTTCAATGACCAATTGCCGGTTGCCCAAGCCGGACTGGCTGCTGATCTCAAAGAGCATCGATCTTGCGAACAACAAGGCCTCGACCACCGGCTCGGTCTTCAAATTCCTCGGCGTACCGCTCTTCTATCTGCCTTATCTGCGCCATCCGACCGACGAGACAGGCCGCGAAAGCGGGTTTCTGATTCCCGTGTTTCCCAGTAACTATTCATCGGTCAGGGGCTACACGCTGGGAGAGCAATTCTATTGGGCCATCAGCCGCAGCATGGATATGGTGATCGGCACGGAATACTACAGCAAGCGCGGCTGGGCGCCCAACGGAGATTTTCGCTATAAGGGACCGGGGATCGACCACCTGGCGGTTCGCTGGCAGGCACTGCTCGACCGCGGCTTCGAACAGCAGGTGGGCACGACCATCCCAGCGGGCGGCAGCGCAGGCGCCGGCCACGCAAAAGTGCTGTCAGGTCCAGTTGGCTATGAATACGTGAACCAGGGCGGCCTTGATATTGGCGCTCTCGGCCGCAAAGATCTGTCCGATGAGACGTACATCGTCGGCAACGTCGAGTTTCTGTCCCACTACGTTTATCGCCTGGTCTTCGACGACAACTACTCGCAGGCCGTCAGTTCCGAAGTGTCGAGCGTCATCGGAATGACCCACGCGCACAACGGATTCATTCCCTCGGCTTCGCTGGACCGCTTTCAGACCTTTGCCAGCGCAACCAACGGCGACGAAGCCAGGATTCTGCATCTGCCCAACCTTCGCTACGACGTACTCGATCGCCCACTGCGTTCCTCGCCATTCTATTGGAGCCTGAGTTCGTCGCTCGATTATCTGTCCCGCTCCGAGCCTGATTTCCACGCGCGCAATGTGGGCCGCATTGATTTCTATCCGCATCTCTCGCTGCCCTTCTCAGTAGGCGGCTGGAGCGTGGTTCCCGAGGGCGCGCTGCGCGAAACGTTTTATACCGGCAGCCAGACGCCCGACCTGACCGGCATTCAAGCGGGGACACCTTCCATCAGCCACGCCGCAATCAACCGCGCCGGCGTGGAAGCCTCAGTGGACATCCGCCCCCCGGCCATCGAGCGCGACTTCCTGCTGCCACGCTGGAACCGCGTGCTGCGCCACGTGATCGAGCCGGAGTTGACCTACCATTTTGTAGGAGGAATCGGGCAGCAGGCTCGCGACGTTCTGCTTATCGACACCTCCGACATCGCCACCGATACCAATGAAGTGGGATTCGCGCTCAACCAGCGGTTTTATCTACGTCCCAACGGCGACCTGATCTGCGATGCGGAAAAGATGGAGGCTGCCGGCGGTTGCGACGCCAAGCCGCGCGAATGGGCCAGTTGGCGGATTGCGCAGGAATTCTTTTTCGATCCTTACTTCGGCGGCGCACTCATCCCGAACCGGCGCAACCTGTTCGACTCCACGCTCGACCTGACCCCGATTGCCTTCCTCACCGGTCCGCGCAACCTGGCGCCGGTGATCTCGCGGATGCGCTTTGAGGCCATTGACAACCTCCGCGTGGAATGGGACCTGGACTTCGACCCCAAGAACGGACGCCTGGATTCCGACAATATCTTTGCCGGATACAGCTTTGGCCGCACCACGGTAGGCGTTGGCCACGCCATGATGAACGCGGTGGACGAAAAGAGCGGCGCCGCCTCAACGCTGCAGAGTCAGCAGGTGCAGCCTTTCCTGGCCATCGGCAAGCAGAACGGGAACGGTTTTAACCTGGCCGCCAATGGCGGATACGACTTCATCCAGCACTCGATCCAGTACGCCGGAGTGCAGGCCGTCTATAACTGGGACTGCTGCGGGCTTACATTTGGCTACCGGCGTTTCCAACTGGGAACGGTCGGGACCACAAGCCGCGATGAAACGCAGTGGCTCTATAGCTTTACCCTCGCCAACTTTGGTTCGCCGGGCGATATCCGCCGCTCCAACTCGGTCTTTCGCGATCCCTCGCTGCCGCCCGCGTATTAGGGGCACGGTTGGCCTTTTTCGGCGGTCCGCGTCCACTCCTTATACGCCGAAGGGACCTGGCTTTGAGCGGCGCCTGACAATGCCCCGCTGGAGTATCCTTTCTTAAGAGGAATTCAACTTGTTGCGTATTCGACTATTGGCCGGCCTGCTGGCCCTGTGCATGACCGTGGGCTGCAAGGCCCAATCCGCACCCCCGCAAGGCGATGCGAAGATCCCGCTGGATCCCGCTGTGCTCAACCGGCACATTGAAGTGATGGTCCGCTCGCAGTTCAACGTTCCGCAGGATTACAAGGTGACGCTGGGCGACCGGGGACCAAGCCCGGTGAATGGCTATAACACGCTGCCCATCACCCTTTCTCGCGGCGCGAAGAGCACCGTCGTCAACTTCCTGGTCTCAAAGGACGGCGAGACCCTGGCCCGGCTGGAGACCTTTGACCTGGCCAACGATCCCGTCTTTACCATCGACGTGGCCGGCCGCCCCATCCGCGGCAATCCGAATGCGAAAGTTACGGTAATCAACTTCGACGATCTCGAGTGCCCGTATTGCGCCCGCATGCACCAGTCGCTGTTTCCGGATACGATGAATCGCTACAAGGACAAGGTTCGCTTCATCTACAAGGACGACCCGCTGGTCAGCCTGCATCCCTGGGCGATGCACGCCTCAGTGGACGCCAACTGCCTGGCCGCGCAGAGCGGCGACGTCTACTGGACCTATGTCGATTACCTTCACGCCCACGGCCAGGAAGTGAGCGGCGAGGACCGCAACCCGGCCAAGAGCTTTGCCGCGCTGGACCGCATCGCAAAACAGGAAGCTACACTGGCCCAGCTCGACGCCGGCAAGCTGAGCGCTTGCATCGCCAAGCAGGACGAAACCCAGGTGCGCGCCTCAGCCGCGGAAGCGGATGCGCTCAAGATCGATGGAACGCCGGCGGTGTTCGTCAACGGCGAACGGATTGACGGCGCCATCCCGGAAGAACAAGTTTGGGCAGTGATCGACCGCGCGCTGCGCGCCGCGGGTATTGAGCCGCCGCCGCCGCCGGACCCCGCACCAGCGGCCCCATCGAAGCCGGGCGCGGGCGGCAAATAGAGTCCGGCCCGCTATCTTTGCGCCGGTTTGTGGATTTATGCTTGAATGCTGGGGCTTTGCGGACCCCACAGGGATGCTGGGGCATCATGAGCCCCGCAGGAAAGCTGAGGCGTTGAGAGCCCCAGAGGAGACATCAGGTTGCAAGTCGAATCCGTTTTCCAGGCAAGTTCCCGTATGACCGGCCTTGTTCTTCTGAGTGGCGCCCTGCTCGTGACTGTTGCCGGTTGCCACCGCGTACCGTCTCCCGACGTGGTGGCGACTGTGAACGGCAAGGAGCTTCTGCGCTCAGACATGGAGCGGTACTACAAGGCGAACCTGGGCGACAACCCGCAGGCGCCTTCCGCGGAACAGGCGGACATTGGCCGGCTGACCATTCTGGGCAAGATGATCGAAGACGAGATTCTGCAACAGCGCGCCGCCAAGCTGAACCTGGTTGCCTCCGACGAGGATGTGAATGCCAAACTCACGGAGATCAAGGCGCCCTATACGCAGGAGGAGTTCGACCGGCAACTGAAGGTGCGTAATACAACGCTGGATGACTACAAGCGCGACCTGCGCCGGTCACTGACCACGACCAAGCTGCTCAACAAGGAAATTGAATCGAAGATCAACATTACCGATGCCCAGATCAGCGGCTATTACTCCGCGCACAAGTCGGAGTTCAACCTGATTGAGCCGCAATACCACATCGCGCAGATCGTGGTGACCACCGCGCCTTCTCAACAAGCCGGCAACCTGCAAAACAGCAAGGCAAACGGGGACGCCGAAGCGCGGAGGAAGATTCAGGATTGCCACACCAAGCTGCAGAACGGCGACGACTTCGGCAACGTGGCAATGAACCTTTCAGAAGACGCCACTACCGCCTCCAATGGCGGAGACATGGGCTTTGTTGCCGAATCGGCTTTGCACACCCAACCGGATGCCTATAACGCCATCAGCAAGCTGAAGCCGGGACAGATCACCGATGTAATTCCGATCGCGGATGGTTCGGGACCTGGGCACCGCACGATTGGCTACGCCATCTACAAGCTGATTTCGAAGGAACCGGCCGGGCAGCGCGAATTGAATGACCCGCGTGTTCAGGCGCTCATCCGCCAGAGCCTGCGCGACGGCCATGCGCAACTACTCAGAAACGCCTACTTCGAGACCCTGCACGACGATGCCAAGGTACACAACTATCTCGCCGACCAGATCCTGAAAGAGGGCGCGAAGTAGCCTCGACTTCCACTCGCTGAAGGCAGGTGCGCGTCCCGGAGGGACGAGGTGAAAGTCGCCACGGGTGGAGCGAAGCGGAACCCGCGGAACAGCCCCATCCCGCGGCCCGCAACCTGCAGGGTCGCGATGAATGGCGCCAGTTCCCTCCGGTTGATTCATCTCATCCTCCCGGTTTTTCCTGCCGGGGAGCGAGCAGTACGCCCGAGCGAGCCACCCGTGAGCGTCTGCTCCATGCAATGGCCGCCCCCCAAGCAAAAACGGCCTCCGCGCCAGGCGGAGGCCGTTCTTGTGAAGATGAAAGTTTCTCTACTTCATGTTGCCGTTTGAGTCCATCGTGATTCCGCCCGGTCCGGCGTTCTTCTTCTCTTCGTTGGCCTTGCGCGTGCCCATGGCCTTGGCGCGCCAGTCTTCTGCCGAAGCGACATCCGCCTTGACCGCGGCGGGATTGCCGTAGTCGACATCGGCCTTGCGGCGGTAGGTCAGGTTCAGATAGGCCATCGCTTCGTCGTAGTTGGCGCGGTTGGCAACTGCCTGGTTCAGGTATTGCAGACCCTCTTCGACCAGCGGAGCATTTTCTTCCTTGATCACGTCCATGATCTTCTTGGGCGCCTTCGTATTGCCTTCGCCGTCGTCGTTGATCCCGGCCGGCCCAAACCCCTTCATGACATTGTCGTGGGCGAGGGCCCAGTCGATTTCGCCGATCCAGTAAGCGGCCTCGGGATCCTTGGGGTCAACGGCAAGAACCTTCTTCTGCCACACCTTGGCATCGTCGACCTTCTTGATGCTGTAATAGATGGCGCCAATCTGCTTCAGGCTGTTGACATCCGTCGGGTTCTTGTCCAGAACCTCCTTGAAGATGTCGATCGCCTGTTGCGCGGTCTTGATATTATCCGGCGTATCGGCTCCGGGGACCACGTTCTGGGCCAGCGCGGTGGCCAGATAGCTCTTGGCCATGGGCAGGCTGGGGTCGTACTGCGTGGCCTTCTGGAAGTGGCCGATCGCCTCTTCATAGCGGGCGCCCTTGTAAGCATCCACTCCCTTGTTCAACTCGTCACGGGCTCTTAGGCGGTCGCACCCGCTCATCGAAAGCACCATGCCTGCCAATGCAACCGCGAGCGCCGTAATTCGTGCGGGTCCATTCATGTTCGTATCCTTCTCCTTCAGGCCGTGGCTTGGTGTCGCGCGCCTGGAAAATCATGCACCTGGCAGCGGGCGGGAGCAGCCGAAACCGAGGTGAGAAAAATTGTACTCCTGTTGCTGCCCGAAGAATGAGACGTGCATCACACGGACAGGGCCGGAAAAATCAGAGGAACGAGGTATTCAAACTGCCCCGCCCGCTTACTTGCCGGCCATAGCTTTTGGCGTAATCAGGCCGATTTGATCCACACCTGCCGCATGGCCGATGTCGATCGCGTCCGCAACCTGAGTAAAACTCAACGAATCGTCACCCTTCACAAACAAAACTCTCTGGGCGCGATTGGCGTAAATTTGAGCAAGCCGGGCGGGCAGATCCTGCCGCGCCACATCCTGCCGGTTGATCCTGTAAGCCAGATCTCCGCCGCTGCCCTTGAAAACCTCAAGAACAACGGAGCCGGAGCCTTCGGCCCCTGAAGATGCTCTCGGAGCGAGGGCTGCTTCTCCCCTGGGCAGAGCGGGGACGATCACCATGAAGATGATCAGCAGAACCAGCAACACATCGATCATCGGCGTGACGTTGATCTCGGAAGTCATTGCACCCGAATTGCCGTTGCTCATGGTCATGGCAGGGTTCCCCTTTCTTCCCGCTTGAGGGAGATTGCAGTCGATGGGCCTTTACTGGCCTTCAAGAATCTTGGGCGTCATCAATCCGACGTGATCCACGTTGGCCGCGCGGGCAATGTCGATGACTTCCGCAACATATTGGAAGTTCAGATCGTCGTCGCCCTTGACGAACATGACGCGCTCGGCCCGGTTGGCATAGATTTCCGTCAGCCTGGGCAGCAGGTCAACCTTGTTCACAGGGGTTTCGTTGATCTTGTATTGCGGCGCGCCGCCGGAGATATGCAGAACCTGCACCACAATCGTGCGGTCGTTATTCTGCTGTTGCTGCGGAGTCTTGGGCGGCTGGGGCACCAGCGCATCCAGGCCCTTGGGCGTCACCGGCACGATCACCATGAAGATGATCAACAGCACCAGAAGGACGTCGATCATGGGCGTAACGTTGATGTCGGACGAGTAACCTCCCCCGCCTCCAGTTGTCATTGACATGGCTTAAAGCTCCTCATGTTGCAAAAGTCATTGTAGAGACGGCCCAGACAGAGCCAGCTACTCGCCGCCGGCCAGATTGCCTTCGCGCTTCTGGGTCAACAGGCCCACATCCTCCACGCCTGCGGTGCGGACCGCGTCGATCGCATCCTCGACCGCACGATACTGCGCGCGGGCGTCGGCGCGAATAAAGATGGTCTTGCCCGGCTTGTCGGCCAGCTTGTCGCGTACCCTGGCGCCAAGCTCGCTCACGCCAATCTTGTCCTGGCCCAGGAACACACCTCCGTCGCGGGTGATTGCCACCACGATAGCGTCTTCCTTGTCGGCGTCGGGCATGGCGGTAGGATTGTCCACCTTGGCCATATCCACAGACACCTTGTTCTGGAGCATGGGGGTAATGACCATGAAGATGATCAGCAACACCAGCATGACGTCCACCATCGGGGTCACGTTGATGTTGGAGCTGACGTTGGTAGCTTCGTTGCGAACCGCGATTCCCATTGTGAAAGCTCCATGCTTCTAAGATTTTTCAGGGTTTCATCCAGCGTTAAGAACAGCCGTCGGGTTTTTGCCGAGGTTGAAACCGGCGGGCAGGAGACCTGGTTTGAGGTCTCCCGCCCTCCGCAGCTTCTCGCTCGAACCGGCAGCCGCTTCGCTTAGCGCTTGTGGCTCTGCTTGATGAAGTAGTCGATCAGTTCGCTCGAGGAGTTATCCATCTCCACGTCAAATGATTCGACACGCCCGGTGAAGTAGTTGAATGCCATAACGGCGGGGATGGCGACCAGAAGGCCGAAGGCCGTGGTAACCAGCGCTTCTGAAATACCGCCCGCCACCGCGCCGATGCCCGATGTCTTCTGCGTGGCGATCTGCTGGAAGGCGTGCAGGATGCCGATGACGGTGCCGAGCAGACCAACGAACGGTGCGGTCGCGCCGATGGTGGCCAGAACCGCAAGGCCCCTCTTCAGCTTGGCGTGAACGATCGCTTCGGCGCGCTCCAAAGCGCGGCCCGAGCTCTCGATGGTCTCCTCGGTTGGCTGACCGGCTGAGGCGCGGAACTCCTGCAGGCCGGCCGTGACAACCTCGGCCAGGTGGGACTTCTTGTTGCGATCCGCGATCTTGATGGCTTCCTCAAGCTTGCTGTCCTTCAGGGCGCCTGCAACCTTGGGCGCAAACTCGCGCGACTGCTTGCGGGCAGCGGAGAAATACAGGTAACGGTCGATCATCACGGCCAGCGACCAGATCGACTCAATGAAGAGAACGATGGCGATAATGCGAACCGGCCATCCCATGTGTTCCCACAGCCCCATGGGGCTGAAGCTGACCGCCTGGTCTTCCTGGAACAGCGCCAGGCTGCTAACCGTGTGCGAAGCGAAATGTGCGAGCTGAGCGAGAATCACTGAATCGTTCCTCCTAAGGAGTTTCTTGTGAAGTGCGACTGCCTTGCGGTTGCTGAGAATGCGGGTCTTTCACGATTCGCATCCAGGTAAAAAGCGAAGCTCCTTCCCCAAACCGAGGGAAGGAGCCAGAGAATTCATCATCCGCCCAGGGTGAAGATCACGTTCACCGTGGTATCAACTTCAACAGGCTCGTTGTTCAACAAGTAGGGCCTGTAACGCCAGGTCTTCACCGCATCCAATGCGGCCTGACGCAGCATCTCCGGTCCGCTGAGGACACGCAGATTGGTAATGGTGCCGGTCTTGGAAATGGTGGCTTGCAGAATCACCGTTCCTGAGACGCGTGCAGCCTTGGCGATGGGAGGGTAAGTAGGCTGCGTCTTCTGCAGCAGCAGGCCCTGCGCAACACCGCCTGAAATATTGACTTTCTTGGGAGGGGCAGCCTGCACCTTGGGAGGAGCCGGCGCCATGTTGCCCATGCCTCCGGGAACTCCACCTGGGCTGCCGAAGCCTTCCATGCCGCCGGCCACGCCAAAGCTGGTTGAGGGCGGCGCTTCCGACTCCCTCACCATCTTGATGTCTTTCGGAATCTTGGTGGGGGCGGTCAACTGATTGTTCATCATCTCCGACTTCACCTGGACCACGTGCACAACCTCGGGCGGAGGCGGCGGCGGGGGGGGCGGGGGCGGCGGGGGCGGCGCCAGCAGCATCGCCTGCTGCATGGCCGCTGGCAACTTTTCAGGGTAGATCAAAGGAATCAGAATCAGCAGAAGAAGAACGGAGCCGTTGGCAATAAACGTCACCATCATCCAATACTTGCTTTTGCTCTTGATCCTACCCGCGGATTCAAACGTGGAATCTTCAAACATGGCCAGCCTCGAATCGGGTGTGTGTTACCTCTAATTAGACACCGCGGGGACGTTGAATGTTCCCGGGGATCAAAACGGCGCCACATGTGCGTGCTCCACTTTTATCAGAACGACCCCTAGTATGCAAAACCTGCTGCAAACCAGGTGCAAACCGTCTGACAGACGAACCTAGGTGCGAGGACGCCTGGCTGCAGGCAAAACGACTGCCTGGCCCTTTGACGAGCGCCATTGCTGCCACGCCACCAGCATCGGCGCGGCCACGGCGATGGAAGAATAGGTGCCGATGATAATTCCGATCACCAGGGCAAAGGAGAAGCCTCTCAGTACCTGGCCGCCGAAAATATAGAGCGAGAGAACGGTCAGGAAAGTAAGCCCCGAGGTCAGCACCGTCCGGCTCAGCGTCTGATTGATGCTGCGGTTCACCACATCGGGCAAGGACTCGCGGCGGCTGAGGCGCAGATTTTCACGGATGCGGTCAAAAACCACGATCGTGTCGTTCATGGAATAGCCGACAAGGGTCAGAATGGCGGCGATGACCGTGAGGCTGATCTCCTGGCCGGTGAGCGCGAAGGCGCCGACGGTGATGAGCGTGTCGTGGAAGCAGGCCACAACGGCGGCTACGCCGTAGATGAGCTGGAATCGGAACCAGAGATAGATGAGCATGCCGGCCAGCGAGTAGAGCGTCGCGAGCGCGGCCTTCTTCTCCAACTGCCTGCCCACCGTGGGGCCCACGACCTGAACGTTAAGTATGTTGCGCGCGCTGATGGTGCTGTCGTAGTGATCCTTGAGCGCGGCTTCGATTTGTTCCCGCCCGGCATCGAGCGAGCTCTCATCGTGCTGTTCGGGCAAACTGACGAGCACCTGATTCAGCTTGGGCTGATCGTAGATCACAACGTCGGCATCCTTGATGCCGGCCGCCGCCGTAGCCTGGCGGATCTTGCCCAGGTCCGGCGTATGGTCAAACTGCACCTGCACCTGCGTGCCGCCGCGGAAATCGACGCCCAAGGGAACCGGGCTGCCGATATGCTGCCAGTGCCAGCCCATGGAGATGATGCCGGCCACACTGAATATCATGCTGAATGCCAGGAAATACCATTTCTTCCCCAGCCAGTCGATACTTACTCCGCGAAAAAATTCCACTTCAATCTCCGCCTTCCTGCTACCGGGAAGCCCACGGCTCCGGCATCCAAATCCTGTTTTCGTCTCGCTGCCTCTGCATTTCGCCTTGAGACCGCGATGCTTGAAGAAAATGCAAACTCTAGATCGAAACCATGTCGCCCGGCTTCATCTTGTTCAGATGAGCGTCAAAGATCACGCGGGAAACGAAAACGGCCGTAAACAGGTTTGCCAACAGACCGATGGTCAGCGTGACGGCAAAGCCCTTGACCGGCCCGGTTCCGAACATGAACAGAATCGCCGCCGAAACGATGGTGGTCACGTGGGTGTCAACAATCGTGACCCATGCGTGCGCAAACCCCTGGTCCACCGCGGCCGAGGGCGCCTTGCCCGCCCTGACCTCCTCACGGATGCGCTCGAAGATCAGCACGTTGGAGTCGACGCCCATACCGATGGTAAGAATGACACCGGCAATGCCGGGCAGGGTGAGCGTAAAGGTCATTCCCCCGTTGCCCGCCGATTGCGCCAGCACGCTGGAGAGCCCCATGACGCCGAGAAGAATCAGCAGGTTGAGGAACAAGGCCAGGTCGGCGTTGATGCCCGCGCCGCGATAGTAGATCAGCATGAAGATCATGACCACTGCGATGCCCGCGACGGCCGCGGTGACGCCGGCGCGAATGGAGTCGGCGCCGAGCGACGCGCCCACCGTACGATCCTCAAGATATTCGAGCGACGCCGGCAGTGCGCCGGTTTCAAGCAACTTGGAGAGCCTGAGCACTTCGTCCTGGCTGAACGCGCCTTCGATCTCGCCGGTATCGTGAATCGGATTCTTGATCACAGCAACTTCGCGAACACTATTGCCCATCACCACGGCCATGTAGTTGCCGACGTTGGCCTTGGTGTAGTCGTAGAACTTTTCGCCTGCATCGTTGGTAAGGGTAAACTGCACTTCGCGCTGCCCGGTATTCGAGTTGGTGCTGGGGCTCGCGGAGCGGAAATCGTTTCCGGCCACAACCGCCGCGCGTTGCAACACATAAATCTGGTCGGCGTCGGAACTGGCCCCCATGGTGCCGCTTCCATGCACCAGTGCATCCTCGGGAGGCAACGCACCGCCGATGCTGGCCAGGGCTTCCTGCTCGGTGGCGAAGCCATGGTCGCCGACCACGGGATGAATCTCAAGGCGCGCCGTATCGCGGATGATGTCCTTCACCTTGTCCATGTCGGAGATGCCGGGCAGTTCAACCAGGATCTGGTTGTCGCCGAGGCCATACTTCTGCACAACGGGCTCGCTGACGCCGAGCGAATTGACCCGCTCACCGATGGCGTCGATGGCCTTCTGCACCGTCGCGTCATTGAGGGCCAGAATCTGATTCGGCTTCATCTTCAGGGTCAGGCCGCTGTCGGCGTTGGTCCCGGAGAGATCGTACTCATTGGTGTACTTCTGATCCAGCAGCGACTTGGCCGCGCTGAACTGCACAGCGCTGACTCCAGTCACATGGATCAACTGCGGGGTTGCCGGGTCAGGCTTCTGCACGCTCAGGAAAGCGATGTTCGCCTTCTTGAAGTCCTGCTGGATGACCTGGACGGCATTGTCGGTCTCGGCGTTGAGCGCCTCTTCCACCTTCACCTGGAGAATCAGGTGGACGCCACCCTGAAGATCGAGTCCAAGATGAATGCGGTTGGTAAGGGCCTGTTTGAGAGCCGCGCCGGAGAGTCCCGAGGGAATTCCGATGATGCCGTAGATGCAGAGGAGCACCACGCCAATGATAAAGGCGATCTTCTTGTTCAAGTTCTTCTTCATTGTCCCAATTCTCTATTCCAAAGAGTAACAGCGCAGAGCGCCTTGAGCGAAACCAGCGATGCCGCACCCCGAGGGCGCGACGGTTAAGTTGACGCGACGATCATGGCCGGGGTCCCCAGCGACAGGTCTTGGTCGCGGGGGGTGGAGGGAGCGGCAACCCTGCACAAAACCGAACCGGAAACGGTAACCCTGGTTTCGCTCGAAAACCTTGAAGCCCCGATTCTCAAGAGCCGGAAACTCCGTCCGTGGCAGTCACCGAAGCAATCGCGCTCTTTGCCACTTCCAGCTTGATATTGTCCGGGGCCACGCGAATCACGATCGCATCGTCCTTGATGTTGAGGATAATCCCGCGAATGCCGCCCGCGGTGGTTACCCGGTCGCCTGCCTTGATGGAGGCCAGCATCTGTTGCCACTGCTTCTGGCGCTTCTGCTGGGGACGGATCATCACCAGGTACATCACCGGTATCAGGAGGAAGATGGGGAGAAACCCCAGGATGCCTCCACCTGCCGCGCCGGGCGCTGCCGCCCACAATGCAAAACTCGTTGTCACACTCATCCTTTGCTCACCCCCGGCCGCACTCGCAGCCGTTCAGGGCACGGGCACACCCGGCCTTGAGCCGGTGGCCTGAAGAAATTTGTCTCCGGGAATGGTCCTGGCCGCTGCTTGCGCCCGGCCGCGACTCTGGCCAGACTTGGGAATGGACTGGGCGGCTGCTGGACACCGGGAACTCGACCTCAGTTCCTGATCCGCATACCCGCCTGTCACCCAACCGCCGTCTACTTCCTGTTCGACACAGCGTTCTCTCGAAGCCCTGCCGGGAAAAATCAAGCCTGGAAAATCCGTCCCAACTCGACGCGCTGTCCCCGCCCGGATTTCAAAAAGAATGCCTAGAAAGATAAGATACGCGCGCCCGGTTGCGTGTCAAGGCGGACCGTCACTGCGGAAGCATGTTTACAGGGTCGAAACGATCGGTTTCCAGGCCGATTTCGGGGCTACAGCGTTTCCGCATTCCAAGGCAGTGCGCCGTGCCCCATCCATGCGACGCCTTTCCGGCGCATGAGCGGGAAGCAGTTCCTTCGTGCGAGCCTCCCGCGAGCGTCTGCCCCACTGCGGGTGGTTTGCCGCATCGCAGGCGCCTACTGCCGCACCGCAGGCGCCGAATCGTCGCTCGCGTCCTCCACCAGCACCGCCGATCCGGGGGCAACATCGAAGCTGACGCCCGTCGCTCCGGCGGGGTGAAAGGTAATTCGCAGCGGCTCCCGCTGCCAGTCGGGCTGCCCGCAGACCTGGTCCGGATGGCTCTCGGCGTTGAATCCGGTGAGTTTTTTGGCCAGTACCGGCTTACGCGCCGCCACCTGGGCCACCACGGCATAAAGGCTCTTGCCGCTGGCGGTTACGCCGCAGTAGGCGGCGTAGTCGCGAAACCAGCTTACCTGGCTCACGCCGGGGTCGTAGTCGGGTAGTTTGAGCGCAGCGATGTGGCCTGTCACGCGGTCGACCAGCAGCCACGGGCCCCGCTGCCAGACCCAGTGATTGGACGCCGGCTTGTCCCCCGGCCCCGGCTTTTCCCCAGGTAAAGTGTCGTTGAGCCGGATCACGCGCCGCACCACGAAGCTGCGATCGGTCACGTCGTGCGCGTCCCCGGTGGTCCATTCCTTGAGCGCGCCGTCGACAAACAGGGCACGAATCCTGAGGCCATCCTCAGACGGGGTTGCACCGGCAGGATCGCCGGTCTTGGAATAAGGAACTTTTCGCGCCGCCCCCAGACCCACGGTGTGCGGCTTGCGCGCCGCCGCATTCGCCACCGGCGCCGCCAAAAGCAACGCTGAAGCCATCAAAAAAACTGCAATCCGTCCGCTGACACCCATGGCGTTCGCTCCAGGGAAACCTGGCGCCGATCTGTCTTGGAAAAGTACGGCCAGTGGACCGTACGCAAGGAAACAAACTCAAAACATCAACCTGGCGTGGAATGATGACCATCCTCCGCGCCTCATTTTATTGCTGTGCTGCCTCCACCGCCCGCGCCACGCGGAACGCGGTTCCCTCATGCAAATGCGCGGCCAGCACCTGCATGCCCACGGGCAAGCCGGCCTGCGTGGTTCCGCAGGGCACGGTGACCCCGCAGATACCTGCCAGGCTGGCGGTTACTGTGTAAATGTCTGCAAGATACATCGCCAGGGGGTCGCCTGTCTTCTCGCCCAGTTTGAAGGCCGGCGTGGGCGCAGTCGGCGTCACAATCGCATCCACCTCGGCGAAGGCCCGCAGAAACTCCTCGGCGAGCAGGCGACGAACCTGCTGGGCTTTCAAATAATAGGCATCGTAGTAGCCCGCGCTGAGCGCGTAGGTGCCGAGCAGAATGCGCCGCTTCACCTCGGCGCCAAAGCCCTCTTCGCGCGAGTTCCGGTACATGGCTGAGAGGGTCTCCGAATCGGGCGAGCGATAGCCGTAGCGCACGCCGTCAAACCGTGCGAGATTGGCGCTGGCCTCGGCCGTAGCCACCAGGTAATAGGTCGGAATCGCATAGCGGGTGTGCGGCAGCGAAACCGGCTTGACGGTGCAGCCGGCGGCCTTGAGCGACTCAATGCCCTTCTCGATCGCCGCGCGCACCTCCGGGTCAAGCCCGTCTGCGAAGTACTCGGCGGGAACCCCGATGCGCAGCCCTTCCACCGGCATATCGCTTACAGCCGCATAGTCGGGCACCCACGCAACGGAGCTGGTCGCATCCTTTTCATCCTGCCCGGCAATCACTCCCAGAAGAGTTGCTGCGTCGCGCACGTTGCCGGCGAACGGCCCGATGCGGTCAAGAGAAGACGCAAAGGCGATCAAGCCGTAGCGCGAGACGCGTCCGTAGGTGGGCAGCACGCCCACTACGCCGCAAAAGCTGGCTGGCTGGCGAATGGAACCGCCGGTATCCGAGCCCAGCGTGGCCACGGCCAGGTTGGACGCCACGGCCGCCGCCGCCCCGCCGCTGGAGCCGCCGGGAACACGCTCTGTATCGACCGGGTTGCGCACCGGGCCGTAGGCAGAATTTTCATTGGACGAGCCCATGGCGAACTCGTCGCAATTCAGCTTGCCCAGCAGCACCGCGCCCGCGGCTTCGAGCCTGGCCACGGCCGTCGCGTCATAGGGAGGCATGTAGCCCTGAAGGATTTTTGACCCCGCCGTCGCCGGAGCGCCCTCCATCACCAGGACGTCCTTGATGCCCACCGGAATTCCGGCGAGCGGAGGCAGCGGATCGCCCTTTGCCGCCAGCGCGTCTATCCGTTCCGCCTGCGCCAGCGCGCGATCCTTGCTCAGGCTCAGGTAGACATTGAGCCGCGGATTTTTCTTCTCGATACGCTCGTAGTAGCTTGCGGCCAGATCGACGGCCTTGGTGGCGCCCGAGGCAATCTCCGCGCGCAACGCGGCCAGCGTCTTTGGCTTTTCGACGTAGCTTTCAGTTTGTTTGGTTTCGCTCGGCAATCGAACCTTCCTGGTTTCTGCCTGTTTTCTGTGGACTTCTTTGGCGATTTCGTAGACTTCGATGTTTTTCCTGATTGGCCGTTTTTACCGCTCAATCACCTTGGGCACCTTGAAGAACACCCCGTCGGTCTCAGGCGACTGGGCCAGCACCGTGGCCCGATCCAGCGAGGGAAGGATCTGATCGGCGCGCAACTTGCCCGATGCCGCCGCGGTAAACAACTCAGTCACCTGCGCCAGCGGCTCGACGCCCGTCGTGTCCAGCTCGTTCAACTCGGCCACGTAGTCGAGAATCGCGTTCAGGTCCACGAGCATGTGCGCGGACTCTTCCGGCGCCAGTTCCAGATGCGCCAACTCGGCCACGCGCTCCACCTGTTCAACGGTTACTTTTGCGGTCATTCCCTGCTCTTCCCCATCTTCGGCCGGCCTGTTGGCGGCCCTCGAACCAACCCGTTCGGCCTCCGCTGTGCGAGACCGGAAGATAAAGTATAGCCCGTCCCGCGCTTCCCACTTCTCCCCCCGCCGAGCTCAATCCACGTTCAGCGTAACCGTCAGGCTGTGCTCGACACCGGCCGAAGTCACGGTGAGCAGAATCGAGTAGTTTCCCGACGGTGTTGAGCCGCTGCCCCCCCCTCCTCCGCCGCCTCCAGTTCCCCCGCCCGCACTGGTGCAACTGGAGACCCCGCCCGCCAGAACCGCCGCCAGTGCACAAAGCCAGAGAGCTTTCCGGCGCCGTCGCCACGCCCGTGGAAGCATTGCCAGTGGAAGCAATGCGAGGCCGAACGCGATTGGACCAGCTCTCCAACCGAAAGGCGCCGCGGAGCGCGCGGAGGCAGTGGATTGGCCGGTTGAGATCTGCGCGGTCACGTTGCCCGCGGCCCCCGCGCTGACGGTTTCGCTGGCCGGCGTGAACAGGCAGATCGCGTTTGCCGGCAGCGTGCCGCACTGCAAGGTGAATGCCCCCTGCGATCCACTGAGCGGCGTGATCACCAGCCCATAGCTGGCCGCCTGGCCGCTGGATACCGTCTGGGTGGTTGTGCCGTTGGCCGTCACCGTGAAATCGAATCCCAAACCCGAAAGCGCAACCACCGCGGCCGCCGACGCGGTGCTGCTGGTGATGTTGAGATTGCCGCTCTGCGCCCCCGCCGCAGCCGGCACAAACTCCACTCCCGCCGTGCAACTGGCCCCGGCGGCCAGCGTCGCGGTGCAGGTGTTGTTCACCAGTTGAAACCCGGCGGGAACCGCCAGCGCCAGGTTGCTCAAGGCCGCCGCACCGGGGTTGGCCACCGTCACGGTGGTCGCCGCACTGGCCACGCCCACCCCCACGGTACCGAAGACGATCACCGCCGGCGTAGCCTGGATCGCGCCCAATCCGCCGCCCGTGCCGCTCAGTGCCACAATGGCCGCAGTCGCGATGGCGGAGGAACGCACGGTCAGGGTCCCGCTCACCGGACCGGCCGCTGTGGGCTGGAAAACCACGCCCACGGTGCAACTCGAGCCGGCGGAGAGGTTGCTGGAACAGGCGTTCTGGGTAAGGGCGAACTGCGCGCTGACGGTGAGCGTGAGTGCGCTCGCGGTTACCCCGGAGGTGTTGGTGAGGGTGACCGTCTGCGCCGCGCTCGCCTGGCCGGGCGCGATCGCCTGGAAGGTCAACTGCGCCGGACTGACGCTCAACCCCGAGGCCACCTGCCCCGTGCCGCTCAAAGGCACATTCACGGGCGCAACGCCGGCCGTCGATGAGGAAACCACCAGCGTGGCCGCAAGCCCTCCTGCCGCGGCCGGCGTGAAGATCACCTGCGCGGTGCAGTTGCTCCCGCTGTTCAGCAATGCCCCGCAATTGGTTGTTCCCACGCTGAAGCTGCCCGACCCGGCGCCCGTGATCTGCAAGCCCACGTTGGCCAGCGAAGACCCGCCGCTGTTGGTCACGGTCAACGTCAAGGGAGCGCTGCCTGTCGCCACCGTCTGCGCCAGAAAGCTCAGGCTTGCCGGGCTTGTGCTCAGCGCAGCCGCCGCAACGCCTGTGCCGGACAGGGCCACCGACTGGGTGCGCAATGCGTCGGTCACCGTCAGCGTACCGGACAGTGCGCCCGCGGAGAGCGGCGCGAAGGTCACAGTCAGGCTGCACGCCGAATCGGCAGCCAGTTGGGTGCCGCAACTGCTCGTAACCTCAAAGGGACCCGTTGCCGAGACAACAATGGAACTGAGCGGGAGGCCTCCGGAGTTGATCAGGCTCAGCGTCTGCGTTGCGGAAACCTGTCCCGATTCGGTTGCGGGAAAGCTCAAGGAAGTCGCACCCAGGGTGTCGGTGGGCGCCGTGGCCCCGGTCCCGCTCAACATCACGGTCTGGGTTCCGGCCCCATCGGTAAAGGTCAGTTCCCCGGCCACCGCTCCCGCCTGGGTGGGCGCAAAGTCGACCATCACCTGGCACTCCGAGTTCGCAGCGAGTGCGCTCGTGCCACAGGCGTTGCTGACGATTGCGAAGGGCTGTGAGATGGTGACCGAGTCGATGGGAACCGGCTCTCCGGCGCTGTTGGCTGCACGGACCAGCATCGCTGCCGAGCTGATGCCGAGCTGCACTGTGCCGAAGCTCAGCGTCGGCGGGGTCAGCGTCACATCGCCCGCAAAGGTTCCTGTCCCGCTTAGATCCACCGTCACCTGGCCGCCATAGACGTTGGCGCTGAGCACCATCTGGCCGATCCGGCTACCTGTCGCCGTGGGGGTAAACGTCACCAGGATCGTGCAGCTTGCGCCCGCGGCCACGGTCGCATTCTGGCAGTTGTCGGTCTCGTTGAAATCCCCGCTCAGGTTGATGGCTGTGAGCGTCAATGCGAGGCTTCCGGTGTTGGTCACCTTCACACTGGCGGCGCCGCTTGCTGCTCCGACGGACGTGCCGGCAAAGGTCACCGCTGCCGGGTTGACTTCCGCGGTGGTCAAACCCGTGCTCGCCGTCCACAGCGAAGATTGCCACACGCCCCTGCCGTAGGTGGCGGCGACCAACTGCTGCGAAGCGGGCGCGACGCTCAACTCCACCACCGGAGCCTCGGGCAGCCCGCTCCCGAACTGGGACCAGCACTCACCCTCTGAGCTCGCACAACTGGCGACCTGTGTGGTAAAGAACACCCCCACATCGGTGGCAATGTAGACGGTGCCGGCGTTCTGCGGATCCACCACCAGGCTGCTCGCCGGAGCCCAGGAAAGGTTGGACATCAGGCTGGCCCAATGCGCACCTCCGTCGGTCGATCCGTAGACCGTCTTCACCGCCTCCTGCTGGCTCGGAACTCCCTCCACGGTCAGGTAGACTGTGTTTCCCGCCGGGTCGTGGGGATCGATGAAGATGCTCGAAATATCCAGGCCGTAAGCGTTCAACGGGTTGCTGTCATTGGTCACCGGGTTCAGCGTCAGGTCCTGCCATACCGGCGCAGCGCCGCCTGGGTTGAAGGTGGCGGAGAGAACATGCCCGGGCAGGATTGCGCCGCCATCCAGCGAGCCGAACATGCCCAGGTAGACCACTTCGCTGCCGTCGCCCAGGCTCATCGCGGCCATCGAGCGAATCAGCGCATCGCCGTTGCAGGAGACGTTGCTTGCTCCACTGTCGAGGACGGGACCGATGGCGTTTGACGCGCTCCAGCCGGCTCCGTTTGCCGGCCCGCGCCAAACGCGGCAAGTCCCAATCAGCAACTGCGTTGAGTCCAGCGGATCGATGAGAAACGGCGCCGGGGTGATCATGGTCAGCCCATCCCCGCCCACATCCGCATCGTTCACGGCTGGACTGTTGCCAAAGTCCGCCGCCGTGCAAGAAGGACCATCCGGACAGAGGAAGATGGCGACTCCCTCCTCCGCGTTGACGTACCAGTTGGCGTTGTTGACCGGGTCAATCGCCACCGGGCCGCCGTCGCCGCCCAGAATCTGCGGCCAGTCCGGATCGCTCGCGGTCAGGCTGCCCGCCCCGGCCGTTCCATTCACCCCCAGCCCGGCCATCATCGTGTTTGCCGTGGAACTTGCCTGCGCCAGGCTCACTACCTCGGCCAGCGAGCCCAGGCTGCCATTCAGATTCTGGAAGTGGCTCGCGTCGGAAGCCGAACACCCCGGCCCGGTCTCGCCAACCGCATCCAGCGAGCGCCATAGTCCGCTGTCGTTGGCCAGAAACATCTCCAGCGGGTTGGCTGCGTTCCAAGCGACCGCATGCTGGAAGGGCGCTACCTGCGCGCTCATGCAACTGGAGGCGTTGGTCGTATTGCGCCAGACGCAGCCCATCGCCAGGCTGCACTTCCACAGGTCGTTGGCCCCGGCGAATACCAGCGTGTCCTGCGCCAATCCCGGACCGGCAGGCATGGCCGCCAGCGCCAGGGTGTAGTCCCCGTCGGCAATGGTCGCCGGCCCCTCGAGAGTGCTCGTCTCCAGGGCCGCGGTGTTCCATTGCTGTGCGAAAGTGATGGCCATGTTGGAGCAGGTGCCGGCGCGCGGCGCGCATGGGTCCTGCCACAGCCCCTGGTCCTGGTTGTTGATATCCACGGTCCAGGCAAAGGTGTCCCCGGTCTGCGGATTGACGGCCAGGCTGCCGCGAAAGATGGGGCAATCGATGGAGCCGGTCAAGGTTGGATTGGTTGGGCAGAGCGCGGTTGAAAGCCCCAGGCCGGGTTGATTGACCAACCTCGTCCAGGTCACGCCGTCCGGCGACTGGTAATAGCCGTGGAAGCGCACGGCCGCCACAAACAACTGGCGCACCGGGTTCCACACCACGGCAGTCGCGGCATTGCCGTCGGTCCCGGCAAACGGATCGTTCGGCCCCTGCACATCCGCGCCGTTTCCATCGGTGATGGTGGCCAGGTTCCAGGTCACGCCGCTGTCCAGGGAGTAGTACAAACCCTCGTAGCTAATTTGCGGCCTGACAGCATTGACCAGCGTGCCCTCGTAGGCCTGCGACACCGCCGCCACAACCAGTTGCGGATTGACCGTGCTCCACGCAAACCCCGCAAATCCCTCCCCGTCAAAACTCCACAACTGGTCGGCAGTGGTCCGGGTAACAATCCATGTGCTGCCCCCATCGGCGGAGCGCAGAATGCCTGCTCCGTAGTAGGAATCGAGCGCGTCGTTGGGGTCGCCCGTGCCGGCCAGAATCACGCCGGTCGCGCCCGGCTGCACCGTCAAGGCCCCGATGCCGATGGACGCGTCGGTGATGCCGCCCAGGGCCGCCAGGCTATCCGTAAGCGGCGCAAACACCACGTTGGAGGGGTTGGACGTGGCCGCATTCTGCGCCAACCACACACCGCCCCCGGTGGTTCCCAGGTAAAGCCGGTTGCCGGTCGCGTCGGAGGGATCGAGCGCCAGCGTGGAAACGCGGCCTGTCACCAGGCCAAAATTCGGCGTAAGCACGGCCGCCGGGCCCAGCGGCTGCCAGGTGGGAGAGAGAGTTGGCGACGTTTTCGCTTGAGACCCGGCGAGATGGGCTCGGTTTGCGCGCTGGATTCGAGGCCGGCCCGGCGCCCATCCCCGCTGGGCAAGAAACCTGCGCGCCTGCACCACGCGCGGTGGAAGTGTACGGGCTGGCGCACTCTCTTGATTCTGCGTGTGCTTCAGGATGGAGCGGGCGGTTGAGCCCTGCGCCCGGCACGCGGCGCCTGCCAAAAGCGCCAGACCAGCAAGCGCCAAAGCGGCAAGCGGCCGACAGAAACCTCGCGAAGCGCGATGGAGCGGAGCTCTCCCGCGCAAACCAGGCTCGACCGATACCCAACCAGAGGACCGCATTGCCGCACACGACCGGAATCCGACTCCGGCCTCCCCTCTCTCATCTTCCAAGGGGGATTGTGTCGGAACCTAAGGGATTGCAAAGTGTGAAACAAACAGTTTCCGGGTATGGAATCGTGGCCCATTATAGGACGGGTTGGAATAGATCGGAATGTGACGGCGGGTACAGGCTTGGAGGGTTGCGGCCTATGCAGAATCCGCCCGGTCAGATTGCGGCGGGTGCTGGCGGATATAGGATTGCGCGTCGAACTTCTTCGCAGTGGACGCGCCCGACATGGGCCGCACCAGCCCGAACACCGGCTTGTCGAACCAGGGACGGTCATGCCGGCCCACAATCGCCCACGCAATGCCCGCATAACCGTTGGGGTCGCGCCCGTCGAGCTCGTATTTGTCATTCAGCAGCACGGCCCACTCGAAGGCGCGCGCCGGGTCGGGCGACCACTCGAGAATTTTCTTGCCCCAGTACATGCGCATATAGTTGTGCATCCAACCGGTCGACACCATCTGCCGCTGGGCTGCGTTCCATAGGTCGTCGCCAGTCTCGGCGCGCTCCAATTGCCGAAGCGTGTAGCGATGCGGACGCGGATCGCCCGCGTGCTCGATCAGCGTCTTGCGGGCCCACGGCGCGGCGCACTCCCAGTTGTCGTAGTTGGGTTCGTGGAGAACGAAGAGCACGGCCAGTTCGCGCCAGCCGATCAGCTCATCCAGATATTTTTCGGCGGCGCTGGCCGGCGCGTTACCTTGTCTTACAGCCTCTTCGACCGCGAGAGCAATAGTCAGCGGGCCGATGTTGCCGAAGTGCAGCCAGGGGGAGAGGCGACTGGTGCCGCTCGCTTCAGGATGGTTGCGCGTCTCCTCGTAATCCTTCAGTTCCAGGTTGACGAACTGCTTCAGCCGCTTGAGCGCCGCATGCGTGCCGCCGGTGAATGAATCCACGGGACCGACGCTGCGATCCAGCTTGGTGAATCCTTCGGTGATGTCGCCGGAAAGATCGAAGCTGGGCAGAGCTTTGCGCGGCTTCCACGCGTGAGCCGGAACGATCTTCTTTGGAGCAACAAGATACTTTGGCAGTTCTCTCTTCAGATGCGGACGGAAATGATGCAGCAGCACAAAGCTGCGGTTGAAAACGCGCGAGGGGACAACGACGTCCGCATCGACTGTCCAGTAAGGCAGCCGGAGGCGCTTTGCGAGGACCTTGCGCCAGCGTTCGGGCTCGCGGCAGGGGTTTTCGTCGCCGATGAGCAGCGCGGCGTGGACCTCTTCAAGAAGGCCTTCGAGCGAGCCATCCGGCGTGCGCCGCACCACAAAGCCCACGCCGCGCTCGGCTGCGTCGTGCTGAACATCGCGCAGGCCCTGGGCCAGAAAGCGATAGTGCCGCAGGTTGGCGTTGGGATAGTTCGGGATCACCTGGAAGTACACGACGACTGGGAGTCCGAGGAGATTGCCGACTTCGATGGCGACGTCGAGGGCCGGGTTGTCGACGATGCGCAGCGCCCGCTGCATCCAGTAGACGACGCACTGCGCGCCAGCGCGCGGAGGGCCGCCGCGGCGCACAAGGACGCGGGGTTGGCTGGACAGTTGCGCCAACTCTTCGGGCGGCTGCGAATCGGGCAAATTCATTCTTCCGATGGTTTCACAGCGCACCTATCTCAGTCTCTATTCCGCCGCGCGATAGATAAAACGAAGCGCCGTATATTTTGTTGACACCGAAGCGACTTTCGTATCGATCATGCCGTTGTCGCGCAGCAGCGAGCGGACGGCCGTTTCACTGAGGTCGTGGCCGGGGCCTTTGGCGTAGACCATCCAGATGGGAACGCGCTTGAGAAGTTGCGGCTTTGCGGTGCCCAGGGCGGCGTTCAACGTGGCAGGCGAATCGACGCAGGCAACGATGAGGCTGGCGTCTTTGGCGGAAATCCGTGCGGCTTCGGCGAGCGCTTCGTTCAGAGCTTCGTCGCAAACCTCGCCGATGGTTCGCACTACTGTCTCTTTCGTAATTCCGAGCTTGCGGGCGAGGGTTGGAGGCGGACCGGTAATCGCCGCGGCCCACTTCGCCGCGGACGGACCAAGATGGAGCTCGACCCTTTCGCCGGCGACGGTGAAGCAGAGCCGGTCATCCTCGGCTTTCACGTTTTTGATTTCGCTGAATGGGATGCGCTTGCGAAGAGCGCCTCGCAGGACGATCTCGCCGGTTTCCAACAGCGCCTTGACCTCAGCGATCCTCCCGGCCCAGTCGCATGTGCAGGTTGCTTCACGCCCCATGGAGAGCCTCCCGGGTCAAGATTGCCCCGCGCCCAATCCGTGAAAAGGGCCACCCATTGGGCAGCCCCTTCCGCAACTCTTCGGAACTCGTCGGCCAGCGGCAACCGATCACTGACAACCGGCCACTGACAACTGCATTACCACCGTCCCCAGGCGCGGCTGATGTAGTCCGAAAGCGTCATGAAGATGAGCGCAAGGAAGGTGAACAGGCCTGCGCCGAGGGTCAGCTTGGTCAACTTGGTGCTGTACTTCACGCCCATGAAAAAGAGGATCACCAATGTCGCCTTGAACACGCCAATGGCGAGGGCGACAATCGGATTGAATACGCCCATCTCAATGTACGACGCCCCGACGGTGAGCCCGGTGCACACCAGCAGGATCGCGAAGACGATTATGTAGACAATGGGCGGCGTCACGTGATGCTCGTGTTCGCCATGGTTTTCCGCGGGTTGATGAGTAATTTCGCTCATGACCGGTCCTTTATTGGTGTCTGCTGATGAGGTAGAGAAGCGGGAACAGGAAGATCCAGACGATATCGACGAAGTGCCAGTAGAGGCCGAAGTTCTCAACAAACGTTACATGGCCGGTGGTATACGCGCCTGCTCGCGCTCTGAAGATCATGAATCCCAGGATGGCGATGCCGATGATCATGTGCAGCGCGTGCATGCCGGTCATGGCGAAGTAGAGAAAGAAATAAAGCTCGGTGTGGCGCGCCATGTCCAGGGGCATGGGCTTGTCTTTGTATTCCTTGTAGGTCTCCGGGTCAGAGGCAGGGTTGGTAAAGGCCTGCACGCTGTAGTGGAAACCCGGCACGTGATGCTTTTCTACCTTCTCTGAGTACTCGATGGTTTTGATGCCCAGGAAGACGAGGCCGAGAACGAAGGTGAGCACCAGGCACAGCACCAAGCCGCTCTTGCGCCGCGTCTCCGCGCACCAAACGCCCATGGCCATGGTGAAGCTGGAGCTGATGAGGACGCCCGTGTTGGCCGTCCCCCAGAAGATATTCAACTGGTGCGACGCCGCGACAAACGCCGGATAGTACCAGTTGCGATAGATCAGATAGGCGGTGAACAGGCCGCCGAAGAACATGATTTCCGTCAGCAGGAAAAGCCACATGGCAAAATTCGTTGTATCTGCCTGCTGCTCCACGGACGCGAAGTGATGGCGCAGGTACGCCGGATGCTCCTCGTGCCCGTGAGGAATGCCGTGCGCCTCAGGGGCGCCGTTGACAGTCGCTGTGCTATCCGACACTGGCTACCTCTTTAGCTTTCTGGTTTTCCAGATTCTGGTTCGTCAGAGTCTGGTTCTCTAGCCACTCGTAGTCGTAGGCTTCGTGATCCATGATGGGAATGGTGGTAAAGTTCTCCGTCAACGGGGGCGACTGAATCTGCCACTCAAGCCCCGTCGCCTGCCAGGGATTGTTGCCGGCAATCTCGCCGTACTTCAATGACCAGGTGAGATAAAGCACCGGCAGCAGGTAGCCCACGCCGAGAATGGTTGCGCCGGCGGTGGAGAAGACATTCAGCACCTGGAACTCGGGAGGATAGGCCGCATAGCGGCGCGGCATGCCCAGCGTGCCCAGGATGAACTGCGGGAAGAAGGTGAAGTTGAACCCGATGAACGTGACCACCGCCGCAAGCTGCGAGATCTTCTCCGGATACATGCGGCCAGTAATCTTGGGCCACCAGAAGTGAATGCCCGCCAGAAACGCCATCAGCATGCCGCCCACCATGACGAAGTGGAAGTGGGCCACGATGAAGTACGTCTCGGTCAAGTGAATGTCGGTCCCCGAGGTGCCGAGGAAGACACCGGTCAATCCGCCGATGGTGAAGAGGCCCATGAATCCGAAGGCGTACAGCATGGGTGTTTCGAATGTGATGGAGCCCTTGTAGAGCGTAAAGGTCCAGTTGAAAATCTTGATGGCCGAGGGCACCGCAACCAGCATGGTCAGGAGCGAGAACACCAGCATCGCGTAATTCGAGATGCCCATGATGAACATGTGGTGCGCCCACACAAAGAAGCCGAAGACCGCGATGGCGACCGACGAAAACGCGACAGCCGTGTAGCCAAAGACTCGCTTGCGGCTGAAGGTCGAGATGACTTCGGAGATGACGCCCATGCCGGGCAGAATCATGATGTAGACGGCCGGGTGCGAATAGAACCAGAACAAATGCTGGAACAGCAGCGGATCGCCGCCCTTGGTGGGATCGAAGACGCCGATGCCGACCGTGCGCTCCAGAGCCACCAGGACGATTGCGATGGCCAATACCGGCGTACCGAGCACCATGAGGATGCTGGCCGCGTAGTGCGCCCACACGAACAACGGCATGCGGAACCAGGTCATGCCGGGGCAACGCATCTTGTGGATGGTGACGATGAAGTTGAGGCCGGTAAAGATGGAACTGAATCCGGCAATGAAGACAGCCAATCCCGTACTCATCACGTTGGTGTTGACGTAGTGGGTGGACAGCGGCGTGGTAAAGGTCCAGCCCGTGTCAACGCCGCCGCTGATCATGGTGTAGAGCACCAGGATGCCGCCAACCACATAGAGATACCAACTGAGCAGGTTGATCTTGGGCAGCGCCAGGTCTTTCGCGCCCAGCATGATCGGGATGAGGAAATTACCCAGCGTGGCCGGCACACTCGGCACCAGGAACAGGAAGATCATGACCACGCCGTGCATGGTGAACACCTTGTTATAGGTGTCGGTGGCCATCAGATCGCTTTGCGGAGTGAGCAGTTCCAGGCGGATCAGGCCTGCCAGCGCGCCGCCGATGAAGAAGAAGAACGTGATCGAAATCAGATAAAGGATTGCAATCCGCTTGTGGTCGCCGGTCAGCAGCCAGCTCAGAAGACCATTCTCCTTGGTGATGAAGTTGGTCTTTGGAATTCTGGCCGTCGACTGGTCGGGAAGACTGACAATTGTGTTGGTACTCATTGCTTCACCATCCCTTTGCTGACTGGCTTGGGCTGCGCCTGCCCAGCCGGTTTCTCACCTGTTGTCGCCTTGCCTTCACCCTCCGGCAGCAGGTCGGTGGTGTTCGTGGTCTGCTGAATCCGGTAGTCGGAGTCGAGATTCTTGATGAATTCAACTAGAGCAATCACGCCCTCTTCGCTGACCTGGCCCTGATACGTTGGCATGATCGGCGCATAGCCCTGGGTGACGTGCTGCGATGGATTGAGGATCGCTTCGCGCAGATAAGCGTCATCGGCGATCACGGTTCCACCACTGGCGAGCGGAAGCTTGGCGCCATACACGTTGGCCAGGCTGGGGCCGCGCGCATCGGGCCGCGCATTGTGGCAGGCGTTGCAGCTCAGGCTCGCAAAAAGCCGCTCTCCGTTCTGCGCCAGCGAGTTGCCGCTGGTGGATTCATTGAGCCACTTCTTGTAGTCTTCCGGGGTCAACACCACGATGTCGCCGATCATGGCTGAGTGGTTGGTCCCGCAGTACTGCGTGCAGAAAAGGTGATACGTTCCCGGCGTCGTGGCCTCAAACCACACTGTTGTGTAGCGGCCTGGAATCGCCTCGCGCTTGACGCGAAACGCGGGAATCGAAAAGCTGTGAAACACGTCCTGCGAAATCAGCGTCAACTGCACCGGACGGCCCACGGGAATGTGGAGTGAGTTGATCTCGTGCTGGCCGCCCGGATGCTCGGCCTTCCACATCCACTGCTTGCCCACCACGTAGATGTTCATGGCGTTGGCCGGCGGCGTGAACACGCGGAAATAAATCAGCGAGCCCCACACGAACATCACCAGGAACAGGCCCAGCGGAATGATGGTCCAGGTGGCCTCAAGCAGCGTCGATCCCTCGATCTGTATGGCCTTGGGATGCCGCGCCTTGTTGTAGAGAAGCGAGAAAGTCGTCACCAGCAGGATCACAATGGTGAGCCCGATGAGGCTGACCAGCGTGATGAAGAAGTACAGCGCGTCCATCTGCGGCGCGATCTTGGACGCCTCCGGCGGAAACAGCGCGAAGTTCGTCATCCACTTGACGAGAAACTGCCAGATTGTTGGACTGATGTGATCCATTCCGTTATCCGTTCACCTTTGTCCCTGTTCCCGTGCTTGTTTTCCCCGCACCGTCGACGATGTTCTGGCGAGCGTCCTTGCGGAACATTGCCAGCATGAAGCCACCCAGCGAGCACATGGTCACCAGCCCGCCCAGTTGAACCACGCGCGCAACAATCAGCGAGTGCTTGTTGGTCTGCGGATCGTAGTGGTAGCAGTAAGTCAGAATATTGTCCACCGGCGAGCCGATGCGGTTGGCCGAAGCCTCCGCCAGTCCCAGCCGAAGATCCTTGGGCGAATACTCCACGCCCATGTAGTACTGCGCCATCTTGCCTTCCGGCGTCACAATCTGAATCGAGCTGGCATGCGCGAACTGCGTGAGCTTTCCGTCGGGCCCAGGAATCTTCACATAGCCAAAGCCGACAGCCTTGGTAAGCGCGTCGATGTTGGCTTGCGTGCCGGTCATGAAGTGCCAGCCCGAGGCCGTCTCCGGATGGCCGTAGCGCTTGAGGTAGCTGCGCTTCTTGGCCGCGGCCAGATCGGTTCCCTCGCTGGGATCGATACTGACGACAATGATGTTGAAGTCACGGCCTGGAACTTCATCCACCATTTGCAATGCACCGGTGAGGCCATTGAGTTCTTCCGAGCAGAGCATGGGGCACTGATAGTAAACCAGCGCCAGAATCGCGGGCTTCTTGCCGAAGTAACTCGACAACTGCACCTGCTTGCCCTGGTCGTCGGTAAAGGTGAGCGAGAGCGGCAACTGCTCATTGAGCCGCTGCGCAATTCCCACGCCGTTCAAGAGTGTTGGCGGCTTATCGTTGGTGGGACCAGTCGCCTTGTCGCCGTAACCCGAAACCTGTGCGTTCAGCGAAGGAATGACCAGCGCCGGACAAAGGACAGCCGCAAGGCCCAGGAACCTCGCCGCGCCTTGCCAACCTCTCCGCATTGACTCTGCCCTTTTCATGTTTCCCAATTTCCTATTACTTACTGCGGGTGCCCCAGGTCTCGGCTTTGAGACCTGGGATTCCAAAAATCCTAACCGGCGGCGTCTTCCGCTCCTTCAACTATTCCGGCTTCTTCGTTGCTTCCTGCTGGGCCTGATCCTGTTCGTAGCCGGTGCGCGCAAAACCATCGGTCAAAGGCGTTGTTACCACTCCCTGCTTGCTATCTCCGGTCAGAAGGGGCGCGGCCTGCGTGGGTGCGACCGTCTTCAATGCGTTGCTTGTGACGAGCAACTCCATCGCCCGCTCAATCGGAATTCTCAACTTGCCCCGCGAACGATCGGCCCAACTATAGTTGTCCAACAGCAGATCTTCGCGCACATGCAGATCGGCCACATCCTGATTGCCGTCATCCACCTGCACGCGCGGAGTCGGGAAGTTCTGCGTAATCTCCGCCACCTTCCTCTGCATCTCGGGATTGGCCGGCAGGTTGCCGAGTTGGCGAACGTCCGCCTGTTTCTGGTCGACCCAGTGGCTGGTCGGACCGTCCTCCGCATTCAAGTGCTTGTTGAAGACGTAGCCGATGCCATAGCAGAGCACGCCGGTGACCGCGACAAAGATGGCCAGCGCGGTCAAAAACACCACGATGCCGGTGACGCCGATATCGGTCTTCTCATAGCCCGCTGCCGCGTCGATCTCTTCCGGCGCATGATCTTCGGGCTGCTGCCAGATGCTGTGCCCGGATTCGGGTTCGTTATGCGTGGGCATGTTCAGGCTCCAGAATCTCCGCAACGTGCGGATCGTTGGTCTGCACCAGTTGCCGCTGTTTCAGGCGCGTGCAATAAAAGGCAACCCAGAAGGAAACCATCGCCACGGGTACGGCCACATATTCGAGAATTCCCCAACTGAAATGCAGGTTGCGCGCCGCATCCTTGAAGTTCGGCTCAATCAGCCAGAACAGATCGAAGGCCCTGGCGAACACCATCCATTGGCACACCCGGATCAGCCGCTTCTTGTTGCGCTTGATGTCGCGCGACAGCAACAGCGTAAATGGAATCAGCCAGTGGAAGAGAAAATCCAGCGTGACGATGACGCCCCAGTGGCCGCGAATGCGATCGAGGTACCAGGGAATCTCTTCCGGCAGATTCCCCGACCAGATGATGAGGAACTGCGCGAAGGCCAGGTAGATATTCAGCATCACAAACGCAAAGGTGAACTTGCCCAGATCATGCTGTTCGGTCTGGCGCAGAATGGTTTTGAACGGCTCGGCCTTTGACAGCGAGATGGCGACGATGATGCTGAGCGCGAGCACCGTGTAGCCCTGGCCGACGAGGAAGAGCAGGCCATAGACCGACGAGTACCACGTCACATCGAGCGACATGACCCAGTAGATGACCGCCGCGGTCATGGTGATTGAGTACACCAGAATGCCGAAGCCGCTGATGTTCTCCATCCGCTTGATCCAGTAGGGCGTGTTGGCCGGCGAGTCCGAGTCACGTTGCAGGCCCAGGCGATTCAGCTTCCAGGTATAGAACGTCCAGATGACAAAGCAGATCACGCCGATGAGGATGAACATCTCGGGCTGCAGCATGGGCCGCTTGAATTCAAGGCAGTGCGCCTGGATTTCATTGATGAAACCGGACTTGAGCGCGGCGGCTAATTCGCTGGGGTTGGAGCCGTCCACCTGCGCCCAAAGGTAGAGCCGCTTCATGAAGATGACAACGCCCAGCCAGTAGACAAAAACGAGTGGAAGCGTGCGGCTCATGGCCTCAAGCGGCCGCCTCAGCAACAGGCCCCACTTGCCACCCGACACGTACTGCACCATCAGCAGGGCCAGTCCGCCCACCGAGAAGCTGAAGGTGAGCACGAGGCCCAGCAACCAGCCGCGCACAACATGGTCGAAGCCCAGTCCGTTGGGGCCGTCACCAAAGGCGAGGCCGGCGGCGATGGCCGAAAATACCAGCCCGATGATCAGCGCTCTGGTCTTCCAGACGTCCACAAAAGCGGGGGCGTCCAGATTAGCGGGCAGCGTCTTGGCATGCGATTCGTGAGCCATTCCGTTCGTCCTGAATCCTTACTTCTGGGCCGCGGGGGCCGGTTTACTTACGGGAATCTTGATTGTGGGGTCCGCCGGATTGGCCGGAGCCAGCGCCGGATTTCCTTCTTTGGTCACCGGCGGATACGCCTGGACTGCCGTTGCGGGAAGCGCCCATGGAGCGGCAAATCCCTCGGGCAGATTCTTTTCCCTGGCGACATCCTTGAGGTCCTTCACTTGCACGCCCGACGGCACATCGCTCGCGCTCGCTGCCTGGCTCAATTGCAATGCGCGAATGTAGGCCGCGACCGCCCAGCGATCGGTTGGCGTGAGCTGCGACGAGTAGTCCGGCATGGCGCCATATCCATGCGTCATGACGTAGAAGTAGTGCGACACCGGCTGCGCCAGACGCACCTGGTCGTGCAGATTGGCCGCCGGCTTGTAGCCGCGCTCCACAATCTCGCCCAGGCCGTTGCCCACGCGGGAGTGGCACGGCGTGCAGTAGATATTGAATCGCTCCTGCCCGCGCCTGAGCACGTCGATGGTCACCGGGAACGGCATCAGGTTCTGCTCCTGGCGATAGCCGCTGGGGCCTTCAATCACGCCGGTATAAAAGTAGCTGTCCTCGTGCAACTGGCCGCGCGCCACGGTGTTGAGCACCTGCGGCCGCGCGCCGCGATGATCGGCAAACATCTCCGAGCCGCGCTGCGGAATCAGCTTGGGCTGGTTCTGCATATCCTGCCGGCAGCCGGCGACGGCCAGGAGCATAACCGACATCCCTGCAATTGCGAGTGGCTTCCCACCCATTCGCCAAAAAGAAGGCGAATGAACGGGGCACGGAGCCTGATCTCTGTTCCCTGTTCCCTGTTCCCTGTTCTTGAGGCTTTTCCCGATCATCAGTACTCCACCTCCACTACCGAAGTCGGTGCAAACTTTGCCAGGTACGCCCGCGTCTCCACCAGATCGAACTTCGGATCCAACGCTTCGAGACACAGGAAGAACTTGTCCGTGGTTGCGCCATTGCGGAAGTTGGGCGCGTTGAATAACGGGTGATACAACGACGGCAATCCATTCAGCGCCAGCATGCCGAAGGCCGCCGAAAGTCCCGCGAAGAGAATCGTCCACTCATAGGCGGGAATAATAAACGCAGGCCACGAGTACGTTGGCCGCCCCGCGATATTCAGGGGATACGCCAGCACCGAGACCCATGTCTCCAGCCCGAACATTGCCGCGAGTCCCATCAGGCCGCCCACCAGGGTCACCAGCGGCACCTTGTTGCGGTGAAAGCCGATCGCCTCGGCCGCTTCTTCCACCGGATAGGGCGTGTAGCAATCGAGGCGGCGCCATCCGTCGTGCCGCGCCTGCTGCGCCGCGCGCACCAGGTCGCTGGGCGTGTCGAATTCAGCAAGCAAACCGTAAGTTCCTTCGCGTGGGGGCATATCAGTCACCAGCCTCCGCTATTGTTTTGGGCGTAATCTTGGGACCGATTTTGGCTCCGGGCAGCATCATGCGGATCTCATTCATCGGAATCATGGGCAGGAAGCGCACAAACAGCAGGAACAGCGCCGTGAACAGTCCCAACGTGCCCACGTAGGTCATGTAGTCCCACTTGGTGGCGCGATACGTTCCCCACGACGAAGGCAGGAAGTCGCGGTAGAGGCTGGTCACGACGATGACGAAGCGCTCAAACCACATGCCCGTATTCACAATCAGTGAGACCAGGAACATGAAGGCAATATTGGTGCGCAGCTTGCGCGACCACAGCGTGGTCAGCGGGAATGCGATGTTGCAGAAGATCAGCACCCCGTACGACCAGCCCATGGGCCCGAACATGCGGTTCCACATCATGAAGGCTTCCCAGTGCGAGGCCGAGTACCAGGCCATGAAGACTTCCATCCCGTAGCCGTAAGCCACGATCAGCCCGGTCGCCAGCATCACCTTGCCCATATTGTCGATGTGGCGTTCGGTGACCAGGCCTTCCAGGTGATAGAACTTGCGCAGCGGAATGGCCAGGGTGAGCACCATCGCAAAACCTGAATAAATGGCGCCGGCGACGAAGTACGGCGGGAAGATGGTGGTGTGCCAGCCGGGCAGAACCGCAACCGCGAAGTCGAAGCTGATGACGGTGTGTACCGAGAGCACCAGCGGCGTTGCCAGGCCCGCCAGCAGCAGCGAAGCTGTCTCATAGCGCATCCAGTGGCGCACCGAGCCGCGCCAGCCGAGCGCCATCATGCCGTAGAAGTACTGGGCAATTTTCGAATCGGCGCGGTCGCGCATGGTGCCGAAGTCGGGAACCATGCCGATGTACCAGAAGACCACCGAGATGGTGGCGTACGTCGAAACCGCGAACACATCCCACAACAGCGGCGAACGGAACTGCGGCCACACGTTCATCGAGTTGGGATAAGGCAGCAGCCAGTAACCCAGCCACGGACGGCCAACGTGAATCAGCGGGAACATGCCGGCGCAGACCACGGCAAAGATGGTCATGGCCTCGGCAAAGCGGTTGATGGAGTTGCGCCAGCCCTGCTTGAACAGCAGCAGAATCGCCGAGATCAGCGTTCCGGCGTGGCCGATGCCGATCCACCAGACAAAGTTGATGATGGCGAATCCCCACGCCACCGGCTGCGTAACAGCCCAGATGCCGGTGCCCTTGAGGAACAGCCAGGTGACGGCCACCAGCAGCAGCGTAGCCACCGCGCCGCCCACGCTGAAGATGGCAAACCAGCCCAGCGGCGTGTTGGGCGTGAGCACGATGCCCGCAATCTTCTCGGTGACCGACTTGAAGGTCTGTCCCTGCCCCAGTACGCGGAATTCGCCGGTTGCAGGATCGACTCCCGCCAGGCGGCCCTTGTCCGGACCCTTCGGTTTCAGTTCCGTCTGTGCCATCGTGGCCTCAACCCTTCACCGGCGCGTGTTCCGCCGGCGTGTCTTCGAGTTCGGAATTCGGATTCAAGACCGCGGCCACATAGGTCGTCCGCGGACGGGTATTCAGATCGGCGAGCACCTGGTAGCTGCGCTCGTCTCCGCGCAACGTCGCCACCCGGCTGCCCTTGTCGTTCAGATTGCCAAACGTAATCGCCGATGCCGGGCATGCCTGCTGACACGCGGTCACAACCTCGCCGTCCGCAACCGCGCGATTCTCCTTGTCGGCTTCGATCCTGGCCGAGGTGATGCGCTGAATGCAGTAGCTGCACTTCTCCATCACGCCGCGCGAGCGGACGCTGACGTCGGGGTTGCGCGAGAGCTTCAGGCTCTCCGTTTCAAAATCCGCGTAGAGCAGGAAGTTGAAGCGGCGTACCTTGTAGGGGCAGTTGTTGGAGCAGTAGCGCGTGCCCACGCAGCGGTTATAGACCATGGTGTTGAGGCCTTCCGGCGTGTGCACCGTGGCGCCCACCGGGCAAACCTGCTCGCATGGAGCGTTCTCGCAGTGCTGGCAGGCCATGGGCTGGAAGTGCGCCCGCGGCGCGGCCAGATCGCCCTCGAAGTACGTGTCAATGCGCAGCCACTGCATGTTGCGGCCGATGCGCACCTGCTGCTTGCCCACCACCGCGATGTTGTTCTCGGCATAACAGCTCACGATGCAGGCGTTGCAGCCCGTGCAACTATTCATGTCGATCGACATGCCCCAGGCGTTGCCGGTCGAGTAGTCCCAGTTGGGGAACATCGTGGTATCGAGATTGGTCTTCTCGCGGCCCTCACCCTCGTTCGCGAACCCGGGGTTGGCCTTGAACTGGTCCAGCGTCGCGTAGCGAATGATGCCGCGCTCACTGATTGCCTCGTCGGCCTCAAGCGAGTTGTTGCCAGTGCCCTGCTGGCCAAAGCGCGCGCCGCGCTGATCCTGGAAGTGGCTCTTGGTGATCGCCAGGCCCCACTTGCCATCCACCTTCTTGATGGAACCAACGGCGTAAAACGGGGAAGCCGCTGTCCGAATCAAGTAGGCGTTGAACCCCGCACCCGAACCCACGCGGCCGGCAAACTCGCGTCCATAGCCGAGATGCACTGTGACGGAGTTGTCGGGATGACCCGGTGCAACAATCACCGGCGCCTTCACCTTGTAGCCATTCACGGTCAACTCGACAATGTCGTCTTCTTCAAGCTTCAGCTTTGTGAGCGTGGCTCCGGAAACGATCGCGGCATTGTCCCAGCTCAGGTTGGTTACCGGCTTGGGAAGCTCCTGCAGCCAGCCCACGTTTGACCAGCGGCCGTCGTACACATTCGCATCGGGACGGAAGATGATTTCGATGGCGTCCTTCGACGACGGCGCGGGAACTTTTGCCTGCAACGCGCTGCCCTGCGCAGTTCCAGTGTTGCCCGCCTTGCCGTAGGCCGTATCGTCAATCCAGCCCTGATGCAGAGCCTTGCGCCAGCCTGTTTCAAAGTCGCCCTTGATGACCGGACGCCATGTCTCACGCACCGCGTCATAAGCCGTGAGTCCCGACGAATAAGCGCCGGGCCCCGGCTCGTTCAGAAGAAGCTGCAACACATCGTGCGCCGACTTGCCGCCATACAGCGGATCGATCAACGGCTGCACAATCGAAACCGTGCCGTCATAGGACCGCGCGTCCGACCACGACTCAAGGAAGTGCGCCGAAGGAATGTGCCAGTGCGCAACCTGCCCCGTCTCGTCCACATGCGAGCCGAGCTGCGCGACGATCTTTGCCTTGTCCAGGGCCGCGGCAAACTCAAGATCGCGAGGAGCGGAGTAGATGGGGTTGGCATTCAGAATCACCAGCCAATCCACCTTGCCCGCATTCAGGTCCGCAACCAGCGACTTCAGGTCACCGATCTGATCGCTCGGCACCGGGCTTGCCGTATCGCCTGAAACCAGCACCGTTTTGCCCGTATTGCCCAGCGCGCTGTTGATGGCCGCGGCGAGCGCTGCGACCGACGCATCCTGATAGAGGCCGGGAATCACCACGCTCTTGCCTGCGTTGGCCTTCAGGTCCCTGGCCAGCGCGGCGAGAAACTTCTTCTGCGCATCCGTCCACGCGTACGTCGGAGCGTCAACACCGGATACGCCAATCGCTTTCGCCAACTCCGCCGTGAACGCCGGAATCTCGCTCGCGCGCAGGCCCAGGCGATGCTCGGCCTTGAGGCCGGTCGTCGTTGGCGTGGATTCAATCGAATAAAGCCGGTTCAGCTTGTTCGGATCCTTGCGCCGCCTGGCGTAATCGCCCACCAGCTTGTGGAAGCCGGGATAGGACGCGCCGGAAAGGAAATCCGCGTCGAGCGAAACAATCACATCCGCGTCGGCCAGGTTGTACTGCTTGGCAGCGCCATTCTGAAGCGCCGTGCCGGCAATCGCCGGATCGTACTGCACAAACTTTGCCTTCGGCCACGCTGCCTGCGCAGCCTTCCACTGCCGGGCGAGGGTTGGAGAAGTGACGGTCGCACTCAGTAAATAAACGCCGCTTCCATCCTTACTCTCAGTCAGCTTCTCGCGCAGCGCCTGGGCAAACTCGGCCCACTCGCGGTTTTCGCCGCGATACATCACATGCTGCGAGCGGTCCGGATCGTAGAGATCGAGCAGCGTGCCCTGCGTAAACGGATCGGACGAACCGTTGTTATACGGGTGCTCCGGATTGCCATCGATCTTGATGGGGCGGAACTGATCGCTCTTGACTAGCAATGGAACTGCGCCGGTGACAAAGGGATGCGCCGTGGCAAAATACATCGGCTTGCCCAGAATCAGATCTTCCGGGGCTTTGACATACGGATAAATCGGCTCATCGGGCTGCTTGGTGCAACCGGCCAGTCCGGCCAGCGCCATCGACGCGCCCATCAGCTTCATGAAACCGCGCCGCGAGACCGGATCGATCCACTCCTGCGCGGCAGAAGGGAACTCTTTTTCAACCGCGGCCTGGAACTCCGCCGTGTTGGCCAGCTCGTCCACCGACTGCCAATAGCGCTTGCCCTTCACGCCCTTCAGCTCCTGGCGCACCTGCTCAAGCGTCAGCCCGCTACCGTTTTTCATGTCCTTCATTTCGTGTGCGCTCATCGGTGGCAGACCTCGCAACTGGTCAGCTCTTTCGGGGTACGAATCTTGTAATGCTTCACCAGGAATTGCCCCAGCTCATCCTGGCTGGTGAATTTCGAGTACACCGGCGCTACCGGCATGGCCGCGGCCACATCGCCCGCGAGGCCGTGCGCGGCGCCCATAGGAATTTGCAGCGAAGCCACTTCAGGGCCTTCGCCCTTGGGATCTTTGGTTACGCAACTCACGCTGTCGGCAGTGGGCACGCCCGGCTTCTCATCGTTCACCGAGCACCACACCGGACGATCGCTGGCCGGGGTCTCCCAGGCCATGTTGTAAATCTGGCTGGTGGGCCGCAGATTCTTGCCCGGGTTGCGATGGCAGTTCAGGCACCACTCCATCTGCAAAGTGTTCTGCATATACATCAGCGGCATCTGGTCCACGCGGCCATGGCAGCTGGCGCAACCCAACCCTTTGTTCACGTGAATCTCGTGGCTGAAGTAGGCAAAGTCGGGCAGGTCGTGGACCTTGGTCCACACCACGCTCTGGCCGGTCGCCCAGCTATTGCGCACCGGCTCCAGAAGCTGTGCGTTGGTCCAGATTTGTGCGTGGCAGTTGATGCAGGTCTTGGTAGGCGGGATTCCAGCGTAACTCGACTTCTCTACCGTCGTATGACAGTACTGACACTGCAGCCCGAGTCCCTGCACATGATGCTTGTGGCTGAAGGGTACCGGCTGGTCCGGGCGCTGGCCTTGCCGCGTCACCCACGGCGACCTCTGCAGTTCATTCAGCGTCACCCCCAGGGCGATCACGATCAGCCCCGTCAATACCAGGCTCGCACGAGCCAGAGCATTGGAGCTGCGTTCAAATATCTGCGCCATGAATGCTTTCCCTGCTTCGTTGTGGTTCTAGAGGAAGTGCGCGCTGCTCGCCGGCGGCGCAAATTGTCTGCAAGGTTTTCCTGGAGCCGGAAGCGCTCAGGAGTTCGTTGTTTTTGCTGTCGGCGTGCCCGCTGTGCTGGCGGTCACAACAGTTGTGTACAAAAAACATCTCAGGGCGAAATCCACCTGAGCGGTGGAGAACCCCGAAAATTTAATATAGCAGCCGGAAGCAGGTTCCGAAGAGGATATACCGACAAATTCTCAAAAAATGTTCATTTCGGAACAGTCTCGTAATCGACTGAAAAGAATACCGCTTGTGATATGGATCACTCTGAGGGAAACACCCCCGCGCCACTGGCGGCTTGCGTACCAGAGGCTGGGATATTGCCCCTAAATTATCACGCGGAAACCCCTTTGGCTACCGCTCGGGGTTTTCCTCGTCAACCCTTCCAGAACGCGATGACCAGCCCGCCGGTCACAATCAGCGCCCCGCCCGCGTAAATGGGCACGGTGGGCGACTGCCCGAAGCGAACCCGGTTCAGCAATTGCGCCATCAGGAAGAACAACACCACGTACACGCCCAGCAGCTTGCCGAAGTCCCAGCGCGGCACGTTCACCACCGAGCCGTACGCCGTCAGCACCGCGGCGCCGGCGACAAACGTCAACACCCGCCCCAGGCCGGACGAGCGATAGAAGCTGACCTGAAAGAACGAGTCGCCGTAGGCCTCAAGAAAGGCTGCCAGGCCGAGCACGGCGACCGCGCCCAACGGGTTTTGCACCAGGCGGTCAAGAAGATTCATCGTCAAACAACCTCCGGAACATGAAAAACAGAATTGGGGAATGTTAAACGCCGCGGCGCGCGAGTCCGCGGCACAAAGCTCATGGATTTCGGGGACTGCGAGGTTATCGTAACAACCCGATGCTTTAGAATTCATAAAGACTTCTGAGTCGTCCTCGAAAAATCATCCAGATGTGCGGACCGGGCAAGACGGTTCGGGCCGCGCCAATCCATGCAACGAACCGTTGAAGAGGGAGAGGCAGATGAAATACGCCGGATTGCTCGTTCTGCCCGCCGGATTTTTCCTCTCTATTGCCGCCATCGTGCTCTTCCCCGCACCCTCCGCCGCCAGCCGCGTGGCCTTCGTCCTCTGCGGACTGGCAGTTGAATCCCTCGGCCTCGCCGTCGCCTTTCGCGGACACATGGAAGCCAAAAACACGGAAGCCCGGAGAGAGCCATCATGAATCCTCCGGCCGCCGTCCCCCTGCCCGTCCCTCCCATGCTTTCTGAGACCGCGTGCGTTCTCTGCCTCGTTCTGCTGCTCCTGGCTCCGCTGGCCGTCGCCGGCATGGCGCTCGTCAACACCGGCCTGGGCCGCTCCCGCTCGGCGGCACAGGCGCTGCTCGGCAACCTGGCCATCGTCGCCGTCACCGCAATCGTCTTCGCGCTTGTGGGAGCCACCTTCACCGGCGCCCTCAACGGCGTGGGGCACACGTTTCAGTTGGCCGGCAAGCCGTGGAACTGGCTCGGCGCGGGCCCGCTGTTTCTGGGCGGCCTGAGCACGGCCCCGCTGCAGTCTCAACTCGCCCTGCTGTTTGAATTCCTCGCCGTTGCGCTGGCCGCGCTCATTCCCTGGGGCTCAGGTGCGGACCGCTGGCGGCTGGTTGCCGGCTGCGCGGCCGCCGCGGTCACGGCAGCCATCGTCTTTCCGCTGCTGGCGCACTGGGTCTGGGGGGGCGGCTGGCTTTCTCAACTTGGCGTCAATTTCTCGCTCGGCTGGGGCTTTCTCGATCCCGGCGGCGCGGCCACCATCCACGTTCTCGGCGGCCTGAGCGCTCTCACCGTCATCTGGATCGCCGGCCCGCGCAAGGGCAAGTTCCCCAAGGAAGGCTTCTCCACCGCGCTGCCCGGTCACAACGCCGTCTATGTTCTTTTCGGCTGCTTCGTGGCCCTGGTCGGCTGGCTGGCCTTCAATACAGCCGGCGCACTCCTCTGGCTGCACGCACCGCTCACTGCGCTGCCCGCAACTGCGCTCGGCACGCTGCTCTCCGCCTCCGGCGCGCTGGCGGCCGCATTCACAGTGACCCGCGTTCGTTTCGGCAAGCCCGACGCCAGCCTGTGCGCCAACGGATGGCTCTCCGGCCTGGTCGCCTCCAGCGCCTGCGCCGCCGTGATCACGCCGATTCAAGCGCTGGTGGTGGGAGTGATCGCGGGAATTGCGACGCCCCTGCTGGTGGAAGTTTTTGAGCTGGCCGTTTCGATCGACGACCCGTCAGGCGCCGTCTCAGTGCATGCCGCCGGCGGACTGCTGGGGCTGATCGCCGCCGGTATCTTCGCCGGACGGCCTGGCCAGTTTCTTGCGCAGCTCATCGGGATTGCGACTCTGCTCGGCGTGATTCTGCCGCTGGTCTACCTGCTCTTCTGGCTGCTCAACCGCATCGTGCCCTTCCGCGTGGATCCGGACGGCGAGCGCATCGGCATGGACCTGCACGAGCTGGGCGGCGGCGCGTATCCCGAGTTCGTCATTCACCGCGACGATTCGTATCGCTGACTCGCTGCCGGCTCCGCGGCCCTTTCTCACACCGCGCTATCGAGCGCGTTCTTGGCCCAGGTAATCGCTTCGCTCAGGCGCCACATCAGGTGGTCGAAGCGCAGGCTGTTGGCGGCCAGGATCGCGTCGTAGCGCTCCCAGTCGCGGCGCTCCTGGCACAGCACCAGGTCCAGCAGCACTCCCTCGCGGTTTCCCATGCCCAGAAGCGCGTTGCGCGCCTCTTCGCGCAGGGGCAGCGTTTTGACCAGGTCTTGGATGGAGATGCGCAGCATGGCCGGAAACATGCTGACCATGCCGATCAGGTATTGCTCAGACGGAACCAGCCCCATCAACCCCGCCGACAGCTCGCAGAAGCGCCCGCGCTCAAAGGCCATGCGCAGCAGTTCCTGCGGCTGTTCGCCATTGAAGTCGCTGGCGATGGCCAGCATCGCCATGCGCCGCGCGGTGGCTTCGCCCAGCAGAATCAGCGCTGTGTGGATGGAGGAAACCTGCTGGCGGAGGGCACAGACCGGGCTGTTGACCAGCCGCAGCAAGGCGTAGGTGAGCGACGCGTCGCACATCACCAGCTGGGTCAGCCGATTCAGGTCGACCGGGTCCCTTTGCAGAACCTCCAGAATCTCAAGATGCACCAGCCGATTGGCCGGCATCCGGGCATTCTTCACCGGCTCCGGACGGCAGAAGTAGTAGCCCTCAAAGAGCTCGAAGCCCTCCTCGCGCACGTGCTTCCAGTCTTCCGGGGTCTCCACATTCCTGGCAATCGGTTGCGCGGTTAGATGAGCCAGCCGGCTCAACAGGCGCAATCGCTCGTTGGCGCCGGCTTTGGCAATGTCCACCTTGACAAAGTCGGCCATAGCCACCAGCGCCGCCGCCTCCGGCCTGCCTGCGAAATTGTCCACCGCCAGGCGAAAGCCCCGTTGCTTCAAGGCGCGCCACGCCGCCAGCACGCTCTCGGTAGGCTCCACCTCTTCATCGAGCTCAACCACGGTGAGTTCGGGCGGCAAACCAAGCAGCCACTCCTCGGTCAGCGAATCGGCGGTGCAGGGCACAAACGCGGGCAGCCCCGAGGTCAGTTCCGCCACGCCAAAAACCACCGCGTTGCCCAGCAGGGTGCGGGCAGCCAGTTCCTTGTCCGCGCCAGCGGCACGTTGCCGGCCGTTCCAGCACAGCAGCTCGTATCCGTGCACCTTGCTGCGATGGTCCAGAATCGGCTGCCGCGCCACATAGCAGACTTCCCCTCCCGGCCCCTGGAGGGAGTTGCGAACCAGATCCTGAAGCGAGCCGTTCTGCGGTCTTGCCGGTAACGTTTGCGCAGACATGGAGACCCTCTTCCAGTGCTATCGGCACTTTGGCAGGAATAGTTAGGGTCTGCCCGAAATTAGACGAGTACCGCCCGGCTTCAGCGCTTTCTCGATCGCTCCGATGTGTGTAAGCTGAATCAGGACCAATACATCATGGGAATCCTCAGCCATCTTTTTTATCCGTGGGGCATGCTGCTCCAGGGCGTGGCGATCGTCCACTTCATCCGGCGGCGCCCGAGCTGGTATTGGCTCTACATCATCATCTTTCTTGGCCCGCTGGGCGCGCTGGTCTACATTTTTGTCGAGGCGGTGCCGGACTTCAACCTGGCGCGCGAGTCGTTCAAGGTGTTTCCCCGCCGCAAGCGCATCAACCAGTTGATCATCGCGATCCGCGACAATCCTTCGGCGGGAAATTACGAAGAGCTTGGCAACCTCTACATGGACGACGGCCAACTCGCGTTGGCGCGGGAAGCCTTCAATAAGGCCATTGCCGCCCGCGCGGACACGCTGGACACGTACTACCGCCGCGGTGTGTGCACCCTCCAATTGGGCGATGCTGCCGGGGCGCTGCCCGATCTGGAGCGGGTGGTGCTCAAGGATTCGGATTTTGATTTCCGCCGCGCCGCCGGATTGCTTGCACACGCCTACGCGCTGACCGGGCAGAAGGACAAGGCCGAGGCGCTGTTCCGCCACGTGACCATCGCTTCCACACTGTCGGAGACGTATTTGAATTTTGCGGATCTGCTGGCCTCGGAGGGCAAGAACGCCGAAGCCCGGCAGTGGGCGCAGAAGGTGCTGGACAAGCGGCCGACCATGCCCGGCTACCTGCGCCGCCGCGAACGGCCATGGTTCCGCAGCGCCAGCAAGATCCTCAAGCGCATACCGGTGTAAGGGCTTCCGGCAGCTGCGATCCCCCTGCACCTGCAGGACACAGCTGCTCCGGTTTCGCTCGAATCCGTCCCTACCTTTGCAGTTTGAGGTCACTCACCCCATTACGCGCTGCGATGGCGGCGAGTGTGTCTGGCGCGGCGCGGTGCAAAGGTCCACTCCCTGACGGGACCGGTGTCTACGTGGATGAACTGGCTTTTTGGGTAATAACCCACACCACCGGCTTCGAGTGAAAGCGCAGCATCCCGCAACTGCACTGCCGGAATGCCAGGCACCCGGATATCGAGCGCATTCGCCTCGATGTGCTGGGAGTGTTCGGCTGCGTTCGTGGTTCCACTCTCACGGAGAGCATCGTTGGTCTCCTTTGTCCGGTAGCCGCAAAGAATCTCGATGACGCTGCTTGATCGATTCAGCTTCGCAAGCATCGTGTGGAGCACGTCGAAGGTGCGCGGATCGTAGCTCTTGACCTCGTCGTTGTGGCTGTCGCGCAGGAACTGGCTGAGCTTGTCGAGAGCATCGGGGATATATTTATCACCCACCCTGTAAACGACGTCGACAATCTCGCCACCCTGCCGCGCGAGCTTGAGCTCATACTTCTGGCCATCCTCAGGCACATCCTCATCGTCGGCGACGAACCCCATTCCAGGCAGGCCAATGTTCGAAAGCAAGTGCCTCATCGCGCGGAGACGAGGATGCTTGTGGTGCTCGGCGCTGCGCGCGCTGGCCGCGGGAGCGAAAGCGATGAGCGCGACAAGAGCAGCGAGCAAGCAAATCCGACGGGCAGAAGCGAGGCGACGATTGGGCGGCACAAGACGAAATGGCAAAACGGCAGGACTCCTGAACTCGATTAGAATCAATGCTTCAAGGCAAATCCCTCAAGCAGGCAATGAGAGGCCATTATGCCCGGCAGCGCGAGGTGGAACATTTTCATTCTTCTGTTGGTACCCTCAATTCTACTGGAGCCGCCCCCCTCCCGTCCAAGGGCAGCTGATTTCCCCTCGCGCCAAATCGCCAGGACGTGAACCGAGAGCTCGACAACAAATTCAGCGGGTTGGGAGTGCGGCTGGCAAGCCCGAAACTGCTTCGAGCTGCTGTCTCGCTTTCTCTACCGCCCCGCCATCGCCACCATCAGCCCAAAGATCACCACCGGCAGCAACGCCAGCCCCGCATACAGCATCGCCTTCCGCTTATCCAGTGAGAACCGCACGCGCAGAGCCGGGCGCGCGCCTTCGTCGACGCCTACCTGCTCCTGGTGCTCCAGTTCCCAGGCCATGTCGCTGGCCGTCGCATACCGCCGCCGCGGATCGCGCTCCAGGGCGCGGGCGAGGATCTCCTGTAACTCGGCTGAAATTTCCGGACGCAGACTGCGCGCCGGCCTGGGGTCGTGCAGCAGGCGCTCATTCATCACCGCCAGCGGATTGGACCCGCTGTAGGGGACTTCGCCGGTGAGCATCTCGTAGAACATGATGCCGAGCGAGTAGATGTCGCTGCGCTGGTCGCCGCGCTGGCCCTTTACCTGCTCGGGCGCAATGTAGTCGGGCGTGCCCAGCATTGGGGTCACTTCAACATGCGTGAGGCGGCGGGCGTCCTGTTTGAGGGCGATGCCGAAGTCGATGAGCTTGATGCGGTCGTGAGCATCGACCATCACGTTTTCAGGCTTGAGGTCGCGGTGCACCACGCCGTGCTTGTGCATGGTGTCCAGCGCGTCGCAAATTTGCAATGCGAAGCTGGTGGCCAGCTCGATTGGCAGCTTCTTTTGCTCATTCAGGACTGAACGCAGCAGGCGGCCATCCACCCACTCGATGACCATATAGAGGCGGCTGCGCGGTTCCCCGTCAAAGGTCTTCACCACGCCGGGGTGATCGAGTTGCTGGCCAATCTCCTGCTCGCGCTCAAAGCGCGCGACCAGCACTGGGTCGGCTTCCATCTCCGCGTGAGGAACTTTGATGGCCACCTGCCTGCCGTCGTTCAGGTCGGTCGCCTTGAAGAGCGTAGACATGCCGCTGCGAGCAACCGTCGCATCCAGGCGATAGTGGTCCAGCGTGTCACCGGCTGCGGGCGGAGTGGCTTCGAGTGGGTTCATCAGTGCGCACTGCATACAATCTAATCCTTTCACGCGAATCGTAAAAAAGACGAAAGGATCGCCAAAAGGAACCATTGTGCCTGCCGATTGCGTTGCGTCCTCCGGACGCCGGGCGGCTCTCCCCGCACAAACAGGGGATTTGCACACCGGGCAATCTGTGTTTCTATTCCTATATGCCCCGCTTCCAAGGATTGCTGGCGTCCTGCCTTCTGATCGCCGGGATACTTGCGCCTGGAACGGCACACGCCATCACTTCGAAATCCCACCCTGTGCGCCCGGAGCCCCCGCAGGATACGGGTTTTCTGAATCGCATGGTGGAATCGCACGGGATCGCCTACCGCTTCCAGGTCTACCTGCCTGAAGAATGGCGGCGCGAAGATCACCGCCAATGGCCGGTAATCCTGTTTCTGCACGGCCGAGGCGAGCGCGGCTCGGAAGGCATGTGGCAGACGCAGATCGGCCTTGCCCTGGCGGTGCGCGACCACCCCGAGCGCTGGCAATTCGTGATTGTGATGCCACAGTGCCCGCTGGACCACTACTGGACCGACCCCGACATGCAGGCCATGGCCATGGCCGCGCTTGACCAGGAAACGACGGAGTTCCACGGCGACCCGGAGCGGACTTATCTCTCCGGCATCTCGCTGGGCGGATACGGCGCCTGGGAGCTGGCCCGCGCCTATCCGCACCGCTGGGCCGCGCTGTCGATCGCCGCAAGCGGCGTCTTCTGGAGCTATGCCCCGGAACGCTGGCAGGAGATGGCGACGCTGCCCGCGGAGTACGCCCACGCCCTGGGCCGCACCCCGGTCTGGCTCTTCCATGGAGTGGAGGACAACGTGGTTCCCGCGCGCGAAAGCGAGCTGATGTATGAGGCCTTCAAGGCTTCCGGCGGGCATATCCGCCTGTGGCTCTACCAGGGGCTCAAGCACGACTCGTGGACGCGCGCCTTTGACGAGCCGGAACTGCCCCGCTGGCTGCTGGCGCATCGCGCCGGCGGAGCGGAGCCGCCCGCGCTGGCCGAGCGCCTGGTGATCCCGCTGCATCCGCCGGCCATCAAGTTGACCCCGGCCCAACTGGACAGCCTCGCCGGCGAATACGCCGACCGCACCGGCCACATCGGGCTCACCATCTTTCGCCAGGGCGATCTTCTGTATGAGAAGAACCGCGCCGGCGAGATCAATGAACTGGCTCCCGAATCGCCGGTCCTCTTCTTCTATCCGAATGGCTCATCGATTCCCCGCCTCACCTTCGAGCGCGACGCACAGGGCCACGTCACGTCGCTGCTGCTGCGCGACGACCGTCACGAAGAGCGCTGGGAACGGCGCGCGGCGGCGGGAACGAGGTAAGAAGCTGCTTTTCCGGAACCCGCCACAGCGCTCCTGCGTAGTAATCTCAGTGTGAATGCCGAGGAGGCCCCATGTACTGCAGCGGATGTGGTCAAGCTTTAGCCCAGGGGCAGCCCTTCTGCCCGCAATGCGGCCGTCCCGCCGGACCAGTCGTGCCCCCCATCCCCGGTCTTCGGTTCGAGCTGGAAAACTACGCCGGCAAGATCAGGATTCTCAGCGTGTTCTGGTTCATTTATGGGGGTGTGAGCCTGTTGACAGGGCTTCTGGGTCTGACCTTTGCCAGGGCATTCTTCTCTCACCACTTCGGCAACTGGGACAATGGGCCCTGGCCGCACGGCCCCGGTCCCGAATTTTTCGGGCCTGCCATCATCCACCTGATCTGGATCGTCGTCGTGTGCCGTTCGGCGCTGGCCTTTGCGGCGGGTTGGGCCCTGATGGAGCGGTCCAAGTGGGGACGCATCCTGGCCATCGTGGCGGCCTTTTTCTGCATCCTCAAGATCCCGTTCGGCACCGCCATCGCCATCTGGACGCTGGTGATGCTGCTCGGCTACCGCAATACGACGCTCTACGAGCAGCTTTGATTCAGCCAGAGGTGAAAGTCAAATCTTCGGGAAAACCGTCCCCCAGGGGCTGAAGCCCCGTTGATTCCTGGGACTTAACGGCACGACTGAAGTCGTGCCCTTTCAAAACACGCTACTACCACGGGCTGCTCATGCGACCGCAGTTCACCGGACGGCTGGTTGAGCAGCTGCGCCGCGGCCTGACGCTTGCGGCGAGTTCCCCTTGCGCGCCACAAACACCACGGCAATCTTGTCTTCATATACAAGCTCAAAGTCCGGGTCGGTGCGCAGCAGTTGAACCAGCGGCATGTTCACCGGCCCAATCACCAGGTTGGCCGACACAAGCTCTGTATCCGTGGCCCAGTCCCTGGCGCCGCCCCAGGTTTGCACAGAACGGTCAATCCGCTCATCCCCATGAACGTTGGTGCGCCCATCGATGCTGACCGGCATGGCGGGGTTCCAGATCAAATAGCCGCCCCACCCGTAGTCGTTGAAGAGCGGCCCCTTCAGCCCCTTCTGCTTCACAAATTCCACCGCCCGCACCGGCAGCTTCGCAGCCGCCTGCGCGGCGAGATCGACATTGTTGATGCCCTGGAGAGGAAAGCTGATCCACACCGCCAGGGCGGTCGCGGCCATCACCACCGGCGCAAACTTTGCCGTTAACTCGAATCTGCTTTCGGGCGTGGATTGAATTCCAGCCGACACAATTGCGACCGCAACGGTGACCACGATCCACACATCGCGCTCCGAGCGGAAGGAGAGGAAAATGGCGAGTGTCAGCAGCAGCGTCTCAAACAACTGGAAGCGGCGCGCGCGCGCCAGCACAGCCGTGGCTGCCAGCGCCAGCGCAAGCACGCCGTAGTCCTGGAGGCCGCGAAACGGCATGGCCATAAACTCTGACACCTTGTTCATGATGCCCGGCTGCGAGCCCACCTGGTAGGCCACCTTGTAAATCGTCCAGCCATACGGGTTCGCCATGGCGCCAACGACGCAGGCGAGCGCAACGAGGCCCAGCCGCAGCGGATCGATCCGCGCCTCGATCCCCTTCCACCGGTGCGCCAGCACCGATTCGCCCAGCGCAAGCGCCAGCACCAGCAGGCCAATGACGAATTGAATATGCACGTTGGCCCAGAGCGCAAAAATCACCGGCAGCAGAAAAAGCCCGGCGGTATTGCCTGTCTTGCGCGCGTGCATCAGGATGTCGATTTCCAGCACGAAAAACAGGATCGTGAACCACCACGGCCGCGGCGTCCACAGGTTGACAAGGCAGAAGATGGCGCCAAAGGTCAGCAGCACCGCGATAATAAAGTCCGGCTGCAGCCGCCGGGCCAGCCGATGCAGCGCCATGGTGACCAGCGCGAGCATGGTCACGGTGTAACCCACCAGCCCCTTGAGGCCGAACCACGCGTTGAGCTTGAAAATCAGAATGTCGAAGAACCAACTGTACTCTGACCACGGCTTGCCGGCGCCATACATGGAGAAGGGGTCAGTCTGCGGAACCGCGCGCTGCCGCAGTATCCACAGGCCGGTGCGCATGTGCGACCACACATCCGGATCGCCGACAATCGCCAGGTGCACGCACACCATGGCGGGAACGGAAAACATGGCAACCAGCACCACCACCTGCGCCCATTGCTGCTTGCGCCGCGCCGCCGAATCGACAATTCCGGTGGCGTCGAACGAAGCACCCGAACCGCCCTCGATCCCACCCACCGTGTTGGTCTCTTGAGAATTCATAATCACTGAGATACTAGCAGGATCGATCTCCCGCCCAACCGCACCCTCGAACCGGACCTGCCCCGGTGTGAGATTCGGCACAAAGCTCCGCAATCGGGCTCAAGTACAATCTCTAATCATGAGCTTCCCTGAAGTACGCATGCGCCGGCTGCGGCGCAGTGAATCGCTGCGGGCCCTGGTGCGTGAAACCACGCTCGAGCCGGGCGACCTGATCCATCCGCTGTTTGTCTGTCCTGGCGAAGGCGTTCGCCGCGAGATCGGCTCGATGCCCGGCGTCTTCAACGTCTCGGTGGACGAAGCCGTGCGCGAAGCGGAAGAAGCCGCCAGCCTCGGCGTCGGCGGGCTGCTGCTCTTCGGCCTGCCCGCAACCAAGGACGAACAAGCCACCGGCGCCTACGACAAAAACGGCATCGTCCAGCAGGGCCTGCGCGCCATCAAGGCCTCGCCCGCCGCAAAAAAACTCGTCCTCATCGCCGACGTCTGCCTCTGCGAGTACACCAGCCACGGCCACTGCGGCATTGTTTCAAAGACCAGAGACGGCTTCGAGGTGGAGAACGATTCCTCGCTCGAACTGCTGGCGCGCACCGGCCTCAGCCTGGCCCAGGCGGGCGCGGATATTGTGGCTCCCAGCGACATGATGGACGGCCGCGTCGCCGCCATCCGCCGCGCACTCGACGGCGAGGGCTGCGCGGATACGCCCATCCTCAGCTACGCGTCGAAGTTCGCATCTGCCTTCTACGGCCCCTTCCGCGAGGCCGCCGACTCCGCGCCGCAGTTCGGCGACCGGAAGACTTATCAAATGGACGGAGCAAACATCCGCGAAGCCATGCGCGAGATCGACCTCGACATTGAAGAAGGCGCCGACATGATTCTGATGAAGCCGGCCATGCCCTACCTGGACGTCATCCGCGCGGCCCGCGAGCGCGTGGACGTGCCCATCGGCGCCTACCAGGTCTCCGGCGAGTACTCCATGCTGCGGGCTGCGTTTGCCAAAGGCTGGCTGGAGCGCGACCGCGCGATTCTGGAATCGCTGCTCGGAATCCGGCGCGCAGGCGCGGGGTTCATCGTCACGTACTTCGCGAAAGACGCCGCAAAACTGCTGGTATAACTCCTATGAGCAGATTCGACGTGGCCTGGAGGAAATATTGGTACCGCGCGTTGCCCTGTGGCGCGATCTCGGTCGGAGTCGTGGCCTTTTTCTTTCTTGACGATCGTTGGCCTTTACGAGGACATTTTCAACTGGCGTGGCTTCTCTATTTTGCGATTTGGATCGCTTCCTGCGAATATCTCAGAAGATTTCCTTGTCCCCGCCGCGGCGAGCAGTTCTCAAGAAGTTTATGGCATGGCAAGGCCCTGACGAATCCAAGGTGCATTCACTGCGGATTGAAAAAGTTTGCCGACCCTGCACACCCCGGGGGCGCAGGCATCCTGTAGGCGACGTGGTCAAGCTTCACTGCGATGCTCGCTCCGGAGTTATACAAAGTTTACCCAGTTATACCGAATTCGTCCTATAACCCGCACCGGTGCAGTCGAAATCGCTTTGCGATCCCGCAAGTGTGTGGTCTTCTAAAAGCACCCGCCTATGCTCAAGCGCATTGAAACCTACTTTGAATTCGCCCGCCTGGGAACCAACTGGCGCACCGAGTTCCTCGCCGGCGTGACGACGTTCCTGACCATGGCGTACATCGTCCTGGTCAATCCCGCCATTCTCTCCGCCGCCGGCATGCCTCTGGCCGCCGTCACCGCGGCCACCTGCCTGTCGGCGGCGTTCGGTTCGATCTTGATGGGCGTGGTGGCCCGGTATCCCATCGCGCTCGCGCCCGGCATGGGGCTCAACGCGTACTTCACTTACACCGTTTGCATCAAGATGCACATATCCTGGCAGACGGCGCTGGGCGCGGTGTTTCTCTCCGGCATCATTTTTCTGGCGCTGACCGCGGCGGGGATACGGCAGATGATTCTGCACGCGATTCCCCACGAGCTTTACGCCGCCGTGGCCAGCGGCATCGGGCTGTTTATCGCGTTCATCGGATTTCGCAACTCCGGTCTTGTCATCGGCGATCCGGCAACGCTCGTGGGCCTGGGCAATCTGCGCAACCCCACCACGTTTCTCGCCCTCTTCGGCCTCATCCTGATGGTGACCCTTGAGGTCAAGAAGGTGAAAGGCGCAATCCTGCTGGGCGTGCTCACCACCACCGCGTGCGCATGGGCGCTGGCCTTCGCCATTCTGCATGCCGCAGGCACCTCTGCCGCAGCGGACGCCGGCACAGCCACGGCCTGGGCTCAAAGCCTGGTTCACTGGACACCAGCCCCCGGCGGATTTCACGCGCTCACCGCAACCGCCTTCCAACTCGACATCCGCGGCGCGCTCAACAAGGGCCTGCTTGAAATCGTCTTCGTCTTTTTCTTCGTCGACCTCTTCGACAACCTCGGGACGCTGGTAGCGGTGACCAAGCGCGCCGGCCTCATCTCCGCCGACCACTCCATTCCGCGCCTTGACCGCATCCTGCTGGCCGACGCCACGGCCACCGTCTTCGGCTCGCTTACCGGAACCTCCACCGTCACGAGTTATGTTGAATCCACCGCGGGCGTCATGGCGGGCGGGCGCAGCGGCGTCACCGCCATCGTGACTGGATTCCTGTTTCTCGGAGCCATCGTCGCAGCGCCGTTTGTGGGCATCGTGCCGCCCGCAGCCACAGCGCCGGCACTGATCCTGGTCGGTTCGCTCATGCTGGCGACGATCACGGAGATTCGCTGGACCGATCCACTGGTCGCCGTCCCCTCGTTCCTCACGCTCATTCTGATTCCGCTCACATACTCCATCGCCAACGGGCTCGGCTTCGGAATCATCGCCTGGGCAGTGTTGCATCTCGCCACCGGCCGCTTTCGCAAGCAGGACTGGCTGCTCTACATCCTGGCCGCACTCTTCCTGGCACGGTTTATCTACCTCGGCGCAGGTTAGAATGTCTCCAGGCTATTCGTTTGGTCCATGGAGGCAAACAGCCGTGCCCTGGTACTACTACGTTTCGTACTTTTTCGGCGGCGCATTCCTGGCCAACGCTCTGCCTCATCTTGGCAACGGCGTCTCAGGCCGCCCGTTTCAAAGCCCTTTCGCAAAACCGTCAGGTGTGGGTCTTTCGTCGTCCACGGTCAATGTGCTCTGGGGCATGTTCAACCTGGCTGTCGCTTATGTGCTGACCCTCCGCGTTGGCGACTTTAGCCTGCATAATTTGTGCCATGTGCTCACACTTGGCGCGGGCATCCTGGCCATGTCGCTCATGTCAGCCCGCGCATTTGGTCGCTTCCATGGAGGAGACTTATCCTGATCGCGCTGAAGCCGCTCTCCCCCCGCATCCTCCGCGCCGCCTGCCTGTTTGCGCTTTGCGCGATCACATTGGCGCCAGTCCGCGCCGCCGACAGCTACCAGGTCATCCACACCTATACCCACGACGCGCAGGCCTACACGCAGGGGCTCATCTATCTCGACGGCCATCTCTACGAGAGCACCGGGCTCCAGGGCCGTTCGTCGCTGCGCATGGAGGACCTTGAAACCGGCAGTATTCTCAAGTTTCAGGACGTGCCCAGCCAGTACTTTGCCGAGGGCCTCGCCAACTGGGGCAACACGCTGCTCCAGCTCACCTGGCAGAACCACGTTGCACTGGTCTATGACCGCGCCACCTTCCACTTTCTGCACGCGCTCATGTACACCGGCGAAGGCTGGGGGCTGACGCAGGACGGCAAACACATCATCCTCTCCGACGGCACGGCCAACCTGCGCTTCCTTGATCCAACAACCTTCAACGTCGTCCGCCAGGTCGCCGTCACCGACCAGGGCAAGCCGGTGACCGAGATCAACGAACTCGAATACATTCACGGCCAGGTGTACGCCAACATCTGGCACACCGACCGTATCGCACGCATCTCGCCTAAAACCGGCAAAGTGCTCGGTTGGATCGACCTCAGCGGCCTGCTTCCGGACGGCCAGCGCAGCGATCCCGAGGCCGTACTCAACGGCATTGCGTACGACGCCGAGCACGATCGCCTCTTCGTCACCGGCAAGCTCTGGCCCAAACTCTTCGAGATCAAAGTGATTCCTGAAAAGCCAGTGCTGCGCCCGGTGCATGGGCACAAATAACGATTGGGTGCCCTTGGTCTCGCCTTTGAGGCCAGGGAGGTTACCGAACGTTCGTGAAAGTCGTCAAGAGAATGCCGCGGTCAAGCAAAGTCGAACTTCACCTGCATCTGGACTGCTCTCTGAGCTACCGGGCCGTCGCGCGCCTCGCGCCATCGATCTCGCGTGAGGAGTACGACGCGGAGTTTGTTGCCCCGCCGCAGTGCGCCAGCCTGGCGGATTTTCTCACCCGCGCCCCGCGTGGATTTCAGCTCATGCAGACAGAAGACGCGCTGCGCATCGTCACCGAGGACCTGTTTCAGCAGCTTGAAAGCGACGGTGTGATTTATACCGAGATTCGCTTTGCGCCGCTGCTGCATCTTCTCAACGGCCTCACGCCGGAAGCCGTGGTTGCAATCGTCGATCGAGCTACCGAAGAGTGCATCCAGGCAACGGGAATTGAAGCGCGCCTGATCCTGTGTACGCTGCGCCACTACGATCAGGCGCGGAGCATGAGGACCGCGCGGCTTGTGGAGGAATTCAAAGGCTCACGAGTGGAGGCGCTGGACATCGCGGGAGACGAGGCCGGCTTCCCGATCGATGCGCACGTTCCGGCATTTCGTTTTGCTCAAGACCATGGCCTGGCTCGCACAGCCCACGCCGGCGAAGCCCGCGGAGCCGCGAGCGTTTGGGAGACGCTCAAGGCCTTTGCGCCCTCGCGCATCGGGCACGGTGTGCGCGGCATTGAAGACCCGTCGCTGGTCGACCACCTGAAGCGCGAACGAATCCACCTGGAGGTATGTCCATCGAGCAACGTGCAGACCCGCACCACGCGCAGTTACAAGGAGCACGCGGTCGATCGCTTGTTTCGCGCGGGTGTATCCGTAGGCATCAACACCGACGCGCGCACCATTACGAATGTGACGCTGGAGCAGGAGTACGCCCGCCTGCGCGAACACTTCGGCTGGGGCGACGACGAGTTCGCGGCCTGCAACCGCGAGGCTCTGCGCGCGGCCTTCATCGACGAGCCGACGCGGGCTCGGCTGCTCGACAAACTTGAGTGCGGCAATGCAACCGCGGTGTAATCATCGACCATCTGACGAAATTGGAGGATGGCATGGCTACGAAAGCAACTGCGAAGAAGTCCGCGCGGAAGTACTCGCCCGCCGCTGGAAAGATGGTTGAAACCGAGCTGAAGGCGATGAAGAAAGGTCAACTCAAGAGCGGCCGCGGCGGCAAGCGCGTCACCAATCCAAAGCAGGCCATCGCCATTGGCCTGTCGGAAGCGCGGAAGGCCGGCATGAAGGTGCCGCCTCAAAAAGACTAGGCCTCAGCCATGCTCTTGCGCCGCGAAAGAGTCTCTCAGGGAACGAACAGGCTGCCGAAAAGCACAGGCCTCAAGCAAATGAGCGAAAGGGCACGCCTGAGGCCGCGCCCTTTCAAAACACGAGCTAGAGCGGTTTCAGGATAGCTATACCCTATCCTCTCTACTGCGAGGTCGCCGCTCCTTGGGGTCGCGTGGACTTGAGTGTGATCCCCTTGGGTACGGCAATCCTGAAACCGCTATAATCGGAAGCCTCTGATCCCTGTTCCCTAGTCCCTGTTCCCTGTTCCCTGGTCCCTAGTCCCCTTCGTCTTTCGCCAAACCTTAACAATCCCGACGCCCTTCGCCCACTACCATCAACAGCAGTCACCGCGGCAAACGCACCAATTCAGGCTGGGCATGGGATTCGACACGGCAACTTCACTTCAGATAGGCGCGCACCAGGTCGATCAGGTCCTCGGCCAGCTCCGGCGCGATCTGCTCCTTGACGCCATCCACCAGGTGGAAGCGGATATGCGTCTCCAGCACCTCGCCCATCAGGCCGTTGATGCCTCCGCGTACCGCGGCCAGCAGCATCAGCTGCCCTCCGCAGTCCTCGTCTGCAGCCAGAGAGCGCTCCACTGCATCCAACTGTCCACGGAGCTTTCTCAACCGTTGCAACAGCTTGACCTTTTCCCGTTCCTGGTGCGACATGATCGGAAGCCTCCTGTTGACGATACCCACCCCCGGTATGGTACATACTAGGTGGGGGTATCCTCGCGCTCCCATTGTAGCCCCATTTTCTTGCAGACTGGTTTGCTCATGCTCGCGTTCTTCCGCCCAACCCACGCCCTGGCCCGTTCCCTCGCTATGGCCCTGCCGCTGGCGAGTGCGCTGGTTTGCGCCCAGACTCCTGACGCCATCCCCACCGCCCCGCCGCCGGCGACGCAGCCCAAATTCCCGCAGCAGCTTGCCCTCGCCAACGCCAACCAGCCGGATGCCGCGCAGGCGCCGGGCGACAGCGCCGGAAAGCCCGTGAGCACCGGCTCCGACGACCAGAAGCCGCCCCAGGACCAGAAGCCGATGGCCGGGCCCGTGGTGACGATGGCTCCCCACCCTGACGACAGCCGGTGGTGGCTCTCCGGACAGGCCAACATTATCCTCCAGGGCGATCTGCCGTTCCACTCCCCGTACGAAGGCAAGAACAGCTTCATCGGCCGCGGCGAGTACAAGACCTCCATGGTGGGCACGGTCTTTACCGCGTGGCGGCCTGACCGTTCCATCCGCTACGCCACCGATTTCGTCTTCGATCTCGAGGCTGCGGAGGGCCGCGGCCTGAGCGAGGCATACGGCCTGGCCGGTTTCACCAATCTCGACGTGGTGCGCAACCCCAACCTGGGCCGCGTTCCCTACCCCGCCCGCTACCAGATTCACCAGGTCATCGGCTTCACCAGCGAGACCGCCAGCCAGGACCCCACCCCCTACGCGATTGCGCCCAGCGTGCCGGTGCGCCGCCTCGATCTCCGCATCGGCAAGATGGGCGCGAACGACTACTTCGACGTCAACGGCCCCGGCTCCGACTCGCATCTCCAGTTCATGAACTGGACCGTGGACAACAACGGCGCATACGACTATGCGGCCGACACCCGCGGCTACACAACGGGCGGCATCGCCGAGTACGACGACCGCAATTGGAGTCTCCGCTACGGCATCTTCGCCATGCCGGTCATCGCCAACGGCATCGATCTCGACTGGGCCTTCAGCCGCGCCCACGGCCAGAACGGCGAGTTCGAACTGCGCCACAGCTGGGTGCCCCAACGTAAAGGGACCACCCGCATCCTCTTCTACGGCAACACCGCGCACATGGGTACGTATCGCGAGGCGGTCGAGGCCTTCCTCAACGGCTCCGACTACGCAAAATATGCCGTCACCGTGCCCACCATCACGCTGCATGAGCACTTTGGCGCGCTGAAGTATGGCGTGGGCTACAACACCGAGCAGGAAGTGACGGAGAATCTGCGTGTCTTTGGCCGCTTCGGCTGGAACGAGGGGCAGCACGAGTCGTTCGCCTACACGGAAGTCGATCAGACCGTCCTGGCCGGCGCTGACTACATCGGAACCCGCTGGCATCGCCCTGCCGACAAGATCGGCCTCGCCGTGGTCTCGAACGCCATCAAGGCCGACCACCAGGAGTATTTGAAATTAGGCGGGCTCGGCTTTCTGCTGGGCGACGGCAAGCTCAACTACGGCCGCGAGAACATCGTCGAGGGCTATTACAACTACCACGCCTGGCGCGGGATGTTTTACGCGCTGGACGTGCAGCACATCGTCGACCCCGGCTACAACCGGGACCGCGGGCCGGTGTGGGTCGGGTCGTTACGCGCGCACATCGATTTTTAAAGGCCTAAAACTTGGCGAAAAACACGGCCTTGGATGCGCTTTGTATCAGGGTACGAGTTTACTCGTGCCGCATACAGCCCAAGTAAGAGGTCCGGGCTTCACCCCTGCCAACCGGCATTCTCGGTTTTCAGCTATAGCGGTTTCAGGATTGCCGTACCCAAAGGGAATACACTCAAGTCGACGCGACCCCAAGGAGCGGCGACCTCGCAGTAGTGCAGATAGGGTATACCTATCCTGAAACCGCTCTAACAGGAGAAGCGTGGATTGGCCGCGGCCCATTGAACTTCGTAATGCTTGTTCTCCACACAACAATCGCCGGGTGCCCCATGTCTCGCTTCTGAGACATGGGAAAGCTAAGAGCTAGAAGCTAAAAGCTGCTCTTACTTGCTTTCCGCCGGCAGCGCATAGATCACTTCGCCGGGCTTGGCGTAGTGGAGCTTTTCGCGGGCTTCGTGCTCAATGGCGTCGGGGTCGGACTTGAGCTTTTCAATGCGATCCTTCAGGCGCGCGTTCTCCTGCCGCAGGTCCTGGATGTCCCGGCGGAGCTGCTGGTCTTCAGCGCGTTTTTTGTGCCAGACCTGCAAGCCGTTTCTGCCGTTGATGACGTGCCAGGTCAGCAGCAGCGCCAGGATCACCGCTACCGCGGTGCCCGCCGGGCGCCATCCGCGCATGGTCCAGTTGGCGATGCGGGTACTGAGAGGCACAGACGCAACAGCCGCTGCGCGCTTTTGAGATTGTGTTTGTTCGTCCGCCATTCCGTTCCAATCTTTTGAAAGGCCCGGGCCTGAAGGCCCTGTTAATTTTGCCTGCTCTTCAGGGGGTTAAACCCCCCGGCTCCCTCCGACGCCAGGGGCTAAAGCCCATCTCTCTCATCTGGAGGAACTTGCGGCACGACTGAAGTCGTGCCCTTTCAAACAACGCGGCCGAAATCTAGTTTTTCCGCAAGCTGTAAAGCCCTCGCTCCTTTTGTGCCACCCGCCGCGCCCGTTTCCTAATCCCCGTCTTTACGCCGACAGCACAAACTTTTCCGCCGCGGCCTTGAGTGCTTCCATGTCGTGTTCGTTGCGCGCTTCGGTATAGGCGCGCACCACCGGCTCAGTGCCGCTGAGCCGATAGCAGACCCAGGAGCCGTCTTCCAGAATCACCTTCAGCCCGTCGGTCCGCACTACGCCTGTGACTTTGCGGCCGCCCAGTTCAGTGGGATCGGCCTTCATCTTCTCAGTGAACGCGGCCTTCACCTCCGGGGTCAAGTGGAAGTTCTCGCGAACGGGATAGAAGGAACCAACCTTGCCAAACAGCTCGCGCAACTGCACGCCCAGGCTTTTGCCGCGCACGGCCACCATCTCCGCCACCAGCAGGCCGGCAATGATGCCGTCCTTCTCCGGAACGTGGCCGCGAATGGTCAGGCCCGCGCTCTCCTCGCCGCCAATGGCAATCTTGTCCGCGATGATCAGCTCGCCGATGTACTTGAACCCGACGGGCGTCTCAAAAAGCGGCACCTTGTGATATTCCGCCAGCGCGTTGATCAGGTTGGTGGTGGCCACGCTCTTGGCCACGCCATTCTTCCAGCCGCGCGTCTCCACCAGGTAGTCAAAGAGCAGGGCGATGATGTAGTTGGGCTGAATGAACGTGCCGTCGCCATCCACAATGCCGAAGCGGTCTGCGTCGCCGTCGGTGGCGATGCCCAGCGCCGCGCCAATCTCTTTCATTTTGGCCTTGCAGTCGCCCAGCAGGTGGTCGTCCGGCTCGGGCGCGTGGCCGCCAAACAAGACATCGCGGTAGTCGTGCACCGTCTCCACGGTCACGCCGGCCTCGCGCAGCAGGTGGCAGGGATAGCCGCGGCCCGCGCCCCAGAAGGGGTCGTAGACCACCTTGATGCCGGACTTGGCGATTGCCTTGAGATCCACCAGCTCGGCCAGGCGCTTGAGGAAAGCGGGCTTCACGTCGGCGGTGTCGAAGGTGTCTGTACTGGTGTCGGCAATCTTGAAATCGTCGCTGAGCCCGGCGATCGCCGCTTCAATCTGTTTGGTCACTTCGGGCAGGGCCGGCGCGCCGTCGTGCGTGGAAAACTTGATGCCGTTGTACTCCGGCGGATTGTGCGAGGCGGTAAAGTTGATGGCGCCGGAAGTCATCAGTTCCCGCACGGCGTAGGCAATCGCCGGCGTGGGTGCGGCGTGGGGAATGACGATGGGCGTAATGCCGGCGCCGGCCAGCACATGCGCCGCCTCGGCCACAAACGCCTCGCCCAGAAAGCGCGGATCGCGGCCAACCAGCACGCGATGCGGCTCCGGTTGCTTCTTCACGTAGGCGGCAATGCCCGCCACCGCCAGCCGTATGTTGGCAAAAGTAAAATCCTCAGCCACAATCGCCCGCCATCCCGAGGTGCCAAACTTGATTTTTGCGCTCATCGTCGTCTCTCCAGGTGCGGCAATCTGAGCAAACCGCAAAGACCATCTTACTGCGTTGGTCAGATGCGGTTGGTGAACAGTTCGGCACGGCAGGTTGGAAGACCGTTCGCAGGAAGCCTTTTGACAAAAAGTGTCCAATGGAGCATATGATCGGTTCGAGTTATGCCAAAAATATTTCAAGAGCCGATGACTGGACTGGATGAAGTGGATGCCTTTCTGTCCGGAGAGACGGCCGGATACAAGGTCAACCTTCCCGCGGAAATCGATGTGAAGGGCATCCGAAAGCGGCTGAAGATGACCCAGGCCCGCTTTTCTTCGACCTTTGGTTTCAGCCTGGACGCGGTCAAGCATTGGGAGGGCGGAAGGCGCACGCCGGAGTCCTCGGCCCGAGCCTTCCGCACCGTCATCGCCAGGAATCCCACCGCGGTGATTGCGGCGTTACATCCGCAAGTTGGGCAACTCAACGCCAAGTAACGCGGAGAGCCCCCTGTGCGGGTCTTGATCGACGGAGTTCTGCACCTTCCCTTTGCGGCTCCGTCTGCGAAGCCCCTTGAACCTATTCCTGAATCCTTTGCTCCTGCCGCCAATCCATCTCTTGGCAGTGAGGAAGAGTGCACGATGAGGATTCTTGTGATTGGAGCAACCGGGGCGACGGGCCGGGAACTGGTGGCGCAGGGCATGGCGCTGGGCCATGAGGTGACGGCGGCGGCGCGCAAGCCGGAGTCCGCAGGGCTGCCGCAGGGCGTCAAAGTGGTTCGCGCCGACGCAACCGACGCTGCCTCGCTGTCCGCCGCCGTCGCCGGCCAGGACGCCGTGATCAGCTCCCTCGGAACCAAGATCGAGCGCAAGCCGACCACGCTCTTGTCGCAGGGCACGCGCAACCTGGTGGCAGCCATGCAGTTGGCCGGTATCTCCCGGTTGGTCTGCATCACCGGCGTCGGAGCCGGCGACAGCCGCGGACACGGCGGATTTTTCTACGACCACATCCTCAATCCCCTGCTGCTGAAAGAAGTCTACAAAGACAAGGATCGCCAGGAAGCCGTGGTCCGCGAAAGCCGGCTCAACTGGACGCTGGTTCGGCCTGGGGTGCTGAAGAACGGGCCGCCCACGGGAGCGTTTCGCGCGCTCACCGACCTTACCCGCATCACACTCGGCGGCATCACGCGCGCCGACGTGGCCGCTTATATCCTGGGGCATCTGGAGGACAAAACCAGCTACGGCCAGACCATCAACTTAGGTTGACAGGCAGCAAAGAAGCACATCCGCGGCTGCCCGGTGCTCGTACACTATAGCGGTTTCAGGATTGCCGTACCCAAAGGGAATACACTCAAGTCGACGCGACCCCAAGGAGCGGCGACCTCGCAGTAGTGCAGATAGGGTATACCTATCCTGAAACCGCTCTAACGCTGGAGCCCGTCCAATGCCAGAATCCGAGCCGCAAGCCCAAATCGAAGCCAGGATTGTCCTCACCACCTGCGCTACGCCTGAGGAGGCTGCGCGACTGGGACGCACGCTTGTCGAAGAGCGGCTGGCGGCCTGCGCCACGCTCATCCCCGCCGTCCAGTCCATCTATCGGTGGGATGGGAAGGTGGAGTCGGCCACGGAAACCCTGCTGCTGCTCAAGACCGGCGCCGCGCAGATTGCCGCTCTCGAAGCTCGCCTGCATGCGCTGCACAGCTACCAGACGCCGGAGTTCCTGGTGCTGCCGGCCCAGGCCGGGAGCCGGGGCTACCTGGACTGGCTCAGCTCCAGCCTTCTGGCCTCCTGAGGCGCCCGGCGAGGGGCCTCCCCGTCTGATATTCTGGGCTTCAGCGGTTTTCCAATTTCTGTTGGCCGGAAGCTCGACCAAACAGGGCCGCACAAATTGGAAAACCGCTCTTTGTTGCCATGCGCTGGTTAATGATTGGCCTTCTCGTCTCGCTCGGCGGGCTGCTGTTTGTGGCTGCGGGAGTGGCTCGTCACATCTGGCTGCGGCGCGGCAGATTGCGAGCCAAGCCGACGGACGGCACGGGTCCCGCAGCAGGCGAGCCCCTTGACGCTGTTGAAGATATCGATCTGGAAGTGGAACCCTGAGGTCAAACACTCAACTCGAAGACTGAACGCCGCACGCGAACGCCAACCGGGGACCACGAATCCCTGGGAATCTTAGAGGAAACGCCGTGAGCAAAGAACTCTCCGCACCGCTGAATCCGATGGCCGTAGCCAGCGCGCGCACACCGGCGTGGCTGCGCAACACCGGCATTGTGCTGGCCGGCAGCGCCTTTGTGGCCGCCTGCGCCCACATCTCGATTCCCCTCTACTTCACGCCGGTGCCGCTGACGGTGCAGCCGTTTGCGGTGCTGCTGCTGGGCCTGCTGCTCTCACCGCGCCTGGCCGCGGGCACCCTGTTTGCCTACCTGGCCGAGGGCGCGCTGGGACTGCCGGTGTTTGCGCCCACCCCGGTGATGACCGGACTGGCTCACCTGTTTGGCCCCACCGGCGGCTACCTGCTGGCCTATCCGCTGGCCGCATTTGCGATCTCCACGCTGTGGCGCAGGACCGGAAGAAGCTTTACCGCGGCAATATTCAGCGCCGCCGCGGGCGACCTGGCCATTCTGACCTGCGGAGCCCTATGGCTGGCGATCGAGACGCAGGTCCCGGCCAAATCCGTCCTTACGCTGGCCGTGCTGCCGTTCCTGGCAGGCGACGCGCTTAAAGTCATTGCCGCCGCCACGCTGGCATCGGGAGCAAGACGCCTGCGCCGCCGAACAGCTTAACCGCATCCCGCAAAACGCATCAAATGTTCGTTGAAGTCCGTTTGCTTTGAAAGGAAGTACCCCCAGTGAGTGCCAAATCTGAAGTTGCCAGCCCCGCCCTTATCGATATCTCCATCGCGCATAGTCCCGACTCCGACGACGCCTTCATGTTCTACGGCCTGGCCACCAACAAGGTGCGCGTGCCCGGCTATCGCTTCACCCATACGCTCTGCGACATTGAGACCCTCAACCAGCGCGCATTGAACGAAGCCTTTTACGACGTGACGGCCATCAGCTTCCACGCCTACCCCTACCTGCAGGATAAGTACGCGGTGATGGGCTGCGGCGGCAGCGTGGGCGAGGGCTACGGCCCCATGGTGGTGAGCAGCAAGCCGATGGCGCCCGAGGATCTGGGCAAGATCAAGATTGCCATCCCCGGCGCCCTGACCACGGCGTATCTTGCGCTCAAGATCTTCAATCCCGAACTTCAGACCACGGTGGTGCCCTTCGACCGCATCATTCCGGAGATTCTGGCCGGCAACTTCGACGCGGGCCTCATCATCCACGAGGGGCAACTGACGTATTCGTCCAGCGGCCTCTACAAGGTGCTGGACCTCGGCGTGTGGTGGCGCGAGACCACCGGCCTCGTGCTTCCGCTGGGCGGCAACGCCATCCGTCGTTCGCTGGGCAAGGACTCCATGCGCATCGTCACCAAGGCGGTGAAGGACAGCATTCAGCACGCCCTCGACCATCGCGAACAGGCTCTCGAATACGCCATGCAGTTCGCCCGCGACCTGGACGCCCGGCTGGCCAATCGCTTCGTCAGCATGTATGTGAACGACCGCACACTGGACTACGGCCCCGACGGCCGCCAGGCCATCGTGAAGCTGCTCGACCTGGGCTATGAGCGCGGGATTATTCCCATCAAGCCCGAAGTCGAATTCATCGACTAAGGAATCGCCGCACATTGCTTTGTAACGGGGCACGACTTCATCGGTGCGCGATCCAGATCACGCAGGCGAACCAGAACGGCAGGCTTGTCAGCACGCACGAGAACAACATGCCAGCCCGGAACATCCATTGGCCTCGCTGTCGAGCGGCCACAGGGTCAGTCCTCCGTCGCCTCAACTCGATGACCCACCCAAGCGTGTAGCAGAGATTCGCCATAATCCCGTACACGGCCACTCCCAGGACCAAGGCCATCGGTTCTATGGCGTCTTCGCCCAGCGGAATGACCTGCCCCATCAGCCATTCCATGCCCGCGATTGCCGCCACGCCAACAGCGAGCAGCACTGCGTTATAGAGCAGCCGTCGCAGTTCCCACCATCGGATGACCTGGCTGGTCGTCATGTGTGCCTTATCAGCCTTAACAACGGCCTTCGGTCTATCGGGAAGAGTGTCCAACCATTCTGAAGTAGATGTCCGCATCCGGGAACACCGCCAGAGTGACCCTGCCCCAGTGCTTTTCGGCGGAAACAGACCAGTTTCCCGGATCAGTGTATTTCGGCTGGTTCGAGCCGCTTTTAGCGTCCGCGGCTTCGATATAATCCGGCGCGAAGGATTTAGGTATCCATAACCTATCGAAGGCCACCGAACTACGGTTCCAGTACCATTTTCCTGTTCGCTGCTCCACCTTCCCAGATGCCCATCTAATCGTTTCTGTAAAGCTCTGATCCGATGAAACGTCGAGGCTGATCCGATCATTGCCAACCTTCAACTCGTAAAGTCCAATAACGTCGGGCATTGATCTGACGGGATAACATGCGACGAGGGCGCTGCTCAAGATCAGAAGTGCGATCATGGGCAGCAAGCCCCACAGTCGCGGGCGTCCGGCGTGTCGTGCGCCCCGACGCCCCAGACGTAGAGGCAGCGATTTGGAATCGAGCGTCAGTTCTGACACGGGTCCCCTTCTTGGATTTGCAACGTCTGGTTAACCGTACTCCTCGGGCCGATCGAAAACATCTATAATCGCCATCGACTCCACTCTGCCCTGGACTACCGGTCACCGATGGAGTTCGAACTTGCGACGCTGACAGCTGCCAAAACAACTACCAGCGTTAACCTACAACCCTAACCGGCCTGTCCCCTAATTATCGTGTCTCACTTCAGGGGTTCACTCCAATATCATGTCCCACTATTTCCCCGAAGCGCGTCGATCAGAGTCGCAGGGTCATCGACTTTCAGCTTCGCGAACGGACACCGCGGAGAAAAATAAAGGACATCTCCGAGTCTCAATTTTGACTTCTTCCCGGATTTCACCAAGGGTAGGGTTGCTGGTCTGCGAGCAGATCAGCAATTGATATAGATCTCATAGATGTCTTTGCCGATGTGGAAACACCGAGACAGGACCTTATGCTCGCGCCCCTGCTCATCGAAGATGTAGTCTCCCACAATGGGTAGGACCGGCGGCAGATAGTCGAGTGGGGGCACCCGGCGAGGGGCTCGCCGATTTATGAGTGCACTTCCCAAGAAGTGACCGTAAATGAAATGCTTGAATCGATTCGCGGCTTTTGGCCGTGCAGCTTCACGCAGCGTTCCGTTTGATACAGAAGCGTCTGAGCTTTCCGCTTAATGTTTCATTCGGTGTCCAGAAATCGTTCCGAACACCAGCCGGTCCTACATCCGAGGCTCCCGGCGTCGACAAGAGCGTCCCTCCGCCTGCGCCGACGGGAAGAGAAGCGGTTAACGAACCAATACACGAGTAAGGTCGTGAGCAGTCTGGATTGCGGGTGGGTTGCGTTGAGGTGTTTCTTCGCCTGATCGTCTCTCTTCTCCGACACTGACTTGCCGACAGGAGATCCCATTGACCCCACAAGGAACCGCACTTTTACACGACAATGCTTTGAATGAATCCACTGCATTCACCTCTGGAGAACGCAAGGAATTCGGACTTACCGGCCTGCTGCCAACGGCCGTGGAAACACTGGACACACAGGTGAAGCGTTGCCTGATGCAACTGAGCAAGAAACCCAACCTTCTTGAGCAATATATCTATCTGAATCAGTTGGCCGACGAGAATCAGACGCTGTTCTTCAAGCTGCTCTCCACCGATCCGGAACGATTTCTTCCCATCGTCTACGATCCGGTGGTCGGCGCCGCATGCCTGGAGTTCGGCCATATCTACCGCAAGCCCAACGGCATTTATCTCTCCATTGAGCAGCGCGGCAAGGTCAAGGAAGTGCTGTCGCACTGGCCGGTGAAGGACGTGCGCTTCATCTGCGTAAGCAGTGGCGGGCGCATTCTTGGCTTGGGGGACATCGGCGCCAACGGAATGGGGATTCCTGTCGGAAAGATGCAGCTTTACACCGTCTGCGCGGCCATTCCGCCGGATGGGTTGCTGCCACTGCTGCTCGACAGCGGCACGGAAAACAAGGGCCTGCTTGCCGATCCGCTTTATCTCGGCCTTCGCCACAAGCGTGCCTCCACAAAGGATCTGGACAGCTTCGTGGATGAGTTTGTGGTTGCGGTCCAGGAGCTGTATCCGAAATGCTGCATACACTTCGAGGACTGGAAGGGCACCGACGCCGTGCGGCTTCTGGCCAAATACAAGGACAAGGTGTGCTGCTATAACGACGACATTCAGGGCACCGGAAGCGTGATCCTTGCAGTTCTGTACAACGCGTTGAAGATCTCCAAGGGACACTTCAAAGATCAGCGCATCCTCATGTTTGGCGCTGGTTCTGCCGGCCTCGGGATCTCCGACATGATCGTCTCGGCGCTTAAGCTCGAAGGCGTTTCGGAGGAGGCTGCCCGCAATCAAATCTCTCTTTTCGATGTCAAAGGCCTCATCGAGCCTTCCCGGACCGACCTCGAACCAGGCCAGAAGCTCTATGCGCACAAGCACGCGCCGACCAAGAGCCTGCTTGACGCCATCAACTCGATCAAACCCACGATTCTGATCGGGACCAGCACGGTAGGCAAGACCTTCACCAAGGAAGTGGTGGAGGCCATGACGAAACTGAATCCACGGCCTGTCATCTTTGCGCTCTCCAATCCGACCGAACATGCCGAATGCACGGCCGAGGAGGCTTACAACTGGTCGGGCGGCAAGGCGGTCTATGCTGCCGGCGTGCAGTTTCCGCCCGTTAAACTGGGCGGCAAGGCCTATCTGCCCACGCAGGCCAATAACGTGTATATCTTCCCGTCTATCTGCCTCGCCGTGTACGCAACCGAATCCAAGCGCGTTCCCGATGAGTTATTCATAGCGGCAGCCAAGGCGTTGGGCGATCAAGTCAGTACCCATCAACTGGACCAGGGACTGTTGTTGCCGCCCCAAAAAGACATCCTCAAGATAGAAATTAAAACAGCCATTACCGTGGCTGAAAAGGTCTTCGAGCTGGGATTGGCGCGCATTGACAAGCCGGCAGACGTTGCCAAACTTGTGAATGCATCGCTGTACAAGGCGGAATACGAGCATACGAAGAAGTAGGGGCCGATCCAGGCAAGCATAGATAGCGCTCGACGGGGCATCTTCAGCGTGGATGCAATCCGAACCTTCCACGCGGAAGATCCCCGGCGCGCAACAAATCCCGCACCGATCAATTGAGGAGGGGCTAGTGGCTGTTCTTCTCGTCATCGTAGACGCGATCATTCCGATTGCGTTTGTCATTCTGCTCGGCGTTCTGGCCGGGCGCACAGGGCTTATCAGCCCCAAGAGCAGCAACGTCCTTGCCGTCCTTGCGCTAAACTTCTGCCTGCCGGCGCTTCTCTTTGTTGCCACTGCCACCATGACCGTGGCGGAACTCTCCAACTGGCGTTTCTTCCTGGGCATCGCGCTGGGCCTGCTGGCGATTTATGCAATCGCCCTGGCCATCTCGCTGACTGCCTTTCGAAAGCCCATCGCCCCAAGCTCGTTACAGGCGCTCAACAGCGCATTTCCTAACATGGCCTTTATGGGTGTTCCGCTGCTGACTGCGGTTATTGGCGCTTCCGCGGTGCTCTCCGTCGTTGTGGGAAACCTCATCTCAAGCTTTGTACTGCTTCCCGTCACGCTTACCTTCCTTCAGGCCGGAAGTACAGCTCACAAGGGGCAGAAGCGAAGCACGGTGGTCTTGACCTCTCTGTGGTCCGCCATGAAACAGCCGCTTGTGTGGGCCCCGCTCGCCGGCGTTGTGATTGCACTCACCCACTGTCCTTTTCCCTCCGTGGCGAACAAATCGTTCACTCTCATCGGCACAGCTACTTCCGGCGTTGCGCTCTTCGCCATGGGACTGCTGCTGAGCGGACAAAAGCTGCGCATCGGCCTCGCTCCCGCCTTCAATGTCGTGGTCAAGAATCTGGCTCAGCCCACCGCCATGTGGGGCCTCGCAATCCTCCTCGGCGTAACGGGCGTTCACCGCAGGGAGATGATCCTGCTTGGCGCACTGCCAACCGCTTCAATGACTGCAATGTTCGCCGTTCAGTACAACGTGTATCAGGAAGAATCCGACGCCACCATCCTGATCAGTACAATCCTTTCCATCGCCACGCTCGGAGTTGCGATTGCGTTGACCCGTTCGATGGCTCATTGATTCGCGGCAAGGACAAACGATAGACGGTTGCCGAATGCGTCGAACTTCATGGTGACGAATGTGCCGCCGCGGATCATCGAGATCATGTGGATTCGGGGTAGTACGTGTGGCACTTGCCGTTGTTATCGTAGTTCTCCGTGGAAAGCACCCCTTGGAAAACCAAGTGACATGATACGTATTCACAGTTCCATGGTCCACCAGAGAGCCACAGCCATTCCCGAAATTGTCAAGCCCCCGCCCGCCCAATCTCGAAGAACTCTATATTGGTTTCAGTCACTTCCCGCCGACCTCCCTTTGCCGATTATTTCTCTCAATCCGCTAGCCTGTAGCTGAGAGTCATTTTGTTGTGCGCAGACCCCCCGCCGCATCTCGCCCGGCTAGGCTTCGCACACCAGTCAGCACAAGTTCTCCGTTTTCAGTAATTTGGCTTCCAGGTTCCTGAAAACAAGTACTTTACGGTAGACCATGCCGCCAACCCATTGAAAACACACACTTTTTACCCCGAGCACCCAGGGGGGGTACCCACACAAAAGGACCTCACGATCGCCGAATGTCGTCCCGTCCTGCCCATCGGACTCCATTGCCAGTCGCTATAGGGGCCACCCGTCCCCCTCCTCAAGAGCGCCACTTGCCTCGAAGGAGAGGAAGATCCTCAGTCCCAAAGTCATTTGAATCCGCCTATATTTCTTCTCGACATTCCTAAATAATTTCTAATCTTCGCCGATGCATCCTCTATTGGGGATTTCTAACGATGCTCGCCGAAAACCACTTCACCTTCCTGCTCGCTTCCCAGGAGCCGGCGCTGCTGGCCGCCATGGAACCCGTCATTGCCGCGCTGGGCGCGCGCGCCGAAATCGTACTGACCGCGGAAGCGGCGCTGGCTTCCATGACCGCCTTCCATCCGCCGGTGCTGGCGCTGCTGGACGCGAAGCTGCCCAGCCCTGAGCTTGGCATGGAGATGGACGAGTTGCTGACGTCGGTGCGCGCCAACGTGAGCGCCCGGCGGCTCCCGATCGTCCTGATCGCCGATTCGGTGACGCAGCAAACCATGAGGCGCCTGAACGAGGGCGTGATCGACGACCTGCTTCTGCGCTCCGCGGAGCCGTCTTACTGGCGGCTGCGGCTGGACAGCCTGCTGCGCGCCGCCAACACGGCCCATGAAATCGAAGTCCTTCGCGAGGCCGCGGTGGTGAACGCCCAGACCGATCGCCTGACCGGCGTCTACAACCGCGAAACGCTGCTGACCATGCTGTTTCGCGAGACTGACCGGGTGCAGCGCATGCAGAGCCCCATGTGCCTGATCCTGTTTGACGTGGACGACTTCGGCCACTGGAACTCGCGGCTGGGCGCGGACCTGTGCGACGACCTGCTGTGCCAGGTGGTGGCGCGCACTTGCCGCCTGTTGCGCAGCTACGACCTCTTCGGCCGCCCCGGCAAGGATGAATTCCTGATCGCATTGCCGGGCTGCGTTCCCGCCAACGCATTGCTGATGGCCGAGCGGCTGCGCCTTGAAGTCTTCTGCCCGCCCTTTCACGTAGGCGGCGAATCGATACGGCTCTCAGCCTGTTTTGGCATGGCCATCAGCCACGGCCGCTCGCCGGTGGTGGTTCTGCGAGAAGCCGAGCAGGCGCTCATTGAAGCCAAAGTAGCCGGGCCGGAGTCCATTCAATGCTTCAGCAACGCGCTCCACCCCGCGGCGGCGCCGGTTACGTTTCTGTCGCCGAGTTCGGGAGATGAACTGCTGGCCTGGTAGGGTGCGCAGATTGTAGGGTGCGCAGATTTGGATTGAGGAGAAGCCTCTCATCAATCCGTGTGGGTTTCGATCGGTGTGGCGCCCACTTGCGGCCGCAATCCGAGAAATTCCTGAAAGACATCGTTGGAGAGAAGCTGTCCCTGCGCGGTGAGTCGGACACGCTTGCCGTCGGAGGTAAGCAGGCCATCGCCGGCCAGCCTGGCGACAACCTCCATCGCCTGCGCCACCGGCTCGGCGCCAAACTCGCGCTGGAGCGCGGCCACATTCACGCCGGCGTTGAGCCGCAGGCCGAGGAACCAGGCTTCCTCGTGCTGCGCCACCGGCGACAGCCACGCTGTCTCCACAGGTTCTGGGGCAGCCAGAAACGCAGTCAGATCGTCGGTGGTTTTGGAGCGAAGCAGGAAACGTTCTGAATCTTCTTCGGCTGCAAACAACGCCGAGGATGCGTCGAGGCCCAAGCCAAGGTAGGGACGCCGCTGCCAGTAGCGAAGGTTATGGCGGGAGGCAAAGCCGGGGCGGCAGAAGTTTGAAATCTCATACTGCGCCAGGCCGGCCTGCCCCAGCTTCTCGATCGCCCGCGTGTACATCTCCGCGATTGTGTCGTCGGGGGGAACTTTTTCGGCGTAGTAGCGAATGCCGCCGGAGAGCATTTCGCGGCCCAGGCGCGAGTCTTCGTCTACTTCAAGCATGTACACACTGGCGTGCGGCACGCCGGTCTCGATGAGCGCAGCCAGCGACTCGTCCCAGGAGGCCGGCGTCTGTCCCGCCAGGCCGGCGATCAGGTCGAGGTTCAGGTTGGCGATGCCTGCCGCGAGGAGACGCCGCACGTCTTCTTCGACGATGGCGCGGCTGTGGAGCCGCCCGCTGACCTGCGCCTCGCGATCGATGAACGACTGCACGCCCATGCTCACCCGATTCACGCCGAGGTCGGCCATTGCCTGAAGGGTGGGTTCGGCGATCTGGCCGGGCGCGCATTCGACGGTGATCTCCGCATCCGATTCGAGATCGAATTCAGTTCGCACAGCATCCAACAAGCGGGCCAGCAGATGGGGTTCCAGCAGACTCGGCGTGCCGCCGCCGAGGTAGACGGTGTCCACGCGGCGCGGCAGTTCAACTCCAATGCGGGCAGCCCATGCGCCGGATGCGGCCAGGTCCTGAATCAAACGCTCCACATACCGCGCGTGCTCGCTGGCCGGGTACACGCCCGAGGCGAAGTTGCAATAGGTGCACTTCGAGCGGCAAAACGGAATCGAAATGTAGAGGCCGAGCGCGTCGGCCTGGTGAACAGGCATTGGAGCCATTGTTTCACGCAAATGCCGCCGCACTGAAACCTGGCCCTGTTCCCTGGCTGCTGATCTCCGATCTCTGCCGTGTAAGAATTGAAGCAAGGAGACCCGGTTTGAAGGCGTGGCCATTGATCGGCATCAGTTTGATGCAAGCCCTCTTATTTCTTGTTCATTGGTTTATTTTTCACACCATCGTCGTCTTCTGGGGCGATCAAAGTCAAACGGCCACGGTGGTGCTGCGTTGCACACTGTTTTCGCTTGCATTCAGCTTCGTCGTGGCCGCGCTGCTGAGCTACCGCTTCTCAAATCCGCTGGTCACCGCGATCTACAGGATCGCCGCGGTCTGGCTGGGATTTCTCGACTTCTTCTTTTGTGCGGCGTGTCTTTGTTGGCTTGCCAACCTTGTACTGCTTGTCTCCCCGCTTGCGGCCGCACGCGTGCAGGACCGGCCTTTCATCGCCGCTGTGCTTTTTGCGTGCGCAATTGTGGCCGGCATCTATGGGCTGATCAATGCTCTCCGAATTCGCGTGCGGCGCATTCCGCTGAGTCTGACCAACCTGCCCGCATCGTGGCGCGGCCGCACGGCACTGGTAGTGAGCGACCTGCACTTGGGCAACGTCAACGGCGTGGGATTCAGCCGGCGCATCGCGCGCATGTCCGCCGCGCTTCAACCCGACATTGCCTTCATCCCCGGCGACTTTTATGACGGCACGCGGTGCGATCCGGTGAAGATGGCTGCGCCGTTCCGCGAGCTTGCGCCGCCGCTTGGCACGTACTTCTCCACCGGCAACCACGATGAGTACGGCGATCTGCCCCGCTATCTTGAAGCACTCAAGAACAGCGGCGTTCGCGTCCTGGCCAATGCAAAGGTCGAGATCGACGGCCTGAGCATTCTGGGCATTCCCTACGGCGCTTCAACGCACCTGATCCATTTGCGCGCCACCCTTGAGGGGATGCACCTGGACGCGAGCCAGCCAAGCATCTTGCTGAGCCACGTGCCCAATCGCCTACCCATCGCCGAACAGGCCGGCGTGAGCCTGCAGATCTCAGGGCACACGCATGGCGGCCAGCTTTTCCCCTTTACGTGGTTGACGCGGCGCGCGTTTGGCAAGTTCACGTATGGACTGCGGCGGTTCGGGGCGATGCAGGTGTATACGTCGTACGGCGCGGGGACATGGGGGCCTCCGATGCGGGTGGGGACCAGCCCGGAGATCGTCTTGCTGACGTTCAAATAGCGCGGAATTCGTCGATAATATTCATGCGCGCAAAGAGAGAAGGAAGCTATGAACAGATCGACCATATCCGGCGAGCAATTCGACAGGCATCCGAAGAAAGCCAGGAAGGCCGCGGATAAGGGGCCCGTATTCATCAGGGAAGGGTGCCGGAATTCCTTTGTGCTGCTCACCATCGAGGAATACCGGAAGATCGGCGGCAAAGCAGAGAGCATCCTCGACCTGATTCCGACGCCTGGGGCTGGGGATGTCGAATTCGAACCGCCGCACACGGGGGACGGCCTCATTCGGCCGGTGGATTTCTCCTGACACCTCTGCTGCTTGGCCGTTCGAGTCAGAAGCAGTGCGGCTGATTTAGACTTGCCTTTCGATTCAAAAGAGGACGGAAGATGCGCTCATTCAGCAAACGCTTTCTGGCAGTTGCCGCGACTCTCCTATTCGCTGCGGGCGTTCCCGCCTTCGCACAAACCGCATCCACCGCGCCCAATCTCGACTTCCCCACCATCCTCTACGGCGCGGCCTACTACAACGAGTACATGCCGCAGGACACGCCCGGCGCGCAGGACGAGCGGCTCACGAAGGACGTTGCGCTGATGAAGGCCGCGGGACTGAACGTGGTGCGCATGGGCGAGTCGACTTGGAGCCTGTGGGAACCCGAGGATGGGCACTTCGAGTACGCGTGGATGGACCACATTGTCGACGCGATGGGCAAGGCGGGCATCAAGGTCATCCTCGGCACGCCGACGTATTCGATCCCCGCATGGATGGCGCACCAGCACCCGGAGATCCTGGGCCGCACGCTCGGTGGCCACCAGAACACGTACGGCATGCGGCAGAACATGGACACCGATTCGCCCGCGTACCGGTTCTATGCTGAGCGGCTGATCCGCAACATGGCAACCCATTACAAGGACAACCCCACGGTGATCGGCTGGCAACTCGATAACGAAACATCCAGCTACGACGCGGCGAATCCTGACGTCTTCATCGGCTTCCAGCATTATCTCGAGAAGAAATTCGTAACGCCTGAGGCGCTCTCAAAGGCGTGGTTCCTTAACTACTGGGGCGAGAACCTGCACAGCTGGGAAGACCTGCCCACGCCTGAGAGCGCGCAGAGCACCGGTTACAAGCTGGAGTGGACGCGCTGGAGCCAGTTGCGAGTGACGGACTTTCTTCGCTGGCAGGCCGCGCTGGTGCGCGCATGCGCCGCGCCCAGCCAGTTTGTCACCACCGACTACGGCGGCATGATGCGCAAGGATGTGAACGAGGAGGCGATTGCCGGCTCGCTGGACATTGTGGCCGACAACATCTACCACGGGACGCAGGACCACTTTGATGGCTCATTCCAGGAGCTGCAGGGCGACTTTTCGCGCTCGCTCAAGCACGGGCCGTTTCTGGTGACCGAGACCAATGCGCAGACCATCGGCTGGGACTCGGCCAGCCAGTACCCGCCGTATGACGGCCAGATGCGCGAGGATGTCTACACGCATATCTCAAACGGCGCGAGCATGGTGGAGTACTGGCACTGGGCGTCGATCGCGGCCAACCAAGAGACGTACTGGAAGGGCGTTCTCTCGCACGATCTTGAGCCTAACCGCGCGTACGCCGAAGTGGCGCGCACCGCGCATGAACTGGAAAAGGTTGGCCCGCGCCTGGTGGGGATGAAGAAGCACAACGATGTCGCCATCCTGTGGAGCCGCGACTCGGCCAATGCGCTCACCTTCATGCCATTCGGCGGCGACGTTCCCGCACGCTCATGGACGCACACGCCGGATGGCTACGTTTCGCTGCTCCAGCAAATGCATCGCTCGCTCTACGAGCTCAACATCGGTTCTGACTTCGTCTTCCCTGAAACGCAGGACTTCTCCGCGTACAAAGTGCTCATTGTTCCCGCGCTTTATATCTCCGACGACGCGCTGTTGCAGCGCATCTCGGATTACGTGAAGAACGGCGGACACGTGGTGATGACCTTCAAGAGCGGTTTCGCCAATGAAAATTCGGCGGTGCGCTGGGTGCGCGCGCCGGGGCCGCTACGCGAGGCTGCGGGATTCAGCTACCAGGAGTTTTCAAACCTGGAAGAACCGCTGGCGCTCAGGGGCGATCCCTTTCACGCGGGCTCGGACAACAAGGTCGAGTACTGGGCCGAGTTCCTGATGCCGGAACACGCCAAGGCGATTGCTTTCTACGACCATCCGTTCTTCGGCCAATGGCCCGCCATTACCGAGAACGAATACGGCAAGGGAACGCTGCTGTACGAAGGCACGTTCCTGTCTGACAAGCTGCAGACCACCCTTCTGCGCGGTGTTCTTGAGAAGGCTGGGCTGACCGGCCCCGACCAGCAGCTTCCGTCTGCGGTGCATGCGACGCAAGGCGTCAACCGGCTGGGCAAGCGGCTGCACTATTACTTCAACTACTCGGGCGCGGAGGCGAAATTCACCTACCCCTACGCCGCTGGAACCAATCTCATGGACGGAAAACCCGTGGCTGCCTCAATGCTTTTAACGCTGGCGCCGTGGGACCTCGTTATCATTGAAGAGCCATAGAGCCCGCTCGGCTGGCGGCTATTCAAGATCGAGGAGATTTTCCAGTGAGTGCAGTCCCTGCTTTGCCGAATGATGACCATCAATCGACCGTTCGTACCGGCCTTACTGGCATTGACCTCCTTCTCAATCCGCGCCTGAACAAGGGCACCGCGTTTACTGAAGAAGAGCGCGACGCCTTCGCGCTCAACGGGCTGCTTCCGCCGCACGTCGGCACGCTCGACGACCAGCGCGAACGGCGCAAGAAGGCCCTGGACCTGCGCGATACGCCCTTCGGCAAATACAGCCTGATGCGCGACCTGCAGGACACCAACGAGACGCTGTTTTATTCGCTCATCGCCAGGCATACTGAAGAGTTGCTGCCCATCGTCTACACACCCATCGTGGGCGAGGGCTGCCAGCGTTTTTCCGAAATCTGGCGCAGGCCGCGCGGACTGTTTCTGAGCTACCCGAATCGCGACCGCATCGAACAAATCCTCGCCGACCCGCGCTACGACAACATCCGTTGCATTGTGGTCAGCGACGGCGAACGCATTCTGGGGCTCGGCGATCAGGGCGCCGGCGGCATGGGCATTCCCATCGGCAAGATGGCGCTTTACACCGCGCTGGCCGGCATTCCGCCGGAACATTGCCTGCCCATTCTGCTCGATGTGGGCACCGACAATGAGACGCTGCTGCACGATCCGATCTACATTGGCTGGCAGCAGAAGCGCGTCCGCGGCCAGGAGTACGACGACTTTGTGGAAGCGTTCGTCTCCGCCGTCGAACGCCGCTGGCCGCACATTTTGCTGCAATGGGAGGATTTCGCGGGCACGAACGCGGCAACCCTTCTTGACCGCTATCGTAATCGCCTCTGCACATTCAACGACGACATTCAAGGCACGGCCGCGGTAACCACCGCGACGCTGCTGGCTGCTGTGAATGCCACCGGCATTCCGCTCAAAGAGCAGACCATTGCACTGTTCGGCTCAGGCGGCGCGGGCGTGGGCATTGCCAACCTGCTGATTGCCGCCATGCAGGAAGAGGGGTTGACGGAAGCGCAGGCGCGCGGGCGCATCTACGCGTTCAATCGCTATGGACTGCTGGTTGAGGACGCGCGCGGCATTCGCGAGAGCCAACAGCCCTGGGTGCGTCCACGCGCCGATGTCAAAGGCTGGAAGCTTGCGGGCGGCGAGGACATCTCCCTGCTCGACGTGGTGAACAATGCCAATATCACGGCGCTGGTGGGCACGTCGGCCCAGGCGGGCGCGTTCACTGAAGACATTGTTCGCGCCATGGCCAGCCATGCCGAGCGCCCGATCATCTTCCCGCTCTCAAACCCGACCTCCTGCGCGGAGGCGACGCCCGCCGACTTGCTTCGCTGGACGGCTGGCCGCGCGATCATCGGCACGGGAAGTCCATTTGCTCCGGTGGAGTTCGACGGCGAGCTCATTCCGATTGCGCAGACCAACAACTCCTACATCTTTCCGGGACTTGCGCTGGGCATCCTTGCCTCCCGCGCGCGCCGCGTCACCGATGGCATGATCATGGCCGCGGCCAAGGCCCTGGCAAAGCTGTCCCCGGCCCGCGAGAACAAGAAGGGCCGCCTGCTTCCGCCCATCGCCGACTCCCGCAAGGTGGGCCTGGTGGTGGCCGAAGCGGTAGCCCGGCAGGCAGTTGCCGAAGGGGTCGCCGGCATTCCCGGTGACACCAGCCTCCCTGACCAGATTCGCGCCAGCGTCTGGGAGCCGGTTTATCTGCCTTACAAACGCATGCGTTGAACTTTTTTAGGGGCGTCCGCGTCCAATCTGCAAAAGCATCAGGATGCCAGCGCCTCACAACTCTGCCTGTGACTCATTGATTGGCGCAGACAGCGCACTCTCTCCAGGCCCCATTTCTTTACGAACCAGGCATGTTTTTGAGCCAGTCCGGCTCAATGGTTGATACTATTGTTTCGATAGAAAAATCGATTGACTTCGGGGGTTCAATGAATCTTTCACTTCGCCGCACCGCCCTGGCCATTCAAGCGCTGGCGCTTTTTCCCCTTCTGCTGCCTGTTTCCGGTCTGGCGCAGCGCCGCCAGCAGGCTCCCGCGCCGACCGGTCCGTGGATGAATGCGAGCCTGTCGCCGGACCAGCGCGCCGACCTGGTGCTCAAGGAACTCACCCTGGACGAAAAGGTGGCGCTGCTACACGGCGTGGGCATGCCGACCGACGAAGCGGTGACTCCCGAAAATGCGGCATCGAACCGCGGGGTGGGCTACGTGGTGGGAGTTCCCCGCCTGGGCATTCCGGGGATCGATATGAGCGATGCCGCCTACGGCGTGCGCTCCAGCGGCGCGAATGGACGCTACTCCACCGCATTGCCTGCCAATGTGGCGGCGGCGGCAAGCTGGGACCCCGAGGCCGCCTTCGCTTACGGCGCGCTCATCGGCCGTGAACTGCGCGCGCAGGGATACAACATGTCGCTGGGCGGGGGCGCGGATATTACCCGCGAGCCGCGCAACGGACGCACCTTTGAGTATCTCGGCGAAGACCCGGTGCTGGCCGGAACGCTGGTGGCGAAGCTCATCCAGGGCACACAGTCAGAGCACGTGATTGGCGACCTCAAGCACTACGCGTTCAACGACCAGGAGAGTGGACGCAACTCAGTGAATGCGATCATTGGCGATCGCGCAGCCCGCGAAAGCGATCTGCTGGCCTTTGAGATCGGCGTCGAGCAGGGCCATCCCGCCGCGGTGATGTGCTCCTACAACCGCCTGAACGGGGACTTTGCCTGCGAGAACAATTACCTGCTCAACCAGGTTCTGAAGAAGGATTGGAACTTCCCCGGCTTCGTCCTTTCTGACTGGGGCGGCACGCACAGCACGGAGAAGGCTTCGGCTGCCGGACTCGATAACGAGGAACCGGACCACGTCTTCTATGGCGATCTCTACAAGGCCGCTGTTGAGGCAGGCAAGATTCCCGTGGCCGAGTTGGACGAGCATGTGCATCGCATCCTGCACGCCATGTTTGCCGCCGGCGTGATCGATCATCCCCGCCAACGCGGCGTCATCGATCCCTTTGCAGGGCTTGAAGTCGCGCGGAAGATTGAAGAAGGCAGCATTGTGCTGCTCAAGAACGAGCACGGCGCGTTGCCGCTGGATGCGGACAAGATTCAGTCGATCGTGGTGATCGGCGCGCATTCCGATGTGGGCATGATCTCCGGCGGCGGCTCGGCGCAGGTGGATCCTCCCGGAGGCAATGCAATTTCACCACCGGGACAGGGCGCCACGCATTGGCAGGAGCAGATCTGGTTTCCCACTTCGCCGCTCAAAGCCATCCAGGCCCGTGCGCCGAAGGCGACCGTGCGCTATGACCCCGGCACCGATCCCGTTGCGGCCGCGGCTGCAGCCAAGGGCGCGGATGTGGTTGTGCTGTTCGCCTACCAGTGGGAGAGCGAAGGCATGGACCTGCCCACGCTTTCACTGCCTGTGCACCAGGATCAGCTGATCGAAAAAGTTACGGCGGCAAATCCGCACACCATCGTCGTGCTTGAGACCGGGAGCCCGGTCACCATGCCGTGGGTATCCGCGCCGGCCGCGATTCTGGAAGCGTGGTACGGCGGCAGCGATGGCGCAAACGCGCTGGGGAACGTGCTCTTCGGCTCGGTCAACCCCAGCGGCAAGCTGCCCAACACCTTCCCGCTGAACGACGCCGATCTGCCTCATCCAACCATCGTGCAGCCGCCGCCGGAGTCGCGCCACTTCTCGGCTGCGGTTTCGCCGGTGGAGCGTGGCAAGGGCATGCCGCCCTTCGATCGCGATTATAGCGAAGGCGTGAAGGTTGGCTACAAATGGTACGACGCGGAGAAGAAAGCCGTGCTCTTCCCGTTTGGATTTGGGCTGTCGTACACCAGCTATCAGTACTCTGGCCTGGCAGTCACGCCGGGGGCTACCATCAAGGCCACGTTCACTGTAGCCAACACCGGCGCACGCGGCGGCGCGGAGATTGCGGAAGTCTACGCATCGCTGCCCGCGAGCGCGCAGGAACCGCCCAAGCGGCTTGTGGGTTGGAGCAAGGTGAAGATCGATGCGGGCGGGCAGCAGACCGTCACCGTCGATATCGATCCCAAGTATTTGTCGATCTTCGATGAAGGCACGCAGGCGTGGAAGCTGCTTCCCGGCGACTACACGATCCTGGTGGGCGGGTCTTCACAGGATCTTCCGCTGAAGGCGACTGTAACCCTCAAGTAGTTTTTCTTCATCGACAAAATCCAGGTGTCCCATCCATGCGACTTTCTTTCGTCGCATGGATGGGAGGCTGATTGAGACGATGCTTCGTTTATCACGGACCGAAGGGCGTCCCTCAAGGGCTATAGCGGTTTCAGGATTGCCGTACCCAAAGGGAATACACTCAAGTCGACGCGACCCCAAGGAGCGGCGACCTCGCAGTAGTGCAGATAGGGTATACCTATCCTGAAACCGCTCTAAAGCCAGCACTTATTGTATTGGCACTTTTGCCGGGGATGAATCCCCGGCCTACCACCTGCCGCACTGCAAGTGCCTATTCGCCTTCCGGCGGGACCTGCTCCAGCAGGCGCTTCCAGGTTTTCTGGTTCTTGCGGAAGCCCTTCTTCATATCTTCGAGAATCCGCTCGAAATCTGTGTTCGTCTTGAGGCGGTTCCAGGCTGGATTCTTCTGGAACCACGGGTAGTTTTCGTTACCCAAATAAATTGCGCGGCGCAGCCAGTGCAGGGCCTCGCTGGAATCGCCTTCAACAGCAAAGTAGGTCGCAAGCCTATACGCCATCTCGCTGTCGGCCTCGGCTGCGGCCATCGTATCGTCTTTGAGCAGCGCAGCCGCGCGTTCCCGCTCGCCCGCCTGCACATAGCAAAGCGCAAGCGTGGGCACGGCGATGCGCAATGAACCATCGTCGCGAATCACGCCTTCCAGAATCTCGATGGCCGCACTCAGGTTGCCCAGGCGCATCTGCTGGTAGCCGGCCGATGTGCGCAAAAGCGGGTGGCGCGGCTCGAGGGCAAGGCCTTTTTCCAACTCGTCGCCGGCCAGCTCGATCTGGTTCTCGTAGTGGTACACGCGCGCGCGGTGGTTGTAGAGAATAGGCGCATTGGCTGGATTCAGTTTGAGGGAGAGGCTGAACTGCTGCAGCGCCTCCTCGTACATTCCATCGCCGCGCAGCGCCATCCCGGCCACCATGTGCACATTCCAGTCGTTGGCTGCAGAGGCCAGCAGATTGGCCACGCCGTGGCGCGCCGACTCTTTCTCTCCGCGCGAGAGCAGCATGTAGATGCGATAGAGATTTGCCTCGGTCGATGCGGGGTCCAGCTTGAGCGCCTCATCAAACGAGCGGCGCGCATGCATCACGTGAATCTGCCCGCCAAACCCATGCCGCACATATTGCAACTCCGCAATGCCGAGGCCGCACCAGCCGGCCGCAAACTCCGGATCCTTGGTGGTGACGCCGGTAAACAGCGCGTGGGCGCGATCCAGATCGCCGCGCGACCCGGTGCGCACCATGAACGAACTCAAGAGCGCGCGGGCCTGCAAGTACTCTTCACTCACCGGACCCGGCAGCGAAGCCTCGCGCGCACCTGTCTCGCGCGTTCCAGTGCGTGGCGCATCCATCTGGTCTCCTGCGCTCAATCCATGGAGCGCGGCAAAAACTTCATTCGAAATTTCCGTCTGCACCGCAATCAAATCCAGCGAGGCCACGCGGATTGCGCCGCCGGAGCGCACGCTCTGCGAACTCACATCGAGCAGTTGCCAGTTCAGATCGAAGCCGTGCTCGGAGCGCAGAAAATTCCCCGCGAGCACGAACGATACCAGCAGCTTCTGTCCGATTGAAAGCGGATCCATCTGGGAGATGGGCAATGTCATCAGCGTGCTCGATGGCCGCACCACCAGCGCTGGAATACGCGCTAACCGCGCGGCAATCGCATCGGCCAATGCAAATCCGTAGAGCGGAGCTACCTCGGTTGCGCCGAGATTGGTGAACGGCAGCACCACCAGCGAGTTCTGCGGCGCGCGATCGACCGCCGACTCGCGAAACCGCTCGGCGAGCAGCGAGAGAAATCCGGTGTTGCGCTTCTCGGCCTCGGCGGCAGTGGTGGGCAGGTTGGCGGCGGCATCGCCGGGAATAACGCCGGTCTCAATCTGCATGGCCTTCATGATGGTCTTGAGCGCCTCACGTACCTCGGCGGCCGAGGTGTAGCGCGCCGCGGGATTCTTTTCAAGACACGCCGCGATCACGCTCTTCAACTCAACTGAGATTCCTGGAACGCTGTCGCTCAAGTCCGGCGGATCGGAAAACTGGATGGCGCGGATGGCCTGAAAATCCTCGGCATCGGGGCGCACAAAGGGATGGCGCCCGCTGACCAGTTCAAACAGAATCACGCCCAGCGCCCACACATCCGACTGCACGCTCGACTGGCCGGTAACGAACTGCTCCGGCGCCATGTAGCGGATGGTGCCGCCGCGCGCCGTGTACGTGGCAGCAACCGATGCGTCGCGGGCCAGGCCGGGTTTGGATGGATCAAAGCTCGCGTCCTCAGGGCGCAAGCGGCGGGCCAGACCAAAGTCGAGAATCTTGACCAGGCCGCCGTCGGTGAGCATCACGTTCTGCGGCTTCAGGTCGCGATGAAAGATACCCAGCGTGTGCGCGGCCTGCAGGCCGTCCGCGATTTGAATGCCCACAGACAAGACGAGTTGCAGACTCGCCGGGCCGCGTGCAATCAGCCGGTCCAGCGACTGCCCCGGCACATACTGCATCACGATGTAGCCTTCGTTGCCGCTCTCGCCTACTTCGTAAATTGCGCAGACGTTGGGATGCTCGATGGCCGAAGCCAGCCGCGCCTCGCGCAGAACGGTGGTGCGCAGTTGCTCTGCCGAGAGCTGGCCGGTGCGGAGGATTTTCAAAACGACGGGGCGCTGCAAGAGCGTATCGGTGGCGAGGTACACCACGCCGCTGCCGCCAGCACCCAGCCGGCGAAGAATCTCGTAATGTTCAATCGTTCTGCGTGCCATGTCTATCTATAAGTGTAAAGGGCAACGGAACAAGGAATAGGGAACAGGGAACAGGAGCCTCCAAAATAGAGGAATAATTAATATCCTTTGCACAAAACCAGATCTACGGCTTGCAAGACTTCGATATGACGACGCGCTCACATCTGTTCCCTGTTCCCTGCTTCTCAGTGTCCTCGACGCACTTCGCCTTCTTCCGGCGGCTCGGGCGGCAGCTTGGCCAAGCGTTTCTGGCTGCTGCGGCCAAGCAGGAACATGGTGAGCCCAAACACAAACAACACCAGGCCCCACCACAAATTCACGTTGAGGCCGTTGATCGCCGCGTAGATTGAGCTGCCTCTTGTCTTCAGGCCAAACGCGGTCAGGATCACGCCGACCAGCGTAAACATCAATCCCATGGGAACCCGCAAATCAAGACTCATCGCAATCTCTCCTCTTCAGTGAACCAATCCCGTGCGAGCGTCCCGCGAGCGTCTGCCGCACTGCAAGTGCCGAGCGTCTGCCGCACTGCAAGTGCCGAGCGTCTGCTCCATGCAGTGGTGCTCAGTAAAAGAAAATATTCAACGCAATCGCGCCCACCAGAACGGCCAGCGCCAGCGTCTCCGGCCGCTGCCACCAAAGCTCATTCGCTGGACGCTTCGGCTTCGGCGTGAGCGAATGCACCAGGCCCACCAGCTCCGACTCCGGCTTGGGTTTGGTGCAGAAGCTGACGACAACCGTGACGATGAAATTCGCGCTGAATGCCCAAATCGCAGTCCAGAAGTTCTGCGCCATATCGCTGTGATAAGTGTGCATCACGGTGATCCATCCGCCGTGAATGCCGGGATGGGCCAGCATGGGCAGCGTGAGCCCATGGTGCAGCATCGCCGTCCCGGTGCCTGCAATCAAGCCGCTAAACGCAGCGTGCCCCGTCGCCCGCTTCCAGAACATGCCGAGCAGGAAGGTGGCGAAGAGCGGGGCATTGACGAAAGAGAACACCAGTTGCAAGGTGTCCATGATGTTGTTGAAGTTGATGGCCGCATACGCGGTCGCAATCGACAGCAGAATGCCGCCCACGGTGGCCCATCGGCCCACCGCCATGTAATGCCGGTCGCTGCCGCCCTTGTGAATATAGCTCTGATACAGGTCATAGGTGAAAACGGTATTGAAGGCCGTGACGTTGCCCGCCATGCCGCTCATGAAACTGGCCAGCAGCGCCGTCAATCCAAGCCCCAGAATGCCGGTGGGGAAGAAGTGCAGCAGCATGTTGGGCGTGGCCATGTCGTAGTCGAGCAGCGGGTCGCCATTGGTGTCGAGCATGGCCTTGCCGGTGACCGGATTGATCTTGGCGGGAACCAATCCCCTGCCCTGCTCCGCCTGTGGCGAAACGACGTCGATGCTGTGATAGATGGCCCCGTCGGATCCATGAGTGATCACGGTCCTGGTATGCGGCGTAGGCAATCCGATGGCCAGCAGGCCGGGAAGAATCACAAGGAACGGAAACAGCATTTTGGGTACGGCGGCAATCAGCGGAACGCGGCGCGCCGACTCCATATTCTTTGACGCCATGGCGGTTTGAATGACGAGGAAGTCGGTACACCAGTAGCCCGACCCGAGCACGAATCCGAGGCCCATGCCCAGGCCGATAATCTCAATGCCCATGGGGTTGGTGCTGGCGTGGGCCACGCCCTTCCACTCATGCATGTACTGCACGGGAAGCGAGGCCTTGAGTCCGTTCCATCCGCCGATGTTTCTCAGGCCCAGCAGCACCAGCGGCAGGAAGCCGGCGATGATGAGGAAGAATTGCAGGACCTCGTTGTAGATGGCGCTGGTGAGGCCGCCGAGGAAGATGTACGCGAGCACAATGATGGCCGAGAGAAAGATGGAGAAGGTGAAGATGCCGTCCGGATTCCAGCCCATGGCATTGAAGAACACGTCGAAGACGTGCAGCGCCTGGATGAGCCGCGCCATGGCGTACATCGAGATGCCGGAGCTGAAGACGGTCATCACGGCAAACGAGCAGGCGTTGAGCGCGCGGGTCTTCTCATCGAAGCGCATGCGCAGAAATTCGGGCACGCTGCGGGCCTTGGAGCCGTAATAGAACGGCATCATGAAGATGCCCACAAAAATCATGGCGGGAATGGCGCCGATGCCGTAGAAGTGCGCCGTTTCCAGGCCGTATTTGGCGCCCGAAGCGCCCATGCCGATGACTTCCTGCGCGCCCAGGTTGGCGCTGATGAAGGCGAGACCGCAGATCCATGCCGGCAGAGCGCGGCCGGCCTGGAAGAAGTCCTTGCTGGTCTTCATGTAGCGCTTGAGGGCAAAGCCGATGCCCAGCACAAACACGAAGTACAGCAGCATGATCAGCCAATCGACTGAGTGAAGTTGGGTCACGAGCGGCTCCTTGAGGTACAGCGGCGATTGGAAGCGCGGAGAGGCAACCAAATTACTCTACGCAGCAGGGCGGAGGTGAGTCCAGCAAAAAATGAAAAGGTTTTCAGGTTGGCTTGTATTGAACCGTTCGCCGAATCGTGCTTTTCCTGCTCAACGCTGTTCTCGGCCCGGTTTAGGTTTACGATAAAGTCGAAGGTGAAATCATGGCGACTCTCGATTGGTCCGACTGCCCATTGATTGAAATCGTCCCAGGCAAGGTCGGCGGAGCCCCGTTGCTCAAAAACACCCGCCTGCCGGTCGAAGCCATCACCGGAAATTACGGCGCTTTCCGCGACGAGGGGTTGTCCCCGGATGCGGCAATTGCCGAAACGCTGGACTGCTACCCGGAAGCGGGCCTCGAAGTCATCAAGGCCATCCTCAACTATCGCGAAGAGCATCGGTTTCAGGCGCAACTTTGAGGGTTCTGTTCGATGAGGACGTGCCGGGCAAGCGGGCACGGTTCCTGCCTGGACATGAGATTCATGCCGTGGTCGGCATGCAGTGGGGCGGGATCAAGAACGGTGAGCTGCCGACGCTCATCGAGCAAAAGCGCCTCGACGTTTTCCTCACCGGCGACAAGAACATGGACAAACAGCAACGGCTTGCTGGCCGTTCCTTTGCCGTGTTGATTATGTCCGCAATCAACTGGCCGGTGATCAGGCCGCATGTTCACTCAATCTCCGCCGCCCTGGATGAGGCGCAGCCCGGTTTGGTCAATACAATTGACTGCGGCGTGTTCGTTCCACGGGTAAACCGGCAACAGGAATGAGCGCTCCAGCTTGTCTGATTTTCTCCGCGTCACCATTTACACTAAGAGAGCATGATTCCCACCCTCGCATGGACGCCGGAAGGCGTCCGCTTCATCGATCAGACGAAGCTCCCTCTCGAGGAGAGCTATGTGCTTGCGACCACGTATCAACAGGTAGCCGACATCATCGTCACCATGGTGGTGCGGGGCGCGCCGGCCATCGGCGTTTCGGCGGCTTACGGCATCGCTCTCGGCGTTCTGCACACCACCGCCGTCACGCCGCAGGAATTCGCACCCGAGTTTGACCGGATTTGCGCCCGGCTGGCCGGAACGCGTCCCACCGCCGTCAATCTTTTCTGGGCCATCGACCGCATGAAGCGCCTCTTCGCGAAGCTGCTGGCGGAGGGCGACACGCTTGCGCAGATCCAGGAAAAGATTCTGGACGAGGCGCACGCCATGTACCAAGAAGACATCGCCGCCTGCAAAACCATGGGAGCCTTTGGCGGCGCATTGCTTCCCGACGAAGGCGGCGTGCTGACCCACTGCAACGCCGGCGCGCTGGCCACCTGCGGCTACGGCACGGCACTGGGCGTGATTCGCTCGGCCGTGGAACAGGGCAAGAAGATTCACGTCTTCGCCGACGAAACGCGGCCTTTTCTGCAAGGCGCTCGACTCACCGCATGGGAACTGATGGCCGACGGCATCGACACGACCGTCATCTGCGACAACATGGCAGCCAGCCTGATGCGCGCGGGGCGCATTCAGGCCGTCGTGGTGGGCGCGGACCGGATTGCCGCCAATGGCGATGTGGCCAACAAGATCGGAACCTATAACGTGGCCATCCTCGCCAAGGAGCACTGCATTCCGTTCTACGTGGCCGCGCCCTGGTCCACCATCGACCTGGCCACGGCCAGCGGTGCGGACATTCCCATTGAGGAGCGGCCGCAGGTTGAGGTGACGCACCACGGCGGCAAGCAGCTCACGCCCAACGGCGTGGGCATCTGCAACCCGGCGTTTGACGTGACGCCGGCCAAGTATGTGACGGCGATTATCACCGAGCGGGGCGTACTGCGTGCGCCTTATGCCGAGTCGCTCCGAGAGATGGAGCTGGTGGCAAGCTAAACCGCGCCGTCTACACTCAAGAGTGTGGCGCTTCCCCGCTCCAACATTTTTCGCATGCGCAAGCCGTCGCTGGTGCGCGGCGTCCTGATTTCTCTGGGCACATTCGCAATCAGCCTGCGGCTGGCCGGATTTCCAGACATCACGGCGCTCCACAGCTCACCCTGGCAGTTGCTGCTGGCGCTCATGGCCGCATGGGGCATGGCCGATACGGCACGCTGCCTGCGCAGCAAATGGAGCCTCTACCACGCCGGCGTGCTCATCCTACTCTACTCGGAGCTGATGATTCTGGCGCTTGTTGTGGTTCTGTCCATCTACCCGTAGAACGCATGTCCCTCACACTGCGGTTGTAACTCGCTCGATTCCTGGAAAACGGGCGAAGATCCGGGCCTGAAGGCCAAATGCGTTCGCTGTCTTTCAGGGGGTTGAAACCCCCTGCCCCCTACGGGATCTTCGGTTTACAACTGCAGTTCCCACAAGGCGTGAGCGCCGTAGTTTCCAGGGGTTTCATCAACCGCCCGTGCCCGTGTAGGATGGGCAAATCGCAGCCTCGCGCTCGCCGCTATCGTGAGCACGGGCATCACATTGGAGGAAGACATGCTGAAAGGTTTTCGGGACTTTATTCTGCGCGGCAACGTTGTGGACCTGGCGGTCGCCGTCATCATCGGTGCGGCCTTTGGAGCAATCACCGCCTCAGTAACCGCCGACGTGATCACTCCCATGATCTCCGCCGTGGTGGGTGCGCCCGACTTCTCTTCGCTGGTGATTCACATCCCGGTTCTGCACCAGGTTCCGCCGCCGCCGAACCCGCTGCCGGCGAATTACGTTCATCCGGGCGACATTCACATCGGCAAGCTGCTGAATGCGCTGATCAACTTCGCGCTGGTTGCCGGGGCAATCTACTTCGCCATCGTGCTGCCCACGCAGTACATGCTGAAGAGGTTCAGCCCGCCCACTCCACCGGCGCCACCCGCGACCAAGCCCTGCCCCGAGTGCCTCAGCGACATTCCTCTGGCTGCGCGGCGCTGCGCACACTGCGCCCAGCCGGTGGCGTAGGACAGTGGATCGGTTCGATGCGGGGCCGCGGCCCGGATTGTTGACAAAACCCTGAGTGTGGGCGAACCGAGGGAGGATGGTTTGGGGCTAAAGCCCCATCTCTCGCTTTGAGCCGCTTGCGGCACGACTGAGGTCGTACCCTGATACAAAGCGCGTCGAATGCGGAGTTCTTCAGCAACTGTGTCACCGTGTGCGTGTCCTGCACCGCGCTATGGGTGGGGATTCATGGGCCAGCGCCCTACGATCACGAAGATGGCCAGGAGGAACAGCACGACGCTGGGCGTCGCGCTCTCCTGACGGCTCAGGTGATAGATGCCGGCAACCACCATCAGCAGCGCCAGGCCGGCGGCCGCCAGCCGCAACAGGACGTGCGGCGGCCATGGGTCGACCGGAAGAATGACGCCCACCGCTCCGGCGATCTCCAGCAGGCCCACAATTCCCGCCAATGGGCGCGACATGCCGATTTTGCCGCCCTTTGACCGCCGCTCCACCGCTCTCACCAGCTCTTCATAGGCCAGCAGCTTGCTGGCGCCGGTAAAAAGGAAAACTGCGGCAAGCAAAATCTGCGCAATCCAAAGTACCGTGTTCATCGTCCCCCCTGCCTTTGCTGTTCGGCCTTCGGCTCCGGATGCACAAATGGCCGCGCCTTTGGCAGTAGCAACCGATTGAATCCCGAATTGAAGTGAAAGTCAAGACCGCATCGGACCATCGCGGCTGCCGATTTCCGCTCATCCTCAAAAGAGGGCGCATCGTATCTCAATATGGTGCGCCGTCTTGCTGCCATGTGACTCTAATCACCTGTGACAGGTTTCCGATCCTGCTAGGCTTTGAACGTCGAAAGATCTTCCCTCCGCGAGGTGTAGAGTGAGCGATCAAGCAGCAAGCAAGAGCCCGCTTGGCCCGGAGATGCTGGCCAAAATGGACGCATACTGGCGTGCCGCCAACTATCTTTCCGTGGGCCAGATTTATCTGAAAGACAATCCGCTGCTCGACCATCCGCTGACCCTGGAGGACGTGAAGCCGCGCCTGCTGGGCCACTGGGGCACCACGCCGGGACTGAACTTTCTCTATGTTCACTGGAACCGGCTCATCTGCGAACGCGATCTGAACATGATGTTCGTGATCGGCCCTGGCCACGGCGGCCCCGGCATTGTGGCCAACACCTACCTCGAAGGCTCCTACTCCGAGGTCTACCCGCACATTGAGCAAAACAGGGATGGCATCAAGCGGCTGTTCAAGCAGTTCAGTTGGCCTTACGGAATTCCCAGCCACGTGGCTCCGGAGACGCCGGGCTCGATTCACGAGGGCGGCGAACTGGGCTACTCGCTGGTGCACGCGTATGGCGCTGCGTTCGACAATCCCGACCTGATCGTGGCCTGCGTGGTGGGCGACGGCGAGGCCGAGACGGGACCGCTGGCCACAAGCTGGCACTCCAACAAATTTCTCAATCCACTGACCGACGGCGCGGTACTGCCCATCCTGCACTTGAACGGCTACAAAATCGCCAACCCCACGATCCTGGCGCGCATTCCGCATGCCGAACTCGAAGAGCTGATGCGCGGCTACGGCTACGAGCCCTTCACGCTGGAGGGCGACGATCCAGCCGTGATGCACCGGCAGGCAGCGGCGGTATTCGACACCATGCTGGATCGCATCGCCGCCATTCAGAAAGCAGCGCGCGAAGAAGGATCGACAGATAGACCGGCATGGCCGATGCTGATTATGCGCACGCCCAAGGGCTGGACGGGGCCGAAGTTTGTCGACGGCAAGCCGGTTGAAAATACCTGGCGCGCGCACCAGGTTCCGCTGGACCAGATTCAGCAGAACCCCGAGCACCTGCGCCAATTGGACGAGTGGATGCGCAGCTACAAGCCCGAAGAGCTCTTCGACGCGAAGGGCCACTTCCGCGCCGACCTGGCCGATATTGCGCCCAAGGGCAAACTGCGCATGGGCATGAACGCGCACGCCAACGGAGGGCTGCTGCTGCAGCCGCTCAAGGTGCCCAGCTTCCGCGATTTTGCAATGAAGATTGACGGTCGCGGCGCTCACGATGTCGAATCCACGCGCGTGCTCGGCCGCCTGCTGCACGCCGTGATGCAGGCCAATCTCGACACGAAAAACTTCCGCGTCTTCGGCCCGGACGAAACTGCTTCCAATCGCCTGCAGGATGTGATTACCGGAACCGGCAAGGCCTGGATGGCCGAAACGCTGCCCGTGGACGAGAACCTGTCTGAGACCGGCCGGGTGATGGAGATCCTCAGCGAGCACATGTGCCAGGGCTGGCTTGAGGGCTACCTGCTCACCGGCCGCCACGGCTTCTTCAGTTGTTATGAGGCCTTCATCCACATCATTGACTCGATGGTGAACCAGCACGCCAAGTGGCTCAAGACCACGCTCGAAATTCCCTGGCGCAAACCCATCGCCAGCCTCAACTATTTGCTCAGTTCGCTGGTGTGGCGGCAGGATCACAACGGCTTCTCGCACCAGGACCCCGGCTTCATTGACCACTTGCTCAACAAGAAGGCGGACGTGGTGCGCATCTATCTTCCGCCCGACGCGAATACGCTGCTCTCGGTGGCCGACCACTGTTTGCGCAGCCGCCACTACATCAACCTCATTGTGGCCGGCAAGCAGCCCGCGCCGCAGTGGCTCACCATCGACGAAGCCGTGGCGCATTGCACCACGGGCCTGGGCGTCTGGAAGTGGGCCTCGAACGACGAGGGCGGTCCGGAAGTGGTGCTTGCCTGCTGCGGCGACGTGCCCACCATGGAAGCTCTGGCCGCTGTGACGTTGCTGCGCGAGCGGGCTCCCGATCTGCGCATCCGCGTGGTCAACGTGGTTGACCTGATGGCCTTGCAGCAGCAATCGGAACATCCGCATGGGCTCTCCGATGAGGAGTTCGATCGCCTCTTCCCGGTCGGCGTGCCGGTTGTCTTCGCTTTTCACGGCTACCCGTGGCTCATTCACCGGCTCACCTACCGGCGTCATAACCACGACAACATCCACGTGCGCGGCTACAAGGAAGAGGGCACCACCACCACGCCCTTCGACATGTGCGTGCTCAACAACATCGATCGTTTCCAGCTCACGCTCGACGTGTTCAAGCGCGTGCCGCGCCTCGCGTCGCAAGTGGGAGAAGCCGAACAGTGGTACTCGGAAAACATTCAGCGCCACAAACTCTATGTAGCTGAAAACGGCGACGACCTGCCCGAAGTGAAGGACTGGCGCTGGTCGAAAGGCTAACTCGCTAACACGCGCGAAGCGCGGCTAACTCAGCTGAAAGGTTTCCTCCATGTCGTCTTTGCCGGTACTTGTTTTGAACAGCGGTTCTTCTTCCATCAAGTTTTCCGTCTACGAGGCCGGTGACGGCGAACGGCGCAAGTTGCACGAGGGCGCGGTGGACGGCATCGGCACCGATCTGGGCAAGTTCTGGATCAAGGATGCAGCCGGCAAGAAGCTTGTGGATGAGACGCCTGCTCTGCCTAATCGGGCTGTTGCCTTTAAGTTAGTGGCCGACGCACTCCACTCCGGCGACTTTCCCGCGCCGGCGGCCATCGGCCATCGCATGGTGTGCGGCGGACCGACGGTGCAGGAGAACCAGCTCATTACGCCGGAACTGATTGACGAGATGGAGCGCTACACGGCCTTCGCGCCGCTGCATACACCGATCGCCGTCTACATCATGCGCGAGTGCCTGCGCCTGTTTCCCGGCATCAAGAACTTCGTGTGCCTTGACTCGTACTTTCATCGCACCATGCCGGAGGTGGCGCGCCACATGCCCATTCCCGAGGAGTACTCGGCGATGGGCGTTCGCCGCTACGGCGCGCACGGCATCTCATACGAATCGATTGTGTATCAACTGGAGCCGAATGTGCCGGAGAAGCTGGTGGTGGCGCACCTCGGCAACGGCGCTTCCATCTCCGCAATCCGCAACGGCAAGTGCCTGGACACGTCGATGGGCCTGACGCCAACCGGCGGCATCATCAGCGGCACGCGCACGGGCGACATCGATCCGGGCGTGCTCTTGTTCATCCTGCGCAAGATCTGCGAGACGGCGACGAGCGCGTCGGACGCCGCGGACAAGCTGGAGACCGTGGCCAGCAAAAAGTCTGGGCTGCTGGGCGTGAGCGATCTCTCCAACGACATGAGGGACCTGCGCGACGCCATCAAGACCGGCAACGCCAAGGCCCGCCTGGCCGTGGACAAATTCACCTGGACCATCGCCCGCTGGATCGGCAGTTATGTGGCTGAGTTGGGCGGGCTGGACATGCTGGTTTTTACCGGCGGCATCGGCGAAAACGATATCGACTCACGCGCCGAAATCTGCGCAGGATTGGGCGCGCTGGGCATTGTGCTCGACGCAAAGCGCAACAACGTGCGCGGCGAGGCGGTCATTTCTGCAGAAGGCTCGCCGGTCACAGTGCGCGTGATTCCGCCCGCCGAGGACCTGATGATCGTGAATCACGTTGTCCGGCTGATGAGCCATGAATAACCAGCATCGAATTGATCTGGATGCGAATCGCTCGGTTTTCATCCAGATCGGATCGACGACTCGATCTCAGGGCCTTGGCCGGAGTCCGACCAGGAGAAGCTCACGTCACTCGCAACAATCTGGATCTCTGACTCCCATTCAAGGATGTAGAGGGAGTAACAAAGGCTCTCCGGGGTGAGAGCCGGTGCGAGCTTTTCCAGTAAGGGGCCGGGCTGCATGCGGCCGAACACGAACCAAATGCTCCCTGGGTATGGAAGACTTCTAATAGATCCTGGGATATCAGCCGTGCAAAACAGAGCCCGATGAAAGAGGATTTCCCCATCGCGATAGCCGCCCCCATCCTGTGGAGGATCATCCCGCAACCCAATCAAAATCTCGACCTTTAGGGTACGAGTTTACTCGCGCCGCAAGCCGTTTAGGTTGAGAGAAAGGGCTTTAGCCCTGCTGCACTTTGATCCGCCAATAGTTCCTCTTTCCACCTTTTCGGTGCCTGCAGGCAGATTTCCTTTGAGATCCCAATCAGGGCTTTCTCAAATGCGATTGCCCCGCCGCATCACCCCATCCGCTCCACCTGGTAGTGAAACGGTTGTCCCCGCTCCCTGGCCATAGCCCGCACCGTACGCAGAAACGCCATTGCTGCGTACGAGAGCGTCGCCTGACGCCGGTGCACCAGCCGCAGCACCCGCCGCATCTCCAACTCCTCCACCGTCACCCGCACCAGCTCCCCCGTCTCCAGTTCCCGCACCACTGTCAGGTGCGGCACCAGGGCCACCCCGTTGCCCATGGCCACAAACCGCTTGATCGCCTCGATCGTCGGCAGCTCGATCCCCATGTTCAACGGCGTCCGGTAGCGCTGAAACGCCTCAATCACCTTCCGCCGCAGCGGCGACGTCACGTTGTGCGCAATAAAATTCTCCCCGCCCAGGTCGTTGATTGAAACCCGCCCCGCCGCGGCCAGAGGATGGTGGGGGCTCACAATGAACGCCAGCCCATCCTCATACACCGCAATGGTGCGGAACTGCGCCGGGTCGGGACGGAATGAAATCACCCCCAGCTCAAACGTGCGCAGCGTCAACTCCTCGGGAATCCGCGAAGCCAGCATCCGGTGCACCGTCACGCTGATATGCGGAAACTCCCGCCGGAACTGGTCGATCGCCGGCAGCAGATAAAGGCACGTGTACTCGTTCGCCGCCAGTTGCAGCCGCCCGCGCTCCAGGCTCTTCAGCTCGTCTAATGCACTTGCCGCCTCGCGCCGCAGCGCCATCAATCGCAGTGCATAATCCCGTAGCAGCACCCCGGCCGCCGTCAGCGAGCCATCCCGCGCCGCCCGGTCAAACAGCGTCTCGCCCACTGACGCTTCGAGTTTGCGGATCACCTGGCTCACCGCCGGTTGCGTCCTATGCAGCCGCACCGCCGCCCGCGAGAAGCTTCGCTCCTCCGCCACCGCCAAAAACGTCTCCAGTTGATTCAGTTCCATAGAGTTCTCAGTTGTCAGTTCTCAGTTGCGGATGATCGGTTGTTCTCATGCGCGCAGCGCAATCCCGCAAATCCGTGAATCTGGAATCGGAAAGGCGACTCCATGGCGGCATGAAATGGCTGACAACTGAAAACTGACCACTGACAACTGCATTATAAGCAATTCTAATCGCTTCCCCAAAAAGAATAACTTTGCCTTATATGCCCCTTTTGCGAGACACTTCTAAGGTTGCATAGAAGCTATCCTTTGGCGGGCGCATCCATGACTCAGGCTCCAAATCACGTTGTCTTCTTTGACACCACCCTGCGCGACGGCGAGCAGTCGCCCGGCTGCAGCATGACCACCCAGGAAAAGCTCACCATGGCCCATGCCCTTGAAGACCTCGGCGTGGACATCATCGAGGCCGGCTTCGCCATGGCGTCCGAGGGCGACTTCGCGGCCATCGCCACCATCACCCAGGCCATCCGCACTCCGCGCATCTGTTCCCTGGCCCGCGCCAAGCGGGAAGACATTGAAATGGCCGCCCGCGCCATTCAGTTTGCTGACCGCGCACGCATCCATGTCTTTCTCGCCTCCAGCGACCTGCACCTCGAATACAAGCTGAAGATCAGCCGCCAGCAGGCGCTCGACCTGGCCGCGGAATCGGTGCAACTGGCCCGTTCCCTGGTCGACGATGTCGAATTCTCCCCCGAAGACGCCACCCGCTCCGATCGCGATTTCCTGGTTGAAATGGTTCAAGTGGCCGTCCAGGCCGGCGCCACCACCATCAACATGCCCGACACCGTCGGCTACTCCACGCCCCAGGATTACGGCCGCATGTTTGCCGAGGTCCGCGAGCGCATCCCGGCCATCGACCAGCAGGGCGTCATCCTCTCCTCGCACTGCCATGACGACCTCGGCCTGGCCGTCGCCAACTCCCTCGCGGCCATTCAGTCGGGCGCCCGCCAGGTGGAGTGCACCATCAACGGCATCGGCGAACGCGCCGGCAACGCCGCCCTTGAAGAGATCGCGGCAGCACTCTACGTCCGCGGCGACGTGTACGGCGTCTCCACCGGCATCTCGCTTGAAAACCTCTACTCCACCAGCCAGGTGCTCGGCCAGATCATCACCTTCCGGCCCTCCCCCAACAAGGCCATCGTCGGTGAAAACGCATTCGCCCACGAGTCCGGCATTCACCAGCACGGCATGCTGGCCAACCCGCTCTGCTACGAAATCATGACGCCCTCCCTGGTCGGCGTCGCCAAAACTCACCTCGTCCTCGGCAAACACTCCGGCCGCGCCGCCCTTCGCCACCGGCTTGAGCAGCTCGGCTTCGCGCTCACCCGCGACGAGCTCCAACACACCTACTACCGCTTCGTCGCCCTCGCCGACCGCAAGAAGAACATTTACGACCAGGATCTGATCGGCATTCTGCCTGACCAGATTCGCGAGAGGCGTCACGAGCCGGTCGCCGAACTGGACTGACAGCATTCAACTCAAATGATCTCCGGCAGCTCACCTCAACTGCATACGCGCAAGCGATGCCATGGATGACAGGAATGAAAACTCGCTACTTGCTTTACCCAGTGCTGGCCGGCTTGGCGGCTGCCGTATTCATGCTGATTGCAATTCAAGCGTCTGGAACCAGCGCCGATTGGCTTCAGGCCAATCTTTTTCTGCCCGGCCGCTTGCTTGCCAGAGCTCTCTTTCCCCAAAGCGCTCAAGCACCCGTATCTCCTCTCCATTTTTTCGTCGAATTTGTCTTGAACTTCCTCGTCGTCTGGATCGCAATCGTGTTCACGGCCTATTTTCTCGACAAGGTGGCTGTCACCTTATATGAACTGAAAAAGTACTGACCTGAACCGGAAGAGAGCACGTATGAAGCTGAAAATCCTGGTCACCGCCGGCGACGGCATCGGCCCCGAAGTCACCAATGAAGCCGTCGCCGTGCTGCGTGAGGTCGCAACCCTCGGCGGCCACAACTTTGAATTCGAAGCAAAACGCATCGGCGGCGTCGCCATCGTGCAGGACGGCACACCGCTGCCCGCCGACACGATCGATGCCGCGCTCGCTTCAGACGCCGTTCTCCTCGGCGCCGTCGGCGGCAACGAGTTCAATTCGCTCCCGCCCGACAAACGCCCTGAGGCCGGCCTCCTGCAACTGCGCGCCGCGCTCGGCGGCTTCGCCAATCTGCGCCCAGCCTTCGCCTTCAAAGAGCTCGCCGTCAATTCCCCCCTGCGCCCTGAGATCGTCGATGGCGCTGACATTCTCTTCGTTCGCGAACTCCTCGGCGGCCTCTACTTCGGCAAGCCACGCGAGTGGAACAAGACCACGGGCGAAGCCTGGAACACCATGCGTTACACAAAAGACGAGGTCGTCCGCGTCGCCCGCATCGCCTTTCAACTCGCCACCAAGCGCCGCAACAAGGTCACCAGCGTCGACAAGGCCAACGTGCTTGAAGTCTCGCAACTCTGGCGCGCCACGGTCACTGAAGTTGCCGCGGAGTTCCCCGGCGTCACCCTCGAGCATCAGTATGTTGACGCCATGTCCATGCACCTGATGAACCAGCCGAAGAACTACGACGTGGTGCTCACTGAAAACCTCTTTGGCGACATTCTCTCCGACGAGTCGGCGGTCATCACCGGCTCGCTCGGCATGTTGCCCTCGGCCACCATCGGCGGCAAAGTCAACCTCTATGAACCGGTCCACGGCTCCGCGCCCGATATCGCCGGCAAAGGCCTGGCCAATCCGCTGGGCGCAATCCTAACCGGCGCATTGATCCTGCGCCACTCCGGCGGCCTTGAAGCAGAAGCCGCAGCCATTGAATCCAGCGTGCGCAAGGTCCTGGAACAAGGCTTCCGCACGCCCGACCTCGCGCGCTCGAACCCGCAAGGCTTCCCGGTGCTCTCAACCAAAGAAGTCGGCGCAAAAGTCCGCGACGTATTGAAGACGATGCTGGTGAACGCATAGTGGTCAGCTTTGAAAGGGCACGGCTTCAGCCGTGCCGCAAGTGCAACCTGATAGGAGCTGGGCTTTAGCCCGTGAGGTAAAAACAGTAACTGGCGAGGCACAAATCAAATGGAGCGTACATGACGAACCTTCGCGACGCAGCTCAGAAGCTGGCCGAACAACAAGGTAAGTCTCGGAGCGAATTGGTCAGAGAAGCCATCGAAGCATTCATAGAACAGAAATCCGCAACTGGGAGTTCAATGAGCACACCGAAAACACTCTTCGAGAAAGTCTGGCAACAGCACGTGGTCGTCGAGCCCGCGGGCGAACCCACCGTCCTCTACATCGACCTGCAATTGCTCCACGAGGTCACCTCCCCGCAAGCCTTTGAAGGTCTGCGCCTCGCCGGCCGCAAGGTCCGCCGCCCTGACCGCTGCATCGCCACCGTCGATCACAACGTCCCCACCACCCTCGAAGGCCGCCTCCACATCCTTGACCAGATCGCCGCCACACAAATCGATGCGCTGCGCAAAAACTGTGCCGACTTCGGCGTCGAACTCTACGATGTCGACTCGCGCGAACAAGGCATCGTGCACGTCATCGGACCCGAGCTCGGCATCACCAAGCCCGGCATGACCATCGTCTGCGGTGACTCGCACACCAGCACCCACGGCGCTTTCGGGGCGTTGGCGTTCGGCATAGGCACCAGCGAAGTCGAGCACGTTCTCGCCACGCAGACCTTGCCGCAATCCAAGCCCAAAACCTTCCGCATCTCCGTTGAAGGCGCGCTGCCCACCGGTGTCACAGCGAAAGACATCATCCTCGCCATCATCGGCAAGATCGGAACCGACGGCGCAACCGGCTGTGTCGTCGAGTACGCCGGCTCCGCCATTCGCGCTCTCTCCATGGAAGGCCGCATGACCGTCTGCAACATGAGCATTGAAGCAGGCGCGCGCGCCGGCATGATCGCTCCCGACGAAACCACCTACGAATATCTCAAGGGCCGCCGCTTCTCGCCGCAGGGCGAAGCCTGGGATCAAGCCGTTACCGAGTGGCGCAAGCTCCCCACCGATCCCGGCGCAACCTTCGATCGCGAACTCGTCATCGATGCTGCCGCGCTGGTTCCCTACGTAAGCTGGGGCACCAGTCCCGGCATGGTCGCACCCATCACCTCCACCGTTCCCGATCCCGCTGCGGTAACCAATGAACAGGAACGCAAAGGCTTGGAGCGCGCCCTCGAATACATGAATCTAACAGCCGGCACGCCTCTTGAAGAAGTCGAAATCGACCGCGTCTTCATTGGCTCCTGCACCAACTCGCGCATTGAAGATCTGCGTGCCGCCGCGCGCATCGCCGCTGGCTACAAGGTATCCGCGCACGTCAGCGCCATGGTCGTCCCCGGCTCGCAGGCCGTCAAAACGCAGGCTGAAGCTGAAGGACTCGACAAGGTCTTCATTGAAGCCGGCTTCGATTGGCGCGAACCCGGCTGCTCCATGTGCCTCGGCATGAACCCCGACATTCTCTCGCCCGGCGAACGCTGCGCCTCAACATCGAACCGCAACTTCGAGGGCCGCCAGGGCCGCGGTGGACGAACGCACCTGGTCAGCCCCGAGATGGCCGCCGCAGCCGCCATCGCCGGCCACTTCGTCGACATACGCACATGGAAAGTCAATGCCGAGGTGACCGCCTGATGCAACCCTTCAAGACACTCACATCCATCGCCGCGCCGCTCGACCGCACCAATGTCGATACGGACCAGATCATCCCCAAGCAGTTCCTCAAGCGCATTGAGCGCACTGGCTACGGCGAATTTCTTTTCTTCGACTGGCGTCGCACTGCGTCCGGCGATCCAAATCCTGATTTCGAATTGAATAACCCGCGCTACCATGGTGCTCAAATACTCATCGCCGGCAAAAACTTCGCCTGCGGCTCCAGCCGCGAGCACGCCGCCTGGGCATTGAGCGATTACGGATTCCGCGCCGTCATCGCGCCCACCTTCGCCGACATCTTTTTCTCCAACGCAGGCAAGAACGGCATCGTCCTCGTCCGCCTCAGCGAAGAGCAAGTCGCGCAACTGCTCTCCAATGCAAAAACCATTCTGAACTATCAACTGACGGTCTCGCTCGAAGATCAAACCGTTACCGACGCGCAAGGTTTTCATGCAACTTTTGAAGTCGATCCTTTCCGCAAGTTCTGTTTGATTGAAGGTCTCGACGACATCGGCCTTACTCTGCGCCATGAGTCGGCGCTCGATGCATTTGAAGCTACGCACAATAACCAGAACTGGCTGATGCCCAAGGCCTGAAAAATGCGAAGGGCGAAGAGAGGAGGATAACCGTTGCGACTTAGCCTGCTGCTTGAGATATGCGCTCTGCTTGTCCCTGCTCTTGCCAGTGCGCAGCCATCGGTGTCCGCCTCGGCGCTGGAGAATCAGTTTTGGAATACCTTTGAGCGCAATGATCTCCCTGCTTTGAAAGCAATGATGACGCCGGACTATCTGAGCGTGGAAGACGGCGTCAGTACGCGGGAGCAGGTGGTCGCAAATCTCTCGCACTGCAAGCTCAATGGATTCACACTCAGCGACCAGCGCGACCAAACCATTTCTGTCAGTGCGATGGCCACCGTTTACCACATCCACGAAGAGGCCACATGCGGTGACAAGCATTACAGCGGAACATACATCGCCACCACCGTCTGGGTTCGACAAAAGGGAAAATGGCTGGCCCAGCTCCATACCGAACATCCACTCGACGAAAAGAAGCAATAGCCAAGGACAGACGGAGAAGAAGTGAGCAACGAAACCACAGGGAAGCGTATCTCAGTGCCATTGACTGAAGGACCCAGCCGCGCAGCCGCGCGCTCCTACCTGCGTGGCAGCGGATTCGCGAAAGAAGACCTCCACAAGCCCATCATCGGCATCGCCAATACCTGGACAGAAATCGGCACCTGCAACGTCCATCTACGCGAAATCGCGGAAGCCTTGAAGCAAGGCATTCGCGAAGCCGGCGGCACACCGATGGAGTTCAACACCATCACCATCTCCGACGGCATCACCATGGGCACGCAGGGCATGAAGGCCTCGCTGGTCTCCCGCGAAGTGATCGCCGATAGCATCGAGTTAGTCGCCCGCGGCAATCTCTTTGACGGCCTGGTCGGCATTGGAGGCTGCGACAAGAACATGCCCGGCATCATCATGGCTCTTTGCCGCCTCGACATTCCCGGCATGATGCTCTACGGCGGATCCATCGCGCCCGGCAAACTCAACGGCGTCGACATTACCATCCAGAATGTTTTTGAAGGCATCGGCTCGTACGCCGCGGGCCGCATTGACGAGGCAGGCCTTGAGGCTCTTGAAGCCAATGCCTGTCCCGGCGCCGGCGCATGCGGCGGCCAGTTCACCGCCAACACCATGGCCATGTCCGGTGAAATCCTCGGCATCTCGCCCATTTATCTTTCGGGCGTTCCCGCCACATCGAAAGACAAGTTCGCGGCTACGCGCGAAGCAGGCCATATTCTGATGGATGCGGTCCGCGCCAATCGCCGGCCTTCCGAAATCATCACCCGCAAGTCGCTTGAGAACACCATCGCCAGCGTCGCCGCCAGCGGCGGTTCAACAAACGCTGTGCTTCATCTCATCGCAATCGCCCGCGAACTCAACATTCCCCTCACCGTCGACGATTTCGACGAGATCAGCAAGCGCACGCCTTTCATCTGCGACCTCACGCCCGCCGGCAAATATGTCGCCTCTGACTACCAGGCCGCCGGCGGCTCGCGCCTTCTCGCGCAGCGTCTCATCGCCGCAGGCCACGCCGACGGAACCACCCTCACCATCAGCGGCAAGACGCTCGCCGAGGAAGCCGCCCTCGCCCAGGAAACTCCCGGCCAGCCCGTCATTCACACCTTTGAAGATCCCATCAAACCTACCGGCGGCCTCGTCATTCTCAAAGGCAATCTCGCCCCCGAAGGCTCGGTGATGAAGATCGCCGCCGCCAACCGCGTCGAACATCGCGGCCCCGCCCGCGTCTTCGAGTGCGAGGAAGATTGTTTCGCCGCCGTGCAGACCGGACAAATCAAACCCGGCGACGTACTCGTCATTCGTTATGAGGGCCCCAAGGGCGGTCCCGGCATGCGTGAGATGCTGCAAGTCACCGCCGCCGTCTCTTCCAACGCCGAACTCAGCGCGCACGTCGCGTTGCTCACCGACGGCCGCTTCTCCGGCGCAACCCGCGGCTTCACCGCAGGCCACGTCGCGCCCGAGGCCTTCGTCGGCGGACCCATCGCCGCCGTACGCGAAGGCGACATCATCCACTTCGACATTCCCAATCGCAAGCTGACCCTCGAAGTCAGCGCCGAAGAAATGGCCTCGCGCCTCAAAGGCTTCAAGCCGCCCGCTCTCCGTTGGCCAAGGGGCGTCTTCCGCAAATATGTTGACCGCGTCACCAGCGCCTCAGAAGGCGCCACGACCTAACGTCTTTTTCTGATCTCCGATCTCTGACCACTGATCTCTGTAAAGGAGTTATCCATGGGAACCATCGAAACCACGCAAGCCGCAAACGCCCACCTCACCACCCCCACCCGCCTCACCGGCGCTGAAATCGTGTGGGCCACACTGGTGGGCGAGGGCGTTGAAACCGTCTTCGGCTATCCCGGCGGAGCCATCCTGCCGGTCTACGATGCGCTGCGCAAGTTCCCCATTCACCACGTACTCGTCCGCCACGAGCAGGGCGCATCGCACATGGCCGACGGCTACGCGCGCGCATCGGGCAAGGTCGGCGTGGCCATTGCCACCAGCGGCCCCGGCGCCACCAATCTCGTCACCGGCATCGCCACCGCGCTGCTCGATTCCATTCCGCTGGTCTGCATCACCGGCAACGTCTCATCCAAAGTCCTCGGCACCGACGCGTTCCAGGAAGTCGACATCACCGGCATCACGCTGCCCGTGACCAAGCACAACTTCCTCATCAGCCGCACTGAAGACATCGCCGCGGCCATTCGCTACGCCTTCCAGATCGCCGTCTCCGGCCGCCCCGGCCCGGTGCTCGTCGACATCACCAAAGACGCGCAGCAGGGCACGGCCATCTTCGACTTCGAGGCCGCCAAGCCGCGCCCCTATCGCCCGCACCCCATGCTGCATGTGGAAGACGCGGGCCTCGACCAGGCCGCCGAACTCATCCGCAAAGCCAAGCGCCCCGTCATCCTCGCCGGCCACGGCGTCTCTGAATCCGGCGCAATGGAGCAGGTGCGCACACTCGCTGAGCGCGCGCAGATTCCCGTCGCGCTCACGCTGCTCGGCCTCGGTGCATTTCCCGCGTCGCATCCGCTCAACCTCGGCATGATGGGCATGCATGGCGAGTCCTGGGTCAACCACGCCATCCAGGAAGCCGACCTGCTCATCGCCTGCGGCATGCGCTTCGACGATCGCGTCACCGGTTCGACGCACACGTACGCGCTCAAGGCCAAGAAGATTCACATCGAAGTTGATCCCGCCGAAATCAACAAGAACATCAAGGTCGATGTAGCGCTGGTCGGCGATCTCGGCGAAGTCCTCGAAAAACTGCTCCCGCGCGTTGCAGGCAAGGACGGCAAATCCTGGCTCAAGACCATCGAATCCAGCAAGGGCGCATCCGCCGTGCGCGACATCAAGAACCTGCCTGACTCCGGACACCTCTACGCCGCGCACGTCATTCACGACATCTGGCGCATCACCGCCGGCAACGCCATCGTCGTCACTGACGTGGGCCAGCACCAGATGTGGGAGGCGCAGTACTACCATCACGAGCATCCGCGCTCACTCATCACCTCCGGCGGCCTCGGGACCATGGGTTTCGCTCTGCCCGCGGCCATCGGCGCAAAATTCGCCTGCCCCGACAAGGAAGTCTGGGTCATAGCCGGCGACGGCGGTTTCCAAATGACCGCGGCGGAACTTTCCACCATCGTCCAGGAAAAAATCAAAATCAATATCGCCATCATCAACAATGGCTTTCTCGGCATGGTGCGCCAGTGGCAGGAGTTCTTCTACGACAGCAACTACGAAGCCACGCCGCTCATCAGCCCTGACTTCGTCAAACTCGCCGACGCGCACGGCCTGCCCGGTCTCGCCGTTCGCACCCGCGCCGAACTTGACGCGGCCGTCCAGACGGCGCGCACCGCGCCCGGCACCTTCCTCCTGAATTTCCTGGTCGAACAGGAAGACTCGGTCTATCCGATGATTCCTGCCGGCAACGCACTCCACGAAATGATCCGCCGTCCCGGCAAGAACCCGCTCCTCGAAGGCCCGGACGACAAGTAGGACAGGGATCAAGGGTCAGAGATCGGAATCCGCCCTGCGAACGAGAAAGAGTGTCCTTCATGTCGCATTCGTTTCGGGATTTGACAGTTTGGCAAAGATCGATGCAATTGACAATTGCGATTTACAAAATGACGAAGGAGTTTCCGCGCGAAGAGATGTACCGTCTCACCAGCCAGATCAGGCGTTCGGCAGTCTCAGTGCCGAGTAATATTGCCGAGGGCCATGGGAGACTGAATACAGGCGAATTCAGGCAGTTTCTCGGCATTGCGCGCGGTTCAAACTTTGAGTTGCAAACACAGGTTGAGATTGCCCGCGCACTCGAGATCGGAAACCCCAAAATGCTCGACGAAGCTGAAAGCCTATCACACGAAGTTGGAAAAATGCTTTACGCAATCCTTGATTCCACCAAGAAGCCGGTGCCGCCGGCACTGATCTCTGATCTCTGACCCCTGATCTCTGGAAAGGCGTTTATGCTTCATACTTTCGTAAGCTACGTTGAAGACAAGCCCGGCGTGCTCACCCGCGTCGCATCGCTCTTTCGCCGCCTGAATATCAACATCATCTCGCTCACCGTCGGCCGCAGCGAACGCCCCGGCCTGTCGCGCCTCACGCTGGTTTGCGAGGCTTCTGCCGAGGCCGGCCACCGCATTCGCGCCAGCCTCTTCAAGCTTGAAGATGTAGTCGATGTGGACGACATCGCCAAGATCCCTGCCGTCACCCGCGAGCTGGCGCTCATCAAAGTGGCCGCCACGCCGGCGAACCGCTCGCAGATTTTCGATCTCGTCGAAGTCTTCCGCGCCCGCATTGTCGATCTCACATCCGAGTCGCTCATGATCGAGATGACCGGCGTCGAAAGCAAGATCGAAGGCCTCATTGAAGTCCTTCGCGAAGACGACGGCCGCATTCTAGAAATCTGCCGCAGCGGCAAAATGACCATGCGCCGCGGCCATCACACCAGCAGCGTGCTCAAAGCCATGGACGCCGGCAACGCGCCCGATGCCGTGCACGTCGAAACGCTCGACGACCACGCAGCCGTCGAGCCCGACTAACAAGAACAACTGTCATTCTGAGCGACCCTGAGCGATGCGAACGGGGAGTCGAAGAACCAGCGGTTGCTTTTCGGAGCATCCAGCCCTAACAAGAACTCAACCAAGCAAAGGAAAACAAGAGAACATCATGGCTAAGACTTACTACGATCACGATGCCGACTTATCCCTCATCCAGGCCAAGAAGGTAGCCATCATCGGCTACGGCTCGCAGGGACACGCACACGCCCTCAGCCTCAAGGACTCCGGCGTTCATGTAAAGGTCGGCCTCCCGCCCACGTCCAAATCCCGCGCCAAGGCCAAGAAGGCCGGCCTCGAAGTCACCACGCCCGCCAAGGCCGCCAAGTGGGCTGACGTGGTCATGATCCTCACCCCCGATCAGACCCAGGCCAGGTTATATGCCGAAGAGATCGCGCCCAACCTCAAGCCCGGCGCGCTCCTGCTCTTCGCGCACGGATTCAACATCCACTTCAAGACCATCCTCCCCGCAAAAAACATTGACGTAGGTCTCGCTGCGCCCAAGGCCCCCGGCCATCGCGTGCGCGAGGTATTCACTGAAGGCGGCGGCGTCCCCTGCCTCATCGCCGTCCACCAGGACGCGACCGGCAACGCCCACCCGCTCGTCCTCAGCTATCTCAAGGGCATCGGAGGCACACGCGCCGGAGTGCTCGAAACCACGTTCAAGGAAGAGACCGAGACCGATCTCTTCGGCGAACAGGCCGTGCTCTGCGGCGGCGTCAGCGCCCTCGTCAAGGCTGGCTTTGAAACGCTGGTTGAAGCCGGGTATCAGCCTGAAAGCGCCTACTTCGAATGCCTTCACGAGCTCAAGCTGATCGTCGACCTCATCTATCGCGGCGGCCTCGCCTACATGCGCTACTCCATCTCCGACACGGCGGAGTGGGGCGACTACGTCAGCGGCCCGCGCGTCATCAACGACGAGAGCCGCAAGGCCATGAAGCAGATCCTCACCGAAATCCAGAACGGTAAATTTGCAAAAACATTCTTGAAAGACCAGAGCACCGGCCGCAAGAAGTTCGAAGCCTTCCGCAAGAAGGAAGCCACGCATCCCATCGAAGTGATCGGCAAAACCCTCCGCGCCTCCATGCCCTTCCTCGACCCCATCACCGTCGAACAAGTCCGCAAGACGCGCTAAGCAAACCAGCCTCCAGCTACTAGCTCTTAGCTTCTAGCTGGAGGCGCTCTCACCTGACCATCCAACAAAGGCTGTCATCCTGAGCATCTTGACTCGCGTCGGCGAGTTACGGCCGAATTGGCCAATTCCCAAAAGCTCATAACAGAACAAGGCTGTCATCCTGAGCGAAAGGGGCCCCAGGCGTCTTTCAGCCTGGGGGTGGTGAGTCGAAGGATCTGCGGTTGTTTTTGTCCTGACGGACCTCACCACCGGATCTGCTCGAAAATCCTCCGCAGCCTTGCCCCCTTCGCCGGATTCACCATCTCCACAAATCCCACACGTCCATCCAAATGCTGCTGAAACGCCGGATGCCCCTCGCGATTCTGGCTCTCCGCGCCATGCCGCACGCAGTTAGTCAAAATCGCCTTCAGCTTGTCGAAATCCGCGCGCACAACATTCAGCCGCTCATTGGTCACGATTCCCGCAAGATACTGCCTAACCCCGCGCCGCATCACCCGCGTCTTTCTGTGATGAACCTGAAATCCCTCTTCCATCAGAATCGCCGCAGCCCGCAGTGCGAATCGCTCCACACATCGCTCAAGTTTCTCATCGCCTGAAAACGCCAGGTCATCCGCATAGCGCGTATATATCGCGCCCGCTGCTTTCGCCAGACTACTCAACCTGCAATCCACTCGATACGCGCACAGATTCGCCAGCGCCGGAGAAGTCGGCGCGCCCTGCGGCAGATGCGGCCACGCATAGAGTGCTCGCGCATCAGTCATCGCCAGCGGATCCAATCCCTTGCCCAGCGAAGCCCACATTCCGCGCGGCGCCGCATTGGTGCAGATCCCGCCCAGCCTGTCGGCGACCGCATCTGGATAACCCGCCGTGCGAAACAGCGCCTGCACCCGCGGCCCCGAGATCGACGGAAAGAAGTCTCGCAAATCCATGCGCAGCACAACCCGCCGTCCCACATGCGGCGCGGCGAATGTTTTGATAGACCGGCCCTTCACGAATCCATGCGCCGCCGGGTGAGATGGAATCTTCTCCAGCACCTCCCGCAGGATAACTCCCTGTAACTCCTTGAGTTTTTCCTTGGGCGCCTCAATCAGCCGAATGTTACCGCTCTTCTTTGCCAGCACGCGATAGTGATAATGGTGGAGCGATCCACCCTTCGTCCGCGCATTCATCCGCTTCAGATCCGCGAACCACTCAAGCTCACTGGCGCTCACATTGAGCCACGCAGCCAGCTCCCCCGCCGACTCAATCCGCGGCACCTGCCACGCACGCGCCGCATCCACCGGCTGCATCCGCGCAAGCTCAGTCACCCATTCCGCAATGCGCAGTTTGTTTTTGTATTTGTGTTCCGCGTAGTTGAGCCCGTCATCGGCCCGCAGAAACTCAATCACATCTCTGCGCTTCGGCCTTGTCTGAGCGCCGAATGCCTGCGCGCCAAACGCACGCACATACCGCTCAGCAAGCGTCCGTATCCAGCGCCAGTTCTCGCCAAGCGTCCGCCGCATGCGCGCGGCAACAGCATCCGCCGCCGGCTCTCCCGACAGAATCGACCGCGCCAGCGCAGAATAAAAAGAGGGACTCAGCATCGCAATAAGAACAGCGGAATGCTCCAACGAGTCTGACCCTGCGAGACCATATCTGCGCAGCGCGCAGTGCCGGTCACGCGACGAATGCCGAGTTATTCACGTTGCCCTGGGGTATCCCCAGAGAGGACCGGGCCGTGCCCGAAGGCTCGACCCCTATCCGGCTTGGAGCATTCCGCTGCCTGACGCATGATAGCGCGCTTCTCGTCCTCAGTGCTTTTTCCCCGGCACATCCTGCCCACCCTGGTGCAGCACGATCGACGCAAACACCCCACTCGCATCCGGAACAAACTCAATCTCCGCTCCCACCTTGGCCGCCGTAAACCGCGGATGCCCATCCTTCAAGCCCAGATACATCAGCGGGAATGCCGACTGCCCGCCCACCTGCCCGGTCAGCCCATCGCCATCCACTGCGAACGTAATTGAAACCCCGACCTCCAGATCGTAGACGCCCACAAACTTTGCCAGCTCATCTTTCGTAATCGGCGCCGCCTTCAGCTCACTCGCCAGCGTCACCGGCTTGCCCAGCGCCACGTCCATCAACTGGCCGCCCATCTGCCCCGGCGCGCCGCCGTTCACGTTGGCCAGCACCACTACGGCAATGTGCTTCTCCGGCGCGTACGCAAGGTGCGTGTTAAACCCCTCAATGCCGCCGCCGTGATCCACCACCTTCACGCCGTCCTTTTCTGAAATGAAAACCCCCAGCCCATAATTTCCTTTGCCCGGCGTCGTCATCCGCTTCAGTGAATCGGCATTCAGCACCTTGCCGTCAAACAGCCCATGCTCCCACTTCAGCAAGTCGCCTGTGGTCGAATACATTGACCCCGCAGCCCACGGCACCGTCATCGATTCAGACCGCGCCAGCACCAGCCCATCCTTGCCCGGCATGTAGCCCTGTGCGCGCCGGGCCAGAATCAGCTCATCCGTATCCAGCCCCGAATCCTTCATCCCCAGCGGCGTCAGTATCCGCTCCTGCAACATGTCCACATATTTCTTCCCGCTGACTTTTTCAATCACCGCGCCCAGCACCTCAAAGTTCGAATTGCTATAGGCGAACTTCGTGCCCGGCTCAAAATCCAGCGGCTTGTCCTTGAAGAAAGCCAGCTCCTCCGCAACCGTGTGCGGATTCATCCTCCACTCGCCAAACTCCTTCACATCGGTGAAGTTCGGAATCCCCGAAGTGTGCCCCAGCAACTCGGCCAGCGTAATCTTCTCCCACGTCTTCGGCGTGTCCGGCAAATACTTGCTCACCGGGTCGTCGATGTTCAGCTTGCCGTCTTGCTGCAACAGCAACACCAGCGTCGCAGTAAACTGCTTGGTCACCGATCCGAGATGGAACTTCACATCCGGCGCATTGGCGTTGCCCCATTCCAGATCCGCCATGCCGTATCCCTTGTCCAGCAGCACCTTGTCGCCGTCCACCACCAGCGCCGTGCCCATAAACGCATTGCCGGGCGTGTAAGACTGCGCCACCTGCTCCAGCCGCGCCTTCACCGCTGCCTCATCTGTCGCCTGAGCCGGGCCCTGCACCACGCCCATCGCACAAGCCAACACACACGCGCACCCCGCGCTCACCGTCCAATGCCGCATAACCAATCCTCCAGCCCTTGCGGGCCCAATCGATGAAGTGAGTTCCATCAAACGCTACGCATGCGCCCACGCGCAAGTTTCATGTTTTCCTTCGCCGCACGCGAACCCATCGCTACTTCCGCTCCAGCCGAAACGCCGCTGCCTGAAAATCTCCCTTGAAACCCTCGTCCATCTCCAGCCCATGATGCATCCACCACGCCCCGCTGGCCACAGCCGGTGAACCCGCGTACGCCTTGCCTTCAATCGGCGTCAGCGCATACTCCGCTGTCGGATCGAGCCCTTCCAGTTTCAAGATCGGAAACCCGCGCCCCTCCTCTGTCGAATGAATGAACGCAAACACCACGGCCTGTCCCTTGTCGGCGCGCACCGTTTCCGTCGCTGAAAACTCGCTCCCATTGCGCGGCGAGATGAGCCGGTAAAGATCGCCCTGCACAATCGTCGGCTGCACCTGGTGATACGCCGCAATCAGCCTCTTCGCCGTCGCCGATTCCTCCTCGCTCCACTTCGCAATGTTGGCCCCAATCCCCAGCGAGCCCTGCATCGAGCTCAGCATCCGGTAACTCAGCGACGTGCTCCGCTGGTTGAGCCAATGCGGCGAGTCCGTCACCCAGGCCATCATGATCTGCGGCGTGTACGCGTACGTAAACCCATCCTGTATCGTGAGCCGGTCAAACGGATCGGTGTTATCCGAAGTCCACACCTCGTCGGTGGATCGCAGAATCCCCAGGTCCACGCGGCCGCCGCCGCCCGAGCAGCTTTCAATCTCCACATTGGGATGCTTGCGCCGCAGCTCGTCCAGAATCCCGTACAGGTTCCGCGTAAACTCAACGTACACCCGCTTCTGCTCCGCAGCCGGCAACTGGTCCCACCCCGGCTCACTCCAGTTGCGGTTGGAATCCCACTTCAGAAATGCAATATCGTTCTCGCTGAGCAGCTTGTCCAGAAAACCCAGCACATACGCCTTCACATCCGGCCGCGCCAAATTCAGCACCAGCTGATTCCGCTGTTCGCTCTCCGGCCTTCCCGGAAAATGCAGCACCCAGTCCGGATGCGCGCGATACAAATCCGAATCCGGATTCACCATCTCCGGTTCCACCCACAGTCCAAAATCCATCCCCAGCGCATGAACTTTGTCGATCAGCGGCTTCAATCCATTGGGAAATTTCTCCTTGTTCACGTACCAGTCGCCCAGCCCGGCGTGATCGTCCTTGCGCTGCCCGAACCATCCGTCATCCATCACAAACCGGTCCACGCCCAGAGCCGCGGCCTTCTCCGCCAGAGCCACTTGCCCGGCCTCGGTCACGTTGAACCCCGTCGCCTCCCACGAGTTGTAGATCACCGGCCGAACCTTCGGCACCGCCTGCCCTGCCGTCCGCTCTGTCCGTGGCAGAATATGCCTCAGCTCATACTGGTGCAGCAGCCGCGAAGCCCCGCCCAGCCCCTTCGCCGAATACCCTCCGTAAAACACCGGTGTCTCCAGCTTCTCCCCGGCCTTCAGCACGTAACCAAAATCAAAGGGATTGAACCCGCCCGTTACCCGCACCGCATCCAGTTGGTCCTCTTCCACCGTGATCCGCCACGACCCGCTCCACCCCAGCGCTCCAAACCACACTTCACCGTGTTCCTCGTTCGCGTCCCCGGCCTGCAGCGCGAACCACGGGTTGGCCTGGTGCCCCGTCGAACCTCTCCGGCTCTCGATCACCCGCGCCCCATGCACCACCGGCTCCTGGTTCAGCGTCCACTCCCCGGCCCAGCGTCCGGTCAAATAGTTCAGCGTATAGCGCCCGGCCGGCAGCGCCCACGCCGCGGCCGCCGCCTGCTCCACCGTGATCGCTTCCGTCCCGCGGTTCTCGATCGTCGCGCTCCGCGCCAGCACCCCACTCTCCGCATCGATCGCGTAATGCAGAGTTACGTAAACCGGCCGCGCAATATCCTTCAGAACCACGTCAAAGCCGTTCGCAACCTCCCGGTAGCTCTCGTAGTGCAACACCAGGTCGCGATTCCCATCGGCAAAGCTCACCTTCAGCGCCGGCTCATTGAACAGCCCTGCGCCCCACCCCGCATACTCCTGCGGCGTGTTCGTATACGACGAGTCAAACGAGGCCCACTCGCGCATCGGCCTGGCCTGCGCAAAGCTGTCCTTCGCCCCCAGTCTTCCGCCCCAGTACATCTGTTGCAATTCCCCGCGCGCGTTCACTCCAAACACGTACGAGACCCCGCCCCCATCCAGCCTGAAAACCTTCCCCGCAGCATCGAAGCTCGCAGTCTGTGCGGATGCAAAACAGGAACCAACCAGCAGAATCAGAACCACCGCAACTCTCTTCAACACAGGCAATCTCCTTGAACCTTTTGCAAACCGCTCATCATACCATCCGCCCTTCCTCTTCACTCCCACCCATGTGTTCCAATAGAAGCAGACCAATCCATCGCAAGAAAAGGCACTATGTCGATTCAGACTCCGCCCATTGCCGCGCATGCGCAAACCAGCGCTTTCCGCCGCCTGCTGCCCATCCTCCTCGCGGCCTTCGGCATCCGCCTCATCGTCGTCTACTTCACCTATCGCGACCTGCCTGACGCCGACAAGTTCTACGAGGCCTTCGGCTGGGAGATGGGCTGGATCGCGCGCGCCCTCGCCGCCGGTCACGGATTCAGCTCGCCCTACTGGCCCTGGTCCGGCCCCACCGCCATGCAGCCTCCGCTCTATCCCGCGCTGCTCTCCGTGGTCTTCCGCCTCTTCGGCGTTTACTCGCTTACCGCCGCGTTCGTGACGCTCTCCATCAACAGCCTCTTCAGCACCCTCACCTGCATCCCGGTCTACTTCAGCGCCCAATACTCGCTGGGAACCCGCGGCGCCCGCATCGCCGCCTGGGTTTGGGCCCTTTATCCCTTCGCCATCTATTTTTCCGCCTGCCGCGTCTGGGAGTTCTCACTCACCAGCCTGCTCTTCACCACCAGCTTCTGCATCGCCCAGCGCATCCATCGCACCGCCAACCCGCTCGCGTGGATAGGCTGGGGCGCGTTTGCCGGCCTCACCGCGCTCTCCAACCCCGCCACGCTGTCCACACTGCCCTTCCTCGCCTTCATCGCCGCCTGGCAGCTACGCAAGGCAGAATTGGGCAAAGCGGAACAAGGCAAAGCCGGCCATCGCTGGTTGGTCAACTTCGTCCTCACCGGCCTCGCCGCCGCCGCCGTCCTCACTCCCTGGACCATCCGCAACTACCGCGCCGTCGGCATTCTCTGCCCCGTTCGCGACAACTTCTGGCTTGAAATCTACGACGAGAATACCGGCGACGACTCACTCGACCCCAGCCTCACCCACCCCGAAACCAACGCCCATCCCGCCAGTAACCCTGTCGCAATGCATGAATTCCTGACCATCGGCGAAAAGGTATATCTGGACGAGAAGCATGCGCTCGCCTCCGCCTACATCCATCAGCACCCTGAATTCCTCATCCACAAGACGCTGCGCCGCATCTTTTACTACTGGACCGGATTCTGGAGCATCTCCATGCAGGAACTGCACGAGCAGCCCTACGAGCCCGGGAATATCTTCTACGTCTCTGCCATGACCTTCTTCATGCTGCGCGGCATTCGCCGTCTATGGCGATTCAACCGCACCGCCCTGTTGCCCTACCTGGTGCTGGTTTGCCTCTTCCCCATCACCTACTACATCACCCACGCGTGGATGGACTACCGCCAGCCCATCGAGCCCGCCATCGTAGTCCTCGCCGTCGCCGGCGCCGTCCCCTGGAAGCGCCTCAAACCCGGCGACGCCACAACGTGGATCGGCGTCGAGCGCGCAGCCTGACCTGGTAGAAATTCTCCGCGACCTTCGGCAATCAGACGGCGTCTCCGTTCGAATTCGGCGAAACTGAAAAATCGATCACCACGCTCCGCATGATACCCTTCTGAGATTCCGAGGTGTACATGCACGAACCTCGTCTCTCGCTCGCCGCGGCCGCTGCGTCGGCGCTTCGCGATCGTCACCGCGTTGCTTGTTTTCACAGTCCTTCCGTTCCTCGCGCAGGAGTGGCCGATCCCGCCCGGACTCGCCTTCCTGAACAAGGTGGGCAAGCCCTGCCGCATCGCCTATGAGCCTTGGACCGAAATGCAGATGCCGGCGGGGAATTATGGAGCCGGCGGGGTTGGCAAGATGGTGCGCGGTAAGCATTGGCAGTTTCCCGTCATCGTCACAGGCGCCATGACGCCCATTCAGCAGCAGCGACTACGTACATGGATGGGACACGGACACCAGGGGCAGCACCATGCAGTTTGTTCCGTTTCTTGAACTGGCGCGAATTCAAATCATCGGAGGAAGTCATGAAGAGAGCTTTTTTGGTGTTGGCACTGGCAGTCGAAATGGTATGCACGGTTGGCGGTTGGGCGCAAAACGACGCGGCTGGCTGCAAGGATTCACCGATCCTGACGCGATTCCCGGGAAGCTACATTGCTTCGTGCTCAAAGAAAGCCGACGACGCAGCCGACTTTCCCATCCAGGGCAAGCCCAAGCTGCACTTGGAAGGCGCGCTCGAAACAATCATCTACCAGTTTCCGAGATCGGCAACCAAACCCCAGGTGTCTCGGAACCTCGGCACGGCGTTGCGGAACGCGGGATACACCTTCGACTACGACACGGGGGAGGGCGGAGTTTTCACGGTGCACATGGGAAAGACCTATGTGCTGATCCAGGTCGACTGGGGCCTTAACTATTCAGAGACAATTTTGACGCTGACGCAACTGAAGCAGGAGGTGGTTGCGGATGCTGCGGCACTGGATTCAGGGCTGGCAAAGAACGGACACATGGTGGTGAACGGAATTTTGTTCGACACGGCAAAGGCGGATCTGAAACCGGAGTCGAAGACGGCGCTGGAACAGATTTCAAAGATGCTCAAGCAGGACCCCAGGATGAAGGTGTACGTGGTGGGACACACCGACAACGTGGGCGGCCTGGCGTCAAACATGGATCTGTCAAAACGGCGGTCGGCGGCGGTGGTGCAGGCGTTGACCAGCCAATATGGCGTGGCGCCAGATCGCCTGTCGCCGTATGGGGATGGGCCGTACGCGCCCGTGGCGTCGAATGATTCCGAAGATGGCCGCTCCATGAACCGGCGAGTGGAACTTGTGAAGCAGTAGCGTGGCTGGTGGCCGGCCGCCCCACCGCAGGTGGTCTGCCCCACTGCAAGTGGTGCGAGCCCCCCGCGAGCGTCTGCTCCGCGCAGTGGTCTGCTCCACCTAAGAGGACGGGCTTGCTCAAGAACCAACGCCTTGGATGCGCCTTGTAACAGGGCATGACTTCAGTCGTGCCGAAAGACGCCGCCCCGCGGATTCTGAAATTGTGTGCGGGGCGGATGCCCCGCACCTGGGACATGGGAAAGCATGAATCTCGTGCGAGCCCCCCGCGAGCGTCTGCTCCATGCAATGGTCTGCTCCATGCAATGGT
>Ga0302267_10000070_pt1 | contig 119024 bp, 113 predicted proteins | sample III_Bog_E1_3_FD_194555 | JGI IMG/M metagenome (GOLD analysis project Ga0302267, IMG submission 194555) | Peat permafrost microbial communities from Stordalen Mire near Abisko, Sweden - III_Bog_E1_3 | ecosystem: Environmental > Terrestrial > Soil > Wetlands > Peat | place: Sweden: Abisko... | reverse complement strand
CCGGCAACGGGCACCACCCCCAGGTAGACCGCTCAGATGGATGGCCACCACGCCCCGCAAGGGACGTACAGAATCCCGCCTACAGGCCGGCTCACCGTCACCCTCCCGCACGAGACTGTCCACTATGGGCCTCTACCTGGGGTTTCAATTGTCCGTTGGCGTCCACGGACGTCCTCACACTCTGGGGACCTTTTGAGGATCTGAGGACTTCTCGAGGGCTGTTCGGCGACGGATTCGGAGCTCCAGGGACGTTCTGGACTAGGTGTGGTGAAACGGCCGGATGGCCACATGGCAAGCCGCTGGACGGCGGTGCACCAGACCTCACATGAGACTCGGGCGCCCGCGGCCGACAGGTGATTGAAAATGCTAGCGCCGCTAGCGGAGGTGGTGGCGATGGCAGCAGTGAGGATTCGGAACCTGGACGACACCGTGCGAGAGCGCCTGCGGGTCCGGGCAGCCGCCCACGGTCGGTCGATGGAGGCCGAGATGCGCGCCATTCTCGTCGAAGCCGTCCTCAAGCCGACCGATGACGAGAGTCTCCTCGACGCGCTCGCGGCCCGATTCGGTGAGCTCGGTGGCGTCGACCTCGACCTGCCGCCCCGCTCCACGGCACCTCGAGCTGTCGACTTCACCGGGTGATCGTCGCCGACACCAATGTGGTCTCGGAGCTGATGCGGGTCGATCCCTCACCTGCAGTTCGAGCTTGGGTGTTGGTGCAGGGTCATCACGAGCTGCGAATCACGGCACTCACGGTGGCCGAGATCCTCTACGGCATCGAGCGGCTCCCGAGCGGCACGCGGAAAGAGATGCTGCGGGAGGCCGCCGTGGACGTGTTCAGCCGGTTCACTGAGGATGTCCTCCCGTTCGATGCTGCCGCAGCCACCATCTACCCGGAGATCGTCGACCATCGCGATTGCCAGGGGACGCCGATCAGCGGCTACGACGCTCAGATCGCGTCGATCTGCCGGTCCAATGACGCATCCTTGGCGACCAGAAACGAGAAGGACTTCGCCGGCATCGGTATTGAGCTCGTCACTCCTTGGTTGGCTGGATAGCCCCGACTCCCGGGTGGTCCCCCGCTCCTGACGTCGAAGGACAGGCGAGGCACATACTGGTGACATGCTGATCCGCATCGAAGCGCACGATCTGCCGGGCCGATCTTGCGGGCCATCACCGGAACGTCCTGGGGGTCATTACGGGATCGAGGTGGGCATCCAGCGCAGGAACAAGCCTGGTGAGTTGATGGGCCAGGTGAGCGCTGATGTGCAGTCAGTCGTCTGGGAGGTGGAGGCGACACCCGCGCCTACGACGATCGTCGACTTCCGAGGTCCCTACATCTCCGGACCACCAGGAGCCAGATTCATCTACCTGGCATGGGGTGTCGTCGAAGGTCCAGGAAGCTTTGCAATGTTCAGGCGCGCCAAGATCATGCTTGACGGCATCCCTGCTCATGTGATGGCGGCATCCCGGGAATCGAGTGTGCTCATAGGTCGGTTGGGCCTTACCGACCCGAAAGGCAACCCGACCTGTGCAGCAGTGCGACCCCCGCTGATCGAGTGGTCGGCTGACACTGCGTAGGCGCCACTCTTCCGGCGCTGGACAGAATCCACTGAGATGCCAGATGGAACGTACGCGTAGTAGGCGTTCGGGGACGGTTCACAGTTACGTCATGCTCTCGGTCGGCTGTAGCCGAGTTGTCGCGTCAAGGACGAAGGCTCCTGAGGCCGGTCCGGATTTCGCTGATCAGGATCTCGGGTTGCTCAAAGGCTGCGAAGTGTCCGCCCTTGTCGGCCTCGCCGTAGTGAATCAAATCGGAGTAGGTGTCTTCGATCCAGCTTCGTGGCAAGCGCGGGATGTCGCGGGGAAATACGGTCACCGCTACCGGCAGTGTGAGCTTTGGACCAGCGAAGCTGCCCGACTTGTTCTCCCAATAGATACGGCCGGACGACGCTGCACTGTTTGTGAACCAGTAGAGGGAGATTGCGTCCAGCATGTCATCGGTGCTGAGCGCGTCCTCAGCGAGCCCGTGGTTGTCCGTCTTGGACTGGAACTTTTCGTAGATCCAAGCCGCCTGGCCAGCCGGAGAGTCCGCAAGAGCGAATCCGACGGTCTCCGGCTTCGTTCCCTGGAGGTGGTTTCCTCCACCGAGATCGCCGACGTAGAGGGCGAGGGTGTCGACGGCGTAGCGCTCCTCGGGCGACAGCGTGTCGGGAATCTGCGCGGGAAACGCGTACTGAGTGTTCAAGTGAATCCCGAGGAGGCCGTCAGGCCGCATCACCCCGAGGGCCGAGGTCACGACGGCACCCCAATCACCACCTTGAGCGGCCCAGTGCTCATAGCCAAGACGCTCCATGAGTTCGACCCACGCGGTTGCGATGCGAGAAATATTCCATCCCGTCTCGGTCGGCTTCTGGGAAAACCCGAATCCCGGCAGGGACGGAACGACGACGTCAAATGAATCTTCGACGTTCCCTCCGAACGCCACCGGGTCAGTGAGTGGGCCGATCATCTTCAGGAATTCGACGATCGAACCTGGCCATCCGTGCGTCAAGATGAGGGGCATCGCATTCGGATTCTTGGACCTGACATGGATGAAGTGGATGTCGAGCCCATCGATCGTCGTCAGGAACTGTGGGAACCGATTGAGCTCCGCCTCGAATCGGCGCCAGTCGTACTCTCGCTCCCAGTACTCGATCAGCGACGTGGCATTCTCCAATCGGACACCTTGCGACCAGTCGGAGACGGTTGCCGGATTGGGCCACCGAGTTCCGGCGAGTCGCTGCTTCAAGTCCTCGATCTCGGCGTCGGAGATCGCGACGGTAAATGGGCGGACGACAGCTGAGGATGCGAGCGTCGGTGCGGTCATTGGTCGGTTCTCCTGAACTGTTGCCTCACAGTTCACCGATCCGTTCACACCGATGTACGGCAACAGCTACGCGCTACCCAAGCCGCTGGGGTTCGAAACGACCGGGTCCGAAGGGTGTGGCAGAAATGCCGATAGGCGGCAGTCCACAACTCCGGCGTCGTCCCCTCCTCGACGCCGACCTCTCCCGATCGCCTGGGCTCGGATGCAGGGTCTCTCGATCCGTGGTCCCCGCCGGTGGTCGTCGTTGCCGCCCTCGCCCGTCGTCCTGAGGATGCGCTGAGGACTGGAGGGGTTCCCGAGGCTACCGACCCCACCTCAGGCGTCATGTGGGACGTTGCCGAACCCGGACGACAGGGGTCCATCGTCGACCGGGTCCGTGCAGACGGAAACGCTCCGTCGGTCATTCGAACCGACGACGTGGCGACCGGTCTCCAGGTGCTTCCTTGCGCCCGCGCCGTGACCACAGTTAGTTTGCCCCCGTCATCAGGCTGTCCATGCGAGAAACGGCAGGAACCATGCGCACCGAAGCAGTTCGACACCCCCACCCGGGCAGCGGAGTTCGGCCGAGATCGCGTCGCCTGTTCATCGTCTCCCTGGCAACGATCTGCCTGACGCTCGTCGCCTCGGCGGGTGGCGCCACCGTCGCACCGACGGCTCGGGCGGCGACCGTCCCGGCGCCGAGCATCCTGGCGCACGCGGTGCCACCGCTCACCGAGGTCAACCTCCAGACCTATCTCGGAAACGCCACCACACCGATCGATTACACCAGCACTACCGGGATCACAGCCTCGTCGCAACCGGGCTTCGTGACCATCAGCTTCGGACCCGACCAGCACTACTCGATCGGGATCCGGACCAGCACGGTCGGTGCCTCGGCATCGGTCAACGTCTCCCTCCCCGGTGGCCTCGGCTTCTGCGACTCGACCGTGGGCGAAGGCGGAGGCGGAGGTCAACTCGACGCGCTCGCCATGTCCGATCCCAGCACGGTGACGTCTGCCGCCATCCAGTTCGAATGTGTCCGAACCGATCCGTACAACCCCGGTATTGCGATCGGCACGATCGCCTTCGGATTGGAGCCGAGCCCGACCACCGGGTACTACCTGTTCGGGGACGACGGCTCGGTCACCGGGTTCGGCAACAACAACTACGTGAACTACGTGAACGGTCTCGACCCGCCGACCTTGAATGCCGCGGTGGTCGGCATGGCCACCACGCCGACCGGGGCCGGGTACTGGATGGCGGCAGCCGATGGCGGGATCTTCGCCTACGGGGATGCCGGGTTCCACGGTTCAGCGGGCAACATCCAGCTCCAACAACCGATCGTCGGCATGACGAGCACGTCGAGCGGCGACGGCTACTGGATGGTCGCCGCTGACGGTGGGATCTTCTCCTACGGTGATGCGACCTTCGAAGGATCCACCGGAAACATCCGGCTGAACGATCCCATCGTGGGAATGGCCCGCACCGCCGATGACAAGGGCTACTGGCTCGTGGCCAGCGACGGTGGGATCTTCGCCTTCGGTGATGCCGGGTTCTACGGCTCCATGGGGGGCCACGCCTTGAACAAGCCGGTGGTCGGCATGGCCGCCACCCCCGACGGCAAGGGCTACTGGCTGGTGGCGTCCGATGGCGGCGTCTTCGCCTTCGGCGATGCGGGGTTCTACGGATCCACCGGCAACATCACGCTCAACCAGCCCATCGTCGGCATGACGGCGTCCGCCGACGGGAAGGGCTACTGGTTCACCGCCTCGGACGGCGGTGTCTTCGCCTACGGTGACGCTCCGTTCCGGGGAAGTCTCGCGTCGCTCGGGATCACCGACGTCGTAGGGATGGCCCGCTAGCCACCACGGCGCGGCGGTTGCCCGTGGGCCGGGGTTCGCATGCTCGTGCACGACCCCTCCTCCGATCAGGCCGACGGTGACCGTGCCTCGAAGAACGTCTCCTCGATCAGCTGCGGGGCGAGCGGATAGGCCAGCAGGAACCCCTGCATCAGATCGCAGCCCAACTGCTGCACGATGGTGCGCTGCGCTTCGGTCTCCACCCCTTCGGCCACCACTTCGAGGTCGAGGTCGTGAGCCAGCCGAACCACGGCACCCATGATCCTCGTGTCGCCGTGCTCGGCCACATCCTGGACGAATCCTCGGTCGACCTTGATCTGGTCGACACGGAACCTCCGTAGATAGGCCAGCGAGGAGTACCCGGTACCGAAGTCGTCGATCGAGAGCCGGACACCGACCTCGTTCAGCTCGGCCAGGGCGACCTCGTAGCTGGCATGCTCACCGAGCAGGACGCTCTCGGTGATCTCCAGGACGACCTGATGGGGCCGGATGCCGGCACGGGTCAGCGACTCGTCCACGAGCGTCGGAAAGATGGGGTCGGCGAGTTGGCGACCGGACACGTTGATCGCCATGGCCAGGGAGGTGTCCGACAGCTCGCTCCAGGCGGCCAACTGGTGTGATGCCTCGGCCAGCACCCAGGAGCCGAGCGCGGGCATGAGTCCCGCCTCCTCGGCGATGGGGATGAAGTCGACCGGGGAGATCGCGCCCCGGTCGGGATGTTGCCACCGGCACAGCGCCTCGAATCCGACCAGGCCACCGGATCGGGCGTCGAAGACGGGTTGGTAGGCGAGGCTCAGTCCCTCGCTGTCCAGGGCACGATGGAGCTCGCTGGCCATGGCGAACGCCGCGGGGTGCAGTTCCTTGCCCAACTCGACCAGGGCCACGTGGTTGCGACCGGACCGCTTGACGCCGTACATGGTCATGTCCGCCTGGGCGAGAACCTCCTCGGACTGGTAGCTCACATCGGTCACGACGGCCACCCCGATGCTGGCGGTGATGTAGAGCGGCTCGCCCGCGACGTTGATCGGCTCCGCGATCGCCCGGTGGAGTCGCTCGGCCAGTGCCCTCGCCTCCCTGGCCGGACTGACGAGATCCTCGAAGAGCACCACGAACTCGTCACCCCCGAACCGGGCGACCGTGTCCTCCGGTCTCATCGCCTCTCGGAACCGGTCGGCCAGGGCGGTCAGGAGTTCATCACCACTGCTGTGTCCGAACGCGTCGTTCACGGACTTGAAGTCGTCGAGGTCGATGAACACGACCGCCAGTCCGGCGGGGTGCCGCTCGATACGGGCGATGGCCGTCTCCAGGCGGGCCAGGAAGACCGCCCGGTTGGCGAGACCCGTCAGTTGATCGTGGCTGGCGAGGTCGACCAGTCGGGCGTGGAGATCCTGGAGCTCGAGGTCGTACTGCTTGGCCATGCGGACGATGCTGGAGTTGCAGCTCCGCTCCACCATCTCGGTGGCAGCGTCGAGGGTGGCGGTTCTGATCCCGAGCCGTGCAGCCTCCTCTTCCAGGACACGACACGTGGTGTCCTTCCACCAGAGGTTGAGCTTGGTGACGAGCGCAACGCTGAGGACGCCGGACGGGCCCTGCTCGCGCTCCGGCACCACCGGACCGGGTGCCGGCTTCTCCGCGGTGCGGATCGCGATCGCCGTCTCCTGGTCGATCGCTGCGGCGTTGCCGAGTGAGTCGATGCGCTGACGGGCGCGGGCGCTGGCGCCCAGGCCGGTCTCCAACCACTCGACGATGGCCGTGACCGCCACCGACACGATGTCCCACATCGGGTGGCGGGTGGCGATCTCGAGGGTCATATCCGGCGCCTGGGCGACGTACTTCGTCTGACAGGTCCGCAGGATGTCCTCACTCCTCGACATCAGCGCACGGGCCAGCTCGTTGCGCTCCACCTGATCGGCCTGGTCAGACGACGGTGCATTGTCCGCGCGCGCCAATGAATAGACATCCATGCCTAGGAATATCGTCGTGTCGGCTGGCTACCTTGAGTGTGGTGGGTCGAACCGGGCGGCCGACCGGGGCCCGAGGATGGGCGCTGCGCGGCAGGTGACAATCCTCAGCCGGCTGACGAACACCGCCCAGTCGGCAACGGGCAGACCGTCAGATGGTCCGCACGATCGGTCATCGGCGTGTGAAGGTCAGATGGGTGACGCCGCTCGGTGACGAGACTGCCTCGACGTCGTAGCGCTCCTCGACACCTTCGAGGTTGTCCCAGAGTCGAACACCGCGGCCGAGCAGGATCGGCACCACCACGAGGTGGAGGGAGTCGATGAGGTCGGCGGCGAGGAATTCGCGGACGACCGTCGGACCGCCGCCGATGCGTACGTCGAGGTCACCGGCGGCCCCCCGGGCGAGGTCGAGCGCCTCCTGCGGCGAGGCGTCGACGAAGTGGAAGACGTTCCCGCCCTCCATCTCGATCGACGGACGCGGATGGTGCGTGAGCACGAAGACCGGTGTGTGGAACGGGGGGTTCGGCCCCCACCAACCACGCCACTCGTCGTCGGTGCCGACATCGGTCCATGGGCCCGTCTGCGGGCCGAACTTGCCCCGACCCATGATCTCGGCGCCGAACCCGACATTGAGGCGTTCCGCGAACGCGTTGTCGACGCCTGTCGAGCCACCTGGCTGACCCATGATGATCGAGTGCCCGAACTGGGTGGCGAACACCCAATCGCTCAGACGACGGCCGGCGTGGCCGAACGGGGCGTCAAGCGTGATGCCCTCGCCGGTCCCGAACCCGTCCAGGGAGATCGAGAAGTTGTGGACACGGACGTGGGACATGGCAGCCTCCGGAGTAGTGGGTGATTACGACTGCCAATTTATGGCTGGTACCGCCGACCGGAGCCCGGCCGCCCGCACCTGGACCGGCGCGGTGTGACTCGCTCCCGTTGGCGAGACGCGGCCCCATGCCGTCGTCGTCCCTTGCAGATGGAGAAACCTGTGACGAGTTGGAACGGGTGTGCCACCGGCGCGCTGTCCTCCACCTGGGCCCGAACGGCGCGTCGTCCATTGGGTCGGAGGTCGATGGCGAGTCCACCGGCGCAGATCGGGTGATCGAACCGATCCAGAATCCGATGGCGGCAACGAGGAATCCGAGTGCCGACAGTAGGAGGCTTCGGATCAGGACGTTGCCCGGGGGATCCACCGTCCCTGGACCGAGGGTCTTCGGACCACACTCAGCTCAGCCCGCCGACGTCCTCTTCCAGCCCGTTGACCGGCCCGGTCCCTCTGTCCGCCAGGCCCGGCAGCTGGTCTGCCCGCACGATGAACCCTCCGCGGCTGACCAGCTGCCCGACCAGGGATTCCGTCGTAGCCACCACGGACGGTGCCTCGTCGCAGGACCGCAGATCATCTCCCTCGGGGGCGAGACAGAACATGCTCGTCCCCCGGGACACGGGTATCCCCAGGATCCCGAACCTCTCGCAGACCATCAGTTCGTCCCCCGGCGCGGCGACGCGACGGATCCGGTCCGTGGCGTGATTCCGGTATCGGGCGAAGGTGCCGTCGTCGAGGCGGACCACGACGTGCCCGTCGGTGACCTCGACCAGCGTGGCCCGCACCCGATCAGCCGCCGCATCATCCGCCATCGCCAAGCGGGACTGGATGTAGTGGACCTGGTGCCCGGGCAGGTACAGGTCGCAGGGCGGACCGCCGGACCTACTGTCGTCCGGATCGTTCGACCAACCATCTGACGCGGACACTCCGTCCACCAGGTTCCGGGATGCCCCCGTGGGGGAACTCATGCGGCGGAGCCGAATTCGAATGTCTGCTGATCAGGGCCGGGGCACGATCCGGTCCGGAGGTCCTGGTCGACTGCCGCCGCGCCCTCACCCGCCTCGTCGACGCCCACCTCGTGCAGGCGGGTGACCAGCTCCTCCAGGGCCGTGACGAGCCTGCCCGCCTGATGGTGGTTGAAGGGCGAGAAGTACCACCCGCTGCATGCCGGGGTGACCCACCTCGACGGGACGCTGCCACCGAGGCCGAGACCGGACAACGCCTCGTCGAGCCGCCCCTGGAGGAGGCGGGCCCGGTGGAGGTCCGGGGGGATCGTGCGGATGACGTCCGTGCGGACGGCGGTGCCGGGGCGACTGCTCATGTACTGCTCCCATCGAACATGGCGTTCGCACCGTGCCCCTTCGGGTCGGTTGCGGCGGAGTCAGGGGCCCATGTGCCTCGTCCGCTCTGGATGCGTGCTCCGTCCAGTATACCCCCGCGTGGACGGCACCGGAACGTGCTGGCCGGGCCCGTCGGCGCCCGCGACGGACTACCTGTCCTTCGCCCCTAGTCGGTCGGATCGGACCGGCTTACCCTCGAACCGGAGGCCGGAAGTGCCGCAGTCCCGCACGGGTGGGATGGCCGGCGGCGCAGCGAGGCCCGTTGATCGAGGAGGCCACCATGGCTGTCGTAGAGGAAGTCACCACGGACGGGATGACATCGGAGGGCGCGTTCGTCGCACCCGGCCAGCCGGGCAGCCTGGTGGACGTCAAGCCCCGGTACGACAACTTCATCGGTGGGCGCTGGGTGCCGCCGACCAAGGGGCAGTACATGCAGAACATCTCCCCGGTCACCGGGCACCCCTTCACCGAGGTGGCCCGATCCACCGCGGAGGACGTGGACCTGGCACTCGATGCGGCGCATGCCGCGAGGGACGCCTGGGGCGGGTCGTCGCTCGCCGAGCGGGCGGCCGTGCTCAATGCCATCGCCGATGCCATCGAGGCGAACCTCACCATGCTGGCGGTCGCCGAGAGCTGGGAGAACGGCAAGCCGGTGCGCGAGACGCTGGCGGCCGACATCCCCCTGGCCGTCGACCACTTCCGGTACTTCGCCGGGGCCACCCGCTCGCTCGAGGGACGTTCCACGGAGATCGACAAGGACACCGTCGCCTACCACTTCCAGGAGCCGCTGGGCGTGGTCGGACAGATCATCCCCTTCAACTTCCCGCTGCTGATGGCGGCGTGGAAGATCGCTCCCGCCCTGGCGGCCGGCAACTGCACGGTGGTCAAGCCGGCGTCGCCCACGCCGTGGTCGATTCTCAAGCTGGCCGAGGTCATCGCCGCCGTCGTGCCGCCCGGCGTGATCAACATCGTGACCGGGCCCGGTGGGGAGATCGGCAAGGCATTGGCCTCCAGCCCGAGGATCGCCAAGATCGGCTTCACCGGTGAGACGACCACGGGTCGGCTCATCATGCAGTACGCGGCGGAGAACCTGATCCCCTCGACGGTGGAGCTCGGTGGCAAGTCGCCGAACATCTTCTTCGGCGACGTCATGGACCACGACGACCGGTACCTGGACAAGGCCATCGAGGGGCTCGTGCTCTACGCCTTCAACAAGGGCGAGGTCTGCACCTGCCCGTCCCGTGCCCTGGTGCAGGAGTCGATGTACGACCAGTTCATGGAGCGTTGCCTGGAGCGGATCGGCCGGATCACCCAAGGCAACCCCCTTGATCCGACGGTCATGCTCGGGGCCCAGAACTCGGCCCAGCAGCTCGAGAAGATCACCGGCTACGTCGACATCGGGGTCCAGGAGGGTGCCGAGGTCCTCATCGGTGGCGAGCGGACTCCCCTGTCGGGCGACCTGGTCGACGGCTACTACTTCGAGCCGACGGTCATGAAGGGCCACAACGACATGCGGATCTTCCAGGAGGAGATCTTCGGCCCGGTCCTGGCGGTCACGACGTTCACGGACGAGGCCGACGCCGTCCGGATCGCCAACGACACCCTCTACGGACTGGGTGCCGGGGTGTGGACCCGCAACGGCAACCTGGCCTACCGCATGGGCCGGGCCATCAAGGCCGGGCGTGTGTGGACGAACTGCTACCACCTCTACCCCGCCGGTGCGGCGTTCGGTGGCTACAAGATCTCCGGTGTGGGCCGCGAGAACCACCTGATGATGCTGGAGCACTACTCCCAGACCAAGAACCTCCTGGTGAGCTACAGCGACGAGCCGATGGGCTTCTTCTAGGAGCCACCGGCGGACATCGGAGGTCGGAGTGACTCGAGCCAGCAGCGGCAAGGAGGCGACGGTGGCGCGGGTCGTCGCCACGCCGGCGGCGATCGAGGCCGTCGATCGGCTCCGGGCCGGCGAAGGTCCCGTCATGTTCTTCCAGTCGGGCGGCTGCTGTGACGGCAGTCTGCCGATCTGCTTCCACGACGGCGAGTTCGTCATCGGCAGTCACGACGTCCACCTGGGCACGGTCGCCGCCAGCCCCTTCTACATCGACCACCGGCAGTTCGAAGCCTGGAAGCACACCCAGCTCATCCTCGACGTCGGCACCGGCGACCCGGAAGGCTTCTCACTGGCCGCGGGCGACGGTCGCCACTTCATCACCCGGTCGCGGGTCCTGACCGGACCCGAGCAGGCTGCGCTCGAGGGGACCGGAACGCCTGGCGTGCACTGACCCGACCGGTCCCGTCCGCCTCCGATCCGGCTAGGACAGGCGCTTGGCCTCGGCCAGACCGGAGGCGCTGTAGACGCCGTCCGGAAAGACGGCGTCCCAGGCGTCGCGCACCCCGCGATAGTCCTCGCTCTGCCCGTAGGCAGCGAGGGCTGCCGCCACCACCTCGTCACGCCGCGCCGCCACGACAGCTCCGAGGGCGAACTCGAGCTCGGTGTCGATCTGGGCGACCGCCTCGGTGAAGCGACGCTCGTGGCCGATCAGGCGGACGGGGTTGGTCGGAGGAGTCACAGGAGTTCCTTGTCGGTTGCGGTGGCTGGAGGAGGCTCGCCGCCAACGCCGGACGCGTGCGCGTCGACGGGTACCCCCACCGGTGCAAATCTACTCAAACACACCGGGCGCCCTGCCCGGTGACCGAAGGGTCGGCGGGGGGTCCCCGGGATTGCCCCTGTCCCACCGGCACCCACGGGTGGGATGCTGGCGATGGCTCGGAATCACCAGCCGACGAGTGGGGGGAGGTGCCCGGTGCGACGATCCGTCCTTCGAGGTCCGGTCCTGGGCGTCGTCCTGCTCGTCGCCTGCGGGAGCGGGGTCGCCGGCGAGGCCCACCGTGCCGCCGCAGCGACAAGTGCGCCATCGACCCAGCTGCCGAAGGCGCTGCTCACGGCCTACGAGCGCCAGGTGGTGTCCGGCACCCGCACCGTCTACGTCGAGGCCACGGGCGGATCCGATGCCGCCGACGGCGACTCGAAGAAGACCGCCTACGCGACCATCCAGCACGCCGTCGACGTCGCCCGGCCCGGTGACCGCATCCTCGTCGGCGCCGGCACCTACGGCTACCTGAGCGTCTACGGCTACCGGGGCGATGCGACCCACTGGCTGTCCATCCAGAGCGTCTCCGCCGGCGTCCGACCGGTCATCGACGTGGCCGACGGCTCCGGCGACGACGGCGTGGACATCCAGGAGTCGAGCTTCGTCGGCCTCTACGGGTTCCAGGTCGAAGGGCTGCAGACGTCGCCCAGCCCCAATCCGTCGGGCGTGGCCGTGTTCCGCGACTCCGACCACGTGTTCATCTGGAACAACGACATCCACGACTTCCCGGGCGGCGGGGTCAACGACTTCTACTCCCCCGCCACCACCTACGACGGGAACGTCCTACCGGCTGGTGGCTGGGACCTGGTCGACGTCTCGTTCAACACGATCCACGACACCAGCAGGTACAACCCGACCAACACCTCCGGTATCTCCTTCTACGGAGCGGTCGCCACCTCCACGGACACCCTGGACGGATTCGGCTACCGGGCGGTCGGCAACTACGTCTACGACGTCATCTGCCAGGTCGACTCGACGTCGGGGGCCGGAACGTATCCCTACGTGACCGACGGCAACGGCATCAGCATCGACAGCCTGTCGGTGCCCTACGTCCCGGGGCTCGCCGCCTACACCGAACCCGGCCTGATCGAGGGCAATGTGCTGGCCGGCAACGGGGGCCGAGCCGTACACGTCTTCAACTCGGTCAACGTCGACGGCTACTTCAACACGGCGGTCGGCAACCTCCGGACCGACAGCCCGGCCATCGACGGCGGGGTGGAGCTGGACTCCAATGTCCCCGATGGGAACGTCCGCTTCTACGGCAACGTCATCGTGCCGCTCGACACCACGAACACCACCGACGCCGTCTCGACCTACACCGCCGACGTCATCGCCGGTGGCACCGAGTCCGTGCCGCCCGGGAACATCGACCGGCGGTCGGTCGGTCCCGCCTACCTCCACGGCGATCCGACGACGGCGACCGTCACGACGGCACAGCCGATGAGCTACTTCCTCCCGGCCCTGCGGGACCGGGTGCCGTTCGAACCCGGCATGACCGGCTACCAGGCCCTCGATACGGGCCGGGTGCGCACTGCCGGCCCGGTGCCCGCCGGGGCGCTCGGCAACGGCTGACCGATCCGGGTGCCCCTCAGGCCGTCGGACCGCCGATCCAGCCACGACGCTTGAAGAAGTACAGCAGGATCAGCACCGTCACGATCTCGATGCCCAGACCGAAGAGCAGGAACGGGGCCCGTCCCGTGATGTGCCCGACCAGGTACGAGAAGTTCTGCCCGAAGAACCCGGTCAGGTAGCTCAACGGCAGGAAGATGGTGGCGATGATGGTCAACTGCTTCATCACCACGTTGAGCCGGTTGGACACCGTCGACACGTGGGTGTCCATCACCCCGGACAGCAGGTCGCGGTAACCGTCGACGACGTCGGCGATCCTGATCAGGTGGTCGTAGATGTCGCGGAAGTACCGCTGCCCCTCGGCCGTCATGCCGGGCAGCTCGATGACCCCCGAGGCGAGCCCGGCGAACATGTCCCGTTGTGGCGTCACCACCTTGCGCATCCCGATGAGCGACCGCTTGAGGTCGAACAGCACGCCGAGCTGCTCCTCGGTGGGCTGCTGCAGGATCTCGTCCTCCAGTGCATCGATGCGGTCGTCGAACTGGCTCAGGACGGGGAAGAACGTGTCGATCATGCTGTCCACGATCAGGTAGAGCAGGAACATCTGCGGGGGGACGTCCTCCACGAAGTGGCGACGCGCGATCCGGGCGTGCACCTCGTCCAGTGCCGGGCAGTCACCGTGGTGCACCGTGATGACGCAGTGCGGCACGAGGAAGACGTGCAGCTCCGACGTGGCGAAGCTGTCGGGCCGCACGCCGTGGACGACGAAGTAGGTGAAGTTGTCGAACTCGTCGATCTTCGGCCGCTGGCCGAAGTGCTCGGCGTCCTCCACGGCCAACGGGTGGAGCGCCAGCGTGTCCCGCATGAGCTGCGCCCACTGGTCGTCCAGACCGTCCAGATCGAGCCAGAACGGGGTCTCCGCGGCAAGGCACCGGGTGACGGCTTCCACCGTGGCATCCGATACGGCTCCGTCGACGACGATCGTTCCCTGCATGGTGCGATTCTGGTCCGGAACGATCACGACCCCGAGGATGCCCGGGTGGAGCGCCACCGATCCTCCGCCGACGGGCCCGCCCCCGACCATCCCTTCGGCGGTCGGCCTGGCGGCCTACTGGACGACCGCACCACCACCGCCGGCCCCGGCGGTGCGGAGGTGGACGACGACGTCGCGGTACGCATGGACCAGGCTCTGCTCGACGTAGGGGATCTCCTGCTCGGCACAGAAGGCCCGCACGACGACACGTGCCCGGCGGAGGTTGGCCCTCGGCATGGTCGGGAACAGATGGTGCTCGATCTGGCTGTCCAGACCGCCGAACAGGAACCCGACCACGGCGGGACCCGACAGGTTCCGGGAGGACTGGACCTGGCGGCGGAGGAACCCCAGGTCAGTGTCACCGGCCAGCGTCGGCATGCCGACGTGGTTGGGGAGGAAGCTCGCCCCGAGGTAGAAGCCGAACAGCGCCTGCGAGATGACGATGAAGGCCACCGCACGCACCGGCGACAGCACGAGGAACGGTGCGACGAAGAAGATGCCGGCATGGACCGCCAGCAGGCCGGCCTCGACCAGAGCCGCACGGTCCCTCCTGGCGGCCAGGGCCCGGATGCTGGCGATGTGCAGGTTGAGCGCCTCGAGGAACAGCAGGGGCACCAGCATGAACTGCTGGAATCTTGCGAACCACCTTCCGAACCGCCCGCAGTCGTCAGCCTGGGCAGTCGTGAACACGAGGGCTCCCGGAGCGATGTCCGGGTCCCGGCCCTCCGAGTTCGTGTGGGCGTGGTGCCGGCTGTGCTTGGCCTGCCACCAGCCGAAGCTGAAGCCGCTCAGCAGGTTGGTCAGCATCAGTCCGATCGTGTCGTTGGCCCGGCGGCGGGCCCACACCTGGCGATGGCCGGCGTCGTGACCAAGGAAGCCGATCTGGGCCAGCACGAAGGCGAGGCCCACGGCGGCGAGCAGGGTCCACCAACTGTTGCCGAGCAGCACCACGGCGACGACGAGTCCGACGAGTGCGGTCATCACGATCGGGATCTTGATGGCGTAGTAGCCGCCGCGGCGGCGGAGCAGACCGCCGTCGCGCACCTGGCGCGAGAGTTCGGCGAAGTCGGCGCGCCTCGACGACGCCTCCGCAGCAGGGGCCGCCCCCTCCCCCGGTCCCGTCTCGACCAGTGACATCAGCTGGCCACCGTCGGCGTGCCGCCGAACCGCACGGTCACCCCGTCCCGACGCATGCTCCGGGCGAACCAGGTGATCGACAGTGCGATCGCCCCCGCCGTCAGGGACAGCGACGCGCCGAGGCGCTCGAGCGGGAAGGAGGTGTTCGACGCGGTCAACAGGAGCGTGAGGACGATGGCGCCGTTGAGGAACATGGCGACGGCCCAGAGGAACGACACCCGGACGAAGAAGCGGTGGACACTCGGCCGGGCCAGCAGTTCCGGGGTGAGCGGGCAGAAGTCGTGGGTGAACCGCTGCGTGAACGGCCGGCCGATGAGGGCGCTGAGCACCAGGAGCAGCGACGCCAGGAAGGCACTCGCCGTCGGTTGGATGAAGTACACGAAGGCGCTGCCGGTGGCGAAGGAGATGACGGTGCGCACGGTGAGCAGCGCCGTGCCGAGCCAGAGCATGGTCGAGACGCGCTCACGGCGCCACAGGCGGCGACCGACGAGGAAGTAGGACCAGGCGAGCGCTCCGAGGAGCGCGCCGCGGAACCCGGCCAGCACCAGCACGATGTAGTAGGCGGCGACCGGCGCCACGATGCTCTCGAGGATGACCGGGACGGCGTGTCGTAGGACGCTGAGCGGATGGGGCAGGCGCAGCACGGATGCCACGCGCCCGTCCGGGTGGTCGGAGAATTCGAGGGCCCTCAACGTCGAGGGTTGTTCGAATCGACTGATGGACGACTGTACAGGTCTCCCGGGAGTCACGTCTGGTCGGGCCTCCCCACCGGACGGCCGGAACCGTGACCTGCACCGATCGTCTCCCAACCGGACACCGCCGGCGCGCCCCGGGCGCCGGTGTCGGCGGACGAGCCGCCGGGCGCATCAACCGGCGCCGAGGAACGGGGCGTCGAAACTGAAGATGCCACCGTCACTGGCCACCAGCCAGTAGCCGCCGGTGGCCGGATCGGCCGCCATGCCGACGACGGGAGCGTTGAGCGTGGTCCCGCCCATCGACCCGAGGAAACTGGCGGATCCCTCGTTGAACACCCCGCCGTCGGAGGCGACGAACCAGTAGCCCTGCCCATCGGCCAGAGCGGTCATCCCGTTGACGGGTTGGTTGAGCCGGATCGAGCCGGTACTGCCCAGGAAAGGCGCGTCGAAGGCGAAGATGCCCCCGTCGCTGGCCACCAGCCAGTAGCCGCCGGTGACACCGTCGGCGCTCAGGCCCACCACCGGTCGGTTGAGGCGCTGGCCGCCCATCGACCCGTGGAAGATGGCGTCACCGAAGGAGAAGATGCCGCCGTCGGATGCCACCAGCCAGTAGCCGTGGCCGCTCGGTGTCGGCGCCATGTCGACCACCGGGGCGTTGAGGTGGCTCGCTCCCATCGAGCCGAGGAACGGCGCGTCACCGAACGCGAAGATCCCGCCGTCGGCGGCCACCAGCCAGTACCCGAGCCCGTCCGACGTCGACACGATGTGGGCGATGGGCGCATTGAGCGCATGCCCGGCCAGCGATCCGTAGTTCCCGGCCGTTCCGTGGGCCGACACGCCCCCGGCGGCGTCGGTCAGCCAGTACCCGTGGCCGTTCGGCATCGAGGCCATGCCGACCACGGGTGTGACGAGGCCGCCCGACGTGACCGTCGACGGGGTCCAGTAGCGGACGGCGCCGTCGTAGTCGCCCCCGTACTGTGACGACAGGTAGGCCAGGGAGTGCTCCTGCACCGGTTGATTGACGCCGATGGCGTCCCACACCTCGCCGTTGCCGGCATAGATCCCGGAATGGGAGTAGCCGTCGAGGGTCCCACCCCAGTAGGTGGCGTCACCCGGCAGCAGGTCCGACGCCCACTGGGCCGGCGTGGACCCGCTGGGAGGGATGACCGTCCCGACGCCTGCGGGCTGGCTCCCGTCGCCCGGCAGCGCGATCCCGGTCGCCTGGTAGACGGCGTACTGCACCAGGCTCATGCAGTCGAAGCCCGGGACTCCCGGGCCGCACCCCTGCTCGACGACGCCGCCGTTGGTGGGTCCGTTGATCCCTCCACCACCGTCGCAGTAGGGCGTGCCCGCCTCGGCGGCCGCGAACGCCACGATCTCATCGCCCACCGTCGGCGCCGTCGCCCGGGTCGCCGTCGTCGCCGCCACCACCCGCTGCACGCCGGTCACCACCGACAGTCCGGCGGATGCCAGGAGCAGGAGCCCCACTCCGACCACCTGCAGGGTCCTCAGCCTCGAGCGCAGTACGTTCATCCATCGCCTCCCGGAGCGGTCCGGTCCGACCCCGTGGTCTGACCGCCGGGCCATTATCGGCACACCAGCGCCGGCTACGGAGTGATCCGGCCCGGAACTGTTTCCGCCGGGTACTCGCGGCCGGCACCTGAGGTCCGTGGCCCGCCCGCACCACCGGACCCGGTCGCCGGCCCCACCCGGCCCACAGCGCCCCGGATCGGATGGCTGGACCGCCCGGGTCAATAAGTTGTACCCAGGCGGGCGGCAGAGCCTGCGCCGGAAGGGAACGACATGACCGACAGCGCCAGGGCAGTGCGGTTCGACGAGTACGGCGACCGTGACGTCCTCTACGTGGCGGACATCCCGATGCCCGTCGCCGGGCCCGGCCAGGTGGTGGTGGCCGTCAAGGCCGCCGGCATCAACCCGGGCGAGATCGCCATCCGCGAGGGTCGGCTGCACGAGCAGTTCCCGGGGGCGTTCCCGTCCGGCGAGGGCAGCGACCTGGCCGGTGTGGTGACCGGGGTCGGCGAGGGGGTCGATCGCTGGGCTGCCGGCGACGAGGTGCTCGGCTTCTCGTGGGACCGCTCCAGCCACGCCAGCCATGTCGCCGTCCCGGCGGACCAGCTGGTCCGCAAGCCACCGGGGCTCACCTGGGAGGTCGCCGGCTCGCTCTACGTCGCGGGGTGCACCGCGTTCGCTGCCGTGCGGGCCGTGGACGTCGGCCCGGGTGACACCGTGGCGGTGTCGGCTGCGGCCGGCGGCGTCGGTTCCATCGTGGTGCAGCTGCTACGGCTCCGCGGGGCCCGGGTACTGGGCATCGCCTCGGCATCGAACGCCGAATGGTTGACCGCCCACGGTGTCGTTCCCGTTGCCTACGGCGACGGTCTGGCCGACCGGCTGCGCCAGGCGGCCGACGGTCCCATCGATGCGTTCATCGACCTGTTCGGACCGGAGTACGTCCAGTTGGCCGTCGACCTCGACGTCAGCCCGGACCGGGTCGAGACCATCATCTCGTTCGCGAAGGCCGCAGAGGTCGGCGCCCGGGCCGACGGCAGCGGCACGGCGTCCACCCCCGCGGTGCTCGACGAGATGGCCGGACTTGCGGCCTCCGGCGCCATCGAGGTGCCGATCGCCGCCACGTTCCCGCTCGACCGGGTGGCCGACGCGTTCGGCGTGCTCGAGCACCGCCACACGAGAGGCAAGATCGTCCTGGTCCCCTGACCGCACCGGACGGTGCCCGGTGATGCGGGCGCCGCCAGGAGGAGCCGGTGGTCGTCCTAATGTCTGGGCATGTCCGCGCCGCAGGGTGACGCTCCGCCGTCACGCATCGAGGGGTTCAAGGAGGCGGCGACCACGCTCGAGCGTGAGGACCCGGACCTCGTCGCCGGCACCAGCGCCCGGTGTGTGGCCGCGGCCGAGCGGGACCTCCTCGACGGCAGCCCACGCGGGAAGGCCTACGTGCTGCAGCTGCGCGACCTGACCGCGGCGCGCCCCCCGCTCGGTATCGCGGTGGCCCGTTCCCTGGGCCTGGAGCACATCGTCGAGGACCTGCTGGAGGGAACCTCGGTGGACGGCGTGACCGGCATCGGTCCCGACGGCGAGGTCCTCCAGCCGAGCCGGGCCGACCGGAGGCACCGGCGGGGCGTCATCCTGGTGCTGCTCGGTGGTGTGGTCCTCCTCGTCGGCGCCACCGCCGCCGACTCGCTGTCCCTCTTCTGGGTGATCCTCTGGACGGTCACCTCGTTCGTCCTGATCTTCGGCGGGCTCCGGGGCATCCTCCGTCGCGACTGACGTCGGCCCCGGGCGGTCGCCGGTTTATCCCTCCGCCGTCGCACGTGACAGGATCGTCGTCGCCAGGACCGACCCGATCCACCGGTGCGGTCCACAGGGGAAGGACGACAGCAATGGAGCAGGACCCGAGCGCCGCGGAACCGTCGATCGACGAGCTGCGTGAGCGCTACCGCCTGGAGCAGCAGAAGCGCCTCCGCCCGGAGGGCAATGCCCAGTTCCGCGATCTGGGCGAGGAGCTCGACCGGGACCCCTTCGTCGAGGCCGGCTTCACCCGCGACCCGGTGGTCGAGGAGACCACCGTCGTGATCGTGGGTGGCGGCTTCGCCGGCATGCTGACCGCCATCGACCTCGGCAGGCACGGGATCCACGACGTCCGGATCGTCGAGAAGGCCGGCGACTTCGGCGGGACCTGGTACTGGAACCGCTACCCCGGCTGCATGTGCGACGTCGAGTCGTACGTCTACCTGCCACTCCTCGAGGAGACCGGCTTCATGCCGACCGAGCACTACGCGAGTGCCACGGAGATCTTCGAGTACTCCAAACTCCTCGCCCGGACGTTCGACCTCTACCCCAAGGCCCTGTTCCAGACCGACGTGACCGGGGCCGACTGGGACGACGGCGCGCTGCGCTGGCAGGTCTCCACCAGTCGCGGCGACCGGCTGTCGGCCCGCTTCCTGGTGCTGGCCGGCGGGATCCTGCACAAGGCCAAGCTGCCCGGGATCGCCGGCATCGAGGACTTCGAGGGAAAGGCGTTCCACACCAGCCGGTGGGACTACGACTACACGGGCGGCGGTCCCGACGAGCCCATGGACAAGCTGTCCGACAAGCGGGTGGGCATCATCGGCACCGGCGCCACCGCCGTGCAGGTCGTGCCGCAGATCGCCCGGGACGCCAAGGAGGTCTTCGTCTTCCAGCGGACCCCGGGCGCGGTGGGTGTCCGCAACCAGCAACCCACCGACGTCGAATGGTTCCAGAGCTTGGAGCCCGGCTGGCAGCACGACCGGATCGTCAACTTCACCCAGGCCGTGACCGGCGCCCGACCCGAGGTCAACCTGGTCGACGACGGCTGGACCGAACTGCTGTGGGTCGACACCCAGCACTCCTCGAGCGCCGAGGAGGCGGCGGAGCTCGAGCGGATCGACTTCGAGGCCATGGAGACCATCCGGAGGCGGATCGACGAGATCGTCGAGGACCCCGAGACCGCCGAGAAGCTCAAGCCGTACTGGGGCAAGCACTGCAAGCGGGTCTGCTTCCACGACGACTACCTTCCGGCGTTCAACCAGCCGAACGTGCACCTGGTGGACACCAATGGCCGGGGCGTGACCGAGATGACCCGGCGCGGACCCGTGGTGAACGGCGTCGAGTACCCGGTGGACCTTCTCATCTACGCCTCGGGCTTCGAAGTCACCACCGACCTCACCCATCGGCTCGGCTTCGACCTGACGGGACGGGACGGTGTCACCTTGTCGCAGCGCTGGTCCGAGGGCGCCCACACGCTGCACGGGGTGCTGGCCAGCGGGTTCCCCAACCTGCTGCTGATCAGCCTCGTCCAGGGCGGGTTCGGCACCAATTTCTCGCACCTGCTGTCTGAGTCGGCCAAGCACGTGGCCCACATCATCGAGGCCTGTGCCGACCAGGGCATCATCGAGATCGAGCCGGAGGAGGCCGCCGAGGAGGAGTGGCTCGCCGTGCTGCTCGCCATCGGCATGGGCAACGCCCGCTACTTCCAGAACTGCACGCCCAGCTTCTACAACAGCGAGCAGCAGGCCATCGACGGTCGGGCAGCCAGGAACCTGACGTACACGGGCAGCCTGCTCGACTACGTCGGCTACCTCGAGCGCTGGCGTGCGAACCCCGACTTCGAGGGCGTCAACGTGGTGCATCAAGCCACGAGCTGACCGGCCCGGCCGGGTCCGCGTCCGGTGCGGGACGGCGTGCGGGTAGACCTCGGAACGGCGGATCCGATCCGGCACCGAGCAACGGAGGCTCCTCATGGAGATGACGAAACACACCCACGCCTGCGTCACCCTGCAGAAGGGGGACCACCGCATCGTCATGGACCCCGGGTCGCTGACACCGGACGCCGCAGCGCTCGTGGCCGACGCGGCGGCGGTGCTCATCACCCACGAGCACTTCGACCACTTCGACGAGCAGATGATCGCCACAGCGATCGGGGCCCGGCCCGACCTGCTGGTCTACGGTCCGGCCGCGGTCGTCGACCGGTGGGACGGGAACCCGGGCCAGGTGACCGCCGTGGCCGCGGGTGACCGCTTCGAGGTGGCGGGGTTCGACGTCGCCGTCTTCGGCGACCTGCACGCCGTGATCCACCCCGACATCCCGCAGGTGGCCAACGTCGGCTACCTGGTCGACGGGAGCCTCTACCACCCGGGCGACGCCTATCACGTGCCGGCCGCCGACGTCACCACACTGCTTCTGCCGACCAGCGGGCCGTGGACCAAGTTGGCCGAGGCCGTCGACTTCGTCCGGGCCGTGGCGCCCGAGCAGGTCATCCAGATCCACGAGCTGTTGCTCAGTGAGCTCGGCCAACAGGCGGTGGCCCGGTTCATCAGTCCCGACATGCTGTCGACCGTGCCACTGACCATCCTGCCGGTCGGCGGGTCCGTCACCGTCTGAGGCGGCTGCCCGGGAGCGTCCCGGATCGTGGCGGCTCACCGGACCGGACCCGCCCGCTCAGCCGATGGCGTAGACCGTCCCCGACTCGTCCCCGACGACCAGGACCCCACTGCCGGTCAGTGCCGGATAGGAGTCGATGGCGCCGCTGGCCTGGACACGGAAGAGCTGGTGGCCACCCGGACCGATGCCGTAGACGGCCCCGCCCTGCGTGCCGGCGTACACGTCGCCGTCGTGGTCGACGACCTGGGCACCCCACAGCCCCCGGGTGCCCAGTCGGTGCTCGGCGACCTGGTGGCCGTCCGAGGTCCGCAGGACTTGGAGCTCGCCCCGGTTGTCGCCGAAGTAGAGGAGGCCGGCGGGCGAGACCGACGACGACGAATACGACTCGACGCCGACCTTCTCGTGCCAGAGTGGGCGGCCCGAGGCCGAGTAGGCATCGACCCACCCGCCGTCGGTGGTGACGAAGACGTCACCGCGGGCATCCAGGGACGGCGACACCTCGATGTCGGAGTCGAGTGCGTGCCGCCAGGCGACCGCGCCGTGGGAGCCGTGGTCGGCCACCGCGACCACCGACCGGTCGACCGTGGTGACGATCAGACCGTCGCGGCCCACGGCGGGGGCCCCGAACGAGCGGTTGCCGACACCGAGCGTCCACGCCACCTCCGGGACCGGGCCGCCGAGGCGGACGGCCGAGACGGTGCCGGACATCGAGACGACGTAGACCGTCGAGCCCACGAGCACGGGTGACAGCACGTTGCCGCCGAATCCGTGGGACCACACCTCCGTCCCGGACGACGTGAGCTCGTCGAGGACGTGCCCCGGTCCGGGCCACAGGATCGACCCGGACGGCAGGACCAGCGGACTGATCGACAGATCGGTCTCGCCACTGAAGGGACCCGTGCCGGCGAACGTCCACCGGTCGGCGCCCGTGATCGGATCCAGCGCATGGAGCACGCCCGCATTCGACGCCACGTAGATGGTCCCGTCGGCCCCGACGACGGGACTCGGGGTGACGTTCCCGCCGAGGTCACGGGTCCAGAGGACGGCGCCCGTGCGGGGGCCCACCACGGAGGAGGTCGCGGTGTGCGCTGCATCGTGCATCGCCATCGGCCACGGCGACCCCGAGCCGACCGCGCCGGCCACGCCACCCACGAGTGCCAGGAACGCGCCCGCGCCGGAGGCGAGCGCGACGACGGCACGGGCCCGGAACTTCCGACTGGTCGTCACCCTGTCCAGTCACCCCGGGACCGGATGCGTTACACGGGAGCCGGCTCGAACAGTTCGACGTCTGCCGGATCGACCGACGCGGTCACGGCCATTCCCTCGTCCCATCGGCTCCCGTCCGGGCCGGCGGCAGGCACGTCGGCCGTCAGACCTGTCGGATACTCGAGGCCGAGGACCACGCGATCGCCGGTCGGCTGCACCGACGTGACCCGCGTCGACCACTCGGTCCGCGTCGCCGCGCTCCGGGCGACCGGTGACCCGGGCCCCGCCCCGTAGGGGGTGACGGACACATCGCGGGGCGCGAGCACGGCGCACCGCGCACCCTCCGGCGCACCCGCCACGGGGACGGCGAGCCCCGCACCGAGGTCGAACCAGCCGCCCCGCACGTGACCCTCCAGACGGTTGACCCCCATCATCCCCGCCACCCACTGGGACGCGGGGCGGCGCGCCACCTCGGGGGCCGTGCCGCGTTGGACCACCCGGCCGTCGTCGATGAGGACGAGTGTGTCCGCCAGGGCCGTCGCGTCGAGCGGATCATGGGTGACGAGCACGCACGAGCTCCCCGATCCACCGACGTGGCTGCGGAGCAGCTGGCGCACCGCCGTGCGCTGGGTGACGTCGAGCGCGGCCATCGGCTCGTCGAGGAGGAGGAGGCGGGGCCCGATGGCGAGCGCCCGGGCCAGGGCCACGCGCTGTGACTGACCTCCCGACAGTGTGCCGGGTCGCTGGTGCGCGATGTCGCCGACCCCCAGTCGGTCGAGCAGGTCCCGTGCCACGGACGTCGCCTCCGCGCGTGACGCGCCACGCCGCCGGGGTCCGAAGGCGACATTGGCCTGGGCGTCGAGGTGGGGGAAGAGGAGGTGTTCCTGGAAGACCAGACCACACGGCCGCTGCGCAGAAGGGACCAGGATGCCCTGGGCCGGATCGTCCAGGACGCGGCCGTCGAGCACGATCCGTCCGCCCGTGAGCGGCCGCACGCCGGCCAGCGCCCGCAACAGGGTCGTCTTGCCGGCGCCGTTGGGGCCCAGGACCGCCACCACCTCGCCGTCGGTCACGTCGAGGTGGACGTCCTCGTGGAACTCGTCGAGTCGCACCTCGACGTCGGCCGTCAGCGTCATCTGCGGACTGCACCGAGCCACCGACCGCGCAGTGCGACCAGTACCGCGAACGAGATCACCAGCAGGAGGAGGGAGAGCGCCACGGCGACCCGCTCGTTCCCCTCCAGCGCCAGGTAGACGGCGAGCGGAAGGGTCTGGGTACGCCCCTGGATGTCGCCGGCGAACGTGATGGTGGCGCCGAACTCCCCGAGGGCTCGGGCCCAGGTCAGTGCCGCGCCGGCCACCAGGGACGACCGGATCATCGGGGCGGTCACCAGTCGGAACGTCGCCCATCGCCCTGCACCGAGTGACGCGGCCACCTCCTCGAAGCGGACGTCCATCACCTGGAGCGCGGCCTCGACGGTGACGATCAGGAACGGCATGGCGACGAAGGTCTCGGCGAGCACCACCCCCGCGGTGCTGAAGGTGAACTGGATGCCGAACCAGTCGAACAGCGGTCGTCCGAGGATGCCGTCCCTGCCGAAGGCCAGGAGCAGGGCCACACCCCCGACCACCGGTGGGAGCACCAGCGGCAGCACGGTGATCGCCCGTACGACGGACTTGCCGCGGAACTCGGTTCGGGCCAGCAGCCAGGCCAGCGGCAGGCCCAGCACCAGCGAGAGCCCGGTCGCCCACAGCGAGCAGACGAGGGAGAGGCGGAGTGCGTCCACCGCCACCGGTGACGTCAGGTCCGATCCGAGCGTCGACCAGGAGACCCGGGCGAGGAGACCGATCATGGGCAGGGCCAGCAGCCCCACGGCCACCACTCCCGAGGCGAGCAGGAGCACCGGTGGCCGACCCACCCTGGACGTGGACGCCGCCACGGGTCAGCCGGGCGGCAGGAAGTGCGCCCGGAGGAGGGTCACCCGACCGACCGGACCCAGGACGTACGCGACCCATGCCGAGGCGAGTGCCCGGTCCGTGGTCGTGGTGAGGACGGCGACCGGATAGCTCGTGTCCACGTTCTGCGACGGGGGGATGGAGACGGCCACGCCCTGGGTGCCGACGGTGGCGGCATTGGTCACGTAGACGATGGCCGCATCGGCGTCACCCGTCGTGACCTGGGCCAGGGTGGCATCCACGTCGGTCCCCCGTGACACCTTGGACGTCGCCAGCGTCACCCCGGCCTTCGCCAGTGCCTCGTCCGCGGTCGCACCGCACGGTGCGGTCGACACGCAGACGGCCACGACCGAGGCCTTGGTCAGGTCGGCCAGTGAGTGGATCCCGAGGGGATTGCCCGGCTTCACGACGATCTCCAGCCGGTTGCGGGCGAACGTCACCGGCGCACCGGACACGAGGTGGGCGGCCTGCACGGTCGTCATGTCCGACGGCGATGCCGAGGCGAACACGTCCGCGGGGGCACCGGAGACGATCTGGGTGGCCAGGGCACCCGAGGACCCGAAGTTGAACGTGACGGACGTCCCGGGGTGTAGGACCCGGAAGCCGGTCGCCAGCTGGGTGAACGTCCCCGTGAGTGACGAGGCGGCCGACACCGTGATCGATCCGGACAACCGCGCCGACGTCGTCGACGCCGTGGTCGCCGTGGACGTCGACGTGGAACATGCGGCGGTCGCCACCGCCACGGCCGCCACGGCCACCACGGCGCATCTGCGGAGGGACCGGAGCGTCATGACTGCGTGACCTCCATGATGACGTCCGTCGCCTTGACGACCGCACTGGCGAGATCACCCTCCTCGAGTTCCAGGGCGTCGGCGGCCTCGCGGGTCAGGAGCGAGACGATGCGGAACCGTCCGGCCCGGAGTTCGATGATGGCGGTCAGCTTGTCCCGCTCCACCCGGGTGACCACGCCGTTGAACCGGTTCCGCGCCGATTGGAGGTGCAACTGTTCGGGCGCATAGGCCTCGTCCTCCTCACGGACGAAGCGGGCGAGCTCCGCACCCTCGACGAGCCGGTGCCCACCTTCGGTGCGGACCGTCGCGAGCCTGTCCTCGTCACACCAGCGCCGGACGGTGTCCGTGCTGACCCCGAGGAGATCGGCCAACTGGCCGGGTCGGTACTGTGCCATGAGCCGACCCTAACCCATCAAAGCTGGTAAACACCAGGTTTATGGATCCGTAGCGCCGTATCTGCGAACCTCCCGCGTCCTGAACGGGGCCGGCCCGGGGCTCAGGTGTCCTCGGGGATCCGATCGTCGGCGGGGCGCTCCCACACCCCGGAGCGCCCGCCCGACTTGTGCCACAGGGTGAGATCCTCGACCGAGGCAAAGGGATCGACCTCGAGCAGGGCCTGGACCAGCACCAGCGCCGCTGCGGCGCAGGCGGTGAGCGCCTCCATCTCCACGCCGGTGCGGTCCGCCACCGACGTGACGGCACGCACGGCGAATCCGCCGGGCACGACGGCCACATCGACGGCGAAGCCGTCCAGCAGGAGCGGATGGCACAGCGGCACGAGGGTCGGGGTCCGCTTGGCCGCCATGATGCCCGCGACGCGCGCCGTCTCGAGGAGATCGACTCCCCCGGGAGGGCGGTCCAGTACCGCGGTGACGTCACTGGCACTCCGGACCGTGCAGCGGGCCTCGGCCACCCTCCGGGTCACCGGCTTGGCGGACACGTCGACCATGTGGGCCCGGCCGTGCTCGTCCACGTGGGTGAGACGGGGGGCGGGTCGTGAACCGGGCGTCGGTGGCGTCATCCGCCGGACACCGGGGGGAGGACGGCGAGCTCGTCGCGGTCGTCGAGTGCACGGTCCGGGTCAGCCGTCTCGCCGTTCACCCACAGGCGGGACACACCCACGACCTCCGCGAACGACGGCCCGAACCGGCGGGTCGCCTCGTCGATGACCTCCGCCACCGACGCCCCCGGCACGTCGGCGCGACCCGTCCCGGCACAACTGCGGGCGGGTCCGAACAGGCGCAGCACGGGCACCGGGACTAGCCCCCGATCATCGACATCGAACGTGTCGGACGCAGGAAGCCCGGTTCGTCGATTCCGTGGCCCGGGCGCTTGCCCCACACGGCCCGACGCAACTGGAGCGCGATCGCCTCGTCGGGTGCTCCCGTGCGGAGCGATTGGCGGACGTCCAGCTCGTCATCGCTGAACAGGCAGTTCCGCACGGCACCGTCGGCCGTCAATCGGAGACGGTTGCATGTGCCGCAGAAGGGCTCGGTGACGCTGGAGATGACGCCGATCTCGCCGGCACCGTCGACGAACCGGAACCGGTCGGCCGGTGCGTGGTCGTCGACCCGCTCGACCGCCGCCAGCGGCCAGCGGGCGGCGATCTGCCGCACGACCTCGGCACCCGCCACGAGTCGGTCCCGACGCCACGCGCCCTGGGCGTCGAGCGGCATGAACTCGATGAACCTGACGATGCGGCCCGTGGTGCGCCCGAAGGCGGCGAAGTCGAGGATCTCGTCGTCGTTGGTCCCGTGCTCCAGGACGATGTTCACCTTGACCGGCGGCAGTCCCGCCGCCTCGGCGGCGTCCATGGACGCCAGCACCGTGGCCAGCTCCCCGCGTCGGCGAATGGCGGCGAACCGCTCCGGACGGAGCGAGTCACAGCTCACGTTCACCCGCGTGAGGCCGGCGGCGACGAGCGCGTCCACCACGGGTGCGAGCAGCATGCCGTTCGTCGTGAGGGACAGATCGGCGAACCCGAGGTCGCGCAAGCGACCGACCAGCCGATCGAGGCCCCGGCGCACCAGCGGCTCGCCCCCCGTCAGTCGCACGGCGTCGACCCCGAGGGAGCGGGCGACGGAGGCGACCCGGACGATCTCGTCGAACGACAGCAGGGACGCGTTCGGCAGGAAGGTCATGCCCTGCTCCGGCATGCAGTACGTGCAGCGCAGGTTGCAGCGGTCGGTGACCGAGATCCGGAGGTCGTCGTGCACCCGACCGAAGGTGTCCACGAGGGGACCCGTCGAGGGCATCCCGGGAGCGGGTTCCGCCCGCTCCTGCACCGTCGACGGACGGGCATCGCCGCGCCGGGACAGCACCACCGGAACGACCGTCATGCGCCGCTGCCCGTCGCAGCCCGCACGACCTCGAGCCGATCGGGTGCGATGACCTTCACCCGGACGACGTCCCCTCCGCTGCATCCGTCGCCGTCGGGCAGCTCGATGAGCGCGTTGGCGTCGGCCATCACCGACAGCTGGTGCGACTCCTGACCGACCAGGGGACGCACCGACCAGGCGCCCGAGTCGTCGAGGGAGAGCACCGAACGCACGAAGTGCACCTTGCCGTCAGATCGGCGGGGCAGTGGGGCCGTCACCGTGGCTGGCACCGTCAGGCGGTCGAGCACGGAATGCCCGGCCATCAGCCGCACCGCGGGCCGGACGAGGAGCTCGAAGCTCACGATGGCGGAGACCGGGTTCCCCGGCAGCCCGAACACCGGAGTGGCCGACGCGTCCAGGAGACCGAAGGCGAACGGCTTGGCCGGCCGGATGGCGACCTGCATCCAGCGCATGGAGCCGCCGCAGTGCTCACGGAGGACGGACGTGACCACGTCGGCGTCTCCGACGCTCACCCCACCGCTCGTGAGGACGGCGTCACACCGCCGACCGGCATCGTCGAGTACCTCGGCCACGGCCGCCTCGTCGTCGCCGACCATCCCGAGGTCCACCGCCTCCCAGCCCTCCTGGCGCACGAGGGCGAGGAGGGAGTGGCGGTTGGCGTCCCGGATGCCACCCGGGCGCAGGGGGAGGCCGACCTCGACGAGCTCGTCCCCGGTCGACAGGACCCCGACCCGGGGGCGCGGGTGGACGACGACCTCGGCCGCACCCTGATTGGCGAGGCTCCCGAGGTGTGCCGCCGTGAGGGTCGTACCGGCCGACACCACCGTGTCACCGACGGCGACGTCCTGGCCCACCGTCCGCACGAAGGTCCCCTCGGCGGTAGGACCGTCGACCACGACGGTCGCTCCCGCGGCATCGGTCGTGCACACTTCGAGCATGCAGACCGCATCGGCTCCCGGTGGAAGCGGTGCACCGGTCATGATCCGGGCGGCCTGTCCGGGCCCGACCACTCCGTCGGGCGCCGATCCGGCCAGGATCGTGGCGACCACCTCGAGACGGACGGGATGCTCCGGGGACGCCGCCGCGAGGTCCGCCGACCGCACGGCGTACCCGTCCATCGACGAGTTGACGAACGGCGGGACCGGCTCGGTGGCCACCACCGCCACAGCGGTCACACGCCCGAGGGCGTCGTCCACCGCCACCGGGCGGGGGGACAGCGTGGTGCACGAGCCGAGGACGAACGCCCGAGCCTCGTCGAGGCCGATCACGGGGCGACGTCCTCGATGTCGTGGGCACAGAGGCCCCAGTCGGTGCCTCCGGCCCACGTCTCGCGCTTCCAGACGGGCACGGTGCGCTTGAGCGTGTCGATGCAGTAGCGGGCGGCCTCGAACGCCTCGGCCCGGTGGGGCGTCGAGGCCACCACCAGGACACTGGTCTCCCCCACGTCGAGCCGCCCGACGCGGTGGTGCAGCACCAGACGGCCGATCGAGGGCCAGGCGTGCCGGGCCGCCACGGCCACTTCCGCCAGCCGTGGCACGGCCGCCTCGGCAAAGACCTCGTACTCGAGCGAGGTCACCCCGGGCCGCCCGTCGGAGTGGTCCCTGACGACGCCGGAAAAGGTGACCACCGCCCCGCAGTCGGGCACGTTGGCCCAGGCGACGGCGCGGTCGACCGACAACGGGAGGTCGGTGACGTCGATCCAGTCGGTGGTCCGGTCGTCCGGAGGCGGCACTCGGTTTCCTTTCCCCCGCTGGTCCTGCGACCGGTCATCGGTGCGACCGTTCGATCGTGGACCCATCTTACGAACCGACCCGGCTCGGGCCGACGGCCGGGCGTGCGGGGCCGACCGACCGGCACACCCGCATCAGTGGGGTCGACCCCCGCCGAGTAGGTCGAGTGCATGGGGAACCACATCGATGATCGCCTCGAGGCATTCGACGGCGCCGGCCGGCGATCCCGGGAGATTGACGATGAGGGTCGCCCCGATGGTGCCGGCCACTCCCCGTGACAGCCGTCCCAGCGGACTGGCGGAGCGCACGGCCTCGGCCAGTCCCGGGGCGAGCCGGTCGAGGACGGCCCGGGTCCCTTCGGGCGTGTGATCGGCCGGCGCGAACCCGGTACCGCCGGCGGTGACGATCAGTCCGTGGAACGCGTCCGCCAGCGACCGCAGTGCCTCCGCCACGGCGTCGACCCCGTCCGGGACGACGTCCGCCGTGGACACCGTGAAGCCGCTCCCCTCGAGGAGTGCGACGACCCGCGGTCCGGTCTTGTCCACCCGGTCGCCGGTGTGGACCGAGTCGGACACCGTCAACACCTTGGCAACGTGCACCGGCTCACGGTACCGGAGGTGGGCCGCGGCCGCCCCGGGGCGCGGTTGAACGCCGGGGCACCCGTGGCACAGTGGGTCGATGGGCATCGTGCGCCGACGTGAGCCGGTGCCGACGGGCGAGCCATCAGGTGACCGTGCCCCCGCCGCCCCGGCCGGCGGCACCGACGGACTTGCCGTGGTGGGGACGGCACTCGCCCACCGCTACGAGGGACCGTCCGGGGCGGTGCCCGTGCTGGTCGGCGCCACCTTCGCCGTCCCCCGTGACGGCTACGCCGCACTCGTCGGACCGTCGGGCGCGGGCAAGACCACGCTCCTGTCCCTGATCGGAGGGCTCGAACGGGTCCAGACCGGGACCCTGGAGGTCGGCGGCCGGGACGTGGCGTCCCTGGTAGGCGACGAGCTCGCCGCCTACCGACGTACGACCGTGGGGTTCATCTTCCAGAATTTCGGCCTGCTCGAGGCCCTGACCGCCTCGGAGAACGTCGAGCTCGCCGCCGTGCTGGCCGGGGAGCGGTCCGCGGTCCGACGGCGGCGGGCCGCCGAGTTGCTGGACGCCGTGGGCATGACTCCACGGGCGGCCCACCGGCCGGGGGCCCTCTCGGGTGGCGAGCGGCAACGGGTGGCCATCGCCCGGGCCCTGGTCAACTCGCCCCGGCTCATCCTGGCCGACGAGCCCACGGGCAACCTCGATGCGGACACCTCCGAGGAGGTCATGCAGCTGCTCGAATCCTTGCGGCGCGATCGTGGGTGCACGCTGATGGTGGTCACGCACGACCGGGCACTGGCGGCACGGGCGGCGCAGCGGCTCGTGCTGGACCGGGGACGGATCACGTCGGCGCCGACACCGGGCACCGGTGCGACCGGCGAACGGGCGGCCGGTCCATGAGTTGGGCGGACGCGTTCCGACTGGCGGCCCGCAGCGTGCTGCGACGCCCGGGGCGGGCGGCCCTCACCGTGGTCGCCGTGGCCCTGGCGGCCGCCCTCTTCACCGCCATGTTGACCATGGCGGCGACGGCCCAGGGTCGCGTCCTGAACCAGCTGGCCAAGGGCGGTCCCCTGGCCGGCATCCAGGTCGCGGCCGCAGCACCGGACCCGTCCCAGGCCGGGGTGGACAATCCCACCCGGGGCGCCGCCAAACCCATCGACCAGGCGGCGGTCGACCGGATCGCCCGGATCCCGGGGGTCGACGTCGTGCTGCCCATCGTGACGGCCGAGTCGCTCGTCGCGTGGCCGGGTCACACGGCGACAGGGGGGAACGTCGTGGGCCCGAACAATTCCGGCAGCGTCGTCTTCGACCAGTTGGTGGGCGTCAACCTGTCGCGCCTCAGTGACTTCCCGGTGACCTTGTCGGCCGGACGGTTCCCGTCGCCGGGTTCGGTGACCCAGGTCGACGTCACCCCGGTTCTGCTGGCCCGCTACGGGATCACCGGCACCCGGACCCGGTCGGTCGTCGGGTCCCAGATCATCCTGGGTGCACCGCGCGGGTTCCGCAGCGCCGACGGCACACCGGTGTTCCGCAGCCGATGGACGAAGGCGACGATCGTCGGGGTGGTCACCCAGCAGGCGGGGTCCGGCGGCGTCCTGGCCTCGCTCAGCCTCGTCCGGGCGGACCAGCGATGGACGGCGGCGGGCGACCTCAGCGTCGACCCCGATGCCGCCGGGTCCCCCTATGCCGGGCTGTTCGTCATCGCCCGGGGGCTCGACGCGGTCCCGTCGGTCCGGGCGGCGATCGAGGCGGTCGGCTACTCGACGAGCGCCCCCGAGAACCTCATCGCCACCGTCGAGCGCTACGTCCACGTGGTCGAGATCGTGCTCACCGGGATCGGGGTCATCGCCCTGGCCATCGCGTCACTCGGCATCACCAACGCCCTGTTGGCCGCGGTCCGTGAGCGTCGCCGGGAGATCGGCATCCTGAAAGCCGTCGGGGCCCGGGACCGTGACGTGCTGCGGTCCTTCCTCATCGAGGCCGGGGTGATGGGCGCCCTCGGGGGCGTCATCGGGACGGTCCTCGGGCTGGCGCTGGCCCGCCTGGTGGCGGCGATCGTGGACGGCTACCTCACGAGCCAGGGGCTGGCCGGCGTCCACGTCTCGACCCCCTACCAACTGGCCGTCGCCACGGTGGTCGGGGCCACGGTGCTGGCCGTGGCGGCGGGCGCCCTGCCGGCCCGGCGGGCGGCACGTCTGCCCGCACGCGAGGCGGTGGAACTGTGACGGCGCGGCGTGCACGATCCGTCGTCGCGTCGGTCGTCCTCGTCCTGGTGCTCGCCGCGTGTGGTTCGACCGCCACGACGACGTCGACCCGGCCCGCGGTGACCGGGCCCCGGACCACCTACGTGGCCGTGGGCGGGAGTGACTCGGTCGGCAACGGCACGGACGATCCGCTGCTCGACGCGTGGCCGCAGCAGTTCTTCCGACACTCCCTGCCCCTGGAGGCGGTCTTCGTCAACGCCGCCGTCCCCGGGTCGACCGTGGCGGACGCGATCACCGACCAGGCTCCCCTGGCCTCCTCGTCGCGTGCCACCGTCGTCACCGTGTGGCTGGTCTCGGCGGATCTCCTGGACGGCACCCCGGCGTCGACCTACGCGACACAATTGCTGCAGCTCCTCAGGTCGCTGCGGGCCCAGGGTGCGACCGTGCTGGTGGGCAACGCGCCGCCGCTCGACCAGCTGCCCGGCTACCCGGCCTGCCGCGACGGAGCCGGTCGACCCGGTCGGGGACTGCGTTGCCCCGTCGCGCTACCCGACCCGGCGACCCTGGCCGCCACCACCAGCGCCTACGACCAGGCCATCGCGGCCGATGCAGCGCAGACGGGCTCGATCCTGGTCGACCTCCAGGGCGCCGTCGCCACGTCGGTCGCCCATGGGGGCGCGCCGTTCCTCGACCCGTCCGGTGCCGACCTGTCGACGGCGGGCAGCACGCTCGTCGCCCAGGCGTTCGGTGACGCGGTGCCCGCCGGCACCCGTCACACCGCCTGGAGCACCACCACGGACCGGTCCGCCACCTCCTCGGTGCTCACCAGACGGAAGCCGGCCGCCTCGGCCAGGGCTCCCACGGCGTCGGCGCCGACCAGCACCCACGGGAACCAGCGGCTGACCGCATGGTGGGTCTCCCACCGCCGCTCCTCGCGGTGGACCCCGGACTGACGGCTCTCCACGTCGGCGACGATGCGACCCAACGGATGGAGCAGCTGGCGCATGCGCCGCAGGAGGCGCACCGGGTTGCCTCCGATGCCGATGTTCCCGTCGGCCAGCAGTGCGTGCGTCCACGCGGTGGGATCCGGCATCGGGGCGAACACGTCGTGGTGGATGGCCCGACCACCCCGTCGCAGGGTCATCTCGACGGCGGCCGCCGAGACGTCCACACCGAGCGAGTGGACCCCCCGTTCGGCCAGCGCGGCGGTGAGTCTGCCCGGCCCGCACCCGACGTCGACCGTGGGGCCCGTGCAGCGGTCGAGGAGGGCCTCGTCCAGGGCGCGGTCCGCACGGGTCGATCGGGCACCGCCCAGCCATCGGCCGATGGTGAGTGGCACACGGGCGCCGTCAGAGGTGGAGATCCAGCACGGCTGACCGGTCGCGATGTGCCGGTACAGGTCATCGGTTCCCACGACCCGGCGCACGGGCACCGGGTCGTGCACGCATCGGGCCGGGCCTGTCCCGCACCGGGGGATGTGCGTCTCGACCGTCACCATTGCGGATCCCCATCGTGGGTGAGCAGTTCCGCCGGGGTGGCGTCCTCCGACGGGACCACGGGATCCGACGCGGGCGATCCCGACCGCTGACGGCGGACGGTGATCGTCCGGGCGGCGTAGGCGATCGCGCTGATGCCGAAGAACGCGCCCGTCAACAGGAGCCATCTGCCGAGGAAGGGCTGCTGGGTCAGCCCGGTCGCACGCAGGTACGAGCCGGAGCCCTGTCGGATGATCCCCGGGAAGAACATCAGGAGCAGGAGCCCGCTGGCCATCGTGGGCAGTCGCAGGTAGTTGCGGGGCGACACCACCGGTGTCGCCTGCGGTGCCCGACCGGTGACGGCGCGCCACCCGGCCCCGAGCGACCGGTCGGCCAGTGCGTAGAACGGGAACAGCACCAGGTCGTGGAGCACGATCGCCCCGAGGAACCAGACGATGATCGACTGCCACCAGACCCGGTCGTTCCACAGCGAATGCACGCCGAGGAGGCTGATCGCGTAACCGACCAGGGCGAAGCTGGCCAGGAGCGACAGCAGGTGGAGGGGGTGGGCGCCATAGAGACGTCTGGCCCGTTCGGTCAGCGCGCCCGTCATCAGCGCACGAACTCGATCGATCGGACCCACTTCGTGCAGTGGACACCGGGCAGCGCCGGCACGATCACCCGGGCCGGAAACCCGTGGTCCGGCGAGAGGTCCACGCCGTTGACACAGAGCGCGAGCAGGGCATCGGGGTCGAGCACCTGATTCGACTGGAGCCACGCCTCGGCAAAGCCGCCGCCGCCCTCGAGCGACTGCACGTGCGCCTTGGTCGGGTGCGGGACACCGGCGAGTTCCGCCAGGTCGGCCAACCGGACCCCGGTCCACCGCTGGGTGGTGGACCACCCTTCGACGCAGGCGATCGGCAGGTCGGCCGTGTGCTGGTGCATGGCCATGAGCGTCACCCGGTCCAAGGTGACCTCGTTCGACCCGCCGACCAGCGACAGACGCCACGCCGGACCGGTGGCGGAGGGCTCAATCGACGCGGCGACCGCCGTCCTGTTGACCTGGAAGTCGGTGGGTCCGTCCCCGTACGAACGGCCTCGCGGGATGAGCAGAGCCGACTCCCGGGCCACGCCACCGATGCTCTGCCCGACGGTGAGGACCGCGACGAGCAGCGATCCACCACCGACCAGTGCGAGGGCGCCCCGGCGGCTGACCGTCGGCGGTGCCGGGTCCGTCGGGACGAGACCGTCTGCGTCGGGCGCCTCTGCCTCCGTCTCGGCCAACGGTGTCCGCAACTCGCCCAGTAACGAGCGGGAGCGGAGGCTCCGGACCATCGTGGGCAGCTTGAGCGCCACATGGACGACGAAGCCGGTCATGAAGACCCAGGCCCCGAAGTAGTGGGCGGTGTAGAAGTTGAATCCGAACAGGTAGTCGTACTGGATGTTCAGGATCCCGGTCGCCATCTCGAAGACGATGCCGCCGACGATCATCACCAACGACAGCCGCTCGAGCAGCTCGGCGACGGACCGGAGCGGCGGCCAGGTGAACAGCTTGGGCATCACCGACCACAGCTTCGCCAGCACGACCGGCACCAGGACCAACCCGAGCGTGACGTGCAGGCCCTCGGTCACCTGGAACAGCCACACCGGGCGCGTCGGCCAGTTGAAGAACGGGAGGTGCAGGACGCCGACGTTGCCCGGGATCGACTGGTGCAGCCGGGGACCGTAGGCGATGTAGTCGAGCAGCCCGGTGAGCGCGACCAGTGGCAGCGAGATGAGCAGCAGGAAACCGAAGACCGAGGTGAGCCACGGACCTCGCAACGGACTCCGGAACGCCCGCGGGTTCGGCAGACCCGGTGGCCGGTGCTCGGCGATGGTCCGCCAGAGGCGGTCCGGGAACCCGAAGGGCGCCTCGTCAGGGCCGTGCGCTCCCTCGTCGGGGCCGTCCGCCCCGTCCGGCGCCGATTCCGTCACCGGCGCACCACCCACCTCGGTGGCCGCAGGGGTCCCCTGATCCGACTCGTCCGGCTGCCCGAGTCCGGTCCCGTCCACCGTCACCCGTCGACCACGTCGACGCACTCGGGACACGTCCGTCCACCGGGCTCCATGGACCGTAGTCCCCGTTCGTCACGAAGCGTTACAGCAACGTGCGCCTCGGACACCCGGTCACCGGTGCTTCCCATTGGTCCCATCCAAGGTGATTCGGAGCCGAGCCGGTATCGGATGACCTCCACGGCGATCCCCCACGGGACACGCACCGCTCCGGCGTTCCCCCTCGGGACCGGGGGTACTGTGCCCGGATGCAGCTCGCCCCGGACGCTCCTCCACAGCAGCCGGGTCCCGGGAGCGGCGACGGGGCATCCTGGTTGCGCCGGTACCGGGCCGACCTCGTGTGGACCGCCGCGATCTGCGTCGTGGTCGTGATCGCGTTCGAGGTGCCACACCTCCACCTGTCGTGGCTCACTCCCCTCGTTCCCCAGAACCCCCAGCAGGAGCACCCGCTCGCCGGCACGGCACCGATCCTCGGCGTCTGGCTCCCCCACCGAAACTGGGCCACGGCCGGTGCGATCGTCCTCGCCATCGCCGTCGTGGCCTGGGGTCCGAGGGTGGCCCGCCGGCTGCCCTGGCGACCGCTCGTCCTCGTCGCCTGGCTGACCGCCCTGACCTGGACGGTGGCGTTGACCTTGATCGACGGCGTCAAGCGGGGCTGGGTCGGCCGCATGAACGGCACCGGTGGCTATCTGGCCCAACTCCCCCACGGGGGCAGCGTCTACGCACTCGTCCACGGGTTCGCCGCCCACATCCCCGGCAATTCGCCGACGCCGTGGGACATCTCGATCGCCGGCAATCCGCCCGGCGCGCTGCTCACGTTCTTCGGGCTCGACCGGATCGGCCTCGGAGGCCCCTGGTGGGCGAGTGCACTGTGCGTCGTGGTGGGATCCAGTTCGGCGGCGGCCGTACTGGTGGCGGTCCGGGCGCTCGGCGACGAGGCGATGGCGCGTCGTGCGGCCCCCTTCGTCGCGCTCGCCCCGTTAGCCGTCTGGATCGGCGTCTCGTCCGACGGCTACTACGCCGGGGTCGCCGCCTGGGGCCTGGCGCTGCTGGCGATGGCCGCCGGCCGGACCACCACCTACCCGGTGCCGGTGGCCGTCGCCGCCGGACTGCTGCTCGCGTGGAGCGTCTACCTCGACTACGGGCTGATCCTGCTCGTCATCCCCGCCGTGGCCATCCTGTTCGTCACCCGGAACGGCCGCCCGGTGGTGGGGGCGCTGGCCGGCGGCCTTCTGGTGGCCGTCGCCTTCACCGCCTGCGGGTTCTGGTGGTTCCACGGACTGTCGCTCCTGCGGCAGCGCTACTGGGCCGGGATCGCCGGCGCCCGTCCGTATGCGTACTGGGTCTGGGGCGATCTCGTCGCGCTCACGTGCGCCATCGGCATCCCGGCCGCAGTCGGCCTGCGACGCGCCTTCGACCGGGACGCGCTGCGACGCAGATCCGGACTGCACCTCCTGCTCGTCGCCTTTGTCGTCGTGGTCCTGCTCGCCGACGTCAGCGGACTCAGCAAGGCGGAGACCGAGCGGATCTGGCTCCCGTTCGCCGTGTGGCTGGTGGCCGCCCCCGCACTCCTCCCACCCCGTTGCCACCGCCTCTGCCTCGTCGCCCAAGCGGCCGGCGCCATCGTCATCAACAGCCTGCTGCTCACCAACTGGTAGGGGTTGGCGACCGGCCTCCACCGTCGGCGGACACCGGTCAGCGTGTGGGGCCGAGCTCCTCGACGGCCCGCCGGAAGCGGCTCTCGGCCGGTAGGAGGTCGGCGACCGGCCAGAGATCGGCGAGGGTGTCGACATCGGTCAGCACCGGCAGCTCCACGACCGTCCCCCCGGTCCGCCGGAGGCCGGCCAAGGTGCGTGCACCGGTGTCGGGCCGGGACATCGGGATCCCCTGTAGGAACGACGCGAGTCCCGGGTCCGACATCCCGAGCGCCCACCACCCGCCGTCCGTCGCCGGCCCGAAGACGCTGTCGACGTCGTCCCCGACCAGGCGCTCCGCTGAGGCGCCGAGCAGCTCGGCAGTGACCTGGGGCGTGTCCATGCCAATCTGGAGGACCGGTCCGGGCACCGCCCCCGCGGCGTCGGCGTGGGCCGCGACCAGCCGCTCGTCCAGTCCGGCGCCACGCTGGGCCAGCACGACGAAGTCAGCCAGCATCATGCCCAGCTCGTCCGAGCCGTGCGCCCGCCCGAGGTCTCCGGTCAGGGCCACGACCCGGCCCACCAGGTCGACCCTGCGCACCGCGTCGAGCGTGTCGAGCAACGCGGCTGCAGCCAAGGCCGCGGCGGCCTCCGGGCCCACGGACGCGGCCAGGCGGGTCTTGGCCAGTCCGGCCACCGGCGCCTTGGCGACGACCAGCACGGTGCAGGGGATGCTGCTCATCGGATCACCTTGAGGAAGTCCCACGTCGCCAGCGCGCTGCCCACGACGGAGCCCGACACCTTCGAACGGCCGGCGGTGCGCGGCCGGTACGAGACCGGCAGTTCCTCGACCCGCAACCCGGCCCGCCCGGCCCGGACCAGCAGTTCGAGGGGATAGCCCGAGCGACGATCCTCGACTCCGAGGTCGAGCAACGTGCGGGTCCGGGCGGCCCGGACGGCGCCGATGTCGTGCACGTGCAGCCCGAACCGTCGGCGCAGCCTGGCGGCGACGACGGCATTGCCCACCCGCGCGTGCATCGGCCAGCCCGCACCACGCTCGGGCACCCGTCGCCCGACCGCCAGGTCGGCACCTGACCGGAGCAGCGCCACCAGGCCGGGTAGCTCACCCGGGTCGAGCGATCCGTCGCCGTCGAGGACGCAGACGAACGTGGTGGTCGCCGACTCCACGCCCCGCTGCACCGCAGCCCCGTAGCCGGGAACCGGCTCGTCGACCACGACGGCACCCAGGCGTCTGGCCACCGACGCCGTCCCGTCGTCGGAACCGTTGTCCACGACCAGCGTGAGGTAGCCCGCCGGGACGGCGGCGAGCACGTCCGGCAACGAACCGGCCTCGTTCCGGCACGGGATCACCACCGTCACCTCGGCCGCCGCCGGCTCGCCGCGCCGTGACGGCACCCCGACCGGATCAGACACGTGGGCGCGCCGTGGGAACGGCGTCACGGAGCGGCGCGTGGGCGAACCCGGCCATGCCGTCCTCGATGGAGACCTCGGCCCGGAACCCGAGGAGCTCGGCGGCGCGGCCGGGATCGGCGACGACGTGTCGCACGTCCCCCGGACGGAACTGACCGGTCACCACGGGTGCGGCACCACCGTGCAGCCCGGCCAGCAGGTCGGCGATCCCTCCGATCGTGCACGGTCGGCCCGAGCAGATGTTGAGCGGGTGGAAGCCCGGGAGCTCCTGTCCCACTGCGGCCACGTTGGCCGCCGCGACGTCGTGCACGTGGACGAAGTCCCTGGTCTGCCGGCCGTCCTCGTAGACCTGGGGTGCCCCGCCCGCCTCGAGCGACGACCGGAACATGGCCGCCACGCCGGAGTAGGGGGTGTCGCGTGGCATGCCGTCGCCATAGACGTTGTGGTAGCGGAGCGCCGTGACGGAACCGCCGGTGGCCAGTGACCATGCGAGCGAGTAGTTCTCCTGGGCCAGCTTGCTCGCGGCGTAGAGGCTGCGTGGCCGGAGCGGTGCCTCCTCCCCCACCAGCTGCCAGGCGAGGACGGATCCGTCGAGCGGGCACCTGCAGTCGAAGTCGCCGGCGGTGAGGTCGGACTCGAGTCGGGGGAGCGGCGTCACCGTGCCGTGCTCGGGACAGCTGTAGCGGCCGTCGCCGTAGACGACCATCGACGACGCCAGCACGAGCCTCCGGCAACCGGCCGCCTCCATGGTCGCCAACAGGACGGCTGTCCCGAAGTCGTTGTGGCTCGCGAACGCCGGCGCGTCGCTCGCGTCGACGCCGGCCCCCACCACGGCCGCCTGGTGGCACACCACGTCGACGTCGCCCACCAACGGGGTCAGTGCGTCGGCGTCCCGGACATCGACCCGGTGCACCCCGTCGGGCGTGGGAGCCCCTTCGCCGTGGGCCGACGGCAGGAGGAGGTCCACCTGCACCACGTCATGGCCCGCGGCCAGCAGGCCCCGGAGGACGTGACCGCCGATGAAGCCGGAGGCACCGGTGAGCAGCACCTTCATGGGACCGGTAGCCGGTGGGGGGCGGTCATGGGCATACCGGCGATAGTAGGCAGCGATCGGCTGCGGCCGTTCGGGACGGTCGGTGGGTCCGGACGGTCGATGGTCCGATCATCCGGGGGATCTGCGAGCATGGGCCGGTGGACCAGCCCCAGATCCGTCCCGCCACCGCGACCGACTGGTCGGACGTAGACGCCCACCGGTTGGCGGCGGACGCCGCCGACGCACTCGCGGCCATCACGGACGTGCCACGCCATGACGTCGCCGTGGTACTCGGCACCGGACTGGCGGACGCCGCCGACGCACTCGGGCCGGCGTTGTCACGCCATCCACTGGACTCGCTCCCGGGTCTTCCGACGTCGTTCGTCAGTCACCAGACGTCCGAGTTCCGCTCGCTGGAGCTGGACGGTCACCGGATCCTCGTCTTCCTGGGCCGCCTGCACCTCTACGAGGGCTACTCGCCGGCCCAGGTCACCCACGCGGTCCGCACCGCAGTGGCGGCCGGGTGCTCGACGGTGATCCTGACCAATGCGTCCGGCTCGCTTCGCCCGGAGCTGCGCACCGGCGAGTTGGCCCTCATCGCCGATCATCTCAACCTGACCGGGCGCTCACCGCTGACCGCGCATCCCGCGGTGTCCGGCCTCCCGACTCCGTTCGTCGACCTCGTCGACGCCTGGTCACCTCGACTGCGGGCGGTGGCGCGAGCGGTGGACCCGGCATTGCCGGACTGCGTCTACGCGCAGGTGGGTGGACCTCACTTCGAGACCCCCGCCGAGATCCGGATGCTCCGGACCCTGGGGGCCGACCTCGTCGGCATGTCGAGCGTCCTGGAGGCGATCGCGGCCCGGCAGGTGGGTGCCGAGGTCCTGGGGCTGTCGTTGGTCACCAACCTGGCCGCCGGGATGGAGGAGGAGGAGATCTCCGCCCGGGACATCATCGGCGTGGGCGAACGGCAGGCGGCCGATGTCGGCCGTCTGGTGCGGGAGATCGTCCGCACGCTCTAGGAGGTCCCACCGCCCGGGACGATCGCCGTTCGTCTCCACCTACCATCGGTTCATGTCCCACGCCTACGTCACCGGCCTCCTGGCGGTGGTGGTGGTCGCGGTAGCCGCCCGGCTCCTCCTCCCGGTACTCCCGATCCGTCGGTACACCGGCCGGCTCTCGACCGTGGACACGCTGTGCCTCGTCGTCGGCTCGGTCGGACTGGTGCTCCACTGCGGTGCCATGTTCTTCCGGACATCGGTGGCGTCCTGGCCGACGGGACCCTCGGTCATCCGGGTCATCGATCCGATGGGGACGGCCAGCATCACGTGGTACGCGGTCGCAGCCGCGCTGATCGTCCTCGGCCTGCGCCGTCAGCATCCCCTGCTCGTCGCCGTCGTCGCCGTGTCGTTGGTCGCCGTGGGCTTCACCATGTACGACGGTGGGCCCCTGCGGACCCACCTGGACACCATCGCCACCGCCGTCGTGCTCTTCGTCGCGTCGATGGTCATGTTCACGGATCCACCGTGGCGGATCCGACCGGTGGGTCGCGGCCAGACGGCAGCATGAGGCATCGCCCGCCGATCGCGGTGACCCTCGTCGTGGGGCTCGCCATGGCCACCGCGGCGTGCGGGAGCGGCGCGGGCAGCGGTGCGGCACCTGCGGCGACCCAGCCCCCGCCGGCCGCCGAGCCGGCCGACTCCCCCGTGCCGTCCGCCCCACCGGTCGGCACGGTCGTGAGCGCCGGCCCGGCGGCGCAGGGGGTGGCCGTCGACCCGTCCACCGGGATCATCGCCGTGGGTCAGGTGGGAGGTGCCGACCTCTACGACGAGGCGGGACACCACCTCGCCACGGTCGACCTTCCGTCAGCCCCCCGCCACATCGCGCTGGCCGCGCCCGGCGGCCCGTTCCTCGTACCCGCCGAAGCGTCGTCCGAGGTGGGATTCGTCGACGAGCCGAGCGGAGCCGTTGCCGCGCTCGTCCCGACCGGGCGGATGCCCCATGACCTGACCGACGTGGGCGGCACCGTCTTCGTCGGCAACGAGCACGACAGCACGATGACCGTGATCAGGCAGGGGAGGCCGATCGCCACGGTCGAGGTCGCGAAGCAACCGGGCGGTCTCGTCGCCGTCGGGGCCGACGTGGCCGTGGTGTCGGTACGGGCCCGCAGACTGCAGCTGTTCAACGCGACGTCGCTGCACCTCGTCGCCTCGGTGCCGATCCGGGGTGGTCCCTCCCACGTCGCCGCCTATGGCACCGAGCTCTACGTCGTCGACACCGGGGGGACCAGCGTCCGGGTCTTCGACACCGTCCCCCGGCTCCACCTGGTCGGGAGCGTGACCGTCCCGAGGAGCCCACTCGGCATGGCCGTCGATCCCACCAGGGGCGTCCTTTGGGTCACCTGCACGGCAGCGAACCGGTTGGTGGAGCTCTCGCTCGGGCGGCCGCTCCCCCGCGTGATCGGTCAGTGGCCCACCGTCCGGCAGCCGGACACGGTCGCTGTGGACCCTCGCACGGACACGGTCCTCGTGGTCGGCGTCCTGCCGGGCCAGCTCGAGATCATCCACGACGCAGGCGGGTGACGGGCGCGGCCCTGCCGCGCCCGGAGGTCCGTGGTCACTCGTCCGCGCACCACTGAGGGCCATATGCGGAGTGCGACACCTCGGTGGTCGCCCATCAATCGCCTGGCGGCACTATGCCGAAAAGGGTGCTCCCGGTCACCGTCCTGACCGCGGCTGCACGTCGGCATCAGTGGCGGATCCGTACCGGTGCCCCGAGGCACCGGTGGTGCCACTTTCGTGCGAGCGACGCCGGATCGATGCCTGCGATAGGGACCCGAATGGACGAATTCCAACATCGGGACATCCCAAATCCGCACGGCAACGAAGACCATGCAACCCCAACAGATATCGGAGACAACCGTCATGCACCTTTCCAACCGCAGACTCGCTGCACTCGGCGCCGCCGTCGCCATCGGCGCCGCAGGAGCGGCGCTCGTGGCCCCGGCCGCAGTATCGGGTGCGTCCACCACCCCCGACACCGTCACCGCCATTCCGGCCCTCACCGGCGTGGGCACCACGTTGACCTTGAATGCCGCGACCGCTGCCGCACTCACCGGCCTCGGCGTGAAGGTGGCGCCCGAGGGTACGGCCACCGCGAGCGGTTCGGCCGTCACCTTCCCGATCACCTCCGGGTATGTGGAGATCCACAGCAACAAGCAGCACCACCCCGGCTACATCGAGGGCTCGATCGAGCACTACGGCTCCGGCCTGACGCTCACCGCCGGCACCACCACGGTGACGCTGTCCGACTTCGTCGTGGATCCCGGTGACTCGTACCTCTACGCCAGCGTGAACGGCGTCCCGGACGCCGCGCCGCTCCTGCAGCTCGACGGCCGCAAGGTCACCGTGAGCAAGAACGGATCGGGCGAAGTCGTGTTGAACGGCACGGTGGCGAATCTGACCAACGCCGCAGCCACCGCGCTGGACTCCGCATTCGGCACCCAGGCCATCAAGGGCGGTACTCCGCTCGGGACCGTGCACCTCGTGGCCAAGGGTGAGGCGAACACGTACACCGGCAAGGTCGCCGAGATCCCCCGGGTCACCGGTTCCACCTCGCTGGACCTGAATGCCACCACCGCCGCCGCCCTGACCAGCCTCGGGGTCACCCCCGGGGTCACCGGAACGGCAACGGCCAGTGGCACCACCGTGACGTTCCCCATCACCGGAGGTGACGCGGTCATCCACGCCAACAAGCACTACGCACCTGGCTACGTCGACGGGGTGATCCTGCATCAGGGCAGCGGTCTGACCCTGACGAAGGGTGCGACCGTGGTGACACTCACCGACTTCACGATCGATCCGGGCGACTCCATCCTCTACGGAAACGTCAACGGCACCGTCCCGGCGGCCAACGTCCCACTCCTGCAGCTCGACGGGCGTCCCCTCGTGATCAGCGAGAGTGGCGGGGTCGTGCACCTCGACGGCACGATCGCCAACCTGACCCTGACGGCTGCGACCGCGCTCAACAAGGCGTTCGGGGTCACGGCATTCGCCGCCGGGATGCCCCTGGGGACGGCACACATCGCCGCTTCCGGCTCGTAGCAACACCCGCTTCCGACTCACCGTGAGTCGGTCAGTCGTGAGAGTCGCCGGTCGGACGCCCGAGGTGTCCGGCCGGCGACTTCTCGCGTCGGGGCCTCCGTGACGGCCGGTCCTCCGGAGCTGACCGCTTAGCCGGGCAACCCCCGGATCGTCGACACGTGGACGTAGGGCGCCGGAGGCGCCGGGTCAGCCTCGACCTGCCGCTCCTTCAACTCCGCCTGGTATTTCGCCACCCGCTGGCGCGACACACCCCACCGCTCACCGATCTCACGCGGTCGCAGCCCCTTGTCGAGACAGACCGCCAGGATCTGCAGGCGCAACTCGTGCCGGGCATCGATGATCCTCTTGAACGCGTCCTCCATGGCCTGACGCTCGTCGACCGTGGGGAGCCCGGCGATGGTGGCCTCGAAGTCCTTGCCGGACTCGAGGCGCCCGATGCCCACGCGCAGCAGGCGGTCGGCACGATCCATCTCCCGCCGACCGCCCTCGTGGGCGTCCAGGAGCTCGCGCATGGCGGCGGCGAGTTCATCAGGACGGGAGATCATGTCTAGATCTTAGAAGGGGCATCCATCGATGCCGGGGATCTTCTGACGAGCGATCCGCCACAAGTGCGCTCCCGCGCACCACATCGTCCCGTCGGGCGACGCCATCGGGCCGGGCCCGTCACCACACGGAATCCTGTGGGCGAGGGGCCCGGCGTCCGGCGGACATCGGGGCGATCAGACCGGAGCCAGCGCCAGTGTGTCCAACTCCGCCATGTCCTCCCGCTTCGCCTTGATGAGGAAGCCCGCCGAGAGGGCGGCAATGGCCAGGAACACCGCACCGATGGCGAACCCGACGGTGTACCCGTGGATCTGCGCCGCCTCACGGACCGCCGGCGTCCCGACCCGGGTGGCCAGGTAGGCCGCCGTGGTCGAGGCGAAGACGGTGTTGAGCAGGGCGGTCCCGAGGGAGCCACCGATCTGCTGGGTGGTGTTGAGGGTGGCGCTGGCCACCCCGGCATCGTGGGACGGCACCCCGAACAGGGCGGTGCTGCTCATGGGGACGAAGGCCAGGCCCATGCCGAGGCTGATGAGGATCTCGGCCGGGAGCACGTGGGCGGCGAAGCTGGTGTGCGCACCGATCCGGGTCAGCCACAGCATGCCCAGCGCGGCGGCTGTGAAGCCGGTCACCATCACCGGCTTGGGGCCGGTCCGGGGGATGATCTTCGACGATGCCCCGGCGGCCAGGATGATCCCGGCCGAGAAGGGCAGGAAGGCGAATCCGGTCTTCAATGCCGAGTAGCCCAGGTTCTCCTGGAAGTAGTAGGTGAGGAAGAGGAACATCCCCATCAGGCCCGAGCCGACCATGAGCGAGCTGAGGAACGAGCCGCCACGGGTGCGGTCGAGGATGACCCGCATCGGCAGGAGCGGGTTCTTGGCCCGGAGCTCGATGACCACGAACGCGGCCAGCAGCAGCACCGCGGCCACCAGGTAGGACACGGTGCTCACCGCGCCCCAACCCTTCTGGGCGGCCTGGGTGAAGCCGTAGACGAGGGAGACGAGCCCGGCGGAGACGGTCACGGCACCCGGGATGTCATAGCTCGTGTTGCCCTCCGCCCTGCTCTCCCGGACGATCGGCACCGCCACGAGCGCGGTCACGATGGCGATCGGGACGTTGACGTAGAGGCACCAGCGCCACGAGGCGTACTGGGTCAGCACCCCGCCCATGATCAGGCCGATGGCGGCACCGCCGCCGGCGATCGCCCCGTACACACCGAAGGCGGTGGCCCGCTCCTTCACCTCGGTGAAGGTCACGGTGATGAGCGACAGGGCGGCCGGGGCCAGCAGTGCGGCCATCGCACCCTGGAGGGCGCGGGCACCGAAGAGCATCGGCGCGTTGATGGCCGCCCCGCCGAGTGCCGACGCGCTGGCGAACCCGATCAGGCCGATGATGAACATGCGCTTCCGGCCGACGTAGTCGGCGATCCGACCACCCAGTAGGAGGAGGCCGCCGAAGGCCAGGGTGTAGGCGGTCACCATCCACTGGCGGTTGTCGGTAGAGATGTGCAGCGACTTCTGGGCCGACGGGAGGGCGATGGTGACGATGGACGCGTCAAGCACCACCATCAGCTGGGCGACGGCGATGACGGCCAGGGCGGCCCAGCGCTTCGGGTCCGCCTCTCGCGGATTGAGGTGGGTCGGGGGTCCGGTCGAGTCGGTCATGGTGGTCATGGGTTCTCCTTGGGGGATGGAGGGTGGGCGGGGAAACAGGGAATGCAGTTGCAGGGGGGTAGTGCGGGACGGCGGGTACGGGCGCGACGCACTGGACGGCCGGGGGACCGTTCAGACGTCGATGCTGCGGGTGTGTCGGGTCAGCAGCGGAGCAACGGGATGACGACGTCGTCCACCAGGTGGAGGACGAAGTCCGAGTCGATCTCGCCGCCGCCCATGGCGACACGGTTGAAGAAGAGTGCGGAGCTGACCTCGTTGGCGACCGCTGCCGCACGGAGCGATACCGGCTCACCGCGTCGGACGGCGCGGGCCACGATCTCGTCGTACATGCCCTGCTTCGCCTCGAAGATCTGCTCGCGCATCAGGCCGGCCAGCTCCTGGTCGTCGTGCATCGCCGAGACCAGGCCGATGAGCAGGGCCGCGTCCTCCTCGGTGAAGGACTCGCGGCTGTGATTGAGGGTCTCCAGCAGGTCACCCCGCAGCGACCCGGTGTCCGCCGATGCGGCGAAGTCATCGCACTTGCGACAGCGGACGGCCTCGACGACGACCTCGGCCTTGCCCGACCAGTGGCGGTAGATGGTGGCCTTGCCGGCATGGGCCCGCTCGGCCAGCGCGTCCATGCTCATCCGGTCGTAGCCGACCTCCATCAACAGTGCGAGCGCCGCGTCCAGGATGGCCTGGCGCCGGGCGGCATGGCTGCCGGAGGGTCGGGCTGCTGACTCTGTGCTCTGCGTCTCGGTAACGACCACGGCGGCGACACTTTCAGGAAGAGAACGGAACTGTTCCGTGCCAGTAACGATAACCCGGCGACCGGTAGAACGCAACCGTTCCGTTTCGATTTCTTCGAATTCCCTGCTCAGGACCGACGAATGCCGCCAACGATCCGCCGCCGGGGAACGGGAATGCGGCAGGTCGGGGCCTGGCTACCGGTCCGTCGGGTCGATCGCCGGGTCGGCGGAACAGCTAGCCGGCACGGGTGGAGCGGGTACCGGGCTTGCGCCGGGCCTTCCCGACGTCGCCGCGCAGGGCCCGGAGGACCTCGCCGATGGCCACGTCCCGCTCGGGTGCCTCCGGGAGCCGGAGCTCGTGCACGATCTCGTACCGGTTGCGCCGGCCGTCGCGCTCCTTGGTGATGTACCCGCCGTCGGCCAGGTCGTTCACGATGGCATAGGCGCTGCGCTCGGTGACACCGAGTTCGGCGGCGATGTCGCGCAACCGCACCCCGGGATCGTGACTGATGCAGAGCAGTGCACGACCGTGGTTGCTGAGGAAGTTCCACGTTGCCATAGCGCGACGCTACACGTAGATGTATAGAAATACATTGCTAGTGTTCAATTGCGGGTGTAACATGGGTGCATACCCGGACGTCCGTCACCGACGGTTATCCATTTCGGGTGTAGCGAAGGGATCCACCATGGAATCCGTCCATGTCTCAGCCGCCGTGACCACGACGCGGCGTCGCCGCTCGGGAGGACCCTTCCGCCCGGGTCGTCGTGGGCGGACATTGTCCGTCGTCATCGGCACCCCACTCGTGTCGGCGCTCCTGATCGCGACCGTGCTGACCGGTACGGCGGGCGCGGCGCAGACCGTGCAGCTGGGAACGGCGGCACCGTTCGCGGTACTTGGCGCGACCGCCGTCACCGACATCCCCACGTCGTCCATCACCGGGGACGTCGGGCTGAGCCCGGCCGCGGGGACGAACTACGCCGGCCTCACCCAGGCCGAGGTGACGGGAACCATCTACTCGACGAACGGCACCGGCCCCGCGGGCAACGTCGACGATCCGGCACTGCTGACCCAGGCGCAGAACGATCTCACCACGGCCTACGTGTCCGCGGCGGGACAGCCGCCGACGTCGACGTTCGCCTCCGGTGACAATCAGCTCGGCGGCAAGACGCTGACCGCCGGGGTCTACGCCTTCGGACACGCGGCGACAGCCAACATCACGGCTGCCAGTCCACTGGTCCTCAACGGCGAGGGGGACGCCAACTCCGTGTTCGTCTTCCAGGCATCGTCCGATCTGGTGACCGCGTCCGACAGCGTCGTGCAGTTGGAGAACGGCGCCCAGGCCTGCAACGTGTTCTGGCAGGTGGGCAGTTCGGCCACGCTCGCATCGGGTAGCACCTTCGTCGGCACCATCATGGCGCTGACCTCGGCGACCCTGGATTCCGGGGCCACCGTCCAGGGCCGCGTCCTGGCCCGCAACGGCGAGGTCTCCCTCGATGCCAACACCATCACCACACCGCCCGCCTGTGCCGCGACGACCACCACCACGACCACGACAGGGCCGACCTCCGGTGGCGTGTCCGGCACCACCGGCACCACCGGTTCGACGTCCGGTACGGGAAGCCTCACGTCCGCCACGGGCAGCAGCACCACCGGAGCGACCACCGGGGCGACAAGCGGGGCGACCACCGGAGCGACGACCGGTTCGACCGGTGCGACGACGTCGGCGGCCATCGTCCCAGTGGGTGCCCCCCACACCGGACTGGGCGGTGCCAGCCACTCGCGTAGCGACACGTTGATCGGCCTGGGCGCACTCACGGTGTTCGCGGCGGCCGCAACGCTGGCACTGGCCGGCTGGCGTCGTCGGGAGACCGCAGACACGTCCGTGCCCCCCACCACTCCGTGACCGGTTCCGGGAGCGGGGCTGATCCGGGTGCGGGGTCAGGTGCCCGGAGCAGCCCGCTCCGCAGTCGGCATGCACTGTGGATCGTGGCCGCGACCCTGCTGCTCGTCGGAGCAACCCTCCTGGTGGTGGGCCTCCGGGGTGGCGATCATCCTCTGGCGGCACCCTCACCGTCCGCCGAGGCGCTGAGGTCGGCGGTCCCGGTGCCACCCACGCCCGGGGCGTTGTCGACCGGTCGATCGCTGCCGGTGACCCTGCGCATCCCGGCACTCGGGATGGCGGTGTCGATCGGGTCCCTCGGGCTGGATTCCGACGGCTCCGTCCAGGTCCCGTCCGGCACCGCCCAGCCGGGATGGTTCCGACTGGGGCCGACACCTGGGCAGGTCGGGTCCGCCGTGATCCTCGGCCACGTCGACAGCTATCAGGGCCCGGGCATCTTCTTCCAGCTCCGGACGCTCGCCGCCGGTGACCAGGTCGACGTGGACCTGGCCGACGGCACCACCGCGCAGTTCACCGTGAATTCGGTGGCCCAGTACTCCAAGCAGCAGTTCCCGGCGACACGCGTGTACGGATCACACGGCTCCAGTGCCCTACAGCTGGTCACGTGCGGTGGGGTGTTCGACCACCAGACCGGGAGCTACCTCTCGAACATCGTCGTCTACACGTCGCTGACCGCCGTGCTCCCGACCACGTAGCGATGGCTCTGGGGCATCGGCGACCCGCCGGGGTGCCCGCACGCTCGACCGTGACGCGGACCCGACCCCGGCATGGTCCGCAGTCCTACCCGGACACACCCGAGGGTCCGCGTCCGATCCGGTCAACTACCATCTCCTCAGCCACGAAGCAGCCGAGCAGCCGGGACCCGGCCGAGCTCACCATTCCGGGAACACCCCACGGGGGAACGACTCCCACGAGGGCGCAGGGGACCCGTGCGACGCGAAACGATGACGGTGCCGACACAGGTGCGATCCGGAGGTGCGTCCGACCCGACCCACCGCGTCCCGGCTGTCGCCCGGGTCTCCGGCCTCATCGCCCTGGTGGCGTGCGTGCTCGTGCTGGCGTCGTGTTCGGCGCAGCCCAGCACCGCACCGGTCACCCGCCCACCGACGTCGGTCGCTCCCCGACCGACCATCAGGAAGCTGGCTCCCGCCACGTTCCCGGGGCCCGACGGCATCCAGTCCACCGCGGTCATCGACGAGAACGAACGTCCGGGTACCACGGCCTGGCGGATCACCGACCAGGGGCCGGGCATGATCGAGGGGTTCGCCGACCACGACTACGCCCGGTTCGGCGACACCGTCGCGCTGTACGTGTCGACCGACCAGCCCAGCTTCGTGGTGACGGCCTACCGGATGGGGTGGTACGGCGGGGCGGGCGCCCGGGAGGTCTGGCAGTCGCCCTCCGTGCCCGGCACGGTCCAACCGGCCTGTCCGGTGCAGCACGCCACGAACACGGTGAGCTGTGCCAACTGGTCGCGGTCGCTGAGCATGGAGGTCACCGAGGCCTTCGACCCCGGTGACTACCTGCTCAAGCTCACCGCCCCGGACAATGCCCAGTCGTACGTCCTGCTCACCATCTGGCAGCCGGCCAGTCAGGCCACGTACCTGGTGATGAACCGGTCCATGGTCGAGCAGGGCTGGAACTCCTTCGGCGGGTACGACTTCTACCAGGGCGAGGGCGCCTGCATCCTCGACTCGTCCGGGTACCCGCCGTGCAACCGTGCCCGGGCCGTGTCGTTCGACCGGCCCTACGCCGGCACCGGCTCCTCGGACTTCCTCACCAACGAGTACCCGATGGTGGAGTTCATGGAGGAGGAGGGACTGGACGTCACCTACTGCACGGACATCTGCATCTCCGACCACCCCGACGTCGTGACCCAGCACAAGGTCCTGGTCGGCCTGGACCACGACGAGACGTGGACCAGCGCCGAGCTCGAGGCCGCCGTCCACGGCGCGCAGAGCGGGGTCAACATGGCCTTCTTCGGAGCGGCCACCCTGGTGCGCCATGCCCGCCTGGTGCCGACGCCGCTGGGTCCGGACCGCTTGGAGGTCGACTACCGGGACTCGACCGAGGACCCGCTGAACGGCCACGGCGACCCGGTGGACGTGACCGGCAACACCTGGGCCGCGCCGCCGACGGACTTCGACGCCGAGTCGTTCCTGGGTGAGTCCTACAGCGGCTACCTGGTGTCCGGGGCGCCCAACGCCCCGATGCAGGTGTTCGACGCCGGCTCCTGGCTCTTCGCCGGGACCGGGCTGCACGACGGGAGCGTCATCCCCTCGGCCATCAACTCCGACATCGACCACGTGCTGCCCAGCGCGGGCCTGCCCCAGGACGTGCAGGTGCTGGCCCACTCCCCGATTCCCCTCTCGGAGGCGTACACCAACCAGGGTCGGTGGAACGGCAGCACCTACTCCGACGTCACCTATTACACCGAGCCGACCGGTGGTGCCGGGGTGTTCGACAGTGGCGACAACGTCTGGGTGGCCACTCTGCAACCGTGCCCCGCCACGGACCCGGGGTGCCCGGCACCGACCATGCGTGCGCTGACCGCCAACGTGCTGCGCCTGTTCGGCCAGGGGCCCTCGGGCCGGACCGAGCCGTCCCAGCCCAACTGGAGGACGGTCGTACCCGTGGGCTCCTAGGGCGTGCCGACGGGCGACCGGGAAGACCGCCCCCTGTCCCCTGTCACTCCCTGGTCGGGTGTGGTTTGCTGGCTCCGGTGACCGCCGTACCCGACATCGTCGAGTTCCTCGTGCAGTGCCCGCCCTTCGACGCCTTCGACCCGGGAGCGGTCGAGCGGCTGGCCGAGGCCGTGGAGGTCGAATTCCACCCGGCGGGGGCGACCATCTTCGCGAAGGGCGCCGAGGCGGTCGAGTTCCTGCGGGTCATCCGGGCCGGCGCGGTGGAGGTCGTCGACGACGGCCGGGTCCTCGACCTGATGGGCCCGGGCGAGATGTTCGGGTATGCGTCGCTCCTGTCCGGTCTCCCCACCGACTTCGGCACCCGCGCATCGGAGGACACGCTCACCTATCGGATCCCCGCCGACGCGGCGTCCGAGGTGCTCGCCAAGCCCCAGGGCCTCCGCTACCTGACCCGCTCGATGCTCGAGGACCGGCACCACCTCGGCCCGGGACCGGCCACCGATGCCCCGCGGGACCGACTCCGTCAACCGGTGAGCGCCGCCATCCGGACCGCCCCGGTGATCTGCCCACCCGCCACCACCGTCCAGGAGGCGGCCCAGCGGCTGACCGACGCCGGTGCCACCGCCCTGGTCGTCGACCTCGGCGACTCGGTCGGCATCGTGACCGACAGCGACCTGCGGTCGAGGGTGGTCGGCGGCGGGCTACCGAGTGACTCCCCCGTCTCGGCGGTCATGACCGCACCGGCCTTCACGGTGCCGAGCGAGCGGTCCGGGAGCGAGGTGCTCGTCGACATGCTCGACCGGGGCATCCGCCACTTCCCCGTGGTGTCCGCCGCGGGCCGGGTCATCGGGATCATCGAGGACCACGACCTCCTGGCCGTCGAACGGAGCTCGTCGTTCTTCCTCCGCCGATCGATCGCCCGGGCCGGCACGATCGACGAGGTCGTCACGGCAGCGTCCTCGCTGCGCCCCACCGTCGTCGGCATGAGCCGGGGCGGGGTGCCGGCGGCCGAGGTCATGTCGGTCTTCTCGGTCGTCGCCGACGCGCTGACCGCCAAGGTGCTCGACCTCGTCATCGCCGACGCGGGCGAACCGCCGACGCGCTTCGCCTGGCTGACGCTCGGCAGCCAGGCCCGCCGTGAGGCCATGCCGAGCTCCGACCTCGACAGCGCCGTCGTGTGGTTCGACGAGGACCGGGTCGACCCCCTGACCATCCGGCGGTACCTCGGGTCCGTGGCGACCCGGACAACCGAGGTGCTCCTGCGCTGCGGCTTCCACCCCGACGAGCACCGGGTCAGCGCCGCCGATCCACTCTTCGTCCGGTCGCTCTCGTCGTGGCGGCGGTCGGCCCGATCCTTCCTGGACGATCCCACCCAGGACAAGGCACTGGTGCTGGTGTCCGTACTCGTCGACAGCCGGGCGGTCTGGGGGGACGAGAGCCAGCCGCTCATCGCCGAGACGTTCCGCTCGGCCACGGCGCGTCCACGCCTGCTGCGGTTGTTGGCCGGGTTCGCGCTGGTGCACCGGCCGCCGACCGGGTTCCTGCGCGGACTGGTCGTCGAGTCCACCGGCGAGCACCGCCGGCGGATCGACCTCAAGAACGGCGGGATCGTGCCGATCGTCGACATCGCCCGCTGGGCCGGACTGGCGTCGGGCGTGACGTCGGCGTCGACCGTCGCCCGCCTCGGGGTGGCCGGTGCCTCGGGCACACTGTCCCCGTTCGACGCCGTCACCTTGCAGGAGGCCTTCGACCTGGTGTGCCAGCTGCGCCTCGACCATCAGGTCGCCCAGCTCCAGGCGGGCGTCGAGCCCGACGACTTCCTCGATCCCGACGAGTTGAACCCCCTGACCCGGAACTACCTCAAGGAGGCGTTCCGGGCCGTGGCGTCGGTGCAGCGGCACATCGCCACCGACCTGGGCCTGGCCCTCCGGTGAGCCGGCCGCCCCGGACCCGCCCGGTCGACCCGGCCACCGTGTCGGCCTACCCCGACGACGGCGCCAACCGGGGCCGGACCCCCTGGCGACTCGCCCACTTCTGCGTCGTCGACCTGGAGCTGAGCGGCCTCGACCCGAAGCGGGACGAGATCATCTCGTTCGCGGCAGTGCCCATCGACGCCGGACGTGTCGTCGCCGGCAACGCCGTCTACGGCCTGTCCAGGAACACCCGCCCGCTGCCGGAGGAGTCGGTGCTGGTGCACGGGATCCGGACGGTCGACCTGGCCGACGCCCCTCCGCTCGACCAGGCGATTGCGCCGCTGGTCGACATCATGGCCGGCCGCATCCTGGTGGCCCATGCCGCCTGGATCGAGCGGTCGTTCCTCGATCCGGTCCTGCGTCGTCGGGGGATCCGGCTGCGTGGGCCCATCCTCGACACCCGGGACCTCGGCCACCAATTGGCCCTCGAGCGGGGCGTGCCGTCGAAGGCGGCATCGTTGAGCGAGCTCGCCCACAGCCTCGGGCTACCGGTCCACCGGCCCCACCATGCACTGGGTGACGCGCTCACGACCGCCCAGGTCTTCATCGCGCTGGCATCGCTGCTGGACGGGTACGCACCGCAGACGGTGCGGTCACTGTCCCTCGCCCGGCGGCGGGTGCAGACGCTGTCCGTCTATCCCTCCGGGCGACGCCAGCAGTAGGGGGCCCATGCCCTTGGCAGCGGCGACCACATTCCTATCGTTCCCTTGACTTCTTCTTATCCTGCTCTTGGACTCCCTCCCTACCGTGGGTGATGGAGGCGAGCAGCCCACCCGACCGCTGCTCGGAAGCCCATGGAGTGGATCATCGCCGTGCCGCTGCTGGCTGTCACGTTCGTCTGCGCATCGCTCCCGATGCTCATCGACTCCGGCCGCAACCACTGACCGGAGCACACACCCGTGCGCACACGTTCGCACCCGTACACGCCGGGTGTGAACGCCAATCGTGTAGTTCGACCAGGGCCGTGTGCCCGTTCGTGACTACCCCTTGTGCGGACACCACTCACAGGTCTAGCGTTGACAAGTGGTGGATACACACGAGTACACACCGGAGCCCTACAGCGGGCTCGCATCGAGCATCCGTGCCTACCGCCGGCGGCACGGCATGACCCAACGCGAGCTGGCCGACCAACTGGGGGTCACCCAGCAGTCGGTCGCCCGGTGGGAGCAGGGCTCGCCCCCCAGCCGGCACATGGTCCGCACGCTCGAGGTCCTGGTCGACGAGCCGGACACGATCGGGCACTCCGACGACATGGCCGACATCATCGGCATCCGGCCTGCCGCCCCGGCGCTGGTCCAGCCCCGGGGCATCGCCGAGGCCCGCAAGGCCTACGTGCAGGGTTGTCTCAAGCTGCTCGAGCGGGGTGAGCGCCTCCCCAACAAGGTGCTCCTGCTGCTGGCCGACGAGCTCGGCTGGTCGGACGACGACTGAACCGGGTCGGGCGGGACCCAGGTCACGTACCGACTGGACGGCTACGCCCGGACATCAGATCTTCCGTTCGTCGTCCTCCAGATGACGATCGATGGACTCTCTGCGATCCTGGCGTGCGTTCGCGACCGCGTAGCCCAGTCCGAGCGCGAGCACGACCACCGCGACGACCCACAGCACGTGGATGAGGAAGCCGACCAGGCCGGCCAGGAACGCGACGAACAGGATGAGGACCATCACGACGTCGGAAACCTGCCGCTGACCGAGCAGCGAGTGGATACGCCGTGTCTCCGACGAACGATCTGGCATGGGGATCCTGCTTCCTGTCGGCTGACTCATGCGGGTGTGGCCGCCCCGTTGGAGGCGGCGTGTGCCACCGGTGACGGCGCCACACCGGCGACCGCGGTGGCCTCCCGGGTCAGGAACGCACCGAGCTCCTGGATGGTGCTCATGAGCGGCGCGGGGAACACGACCGTGGTGTTCTTGTCCACGCCGATCTCCACGAGCGTCTGGAGATTGCGCAACTGGAGCGCCAGGGGGTGCGCCATCATCGTGTCGGAGGCGTCACCCAACGCGGCGGCGGCCAGGGCCTCCCCTTCGGCCTCGATGATCTTGGCCCGCTTCTCGCGCTCGGCCTCGGCCTGACGGGCCATGGCCCGCTTCATCGACTCGGGGAGCTGGATGTCCTTCAGCTCGACCAGGGTCACGAGCACACCCCAGTCCTGGGTCTGGATGTCGAGGATCTCGCGGATGTTGACGTTGATGCGGTCGGTTTCCGACAGCGTCTCGTCCAGGCTGTGCTGGCCCACCACCTTGCGCAGCGTCGTCTGGGCGATCTGGTCGATGGCCGCCTGGATGCTCTCGATGGCGATCACCGACTTCTCGGCGTCGACCACCTTGTAGTACGCGACAGCGGACACGTCGACGCTCACGTTGTCCTTGGTGATGATTCCCTGGGACTGGATGGGCATGGTGACGATCCGGAGCGACACGGTGTGCAGCACGTCGATGAAGGGGACGATGATCACCAGTCCGGGGTCCTTGACGCTCCGCACCTTGCCCAGGCGGAACAGGACGCCCTTCTCGAACTGCTCGACGATGCGGACGGACAGGGCCAGACCGATCAGCAGCAGGACGACCACGACGATGGCGACGACGATTGCGATGACCACGACAGCTCCTCAGGTTGGCGACAACACATCTGCGCAACCGAGGTCCGGGGCGACGCTCCTGGGCACCCACGCATCGCGGGGCCGATTACTCGGGACACGACCGGACGGTCGTGGCCTGATCCGACCGTACACCCGCTGCCCGCCCCCGCCCCCGCGCCCGCAGCCGGTGGCCCACGACCGAGCGTCGGACCGACCAGCGGCGGCGCCGGCACACGGCCGGCCGTTCGGGACCGCCTCCGACTACCTCCCGGATGACCACGGGTGTACGGTGCGACGACAGGACGTTCCTGCGTCCTCGTGCCGTCGGGCGGACGGCAACGAAACATGCGTCACTCCAGACCCTTGGTGACTCGAGCGAGTACCGAGGACGAATCTGATGAGCCTGTTCGGAGTAGAGCTACCGACGCACACCTGCGGCTCCACCGTGGATGCCGTCGACGGTCCGGATGACCCAGCCGTCGTTCGCCCGCATGCGGGGCTCCCGTCGGCAGGTGCCGCATGACGACCCTCCACACCAGCGCCACCGCGGCGCGCTCGGGCGAGCGCCTGTCGAACAGCTCCGCGCCGAGGGAGTACGGGACCGGTCGGCACTGCGACGAGGACGGGTGCGGCGTACTGCTGTCGCGTTACAACAGCACGAAATGGTGCGCCCGGCACGAGAGCAGCTGGTTCACCAAGCACCACCCCCCGCTGACGGACGCCACCAGGATCCCGCCCGTGGCACCTTGAGCCGTCCCCGCGTCCCGGGGACTGCGACCTCAGCTCCGCCCGCGGGAACGGAGCTCCCGGAGGGCGGTGGGAACCGGGGCACGAGGGAGCACCACTGGCGCGCCGACCGGTCGCTCCACCCATCGGGACGGACGGTGCTCCTCCCGGCGTCGAGGCCGCGCCGGGTGGATGGTCGTCGCCCGCGCTCCGCACGCCGACGCGGCAACTACCCGGCGATGGTGTTCTTCGGCGGAGCGCTCGTCCTGGCTCCGTGGATCGTCGTCCTGGCCGCCATCCAGCAGCAGAGCGCCGACGGATTCCACCTCCGTCTCACGTCGCTGGGGATGTCGGTCTTCGTGGTGGTCGGGTTGCTCACGACCGCAGCGGTGTGTCGCCGTCAAGCACCCGAGACGGTCCTGCTGACCTCCGCTACGGCGACGTTCCTCTTCATCGCCGCCTGGTTCAACACGGTCACGGCGAAACGCGGCCCCTTCACGGAGGCGCTGAGTTACGACCTGCTCGTCAAGTTGCCGATGATCGTGCTCTGCCTGTGGCTGGCCCTCCGCCTGGCCCGGGACCGCGGGGAGCACCGGGCGGTTCCCGGGTGGATTCCGGCGGCCTGCGTGCTGGCGGCACTCGTCCTGACCCCCTGGTTCATCACCGTGCTCTCGTTCATCCAACGGACCGGCGAGCTCCACAACCTGACCTTCTTCTGGGTCGGTGTCGACGCGTTCGAGCTGGTCGGCATGGTGGCGACGGGTTGGCTCCTCCTCCGGGGCTCACCATTCGTCGCCGTGAGCGCTGCGATCACCGCGACCCTCCTGTTCAGCGACGCGTGGTTCAACGTCGTCACCACCGTGGACCGGGCACATCTGGGTGCGCTGCTCATGGCGCTGATCGAACTGCCTCTGGCCGGCTACTCCCTGTTCATCGCCAGTGGCGAGGTGGGGTCCTGGCCCGATCGACGGCAGATGCGACCGGTCGGCGGTCACCGGGCCGGACGGCGCCGGGCGCAGACCGCTCAGTCGATCGCCGGTGGATCACCGGACAGGACGTCCGGCAGGTTGCCGTGACGCCCCGGAGCGGTGGCAACGCCACGCCTTCGGCCTGCACGACGAATGGAGGGATGGAGGAACCGCCCGCCCGTTCCGTGCTCGAGTCCGAGCGGGTGTCGGCCTTGGATCGGGTCCGGACGCTGACGACGGAGTTCGCGTTGCTGGCGGGCGATGCGGAGGACGCGAACGGCGACGACGAGCACGACCCCGAAGGATCGACCCTCGCCTTCGAGCGCGCCCGGGTGGCCGCGCTGCTTGCCGACGCCGAGTCCAGTCTGGAGGACCTCGACCGGGCCCTGACGAAGCTGGACACCGGGACCTACGCGGTGTGCGACGTCTGCGGACGTGCGATCGCCCGGGAGCGGCTCGAGGCGCTGCCCGCCACCCGCACCTGCTTCGTCTGTGCATCGGCGCGACACGGCGGCTGACAAGGGGCCTCGGCCCATGTCCTCCCGAGTGCCGACCGCGGGCTCAGTCGGTGCCGGTCAGGTGCAACTACGAAACGTGGGTGTCGGGTCGCTCCAGGCGGGTGCCGTCGAGGATCACGTCGACCTTCTCGTTGTAGAAGGCGACCAGGCCGGCGATCGGCAGGAGCTGCCGGGTCGGGAAGTCGTAGGCCCAGGCGAGATCAGGCTCCACACTCCCGTCGATGGCGACCGACCAGTACGAGCTGGTCGTCCCCTTGTACGGGCAGGAGGTCACCGTGTCGCTCGGCCGCAGGTGGTCGACGTGCACGTCGAGGCGATCGAAGTAGTACCGGGTCGGTAATCCGGTCTCGAACACCATGACGGTGCGGGACGAGTCGGCCAACACGACGCCGTCCAACTCGATCCTGACGTGGCTGCCCGATCGCAGGGCGTCGACCCGGGAGTACGGGTTCCGAGGATGGACGAATACCTGCTCCTCCTCCTCGAACCAGCTGTCCAGAGCCGACCAGTCGAATCGGACGGTCCCGGCGATCCCGTCGATGTCCGACTCCAGGTAGTGGTGGGCGACGCCTCGGCGCTCGTCCGCTCCCACCCGTACGCCGAGCCGCCGTGCCGTTCCACGCCGCAGGTGTTCCTCGTGCTCCTCGTCGATCAGGATCTCGGGATCGATGTCGGCGATCGGGACGTAGTACTGCGGGTAGTAGGGCCACTCCCACACGTAGCGGACGCTCCTCGAGTCGAGGACCACCGAGCCGCCCAGCGTGGCCCGGATGCGCCTCGGGACCGGCTCGACGTGGTTCACGGGGACGATCGCCTGGGGGTAGTCGTTCACTTGCGGCCTCACCGGATTGGAGTCGTGTCTGCCTCCCGATCCTACGGGGCCGGCCCGTGATCGTCACCGGGCGCCCGTCCACAGAACGGGACCTATGGCACTGAGCCCGACGCCACGTGAGGAATACCCTTGACGCATGACCGATGGTGACGTGTCGCCACGGTCACCGGGTGACGGGCGCATCGTGGCCTCTCGGCCAGGTGCCTCCGCTCGACCTGGCGACCCGACCCCCGCAGGCCGATCAGGCGGCCGGCGTCGAGGGGAGCCGCAGCTCCGGCGTGCGGGTGGTCGATCCACGTTCGCCGCCCGTAGGGTCGCGCCCGTCGCCGTCGTGGTCGTACTGCTCGGCATGATCGGCGCATCCACGCCCTCCGTCGTCGGGGCCGACCCGGTGCCGACGGCCACCTCGGGCCGGGCGGTGGCGGCACAGGCGCGCGCGGCCGGGCTCTCGTCCGACCCGTGGACCGCCAAGGGAACGGCCGGTCCGGCATGGAGCACCCGGGCCCTCCGGCCGGCCGTCACGGCGACCAGTCCCTGGTCACTCCAGGCAACGCCCAATCCGACGGTGCCCTCGGGGACCGTCACCGCCGACGCGTGTGTGGGTTCGGGCTGCACCGCCGTCGGCGACTACGTCGACCCCGCCGGCGATCTGTCCACCTGGGCGGAGCGCGAGAGCGGCTCGGGCTGGACGCTGCAGGCGACGCCCGATCCGGTGGGCGCCACCGCCAGCGAGTTGCTCGGTGTCGCATGTCCGTCGGCCGACACCTGCACGGCGGTCGGGTTCTCCACGTCCGCCGCCGGCGTCACGAGCCCCCTGGTCGAGACCTGGAACGGCACGGTCTGGACGATCCGGCCCAGCCCCGCCCCGCCGGACGCCGGTGCGAGCGGGCTCCTGGCGGTCGCCTGCGTGTCGATTGGTAGCTGTCAGGCGGTGGGCGAGGTGGACGGCAGCAGCGGCGGCACCACGTCCTTCGCCGAGGGTTGGAACGGCACGGCCTGGAGCGTCGAGGTCGTCCCCCAGCCGGCCGGTTCCACCGGCAACCGCCTCCTGGGTGTGGCGTGCCCCACTGCGGGGGACTGCACCGCGGTCGGGGGCTACGGCAACCTGGCCGGCGTCGGCCTCACCCTGGTCGAGACGTGGAACGGCGCGGGGTGGAGCATCCAGAGCACCCCGAACCCGGCCGGCTCGACGGGCAGTGGGCTGCTCGGTGTCTCGTGCACCTCGACGACCGCCTGCACCGGTGTCGGTTCCACCGACACGAACTCGGGCGCCATGGTCACCCTGGCCGAGAGTTGGAACGGCACGGGGTGGAGCCTCCAGAGCACGCCGAATGCGCCGGGCGACGTGGCGGCCCTCAATTCGGTCTCCTGCACCCTCGGGACGTGCGCGGCCGTCGGCTATTCGGCGAGTCAGACCGTCTCCGGCACGCCGCTGAGCGAAGTCTGGAACGGCACGGGGTGGAGCACCCAGACCGTGCCCGGCCCTGCGGGAGCGACGGCCGGTGGGCTGCTCGCCGTCTCGTGCACGTCGGCGGCGGCGTGCGTCGCCGTCGGGTCCTACGACCGGGGCACGAACTCGATTCCCGTTCCCCTGGTCGAGGCCTGGAGCGCACCGACCTGGAGTGTCGAGACCGGAGCCCTGCCCGAGAGTGCGGGCATCAGCGACCTGAAGGGCGACTCGTGCGTGTCGGCGGCGGCGTGCGTCGCCGTCGGCTTCACCGAGAACGACGTGGGCACCACGGTCACGCTGGCCGAGACCTGGAACGGGGCGAGCTGGAGCGTCGTGAGCACCCCGGACCCGGTCGGCACGACCAATGCCGAGCTCAATGCCGTGTCGTGCACCTCGCCGAGCGCCTGCACCGCAGTGGGTGACTACTTCCAGAACGCCACCGGTGCCAGCCTGACCCTGGCCGAGACCTGGAACGGTCGGACCTGGAGCATCCAGAGCACACCGAATCCGGCCGACACCACGACGAGCGCGCTGTTCGGGGTGTCGTGCACCTCGTCGAGCGCCTGCACCGCGGTGGGCGAGGGCCCGACCGCACCGCTGGCCGAGGTGTGGGACGGAGTGAGCTGGACGATCCAGGACATCCCGGTGCCGGCCGGCGCCGTGTCGACGATCCTCCTCGGCGTGTCGTGTTCCTCGGCCACGAGTTGCACGGCGGTCGGGTACTACAGCCAGACCGGTGACAGCCTCACCCTGGCCGCCCGCCGCACCGGTGCCGACTGGGTGATCCAGGCGACGCCGGACCAACCGGCCAGCGCCAACTCCTTCGCGGGCGTCTCCTGTCCGACCGACACCGCCTGCGTGGCCGTCGGCAGCTACGAGAACACCGCCGGCACGTCGTCGCTGGCCGAGGTGTGGAACGGCACGACCTGGACCATCGAGCACACACCCGATCCGGCGACGGCGGTCGATGCCCCCGCCCTCGCTGCGGTCTCCTGCAGCTCATCGTCGGACTGCGCAGCGGTCGGGAGCTACTCGACCAGCGAACTTCCGGTCGCGTTCGCCGAGGCGTGGAACGGCGCCACCTGGACCGTCCAGAGCGTTCCGAGCCCGGACGGCAGTGTCTCCACCCTGTTGGGCGCCGTGAGTTGCTCGACCGGCGGCTGCACGTCGGTCGGCTACCGCCAGGGCAGTTCGGGTGTCCAGGTCACGCTGGCGGTCGACAACCCGGGCGCCGTGGGGATCGCCACCGACCCCGTCGGCTCGGGCTACTGGGTGGTCGACGGTGCCGGACTGGTGACCCCGCACGGTAACGCCAGCTTCCACGGCGACACCCGGTTGTCGGCACTGGCCGGACCGGTACGGGGGATGGCTGCCACGTCGGACGGCGACGGCTACTGGCTGGTGGGCGCCGACGGGGGCGTGTTCGCCTACGGCGACGCCTCCTACGAACGGTCCCTTCCCCAGGTGGGCGTCCACGTCGACGACATCGTGGGCATCGTCCCGACCGGCGACGGCAGGGGCTATTGGCTGACGGGTGCCGACGGGGGCGTGTTCGCCTTCGGTGATGCCCGCTTCGCCGGGTCGCTGCCGGCACTGGGGATCCACGTGTCGGACATCGTGGGCATCGCCCCCGCCCCGTCCGGGGTCGGGTACCTGCTGGTCGGATCGGACGGCGGTGTGTTCGCCTTCGGGACCGCGAGCTACCACGGGTCGCTGCCCGGCATCGGCGCCACGGTCCGCGACATCGTGGGCGTCGGTCCTTCCCCCCACGGACGCGGGTACCTCCTGGTGGGCGCCGACGGCGGTGCGTTCTCGTTCGGCACCGGCGCGCCCTACGAAGGGTCGCTCCCGGGCCAGGGGGTGTCGGTGGCCGACGTCGTCGGCGTGGCCCTCTCCCCCGATGGCCTGGGCTACCGGATGGTCGAGGCCGACGGGCCCGTCTGGGGCTTCGGCGACGCCGGTGATCTCTGAGGCTTCCCACACGCGCCTCCCCCACCCGCCATCCACGCTCACCGGCCCCGGTCATGCGGAGGCGGGCAGGCCCTGACCTGCGGGAACACGGACGAGGGGGCCGTGTGTGGACGGTGACCCACGGGATCGCGCGATGCACCGGCGTCCCGCCGCGCCCCGGACGCGGGCGCTACTGTGCCCCTGGGTCCGAGCCACGTCGTGGCATCCGTCGGCACCCCCGGGGGAGGCTGGGAACGCACCGTGGATCACCGCACCGCGTACAGAGCGAGCCGTTGGAGCGCCGTACTCCTGATCGTCGCCGGCACCCTGGCCGCGTGCGGAAGCGCGGCCACCTCCTCCCCCTCGACGTCAGCGGCGGAGCTGACCGGCTGGCGGGCACCTGCGGTGTTCAGCGCACCGCCGGACACCGGGCACATCATCGAGCCCGTGTCCGCCAATCCCACCGATCTGGCCGCCGGCGGATACGTGGAGCAGGAGTACTTCGCCTCGGGCACCGCGTCCTCGTTCACCAGCCGGTCCACGCCCTCCGACGGGAAGTGGACCATTGCCGTCGCACACTCGGCGTCCTATCGGACACGCATCATCGTGCGGCGCCCGAGCGATCCGGCCAAGTTCGACGGCAACGTCGTCGTGGAGTGGATGAACGTATCGGCCGGCGAGTCCGCCCCCGACTGGGACTACTTCGATCCGGCCCTCATGGACTCGGGGGCCGCCTACGTGGGGGTGTCCGCCCAGGCGCTCGCCGTCGACGGCGGGAAGGCACTCCTCACCTCGGGGTCGAGCCCCGGGCTACGACAGAAAGAACCGGCCCGGTACGGGAGCCTGCACCACCCCGGTGACCAGTACTCCCTCGACATGTTCGCCCAGATCGGTCAGGGGCTGCGGGCCTCGGCCCCGTCGGTCCTCGGAGGACTGCGACCGACGCACGTGCTGGCCATCGGTGAGTCCCAGTCGGCCTTCTACCTCACCACCTATGCCGATGCCATCCAGCCGCTCGACCCCGCGTACCAGGGGATCTTCATCCACTCCCGCGGCGGCGGGGCCGTCCACTTCGACGGCCACGACGTCACCTCGGCGGTCGACGGCAACGTACGCATCCGGACCGACCTCGACGTCCCCGTCTTCATGCTCGAGACCCAGACGGACCTGATCCAGCTCGGCTACGCCGCGGCCCAGCAACCCAACACTTCGAAGGTCCGGACGTGGGAGGTGGCAGGGACGTCCCACGCCGATGCCTACGAGCTGGGTGTGGGCGCCGGCTTCCTCGGCTGCACCACCCCGGTCAACTCGGGTCCCCAGCACGAGGTGGCCCAGGCTGCCTTCGTCGCCTTCGAGCACTGGGCGGACGACGGGACACCGCCCCCTTCGCCGAAGCCGTTCACCCTCGCCACGACCGATCCCGCCGAACTGGCGCTGGACGCCCACGGGAACGTGGTGGGCGGTGTGCGTACCCCGGCCGTGGACGTGCCGGTGTCGACGCTGAGCGGGGCACCCCCGGAGGGCAGCAGCCAGCTCTGCGGCCTGTTCGGGTCGACCGTGCCGTTCAGTCCACCGACCCTGGTGGCCCTCTACGGGTCGCAGGCCGGCTACGTTGCCGCCTACACGGCCGACCTCGACCTGGCCATCGCCGGTGGGTACATCCTCCCGGCGGATCGCGCGTCGCTCCTGGCACAGGCGGCACAGGTGTCGTTTCCCTCCTGAGTGGCCGCTGCCGTCGGTCGTCCATCCCATGGGTCGGGGACCACGTGGTGACATCCTTGCCACGTCTGGACTGGTGACTACCCGGAACGGACGCTCGCCAGCACGTGGACATCGACGCCCCCAGGGGTCGGCTGAGGCGAGGCTCGGCGCCCTCGGCGGGTCCACCCGATTGGGCACCGGAAAGAACCCCTCTGCGCGGCGCACCGATCGCAGATCTCTCGTGCCAGCGGAGGTGCGGCCGCTCAGTAGGGCGTCACGAGGTCAGGGAACATCGGGAAGTGCCTGATGCTGCAGGTGAGCAGGCGAGCATCGGTACGCAGTGCGGTGGTGGCGATGACGGGATCGGCGGCGTCAGGTGGCCCGGCAACCACTCACGGCCGAGCCACCGGCGGCTCCCGCCCCGTCCCAGTCGACCGCGTGCCAGGTCAGCGTCCCCGGCAACGCCCGGGCGGCGGCCTCCGGATGCCCCCGCAGGTCGTCGAGGAGCCCCGACACGGATCGACCGGTCCGTGCCGCTTCGGCATCGAGCGCACGACGCTCCTCGGACATCAACGAGAGTTGAGCCCGTCCGATGGTGTACGTATCCATCACCCGTTGCTCGTCTGGTCAGCCGGGGACTGGGCCGTCCACCTGTGCGGTTCGTCGGTGGCGTGCTGGGACCGGAGCCCGCCGCCCGGGACGCGTGGCCGGTAGGGTCCGGGACCACGTACGAGCAAGGGAGTCACCGTGACGCAGCACACCGTAGCGATCGACACCACCGACGGGACCTGTCCGGCCGCCCTGAGCATTCCTGAGGGTGAGGGACCCTGGCCCGGGGTACTGATGTTCGCCGACGCCGGAGGGATGCGCGACACCATGCGCCAGATGGGCGACCGGTTGTCGGCCCTGGGCTACGTGGTCCTGGTGCCTGACTTCTACTACCGCAACGGACCCTACGAGCCCGTCGACATGCGGACGGCGTTCGCCGACGAGGAGACGAGGAATCGGGTCATGGGCATGATGCTGGCCTACACCGCGGACCTGGTGGTGCGCGACGCCGGAACCTTGGTCGGGTACCTCGACGCGCTGCCCGAGACGGCGGCGGGTGGTGTCGGCACGACCGGCTACTGCATGGGTGGCCGGCTCTCCCTCATCGCCGCGGCGAATCTCGGCGACCGCGTCGCTGCGGCAGCCTCCTTCCATGGCGGGAACCTCGCCAAGGCCGACGACCCTGACAGCCCCCACCAGCACGCGGCCGGCATCAGGGCCGCCGTGTACGTGGCCGGCGCGATCGAGGACCAGTCGTTCCCCGACGAGCAGAAGGACCTGCTGGAGCAGTCGCTGACCGCGTCCGGGGTCGTGCACACCATCGAGACGTACCAGGCACACCACGGCTTCGCCGTCCCCGACAACGGGAGCTACGACGCCGACGCGGCGGAGCGCCACTGGAAGGCCACCGAGGAGTTCTTCGGATCAGTGCTCGGCCGATAACGACCGGTAGGTCCAGCCGGGGCCGGGCGCTCAGCCGGACGGCACGGTGAGGGGCGGCACCGTGGTGCTCGGCACGGTCACCGGTCCGCCGCCACCTCCCGCCGTGCTGCCGGCCGACGACGTCGACGGGGCGTTACCCGTGCCGGTGGTCAGATGCAGCAGGACCTCGAGGATGCCGTTGTCGGCGGTGGTGACGAAGCCACCGACACTCGGGTTGGCGATGTTCCAGTCAGCGAACGTGATGGGCAGGTCGGCCAGCACGTCGGTCTCCGAGCCGTTGCGCTCCGCCTTGACCGTGAACGTCACCGGCTTGGACACACCGTGCATGGTGAGGGTGCCCTGGGCCGGGTACCGCTCCGTGCTGCCGACGGCCGGGAGGGTTCCGAGGGCGATGGGTGACGTCAGGACCAGGGTGGCCGTCGGGTACTGGGTGACATCCATGATGCGGCCGTCGAACTGTGCGTTCCGCTCACTCTGGTCGCTGACGACACTGGCCATGTCGACCGTGAACGAGCCCTTGGTCACGGAGGTGCCACTGATGGTCAGTGAGCCCCAGACCGCGCTGGTCCGACCGACGGCCGTGGCGTTCTGGCCCACCAGCACCTCCTGGACCCGGTAACCGGCCACCGAGCCGGGACCGACGTTCCACGTGCCGGTGACCGCGGACGACGATGCGGTCGAGCCGGTGGCGGCGGACGCCGGGTTCGAGGTGTGCGTGGCCGGCAGGGTGAGCTTGGTCGGGGCCGGGCCCTCGATGAAGTGGATGTAGATGAACGGGCCCGCCACCGCCACGACGACCACGAGCGCCACCAGACCACCGATCCACCAGATGAGCTTGCGCCGGGTCCTCATGACCATCGGGTACACCTTTCCGGTCGTGGGACTGACCGTGCCATGTCCGTGGGCGCATGGTTACGCCGCGATGTGGCACCGGCCTGCTGGAACATCGGTGACCCAGCTGAGAGTACCGGTTCGTGCCCGGAATTAACGACCGGGCGGCCGGCGCCGGGACCTGACGCTGACTGGTGGGACGAGCAGGATGGATGCAAGGCTCGGACACACGAAGAAAAGGCGGTGCGGCCATGAAGAACGACATCACCGACATGCTCGGTATCGACGTACCGATCCTGGCGTTCAGCCACTGCCGGGACGTGGTCGCAGCCGTGACGAGGGCGGGCGGGCTCGGCGTGCTCGGGGCGGTGGCCCACAGCCCCAGGCGGCTCGAGATCGACCTGGACTGGATCGAGGCCGAGGTGGGTGACAAGCCGTACGGGGTCGACCTGATCATCCCGGCCAGGTACGCCGGTGACGAGGGTGGCGGCTACTCGGCGGCCGACATCGCCGCACTGATCCCGGCCGGGCACTGGGAGTTCGTGAACGACATCCTCCGGCGGTACGACGTACCCGAGCTGCCCGAGGACTCCCGGGGCGGGGTGTTCCGCGTCGAGGAGGACACGCCGGCGCCCTTTTCGGCACGGTCCGCAGGACCGCAGCTCGACATCGCCCTGAGCCACCGGACCGCGTTCGTGGCCAATGCGCTCGGGTCCCCTCCCGAGCACATGATCGAACGGTGCAAGGAGGAGGGCCGACTGGTGGGCGCGTTGGCCGGCAAGGCCGTCCACGCCGAGCGCCACGTCCGGGCCGGGGTCGACATCATCATCGCCCAGGGCGGCGAGGCCGGCGGGCACACCGGTGAGATCGGGTCGATGGTGCTCATCCCCGAAGTGGTCGACGCGGTGGCCCCGGTGCCGGTGCTCGGCGCCGGCGGCATCGGCCGGGGACGTCAGATGGCCGCGGCCATGGCGCTCGGGGCCCAGGGCGTCTGGTGCGGTTCGGTCTGGCTGACCACGGACGAGGCCGAGACCCATCCGGCGGTCAAGGCCAAGATGCTGGCTGCCACCAGTGCCGACACCATCCGTTCGCGGTCGCGGACCGGCAAGCCGGCCCGCATGCTCACATCCGCGTGGACCGAGGAGTGGGACGACCCCACCCATCCGGCACCCCTGGGCATGCCGCTCCAGCCGATCCTCACGGCTGCGGCCATCGAGCGCATCGACCGTGGCTCGGTCCGGCCCGGCTCCGGAGCCGAGAAGCTGGCCAACTACTTCGTGGGCCAGATCGTCGGCGTCATGAACGAGACCAGGCCGGCGGCGACCGTGGTCTACGAGATGGTCGACGAGTTCATCACGGCGATCGAGACGGTGTCCGCCCAGATGAACGCCTGACGCCCGACGGTGGCGTCCACCTCCACGAACGAGCGGTCCGCCGGGCAGGGACCACCCGAGAGGCGGGTCGCCACGCGATACGTGCCCCTCTGCCGTACCGGTACGATGCCCCCGTGCGCCTCGCCACCAGTCAGACGCCACCTCATCTGATCCTGTCGGGCGAGATCGACTTCTCGATCGCGACGGACCTCCGTGACTCGGGCGCAGAGCTGGCGAGATCGCTTGCACCCGGTCGGCTCGACGTCGACCTCGGTGACGTCACCTTCATCGACTCCAGCGGGCTCGGCGCCCTGATCGCTCTCCGGAACACGTCCCGCGAGTTCGGCGCGACCCTCGTACTCGTGCGGCTGAGCCCGGCGGTCACGCGGTTCTTCGAGCTCGCGGGCGTCAAGGATTCGTTCCAGGTCGAATGATGCCGGGCCGGACGGGCTGATGACCACTCGACCGTACTCCGGCGCGCTCGACATGGAGCGCCTGTTCCGCACGTCCGGCGAACTCGGCCGCGACATGATGCAGGTGGACTGGGAGCGGACACCGCTCGGACCCCCGACCACGTGGCCGCAGAGCCTCCGATCGATCGTGCACGTGGTCCTTACCTCCAGGTTCTCGATGTGGATGGCGTGGGGCCCCGAGCTGACGTTCTTCTGCAATGAGAAATACCGCCACGACACGCTCGGCGCCAAGTACCCGTGGGCGCTCGGACGACCGGCTGCCGCCGTCTGGGAGGAGATCTGGAGCGATATCGGCCCCCGCATCGGGATGGTCCTCGATACCGGGGTCGCCACCTGGGACGAGTCGCTCCTCCTTCTCCTCGAGCGCAACGGGTATCCGGAGGAGACCTATCACACCTTTTCTTATTCACCCCTTTCCGACGAAGAGGGCGACGTGGCGGGGCTCCTCTGCGTGGTGAGCGAGGACACCAAGCGGGTCGTCGGTGACCGGCGGATGAACGTGCTCCGACGTCTCGGGACCGCATTGACGAGCGCACAGACCAGGGAGGAGGTGTTCGAGGCCGCGTCAGTGGCCCTCACCTCCGACCCGACGGTGCTCCCGTTCGCCCTGCTGTACGAGCCGGACGACGGGGCCGACCGCCTCGCGATCTGCGCCGGTGCGACTCCTGGCGACCCCGTCGCGCCACTGCGGTTGTCCGGCCAGGGGCAACCCTGGTCGATCGGGTCGTTGGGCACCGCCTCCCACGTGCTCATCGACGACCTCACGGCGCGATTCCCGGACGTTCCCCTCGGGGGCTGGAGCGAGCCGGCGACCTCGGCGATGCTCATCCGCGTCGATGGAGCGCCCGGTGCGCCTCCAGCCGGTGCCCTGGTGGCCGGGCTCAATCGCTACCGGCCACTGGACGAGGACTATCGCGGATTCCTCGATCTCCTGGCCAGTCAACTCTCGGCCGCCCTGTCGAATGCCCGTGCCTACGAGGCCGAACGCCAACGCGCCGAGGACCTGGCGTCGCTCGACCGGGCCAAGACGGCGTTCTTCACCAATGTGAGCCATGAATTCCGGACCCCGCTCACGCTCATCCTGGGTCCCACCTCCGATGCGTTGAACGACCGGCAGGATCCGCTGAGCGCGCGTCAGCGTGCACGTGTCGAGACGATCCACCAGTCGAGTGAACGGCTCCTGAAGCTCGTCAACACGTTGCTCGATTTCTCGCGTCTGGAGTCGGGACGGAGCGAGGCCCGGATCGAGGCGATCGATCTCGCCGAGGAGACTGCGCACATCGCGGAGATGTTCCGCTCCGCGGTCGAACGGGCGGGGCTCGCCTACAACGTCGAGTGCGAACCCTTCGGCACGCCCGTGGGCGTCGACCGGGAGATGTGGGCGAAGATCGTCTCGAACCTCCTGTCGAACGCGCTGAAGTTCACCTTCGAGGGAGCGATCTCCGTCCACCTGGCCCAGGTGGACGAATTCGCCGAACTTGCCGTGCACGACACGGGCATCGGCATCGAGGCCGGTGACCAGGTGAATCTCTTCGAGCGCTTCCACCGGATCGAAGGTGCGCGATCCCGCACGTTCGAAGGGTCGGGCATCGGGCTCGCACTCGTGTCCGAGCTCGTCGGCCTCCACGGCGGATCGATCAGTGCGACGAGTGCCCCCGGGGAAGGCAGCACGTTCACCATCCGCCTCCCGATCGGGACGTCGGAGGTGCGACCTCCGGTCGTCGATGAGGAGTCCGTTCGCCACGTCGCGTCGACCTACGTCGCCGAGGCCATACGGTGGCTGACCCCGTCCGAGGAGGACGTGGCCGACCCACGGGGCCCCACCGGTGGGTCCGCGACCGACGGGCGTCCGACCGTGCTGGTCGCCGATGACAACCCCGACATGCGCCGGTACATCGCCGACCTGCTGGCGGACTCGTACGACGTGGTGACGGCGGAGGACGGCGCCGTGGCCCTGGAGGCGGCGCGTCGGGTCCACCCCGACCTCGTCCTCTCCGACGTGATGATGCCGAATCTCGACGGCTTCGGACTCCTCCGGGCACTCCGCTCGGACGCCGCGACCTCCGGGACCCCCGTCATCCTGTTGTCTGCCCGGGCAGGAGAGGATTCGGCCGTCGAGGGACTCGGGGCGGGTGCCGACGACTACCTGGTCAAGCCGTTCTCGGCCGTCGAGCTGATCGCGAGGGTGCGGTCGAACCTGGAGCTCGAGCGGCACCGACGTGCGGCGGCCAGACGTGAACACGAAATAGCCATCGAGCTCCAGGAGGCGCTCGTCCCGAACCATTCGCCCCAGTCACCACGCCTCGAGATCGCCACGTACTACCAGCCAGGCGTCCAGGGAACCCAGGTGGGTGGCGACTGGTTCGAGGCCATCGATCTCGGTCGGGCCCAGACGGCGCTCGTCGTGGGCGACGTCATGGGTAAGGGCATCCGCGCCGCGGCGACGATGGGACAGCTCCGCTCCGCCATCCGCGCCTATGCGGGACTCGGCCTGTCGCCACCGGACCTGATGGAGGCACTCGACGGCCGCGTGCGTGAACTCGGCACCGGACAGATCGCCTCCTGCTTCTACGCGGTCGTCGATTCGCGTGCACTGTCCCTGGAGTTTGCGAACGCCGGGCATCTGCCGCCCCTGCTGATCGGCGCTGACGGTGCCTCGGTCCACAGACTCGAGTCCCCGCTCGAACCGCCCCTGGGCGCCGGTCCGATGGCCTTCCGCCTGGGGACCGCGGAGCTCGAACCCGGATCGACGCTGGTCATCTACACCGACGGCCTGGTCGAGACCCGTGCCGGGGGCATCGATCAACGCATCGACCGGGTCTCCGCCATCGCCCGAGGTTGGACCGGCGGGGTCGACGGACTACCGGCGGCGTTGGTAGCGGACCTCTGTCCGGCAGGGTCATCCGACGACGTCGCCATCCTCGTCGCCCGGGTACGACCCGTCGTTCCGCTCCGATCCGAGGTGGTCGACATCGAGCAGACCTCGGACGGGGCAGCCACCGCACGGAAGTTCACGACGGAGACCCTCGCCCGATGGTCGGCCACCACTTCGCCCGGCGAACTCGAATTGCTGGTGAGCGAGATCGTGACCAATGCCATCGTCCATGGCAGCCCGCCCATCTGTCTGCGGCTCACCCATCTCGGCGACGAGGTCCTGGCCGAGGTCGATGACGGCTCCGCGGGCAACCTGCGCCGACGACGCCCGGAACCGGGCGAGGAGAACGGGCGGGGCCTGCGCATCCTGAAGATGCTCGCCCGTCGGTCAGGCGTTTCGCACGGGCCCAACGGGAAGACCGTGTGGTGCACCGTGCCTGTTGCTCCGATGGTGGATACCGGCGGCTGACCCGACGTCACGACGGGTCGGTCGCCCCGGGGTGCTGCCGGCCCGGTCCGCTCTCCGCCGTCAGACGGCCACGGGCGTGAAGTCGCCCGTCCACTGCAGGTCCTGCAGGCGGGCCGGCGTGGTGAAGTCCACCGAGGCCAGGTCGACCACGTAGGTCTCGGGGTTGCCGATCAACCGGTAGGCGTAGCGGGGGGTGCTCAGGTTCAACACGGCGTCCCAGACGGTCACCTCGGGCACCAGGTCCTTGCCCATGGACTCCTTGATGGCTCCCGCAGGGATGTCGAAGGCGTTGCACACGTGGAGCGCCAACAGCTCGGCCTCGTGTGCGTCGACGGCCTGGTCGACGAGCCCGAGGACGCTGAAGAGCCGCACGAACCGCGCCGTCGGGGTGTAGTCGGCCGGAATGCCCCGCAGCCCCTCTCCCTGGCCGGGTGCCGACAAGGTGAGGCCCCCGATCACGGCGTCCGGCGGGTTTTCCGCCGAGACACCCAGATAGTTGCCGAGGTTGGTCAGGTGCCAATCGAGGTAGGGCGCGTTGGTGGCGATGCCGACGGGATTGTCCACGACCCGCGTGCCTCGGGCGTGGAACTCGATGGCGATGGAGCCCGTGGGGTCGTGGACGAGGCAGTGGACCGGTGGCTCGAAGCCCATCCCGGGGTCCCTCCCGATGATGTTGACAGCGGCCATCGCCACCTTCACCTCGTCGATGCTTCCGCAGGTGCCGAGCAGGTAAGCCGCCAGGTCGAGTTGGGACAGGTCGGAGCCGTCGGCCTTGGGCTTCCGGAACGAGCAGTAGCCGCCCGGCATGTAGAGCAGGTGGGCGCTGACACCTGCCGTGTTGATGCCGTCGACCAGCCAGTCCGCGTGGCCGAAGACTCCCATGCCGACGACCCCGTGGGACGCCGTCCACGTCTTCGGGTGCCCGCCGTCACCGACCGAGCCGGTCCCGGCGTGGTCGGCGGGCAGGACCGCCAACTGGGTCGGCATACCCATCGGGAACTCCATGCTCCGGGCCGCCACGACGGTGCCGTCCTCGGCGACCGGAAGTTTGAATGTCATGCACATGTATCTCTCCCTGCACTCTCTGTTCGTCGGCGTCCGGGTCGGTGATCCCGGTACCCCTGGTTCGGTCCTGGCTGGTGTCCGCCGTCAGCTCTCCGTGGTGACATCGGTCGACCCGGCGTCGGCAGGCGACGAGCCCTCGCTCCCGGAAAGCAGCACGAAGGCGACGATCCCGACGACGAGGGTCAGTCCGCCGGCGATGAAGAACATCGTGGCGAAGGCGTGCCCGTAGGAGACGACGGCGTCCTGGAGGGCGGCCCTACCCGCCGAGGTCGTCGGCGACGTGCCGTTCGACGCGTACACGTTGACGGCGTCGAGACCGGTCGACAGCTGGGTTGCGGGCACGCCGGCGTGCTCCAACCGGTGGACGACGCCCCCGGTGGTGAGTCGGTCGATCACCACGGCCGAGAACGAGAAGCCGATCGTGTAGAAGAACTGGCCGAACGTGGTCCGTGAGCTCGACACCGGGCCGAGGTACCGGGCGGGTGCCTCGGCCAGGATGAGGCTGCCGAACGGCACGGCGGCGATGATCACGCCCGCCCCGGTCAGGACCAGGCCGGGAAGGAAGCCCAGGAGGCTGGTGGAGCCGTGGGCCGTCGCCAACAGGACGAACCCCGCAGCGGACACGACACCGCCGACCAGGATGGCGGTCCGGCTGGTCAGCCCCTTGGTCATGAGCCGGCCGGTCACCAGACCCGACACGATGCCGGCGAACAGCAGCGGCAGCTGCCAGACAGCGACCTTGGCGGTCGCCAACCCGTTGACGTACTGCCACAGGTTGGTCACCTGCAGGAACGCCACGGCGGTTCCGAAGGTGTAGATGAACCCGGCACACAGGGCGGCAAGGAAGACCGGCGAGCGGAAGAGGCCCACCGGGAAGAAGTGGCCGTCGTACCGCGACTCCCAGACGAAGAACGTCCCGAGCAGCAGGGCGCCGAGCACCAGTGGCACGAGGGTCCGGGGGCTGGTCAGGCTGTGGGCGAACTGACTGGCCGAGTACAGGACGAGGATGATGCCCGCTATGAGGAAGCCCTGGCCCGGCAGATCCAGCTTGTTGCCCGTGATCCGGTCGACCCGAGGCAGGAGTACCGGGGTGACGGCCAGGCACGCCAGACACATGGCCGGAATCAGCAGGAACGCCATCCGCCAGTGGGTGCTGGCCAGCGTGCCGCCGACGAACGTGAGCACCACGGTGCCCGCCATGACGACGGCGGTGAACACGCCCATCGCGCCCGCCATCCGCTCCTTGGGCACGACTGCGGCCATGTAGCCGAACGCGGCGCAGTAGACGGCGCCGAGCCCGATGCCGGTGATCGCCATTCCCAACATGTAGATGACCGGCGACGGTGCGGCCACCACCACCAGGTTGCCGATCACCCCGACGATCAGCGCCACCATCAGGACGTTGCGGCGGCCCAGGCGGTCGGCGAGTAGGCCCGTCGAGATCACGGTGGCGGCGATGGCCATGGTCTGGACACTGGCCGCCAGCGCCTGGGTGCTCCCGGCCATGTGGAGCGACCGGCTGGCGCCCACCAACGCCGTCGAGGCGATGTTCGGGCAGGAACCCTGCACGGCGCCGAGGAGCCCGAGGAACGGGACGACCAACTTGGAGACCTGGGTAACCGTGTGCGTCGGGGTCGGCCCGGCCACCTCGGTCGTGGGGTCGACGGAGGTGGTCACGGGTACGTCCGCCATGGGGCGTGCACTGCCGTTGGGCGGCTCACATCAGCCGCCGTGCGCACCAGATCCGCCTCGAAGGCCATGGGGCCCTCCTCTCCCGCCGGAGCGTCCACCCCCGGCTGACGCCGTCGGTGTCATCTCCCACCGCGCGCCATCGACGCCTCAGCTGTTCAACTTGAGGTATCCCGGGGATGAGCTGGGCGTCCCCGGAGCCCGTCGCCGGAGACGAGCGGGCACCTCTACCTCCGTGGGGGTCAAAAGTTCGCTGACCGCAACCGTCGACAACGCATCCGCCAACGGCACTGCCGACGCGCCGATCACCGGGCAACGAGCCACCTGCCTGGACGGCCGGTTCTGCGCCAGCCCACGAGGCTCGATTCATGGGGAACCGGTCAGCGGGGCCCTCTCCGGACGAGCTTCGTCCTTCAGCTCGACGCCAGACCCACGACGGGGCCACGGAGCTGAGCGCCACCTTCGGACCCGTAGAACGCAGCGTCCCCGAAGGAGAAGACCCCGCCGTCGGCGGCGACCAGCCAGTAGCCCTTGCCGTCCGGCGTGGCGGCCTCTCCCACGACCGGGGCGCTGAGGTGGGCGCCGCCTTCGGACCCGTGGAACATCGCATCGCCGAAGGAGAAGACCCCGCCGTCGGAGGCGACCAGCCAGTAGCCCTTGCCGTCGGTATCGGCGGACATCCCCACGACCGGGGCACCGAGGTGGGCGCCGCCCTCGGACCCGTAGAAGGCGGCGTCCCCATAGGCGAAGACTCCGCCGTCGGAGGCGACCAGCCAGTAGCCCTTGCCGTCCGGGGTGGCGGCCATCCCCACGATGGGTCGGCTGAGGGGCCTACCGCCCATCGAGCCGTAGAAGGCGGCGTCCCCATACGCGAAGACCCCGCCGTCGGAGGCGACCAGCCAGTAGCCCGTGCCGTCCGGGGTGGCGGCCATCCCCACGATGGGTCGGCTGAGGGGCCTACCGCCCATCGAGCCGTAGAAGGCGGCGTCCCCATACGCGAAGACCCCGCCGTCGGAGGCGACCAGCCAGTAGCCCTTGCCGTCCGGGGTGGAGGCCGTACCGACGATCAGCCCGTTGAGCAGGGTGCTCCCTGCCGAGCCGTACGACGCAGCGTCGCCGAACGTGACGACCCCTCCGCCGGACGTGACCTCCCGGTAGCCGTGGCCGCTCCTGGTCGGACCGGCGACGGTGAACCCGGCCACGCCAGCGTGGCCGGACGTGAGGCCGGTCAGCACCAGTTCGTGTTGGCCCTGGGGGAGAGCTGCTGGAACGGTGAAGGTGACCGTCACGTCGCCAGCGCCGTTCGCGGTGGAGTCACCTAGATCGATCGGATCGGAGTGCAGGGTCGCGTCCACCTGCTCGCCGGGCGTGAACCCGGTGCCCGTGGCGGTGGAGGTCTGGCCGGGCCGGACGGTCATCGGCGTGATCGTCGCGCTCTTGGGTGACACCGTGGAGCACGCGGCGAAGTCCGAGGTACCGACACCCGGGACGGTCACGGTGGCGGTGAGCGGTGTGCCCACAGGCTGCAGGGGTAGTACCGCGAGCACCACACCGGGAGCGTTGATGGTGTCCGTCTGGAGGAGGGTCCTGCCCTGGGCCCCGCCCTGGGTGCAGCTGTCCCCGGCGTAGACCTGCACGATGGTGCCGGCCGTGGCCGTGGCCGTCGAGTACCCGACCACGGTCTTCCCCTCGCCATCCTGGGTCGGAGGCGTGAAGAGGCCGGGTCCCGCCACCGGGCCGCTGGCGTGGAGGATGCCGGAACCTCCGTTGGCGTAGATCGAGTCCGACTCGATGGTCGATGGAGCCGCCGTCGTGGCCACGTCGACCCCGGAGCCGGTGTTATCGGCAATGACATTGCCACCGGCGGGGCCGGCGACAGCCCACGGGCCGATGGGCGGTCCCCCCGTAGTGGCGCTGCCACCGATCTGCGAGGGGGCGTCGACCACGACGCCCATGCCCTGGTTGGGCACCGGCGTGACACCGTCAGCCCCGACGCCGATCTTGTTGCCCTCGACGACGGCCGTCCCGGTCATGGTGAGTCCCCCGTTGCCGTTGCCCGAGATCACGTTGCCCATCCCGGGACGGGTGCCGCCGATCACCGTCCCGGCAGCGGTGGTGAACACACCCGGGGCGTTGGCCAGGAGGAGTCCACCCTGGATGGCGTCGGGAACCGACCCGGAGTAGGCCGAGACCGACGCATTGCCCAGCGTGGTGGTGCCGACGTAGTTGTTCTGCATGGTGGTCGGTGACACCAGCACGACGTTGTCGAGGTTGCCGGAGATGGTGTTGGGCTTGGCCCCTGCGACACCGAGTGTGAAGCCGCTGAGGCCCTGGGCGCCGATCTCCACCCCGGTGCCGTTGGGCAGGCTGGCCAGTCCGGTCGCATCAGTGCCTACGGAGTTCCCGACCACCGTCTCGCCCACGGTGGTGACGACCACCCCGGTGGCGTTGTAGGAGATCTCATTGTTCGGGCCGAGGGTGTCGCCGCTTCCCGACAGGACCACTCCGTCGGTCTCGACGGACGAGGTCGGCACCGAGATGCCGTCGGCCAACGACCCGATGACGTTGCCGCTGATCAGGGTGGAGAGCACACCGGGTACCGCAGTCGCCGTTCCCGGGAAGGGCTGACTGTACAGCGGGCTGTTCTGGGCCAGGGGGTTGGTGACCACCTGGACCCCCGTGGTCTGTCCGGTGATCAGGTTGTGACCGGATCCCGCCGTGCCGATGGTGGTGGTGCGCGCCCCGGTCACCAGCACCCCGAAGCCGGAGTGCGGTACGGCGTTCTCACCGGTCGTGTCGGTACCGATCAGGTTGCCCAGCACCTGGGTGCCCACCACGAAGGTGCCGTCGGCCAGTACCTCGGGCCCGGTGGCACCGCTGATCACGTTGGCATCTCCTGCCGCGGAGCCTCCGACGAGGGTGCCGCTGGCCCTGCCCGTCACATTGACCCCTCCGGCGAACGTGTCGGAAGCTGGGGTCATCCCGTCGGCCATCAGCCCCAAGGTGTTGCCCTGGATCACGGTACCGGTGGCGTTGAGGCCGAAACCGGCCACGGTGATGCCAAACGATCCGGAGTAGGTGGCCCCGCCGACCGTCGACCGTCCGTCGATGACATTGCCCGGCCCACGGCCCGGCGTGGAGGTGGGTCCGCCGATCACCGTGCCGGAGGCATCGGCCACGTCGACCCCCTCGTAGTCGCCGAGGTCGACGGTTCCGGACGCGTCGGTACCCAGATAGTCGCCCAGGATGCGGTTGCCGGTGGCTGCCGCCCCATGGACGAGTACCCCGATCGACAGTTCCGACAGCACGTCGCGGTCACCCGTTCCCACGCCGCCGACCACGTTGTCCGGCGAGTTCTCGATGTCCACTCCGACGTTGTCCGAAGCTGTGAAGGTACCGGTCAGCCCGAACATGCAGTCCCGCACCACGTCGCCACCGCCGACCGAGTCGATGAGCACGACGGTGTAGCTGTTCTCGGCGGTGAATCCCTGCAGGACGTCGTTCTTCCCCGAGATGTGGAGATCCGGCACATTCTGGTCGAGGCTGAACCCGTTGAGCTGGACGATTCCGTTCGGACCGGTGGTGCCGTCGATGGTCACCCCGGGAGCCGTGAGGGCGGGCAGGGCGGTCAGCGGCTGGATGGTCCCGCCGTTGCCGACGCTGGCGTTCAGATCGAAGGTGATGTTGCCGCTCCCGGCCACATCGGCCGCTTGGATGGCCGCCCGCAACGTGCACTCGGGCACGGTCTGACCGGCCACCACCACGGTCTGGCCGGTGTCGCAGTTGGCTTTGGTGGGATCGACCGAGCCGCTGTCGCCGTTCGAGTTGACCTCGAAGGCGGCCACCACCACCGGGTTGGCCAGGGGCGGACTGGTCTGGTTGTTCGAGTCGGTGACGGTGAGCGTGACGGTCTGTACCCCGCCCCGGGCATAGGTATGGCTGACCGTGGGCGCATGGGTGCTCACCGGAGCGCTGCCGTCGCCGAAGTCCCAGACATACGTCGACACGGTGGCTCCCCCCGAAGCTGATGACGCCGAGCCGTCGAAGTTGATGGTCTTCGGATCCGAGGGTGCAGGCGTATACGAGAACGCCGCGGTCGGGAAGTGCAGCGTGTTGGTGACCGACGCACGCTGACCGGCCGAGTCGGTCACCATCAGGCTCACCGTGTGGGACCCTCCGGTGGCGTAGGCGTGGGTGGTGGTGGGCGTGGTCGTGGTGGCGGTCGGCGTGCCGTCACCGAAACTCCACGCATAGGTCTGGATGGTCGCGCCGGTCGACGGCGTGGACGCCGTCGCGTCGAAGTCGACCGTGCCGGCCGTCGAAGGATCGGAGGTGGCGCTGAACACCGCCGTGGGTGGAGTCGTCGCCACGGCCGGGACGTTCAAGGGGATCAGCCCGAACTCGTAGTCCGAGTTGGTACCCGTCGAGGGGTTGTACCCAGAGGCGGGGCTGTACTCCAGAGGCTCGGAGAAGGCACGTCCTACCATCCACGGCAGGATGCGGATGGTGACCACGCAGGTCTGACCGGAGGCACAGGTCTGGAATCCCGCATAGCCGCCCGGGTTGTTCCCATTGGTGGTAGGGAACGTGGTGGTGATGCTCGTCGGCCAGGCATTGAAGAGGTACCCGGGGGTCCCATTGATCACCACGTGTCCGGACACGGTCACGTACGTGCCCGGGGTCGAGGGGATCCATCCGTAGATCTGGAGGTCCCCCAGGGCGCCGGTGTTGGTGACCGTCACGTTGGCCGTGGTCCCGTCGGCTGAGTAGCTGATCGCACCGACGCTCAGCCCGGTGGAGGGATAGCCGGTCGCCGGATCGCACTGGCAGGCCACGGCGATCGACCGAAGGTTCCACACGATCCCGGGTGTGACGGGGGTGCCGTCCGGCAGTCCGTCACTGGTGGTGACCACGACGTCGCCGGACTGCTCACCGGGAACGGTGACGGTGTCGGCACCGGCGGGCGCGGCAACCAGTCCCCCCACGATGCACGACACCAGGAGGACCACGACGCCGAGCTGGCGCCACATCCGCCGGCCGTTCGGCCGCGCCGACGTCCCCGTCCTGCCCGTGCGCGAGTACCTGCTCATGTGTGCTGCCCCTCGTCCATGACGCCGTTGCCGATCCACCTACCTCGCAGTAAACGTGGTGGGCGCTAACAGAGCGCTAACGCCGGCTCCGGGCGGGTGGGGTCACGTGATCAGCACTCGCGTTGACCGGCCGATCAGCTGCATCAGTTCGGGCCCTCGCCACCTGTTCGATCCCGGTCACGTCGCCGGGGATCAGGGTCACCCGAGACCGAGGCCGTCCGGTCGGGATGCGGTGTCCTGCAGCGGCGTCGGGATGGCCAGCGACGCCACCTCGGTCAGCGTGAGGCGAAGGGACCGGATCTCTCCCACATGCTGCACCGACGCCAGATCCTCGAGGAGGTCCAAGCTGGCCAGCAGCCTGCGGATGACCTGGGGTGCATCCGCCCCGTAGTGGATGATCTCGGTGAAGCCGAGCTGGCACAGGTCAGTGACTGTCGGGTCGTCCCGCCGGACCCGGGCGGCTCCGTTCCCGTCCAGGTACCAGCCGGACGGGTCCGGCGACCCGGCGATCGACGCCAGCAGGTCGGTGATCCGGTCGATGGCCTGGCAGGCGGTCGTCGGATCGTTGATCGCGGGAGACAGCGCCCGGTTGGCGGTGTCGGTCAGTTGCCGGATGCCGAATCCGGCGTCCTGGAGGAACGTGCGCTCGCCGCCGACCAGGATGTGGCGCAGAATTTGCGCCGCGTCGATCGACGAGGCGCCGGGACCGTGGACTTCCGCCAGAGGTGATCCCCCACCCAGGTACTGACCGACTCTGACCTGGACGTCGATCCAGCACCCCTGGGCTGCGGCGAGCGATGCCAGGGCGGTCAGATCCATCGCCTGGACCACCCCGGCCGTTCCGGCGGGGCACCGGAGCAGTGACTGGGGGGCACTCGAGGGCGTGGGAACCGAGCGGTAGGCATCGTCCCCAGGAAACTCCAGCCGGAGCACCGGCCGGGTGAGTGCGGTCACCGTGGCCAGCAGATACTGCACGCGGAGCAGGCGGACCATCGAGTGCACGAAGAGGACGAACGTCAACAACGTGGCCGCCACCAGCAGGTACGTGACGGCGAGCGTCCGGACCGGGACGTAGCCCCTTCCGCTGGAGTGACTCACCACGAGGGCATTGAGCGAGAACACGAAGGTGGCCAGGAACACCCCGAGGGACAGGTGGACGACGCGCGAGCGGACGAACAGCCGGACGATCCGCGGGGAGTACTGGCTCGCCGCCACCTGGACCGCTACCAATGTCGTGGAGAACACCACGGCGATGAACGTCAGCATCGCCGTGGCCACCGTGGATGTCACCACCGCGCTGTCCGCCGGATCGATCCCCAGGAGAAGTCCCGAGTGCCGCTGAATGGGGTGCGTCTGGTCGAGCCAGGTCAGTCCTCGAGAGGCAAGGAAGGCCCCCACGACGAACAGCCCGGGAACGAACCAGAGGGACGTACTGACCCGCTCATGGAACCGTTGGGCGAGCAAGGACGTGTGATCGGGGACTCGTGCCCGGATCGTGGCGGGTTCCCCGTCGATGACCGATTCCGAGGTCACGTCGCTTCCACGTCCGCGTCCACGGCCAGAAGGGCTACCCGTCCGACGTCGACGAACACGGCACGGGGGTGGGCGCGGTCACGTCGGAGAGCGCTCATCGTCGCACCGGTCGGCATCCCGCCCGACCGTACCCCGACCGGATGCTGCAGTCGGGGTATCCGACCATGTCCCATGAGAATGAATCGAGATCTTCGGCGGTCTCGACTGCGAGCCGTGGTCGTCGGATCGATGCGGGAGGTTGCCGTGGATGCTCAGACAGATCTGTTCGTTGCAGAGGCAGACCCGCCTGGCGACCTGGAGGAGCCGCCGGTCCGGGACGTCGTGGGTCCGCACGAGATCAGGTCAATCAACCCGAGCTTCTCGGAGACTCGTTCGAATGGGCATCTGGAGCAATGTCTCACGGGTCCATCTCCTCAGCTTGGACACCTCAGGACGCTGGCGGGATCGTGCTGGATCGGGACCACGTGCGACGCTCACTACCCGTCCGACCGCGCCGATACCGCACTCCCGGGTGGGACGCTTCACCGTTCTCGGCGATGCGTCAATCGAGCTCTTTGAGTACCTCGCCGATGATCCTCGTGGTTTCGTGAGCGGGGAGGGGCTCGCCACCTTCGGCCGCTGCGACCTCCGCAGAAAAGTCCTCGACCGAATGCACTCCCCCGACCAGGACGTGGCGAAGAGCCTCTCCGCTCGCTTCCGGATCATCGAGCGCCTCGACCGCAGGGGCGACCGCGTGGTCCGGCGAGGCAGCGACGGCGTGAATGAGCGTCATCGCCTCCTGGCGACCATCGGCCGTCGAGACAGCCGGCTCGCGGTCAGGATTCTGTTGGTGGTCCCACTCGCCCAGCGCCTCGTCATAGCCGCCTTCGCCCGGATGGAGAAGCCGAGTGCCCGGATCGGTCGTCCCTTGAGCAGCCTCCGCCTCGGTGCTGACAGGTGCGTCACTCCCCACGTCGTCGGCCGCGTGCTTGCGTTCAGGAACCACAGGCACGAGGAGGGTGCCGTCGGCATTTCGTACGATGTCCATGAAAGTGACCCCCCAGGGATCTTGTTGGGCGCATGCTTGTCTGTAGCTACCCTTCCCATCCCCGACCAGTCGAATCTCCAACGCCATCGGTCCGGAGGAGGACCGGCCCCAGTCAGGCGCGCAGCTTGCCACGGCAGGAACTGCCTGCCCCGCCTCGTCGATATCCGGATCGTGCGATCGGTCAGAGGCTGCCTGACCGTCTCGTTGAGGCGTCTGCCCTCGACCCGGGTCAACGCCTCGGCAGCTGCCGCGAGGTCATCCGGGAGGCGGACCGTGATGTTCCTGGTCATGGTGTCGTGCTCCACGAGGCCATCCGGTCCCTACTGGCCAAGGATCTCCGTAGCTTGAGAGGTACCTCGCTACCGAATCACGACCGCTCGGCCAGAGCAGCCAGCGCCTGAGCGAGTGCCCGATCGCGCTCGTCGGTCGCGTGTTGGTAGTGGATGGCTGCAGCCTGGGACGCGTGACCGGCACGGCGCATCAGCTCGGCGACGCTGGCACCAGTGGCTGCTGACCAGGTGAGACCCGGACGTCGAAGGTCGTGGAATCGGAGATCTTCCCTGCCAATTTCCGCTCGGGCGGCGGTCCACGCCACGCTCAAGGATCGATTGGTGCCGCCGACGATGAGCGCATCAACGTCTGCTTCGACCTAAGCGTCGAGGTGTGCGGCCAGTGCTTCTACGGCAGGTGCGGGAATGGCGACCGGGCGCCGACCCGCCCACGTCTTCGGCTCCTTGATGATCGTCCGGCCGCACATGGCAGTCGTCCGGGTTACCTCGACCGTAAGCGGTCCGAGGGCAAGGTCGATGTCCCTTCTGCGCAGGCCCCGCACTTCCCCTCATCGCAACTGGCACCAGGCCGCCAGCACAACGGCAGTCTCAAGTCCCGGTGGCATCAACTTCGCCGATTCCTCCACTTCGGCCATGGTGGCGGTCGGGCGTTCCGGTGCCCGCTCTACGGCGGCGCCTCGGACCTGGCAGGGGTTGGTTTCGAGGAGGCCATCGGTCACAGCCGTCCGCATGATCGAGGACATCAAGCGGTAGACCTTGGCCGCAGGCGTCGGACGCGTGCGGGCGATTCCCTCGTGCCATCGACACACGGTCGGGGTGTCGATCGACGAGAGCAGTGTGGACCCGAACGTGGGGATGACGTGGCGGGAGAGCAACCATCCGTAGAGCTCCTGGGTGCGCTCCGCCAGGTCGATCCTCAGTTCGAGCCACTCACAGGCGTACTGGTCGAAGGTTGCTTCCACGTCGATGAGGACCACCGCTTCCAGGATTGAGGCATTCCTTTCGGCAGGCCTTCACGACCCTGGGAGCGACTGACTTCAACCGTACGGACAGGATGTGACGACCTGACGGGTCCCTCGGGAGCACAGTGCCAGTTGACAACTGCGAGACTCTGCTCCGAGTTGGCCCAACGTGGCCAGCCACCGGGAGGACCCGGTCGGTCGAGCGGTGCCACGTGCTCTACGAGGCTGGTCCGATCACGGTCACCGGTGTGCCGATGGGGGTCAGCGGCCAGACCTGGGCCGCGGTGGCGATGGGCATCTCGACGCACCCGTTGCTCTGGGGCGTGCCGTAGGTGGCCCGCACGAAGCCGTGCAGGGCGTCACCACCGTTGAAAAAGCTGGCCCACGGCACGGCCGGGTCGTCGTAGGTCGAGCCGTCCGGATTGGTGCCCTGCATGCGGGAGCTGGGCACGTGCTCGAAGACCGGGAAGGTCCCATCCGCGGTGTCGGCGCCCGGCGCGCCGGTGTTGACCGCGACATTGGCCATCACCGGTGCGCCGTTCTCGTACAGGGTGAGCGTTTCGGGCACCTGCTTGGACACCAGCACGTCGACGTAGGGCTGCGTGTTCGTCTTGTTGGCCGCTGCGTCGGCCAGGAGCGCCGTCCACACGGCGGGCCCCGCGATGGCGTCCACCTGCAGGCCCAGCTGGTTCTGGAAGGACATCAGTGCAGCCTTGGTGATCACGTTCTCGGACCCCTCGCTCCACTGGGAGGTGAAGTCCGGCGGCAGACCCGGCCAGCGCCAGGCGAAGGCGCCAGGTTGCGCGGTGGCCAGGTCCGCAGGCGGTATCGTCGGGTCGGTAGGGGCGAACGTCAGCGGCAAGTAGCTCGCTTGGGCCAACAGCTGCTGGAGGCGTTCGGTGCTGGCTTGGGCCACGACGAACGTCACCATGGTCGGCGCGCCCAGGGTGGCACCCGACGTGGCCCGCAGTCCGGCCGGGATGGTGAGGGTCTCGGTCACCGTGGGCAGGAAGGGGGCAGCGGCGGCGAACGTGAGCGTGTCGGTGGCGGTCTTCTTCCAGGTTCCGGCCACGACCGGGTTGAACGTGGGGACGGCCGTCACCGTGGCGACCGGGTCGGACAGCGTGACGGTCACGACTTGGTTCGACGGCACGTCAGTGGACCCGCTGGCTGGGACAGTCGCCACCACGCTCACTGGGTGCGCGGCGGGTACCGGCGGTGAAGTGGCGTGGTGGGCGGGCGTAGCCGTCGCCCCACGATGGGTGCCGAAGACGTAGGCGCTCCCACCGAGGGCGGCCACGACGAGGACCGCAATCAGGATCCAGACCATCCGGTGCCGACGGGGCGGTGGTTTGAGGATCTCGTACTCCACTGCACCTCCTCGGGGACCGACCCAGGCCACTCGCGGAGGCCGTGCCGACTGCTTCCGAGCGTACCGAGGCGGTGGGTCGCAGCACCCGCGCCGAGCTGGGGAGCCAACTTCGAGCTGCTAGTCCTCGTCAACGGGGTGTCTCCGGAGGCTGGTTGGTTTCGACCCTCTGCGTAGCCAGGCTGAGGGCGGAGCATCGGCATCGGCATCGTCGAGGCGAGGCGAGGCGAGTGGCGGCGGTCACGGCGAGGCAATTCCAGACATCCGGAACAGGCTTCGGACGATACCGGCGAACCCACCGGCGGATCAGCCGGCGACCCGGGACGCTGATGCGACCGATGTCCAGATGACCATCAAGTTCACGAATCGCTTCGCGCGACAACGCCGGACACCACCTCAGTTGTGGCGGCCGTGGGATCGGAGCGGGTGATCTTTGGTACCAGATTTGGTATCATGTGTGCATGGATGCCTCGGTTCTACTTCAGGAAGCCCGCCGCAGGAGTGGTCTGTCGAGAAGGAAGCTCGCCCAACGGGGTGGCACCTCGCCCTCCACGCTCTCGGCCTACGAGTCAGGAGCATCCGTTCCCTCTGTCTCCACCCTCGAGCGCTTGCTTCGGGCTGCCGGATATGAAGCAGAAGTAGCGCTGCGGCCGACTCCTTCCGGTGACGAGCGGGAACGGTCCGAGAAGATTGAGGTGTTGTTCGCGTTTGCCGACACCCTGCCTCGACGGCAGCGAGGCCCTCTCACGTACCCCGTCTTCGGGCCATCCGGAGCATCCCGCCCATGAGGCCGATCCTCGATGCGATCGTCGAGTTGCACGACGGCCTCGACGCGGCAGGAATCCCGCACGCCTTCGGCGGAGCCTTCGCACTCCTCTGGTGCACGGGCGAGCCCAGGATCACGGTCGACATCGATATCAATATCTTCGCCCCTCCGTCCGAAGCTCAACGCGTCCTCGACGCGCTGCCGGACGAAATCGTTCCCACAGTCGACGACGCTGCGCAGCTGACGAGTTCCGGACAATGTCGGGTGATGTTCGACGGAACTCCGGTCGACATCTTCCTCGACACCACCCCATTCCACGACGATTTGCGTCTCCACCTGAAGGAGCATCAGCTGGCTGACGCAAGGCTTCCCTTTCTCAGCTGCAACGACCTCGCCGTCTTCAAGGCGTTCTTCAATCGGCGCAAGGACTGGGCGGACATCGAGGAGATGATGCGGGCAGGCCGGCTGGACATCCCGTACGTGGTCGGACTCCTGAGCGACTACCTCAGCCCTGATGACGAACGTATTCGTGAGCTCCTTACCATCCGCGATGAGCTTGCCGACCTCCCAAACTCCTAAGTCACTTCGCGTTCCCACCGGTGTCCTCAGCTCCAGGGGCTGAGGGCGGTCGGGAGCGAACTGAGTCCGCTCCCTCATGTCTGGCGGTTCAGCCCTTCATCCTTGTAGCCCCCTCGGCACGATAGGAGCCGATCAATTCCGGCCTGATGCGGAACATCGAGGCGAGTTGTTCGAACGACATCCCATCGTCGATTGCCTCGCAGATGAGCAGCTGTCGCAGCTGGTGACGGGCGTCGAAGAGCTCCGTCATGGCGGAATCAGCCGCCTGTTGCGCTTCGTAGAAGGAGATCGCCCGCAGTCCGTCGGCGGTCGTAGCGCCTTCGGCCAACATGTCCAGTGCCCGCTCGATGAGTTCGCCGTTTTCCTGCAGTCGGTCGCGCATGGCGCGATTGGATTCCGACAGGTGCCGGAGCGCTTCGATCACTGGGGAGTCTGATCGGTTCATCATGTTCTACCTAGGTGCTGGAGTCGGCTGAACCTCATCGGGGCCCACTCCCACTATCGGATAGGGGCCTCAGGAAGTTGAGGGTCGGTGAGCCGGGCACCGACGCCGCTGCCCCGAGTTCCAAAACATGTCACCGGACAAGTGGATAAACAGGAGTTGTCGCACGCATCCTCCACCCTGACGGTGGGTCTCCGAGCGCTCGGCTTGCGCCAACCGAGTGGGCCATCCTTCCGATGGAGGGCAGAGACGGCTACCGATTCCCGGAGGGCCGGATCAGCGAGGGAGTCCGGCCCTCAGCTTCTGAAATTGATTACCCAGTGTGCGCCGCAGAGTGCGCTGGAAGCTCTCCTCTAGGCCACCCGCGGATGCAGACTCGGTGCCATCGCGCACAGGCCTGTCGGCGTGGTGGAGGTGGTCACGCACTTGCGCCGGCTGCCACCGGGACCAGCGGCGAGCGGATGGCGTTGCCGACCTCAGTGGCATCGCCGAACGGAGCGACCTCGCCGGCCGACGTGAACTCCCAGTAGCCACCGCCGTCGTTGGTGGCGGCGATGGCCACCGCCGGCCCGTCGAGCGACGGGACGAGTCCCCGGCCGTAGAAGGCGGCGTCGCCGAAGGCGAAGACCCCGCCGTCGGCCCCGACCAGCCAGTAGCCGGCGCCGTCGGTCGTGGTGGCGATGCCCACGATTGGGGCGGCCAGCGCCTGTCCGCCCATCGATCCGTAGAAGGAGGCGTCACCGTAGGAGAACACGCCACCGTCGGCGGCGACCAGCCAGTATCCCTTTGCATCTGGGGTGGCGACGATGCCCACGACGGGTGCGTTGAGATGCGCACCTCCCTCGGAACCGAGGAAGGGGGCCGAGCCGAATGCGAAGACGCCACCGTCGGCCCCAGCCAGCCAGTAGCCGTCTTCGTCACGGGTCGCGGCGATGCCGACCACCGGGGCGTTCAGGTGCTGGCCCCCCATGGAGCCGAGGAAGGGGGCGGAGCCGTAGTTGAACACTCCCCCGTCAGCAGCCGTCTCCCAGTAGCCGTAGCCGTCGGTGGCTGCAGCCAGTCCCACGACTGGCGCGTTGAGGGTCAGCGGGACACCGGGGCCGTAGTTGGCGGCCGAGCCGTAGGACTCCACCATGCCGTTGGCGCCGGCAATGTCGTAACTGGACTGCACGGGCTGGGGCCCGGGCGGTGCCGGGGACGGGTCGTTGAGTGGGTGGCCGGCGCCGAAGACGATCGACTCGGGCGGATCACCGACGTTCCACTCGACCCCGGTGACCTTCCCCGCCGGGGTGGTGTTGAGGGCGATGGTGCCGATGCCGAGCCCGGAGGGTTGGACCTGTCCCGACGTGGTGAGGATCGGGGCATTGCGCTCGGACAGCGGGTCGTTCGGCTTGCGGGTGTCGTCCGGTCCGTGACCCCCGGCCGTCGAGTCCATGATGACGAGCTCCCAGCGGGTGCCGTCCGATCCGGGAATGGCCACCGGAGCGGTCAGCGGCATGACGGAGTGCCCGGTGCCGGCCAGATTGGGCTGACCGTTGGACAGGGCCGGCTGCCAGGCCAGGATGTCCCCGGGCTGGATGCCGGACACGCCGTCGACGGCCTGCCACCCGGCCTGGGGGGAGGTGGGCAGGTCGTTGAAGAACTGCTCGAAGTTGACCGGCGTGGGCACGAACCCGGCAGCGATGTGAAGGTCGGAGGCGACCGAGGCCCAGGCCGTGGGGTCGGCCTTCTCGGTGGCGTATCCGGTGAAGCCGACACAGTCCATGTAGTAGTACTTCGGCGGCGCGAACTGGTACTGGTGGGTGTACTCCGTGCACGTCATGTCGTTCCACATGCTGTAGGCCTGGGCCAGGGTGTTGGCGTCGGTCGCAGGGGCCAGCACGGCGCCGGGCATCTGGATGCTGAACCCTGCAGGCGTCTCGGTGCCGGTGGATGGCGGCTTGACCGTGGTGCCCGAGCACAGGTCGGGTACGGGCGTGGCCGCACCGGCCGACGTGGCGCCCAGCGCCCCGGTCGCCCCCGTACCGGCAATGCCCGCCACGGTGAGTCCGGCGGCGCACAGCAGCCGCGTGACACGACGACGAGAGCGGTTGGTGGTGTGCGACTGGATCATGGGGTGCTCCTCGGGTGAGCGCTCCGGGTCTCGGGCCCGGGCGTGAGTGATGAGAATGTGCGGTCAGTACTACAAGGGGACGGCCCCTCGTGCGTGGATCCCTGTCGGTGGTAGGTCACGAGCTGGCCATACCGACGATGTCGGAACGGGCGTGCGCCATGGTCGATGTCGCTGCCCGTGCGCGCCACCCCTCATATATCTGTTCCGAAATAGTTGGAAGCAATGTACGGAGCCTTCATCAGGCACGCCAGGACCTCCCGGGGCTTGAGCCAAGTCGCCTTGGCTCGCATCACCGGCATTGAACAGCCAAATCTCTCGGCCTACGAGAACGACCGACAGATGCCGTCGGCAGACGTGTTGAATCGGATCCTGGTCGGTTGCGGGTACATCTTGGAGGCGACCGCTGGAGAGCGGCGGCTGGTGTGCCCCCTTCCCGGATCACGGTGCACGGCCGTTCCAGACCCACGATCTGGCCTGGAGGCTTCGCTGCAGATCGGCGTGTCGACACCGGAGGGGCAGCAGATCGACGACGAACTGTCTGCGCTCAAGCTCGAGCAGGTGCTGGCACTCGCGGACGCGGTCCGCACGTCGAAGGCCGCGGATCAGTGAGGTCGATCGGTGATGTCATCATCGAGATCGATTCCGAATTGGACGCCGCCGGTGTCCGACACGAGCTCCGATTCCTGTCCGCCGAGGACCTCACCATCTTCAAGATGTCGTTCGGACGGACCAAGGACTGGGCCGACATCGAAGCGATGATCGCAGCTGGCACGCTCATCGACGCCGACTACGTAGAGCATCAGCTGGTGCAGGCCGAGGGGCCGACGGTCTACCCATCCGTGGCCAGGTTGCGGGCAATGCTTCGGGGACAACCCCAGTAACACGGCAGGTAGTGGAGGCGGCACTGACCGGAGTGTCCTCAGCTTCTGAAGCTGGGGACGCCCCGAAGGATCGGGCGCGACGAACTCTGCCCGTGTCAGAGCACACGAAGGTCGCCTACTCGAGAGGTAGGTCAACGAGTCGTACTCAGTTCCAGAGGAACGTCATAGGTCCGCCCTCGACTTTCCTACCTGGGCTGCCGCACTAGCCCCGATCATTCACGAGGCCGCCTGACCTGACCGGCGCGCGTCCACGGAAACGCCCTCCGCACAAGGGAAACGGTTGTTCTCGAGGCCACAGGATCCCAGGAACCGGAGGGCACTTCCAAAGTGGACGGTAGCAGCGCGTCTCACGTGATGGTTGCACCCGGCGGGACAGGGGTCGTGGCCCACGTCGGGCTGCACGCCCTTGGTTGGTTTGCCGACCGATTGGGACTCGGTGATTCGCTCTCGGCTCGCATCCCGCTGACCGGCGAGCGCCCCCCTCCACCTTGGGATCCCGTCGGCTCAGCGGGCGGTCAGCTGGCCTCAGGGGTCCAGTCGAACGACCCAGCGCTGTCCAGGGGGCCGACCTCTTCGGGCGCCACACTCGGGCGGAACCGGGCCGGACTACCCAGTCGGACCCACTTATGGCGCAGCTCGCGACGCTCGCCCTCGTCGTAGCCGCCCCACACGCCGTCGTCCTGATGGTTGGCCAGTGCGTACTGGAGACACATCAGTCGGACCGGACAGCGCTGGCAGATGGCCTTGGCCTCGGCGATCAGCTCGATCGCCGGTCCAGTCAATCCGACGGGAAAGAACACGTCCGGATCGACGTCGCGGCACGCAGCCGACAGTCGCCACGCCCGTTCGTCGAACTCACCGGGCAGCCAGACGATCTGGGCCATGTCGTGGCGGGCGGACAGCCGCGTCCCGAGTTCCTCGGGTCGCGCACCGGACAGATCCGACGTGAGGTGCTCAGACATACCGATGCCTCGCTTTCCGCCGCCAGCCACTGGCGACCCGGTGCAGCGCACCCTGGAGAGGGTCCCTGCTCGACGTTCGTTGACCTCTCCGACTGTAGGCGGAACTTGTGCAGGCTGATGCACTAACCTATGCATTGTGAATAAGAACGTCTCACGATCACCGGACCGCCTGTCCATCGGCGAGTTGTCGGAGCGGACGGGCGTCCCGACGGCCACCCTCCGTTCCTGGGAGTCCAGGCACGGCTTCCCGTCACCCGACCGGCTCGACGCCGGACACCGCCGCTACGACAAGAGCCAGGTGGGCCTGGTGACGGAGGTGTCGCGCCTCCGGCGCGCTGGCCTGTCCGTGCCGACGGCGATCAGCCAGGCGACGGAGGGTACGGCCCCACCGCCGAATTCCTTCTTCGCCGCCCTCCGGTCCGCCGACGTCGGGCTCCGGTCCCACGTCCTCGGCAAGCCGGCCCTCAGTGCCGTCACGTCCGCCATCGAGGACGAGTGTCTGGCTCAGGCCCGGCGGCCGGTGCTGATGGGAGCGTTCCAGCACCCCCGCTTCTACCGACAGTCCGAGTCCCGCTGGCAGGAGCTCGACCGGACGTCCGAGGACACCGTGGTCTTCGCGGACTTCGGGCCAGGTCACGGGCCCGTGGCCGGACCCTGGGAGGTGTCGCTTGCCGCCGACTCCCCCGTGCTCCGGGAGTGGGTCCTGGTCTGCGACGCTCCGGGGTTCTCGGCGTGCATCGCCGGTTGGGAGATGCCCTCGCCGCCGGGCACCGCCGATCACGATCGGCGATTCGAGACGGTGTGGACGCTCGATCCGGGCTCGGTGCGGTCGGCCACGAACGTCGGCATCGCCCTCCTCCGCGAGCTGGACCCCGTGCACGCCGACGAATTGGCGGCCACGCTGACCGGGGTCACCGGGGCGGCGTCACCCGATCTGCAGCGGGCCACCGCGCTCTTCGCCCGGATCGTGGACTACGCCCAGGATGCCGTCGACCGGGAGTTGGCGTCCTGAGGCTCCCTACGCCAAGCGCACGGGCAGGTCGTTCAGGTTCACCAGGATGGGATTGAGGATCCCCAACGGGTTGTAGGACGGCGGCCCCACGAGCTCGATCTCCCGGGTCCGATCGAGCAGCTCCTCGAACAGGATGGTCATCTCCCGCCTGGCCAGATTGGCGCCCAGGCAGAAGTGGGCACCCGTGCCCCCGAACGACAGCACTGGATTGGGCGTGCGACCGATGTCGAACCGGAACGGGTCATAGAACACATCCGCATCACGATTGGCAGACGGGTACCATATGGTGACCCGCTCACCCTCGGTGATCCGGACGCCTCGCAGCTCCGTGTCACGCGTCGCCCGACGGGCAACGTAGGCCAGGGGCGACGCCCACCGGAGCATCTCCTCGACCGCCGTCGGGATGGCGGACCTGTCCCGACGCAGCGCTTCGAGCTGGTCCGGGTGGTCGAGGAGAGCGAGCAGGCCCACGGACATGGCGTTTCGGGTCGTCTCACTGCCGGCGATGATGAGCGGCAGGAAGAACAGGTCGAGCTCCATCTGGGTGGTGGCCGTGCGCCCACCCGTGTCCGACGCCACCTCCGCCATCGACAAGGTGCCAGGGTCGAGCGGAGCTCCGAGTCGTTCGTCCCACCTGCGATAGTTCTCAGCGGCGTCGGGGTATACGGCCTTGTCGGGTCCACCGTGCACACGCAGATCGCCTTGCTGGTCGCCGACGAGATTGCCGTGTTCGACCGGCGTTCGCCGGTCGATGGGTTCCTTCCAGATGGCCGTTCGTACGGTTCTCCCGCCCCATTCGATGTCACTCGGCATGCCGACGTTCACCGAGACGACCGAGCCGCCATCCGTTGCCTCTCGACGTCCGATCGTCAGGTGCGTCTCCGATACTCGCAGCCGAGGGGAATGACTGGTGCGTCGATGCCGCCCTACGGGCACTGTATCGATCCACCTGTCCGGTCCCGAGGTCCACAATGCGTCTGCAGTGGACAGCGTGGCCTTCGTGGCCCCGGCGGAATATGGCGATGCCTCCGGATCGGTGATTATTGCCGACGCCAGGATCGACCAGGAGTTACAGTGCGACCGATGGGGTGAGCGGCCCATCGGCACGTGGGGAAGGCGGCAACCATGAATGACGGCCCACCGGCAACCGTCCAGGAGCTCTGGCGCTTTCCGGTGAAATCCATGCAGGGCGAGCGCATCGCCGCATCGGAGGTCACGTCTGTAGGTCTCGTCGGCGACAGGGCCTACGCCGTTATCGACGCCCAGACCGGCAAGGTGGGAAGTGCCAAGCACCCCCGGCTGTGGAGCGGTCTCCTGCAGTGCGTAGCTCGCTACGACTCTCCTCCGGTCAGCGGCGCACCCTTGCCGGCGGTCACCATCAGACTGCCCGACGGCCGGGAGACGGGCAGCGGCGACCCGGAAGTCGATCGGCGGCTGTCGGATCTTCTCGGTCGTCCGGTGCGGTTGACGACGGTGGCCCCCGACGGGAACGCGTATCTGGCAGTTTGGCCGGACATGGATGGTGTCATTCCCGACGACTACCTCCAGCAGGTCTCGGTTGACGCACCGGAACCCGATGGGACCCTCACCGAGCTCTCCCTCGCGCTGGCTTCCCCTCCGGGAACCTTCTTCGACGTCGCTGCGCTACATGTGGTCAACGCCGGGACGCTGCGACACCTCACGGAAGTGCGACCAGCCAGGCGTTTCGAGGTTCAGCGCTTCCGGCCGAACATCGTGATCGAGTCGTTCGATCCACCCTTCGCCGAGAACGCGTGGTCGGGCGTCGCGATCCGGTTCGGGACTGAGCTGCAGACGACGGTCCTCCTTCCGACGATGCGTTGCATCATGACGACGCTCGCCCAGGGTGACCTGCCCCGGGACAACGAGGTCCTGCGGACGGTCAGCAGCCTCAACCGGCTGGAGATCCCGGGACTTGGGACCTGGTCGTGCGTGGGTGCCTACGCCGCCGTGGCTGAGCCTGGCACGGTGCACGTCGGCGACGAGGTCGTCATCGAGCGACCGGCGGACGACGTGCCTTCGAACGATCGGTAGTGCCGCAACAGACGCCCGTGGTCGCCCCTACGAGCTTCGGCGGAACCTCGGTCTCACCGCTCCCGGATTTGTGCGAGGACGACTTCTCGGTCCGGCCCGTCCAAGATCGCGGTGAGCCCGATCCCGGGGCGCTCCCCGGCAACCGGCCGCCGGAACACCGTGAGCTCGAACCGGTCGTTGTGCAGAACTGAAGCAGACTCGGACTCCGACTCGAACTCGAACCCGTCCACTGGCACCAGGCCGTGCGTCCAACCGCCGCCGTGGATTCGGACGTTGCTCGGCGCGACGACCCATCCCTCGTCGGACGGGAACATGTTGAGCGCCTCGCCCTGACCCGTCAGCGCGAATGCCGCCAGCATGAGAACGAACACGGGATCACCGAGCCCGTCGTAGACCCAGCGGGTGCCGAGCACCGAGTGCTCCGTCGTCGCGATGAGCGCGTCCTCGGCGCCCGCCAGTGGTCCGTCGCGGTAGGTGAGCGGGACCTGGAACAGCACGTCGCCTGCAGTGACGAGGTGGGTCTCCAGACCGACGCGTCCCTCCGGATCGTCGAATCGGAACGACCCGACAATGGTGATCGGGTCACCGGACGGAGGTCCCCACGGGCGGGACGGCACCCACCCCGAGATGAGTGCAGCTTTCGTCGGAGTGATCGTGGCGTGGTGGAGGACGGCCATGGCGGGACTATAGGGCGCGTCCCCACTCCCCCACCGTTGCGCTTCGCCGCTCGGTCACCACCGGCCTCGGCCTCATCGGTAGGCGTGGCGCCCGGTTCCCGATGGACAGTGTCAGCTACCACCACCAACGGCCTGGAGCGTGGCGTGGATCAGGTCGGCGCTGCGGCTGTCGCCCGTGGCCCCGAGGCTCATCCGGTTCATCACGTAGCCGACGCCGAGTTCGAGGTCAGGATCGGCCCAGCCCACGGATCCGCCCATGCCGAAGTGACCGAAGGAGCGGGGTCCCCCCAGCCCGGCGAGGGCGATGACGCCGACGTTCAGCATGAAGCCCATCCCCCACTGGATGTCCATGCCGAGGAGCACACGGTCGGGTCCGGCTGTCTGCTGGACGAGCGCCTTGTCCACCTGCTCGGCGCTGATCACCCGGAAGGGAGTGCCGTCCGATCGGGCCACGGCGCCGACGCAGGATCCGTAGACGCGGGCCAGGGACCGGGCGTCACAGATGCCGTTCGCGGCCGGGATCTCGGCGGCATGGAGCCGTGGGTCTTCCCAGGCCTCCTCGGAGGAGAATGCCCCACCGGGAGCCTCCAGAGCCTTCTTGAGGGTTCCGTCTGGACCGAGGTAGGGGGCGAGCTGGGCCATCAGTTCCTGCATCGCCGGATCGGCTTCGGATCCCGCTCCGAGACTGTCGAGCATGTCGAAGGGGCTCCCGTCAGAGCCGGGCACGAGGCGGGCGACGCGATGCTCCTCGGAGGCGGGCAGACCGATGAACCAGTCGGCCTCGAGCGGACCGGCGATCTCCTCGCGGAAATACGTTCCGAGCGTTCGTCCGGTGATCCGACGCACCACTTCCCCCACCAGATAGCCGAAGGTGACGGCGTGATAGCCGTGGTCCGTCCCGGGCTCCCACACTGGGGACTGCCGGGCCAGTGCCTCAACGACCGGGTCCCACGCAATCGCATCCTCGAACGACATCGTTCCGTCGATCCACGGAAGTCCGGCACGGTGGGCCAGGAGGTCGCCGACCGTAACCGCATCCTTTCCGGACTGGGCGAACTCCGGCCAGTACTGGACCACCGGGACATCGACATCGAGTAGTCCCTGTTCGGCCAGTCGGTTGGCGCACATGGCGGTCGCACCCTTGGTGGTCGAGTAGGTGAGGACCATCGTGTCCTCGTCCCACGATCGCCCGCTCGTCGGGTCGGCGACACCACCCCACAGGTCCACCACCTTCCGTCCACGGTGGTAAGCGGCAAACGCTGCGCCGTCTTCGGCTCCCTTGTCGAAGTTCGCCTGGAACACGTCGCGGACGCCCTCGAATCCCGGAGCGGTCCAACCGTTGGTCGTCGTCATGTGCTGATCATTGTCGATGGCGGCCTCGGTGCGCCGAGATCCTCGGCTGGGCGCCCGAGGGCTGACCTTCGTGACTCCATCCAGTGATCGATGCACCCGGCGTCCTCGACGTCATCAGCGAACGACATGCCACGCGGTCCATCGGACCACCTCAGGAACCGAGCCTGACGTTCACAACTCCGTTGACACCCAGGAACTATCCGGGCTTCTGCAGCTGCTCGAGTGCGTGCCGCAGCATCGGAATTGCCCTGTCCGGCAGCTGGTCGTCGGGGAAGCACTCCTCATGGAGGGCGAGTGCGCGATCGACCGAGGTGATTCCGCACTTGTCGAGGAGGAACTCGATGTCGACCTCGTCGCGTCGTCCTCTGCTGGCCCGCATCTTCTTGGCCAGCAGCGTCCGTTCGTCGGCGACGAACACCTCGACGGTTCCCACCGTGAACACGGGACGCTGGTCGGGTTCCTTGAACGTCGGGAATTAGACCTTCACGGAATCATGGAGCCAGTCCGATCGCAATCCCCGACATTCGGCGATCTCCTCCGCCTCCAGATCGGACCTGCGGCGCCCGCAACTGGCGGAGTGTCAGCGCAGGTCCCGAGCACGGTGCAAATAGATTATTCTGTAGATTACTACTTTAGCCTCCACTAATCTATATACTTGTATTGCTTAATGGGACACTCCGGTTGCGGTTGGGTACAACGGACATATAATAGTGTGTGGCAGTATCCGCCGCGACCCGTCACGAAGGAGGCCACGTGAAGACCCCGACCGAACTCGAAGCCGCCTTGGGCCGAGGCATCCGAGCGCGCCGCATCGCAGCCGGGCTCTCCCAGACCGAGCTGGCGGATCGGGCCAACGTGTCGGTCGGCGCCATCCACCACCTCGAACGGGGCAAGGGCGCCTCCACCAGGACACTCACCCGTGCCCTGGCCGCGCTCGGCGCCGAAGGGTGGATCGACCAGCTGGCGCCGCCGCCTCCTACCTTCAACCCGCTGGACCTGCTGGAGAGCCGGAACCGCGAGGCACACGTCAGCACGGCACCACGTGTCCGCCGACGGTCGGGTGTACCCCGGTGAGCTACCAATCGACGGACATCGTCGAGGTGCGGGCCTGGAACCAGCTGGTGGGCGCGGTCGGTCGCGATCCCGGCACCGGCGCCTACGTATTCGCCTACGCCCCGGAGTGGATCGCCGGGGGTGTCGAGCTGGCACCCCTCATGATGCCGCTCCGCCTGGAGCCCTACAGCTTTCCTGACCTGCCCCCTCGCACCTTCTACGGACTACCTGCGCTGCTGGCCGACGCGCTGCCCGACGCCTTCGGCAACGCCCTGGTCAACGCCTGGATGGCCGAACACGGCGTGGCCGTCACGTCGATCAGCCCGCTCGACCGACTCGCGTATGCGGCCGACCGGGCCCTCGGCGCACTCGAGTTCCGGCCGCCGGCACGAGACGCCGATGCCGAGCCCTCCACCGCTGTCGCTCTGGCCGACCTGGTGCAGGCCGCCCGGCGCACCGTCCGCGGTGAGTTCACCGCCGGCGAGGCCGCCCACGCCGCCCTTCAGCAGCTCATCCAGGTCGGCACCAGCGCGGGCGGGGCACGGGCAAAAGCGGTGGTGTCCTTCAACCCGGCGACCTTCCAGGTGCGATCGGCCTGCGCCCCGGCCGAGCCCGGCTTCGAGCAGTGGCTGATCAAGCTGGACGGAGTGAGCAGCACCGGGCTCGACGGCCACGGCGACGGATTGGAGGACAGCGCGCCCTACGGGCGCATCGAGTACGCCTACTACCGGATGGCCACCGATGCCGGGCTCACCCTGTCCCCCTGCCTGCTGCTGGCCGAGGGGCCGCGTCGCCATTTCATGACTCGGCGCTTCGACCGCACCACCGACGACGGCCGGCTCCACCTCCAGTCGCTGTGTGCCTTGGCACACCTGGACTTGAACCTCATCGGCACCCACAGCTACGACCAACTGTTCCAGACCGTCCGTTCACTCGGGCTGGAGCTCGATGCCCTCCAGCAGACCTACCGCCGCATGGTGTTCAACGTCGCCGGCGCCAACCATGACGACCACACCAAGAACTTCGCATTCCTGGCCACACCGGACGGTACCTGGTCGCTGGCGCCGGCCTTCGACGTCACCCATGCCAGCCGAGCCGACAGCGACTGGACCAGCCGCCACCTGCTGTCCGTGAACGGACGCTTCGAGGGGATCACCCTGGACGACCTCTACGCGGTGGCCGAACGCCATCGCGTGCCGGCCTACCGACGGGTCACCGCTGAGGTGCTGGCCGCCGTCGACTCCTGGCCCGCACACGCCGGTGCCGCCGAGGTCCCCGATGACGTGGCCGTTGCGATCGCTGCCGACCTCGACCGCTTCCGGCCCCGGTAGGAGGACGGAGGCGCTCGTTTGGCGACATCCATCCGATTCGTGTCAAATGCAACCCATGGATGCGAGCCGCAGCGGCACGACGTTGCGGCGGCCGTGGACGATGCTTGCCGCCACACTCACCGCCGCCCACCACGGATTCGAGTTGTCGAGTGGCATCGGTCTCGTCGGGCAACCGGAACTCGGCCTCGTCGGGGCGAGTGCATTCTGGGCGGCGCAGGTACCCACCTGGATCGCACTGGCCGCGAAGGGTGGAAAGCGATGGGACGGGGTGCTCGCCGTATGGTCCGGTGCAGCGCTCGCGGGTGTGGTGGTCCACTTCCTGATCTGGCCGTGGCGACGAAGCGCCCTTGGACTACCGATCCTCGCCGAAGCGGAAGGTCTCGGTGATTCGAAGCTTCCTGCCTACAACACGCTCCTCTACGCCTGGGGAGCAGCCTCGGTGCTTTCGATCGCTCTCGACGTGCCTCCGCGTGATCGGCGGTGGGCCCTGCTCGGCTTTGCGATTTCGCCGCTCTTGTACCGTTCGGCCAAGCACCATTTCTCCTGGATCGTCGATCAGGCTGCAGCAAGCCCGGCGTGGTGGAATCAGGGAGTCCAGAAGGACGGATCGTCCGACGCGTCGATCGCCGGATAGTTGAGCTGTTCGTCTGTCAGGCCGTGATGAGCCTCGTGTGGCGCGCGAGGAGGTCAAAATCCGCGTCCGCATGGAGGACGGGTGCGTTCGATGCGATGGCGATCGCCGCGATCAAGCAGTCGACCAGCTTCCGAGGCGTCTCCCCTTGTCGGCGACAGCTCCGATACAGCGCAGCAGCCTCCTCGTGATCAACCGACTCGGTCGAGAGCAATGTTGCTCGGCCGAGCAGCCGCCGGAGTTCGGACAGGTGCCGATCGTCACGGGCGCCGGCGAGGATCTCCATCCGCACTGGTTCGCACACGGCGATGTCCATCGTCAGGAGCTCATCGACGCGAAGGCACGTCGGACTTCCGGTGTTCCGCAGGAACTCGAACCACGCCGAGGAGTCGATCAGGATCACGAGGTTCGACCGGAGCGAAGCTCCTCGAGGTCACCATCCCACCCGGAACCTCGCATCGCCCGGGCGTCGTCCACCGACAGCGCTTCGGCGGCGACGAGGCGCAGCGCCAGGTTGACGGCGTCGCGCTTCGTGGACAGGTTGTACCGCTGCATCACCGTCCGGCTGGCGTCATCGTCCACGTCAATGTTTGTGCGTGTCATACACCAGATCGTGCGAATCCCGGCCGGCACCTCGCCATTCCGGACCCCGACACCTCAGCCTTCAGAACGCTGGGCGCCGACGTACCCGAAGCTCGTCGAGGACCTGGAGAACATCCTGGCCGGGCCGGTAGGACCTCACCCGGCCAGTCGGGGCGTGCGGTTCGCAAGGCCGAGCCGGCCGTCAGCTCCCTGACCCCTCCGGATCCGGAGGTCCGGGCCGAGCGCCACGACCCTCGGGTCGGATCACGGTCCGACTCGATCCGACACTCAAGTAGTTGCCGGTGTGAGCCGATCTTCCAAGTGGACAAGTGATGAGGACTTCCTTGCCCGGCGAGCGTGGCACGCGGTCGTCGGCACACTACTGCGGCGGAAGGTGCGTAATGAGAGTCACACCTCCGATGACGAATGACCTCTTCATCCACAAGAAGAGCCGCAAGGCCACTGCCTGGGGAGCGGTCCGGGGCCCTATCCGAGCGTCAGCCTCACATCTGCATCGATCAGATTCTGACCATGGCAACGCGGAGCGGGTACGCGCGGAGACCGAGCAGCGAATCCGCCGCATCATCGACAACCGGTCACTCGAGACCCACTTCCAGTCGATCGTCAACCTCAGAACCGGGCAGGCCCAGGGCGTCGAAGCGCTGTCCCGCTTCGCTCACACGCCGGCGCGACCACCGGACCACTGGTTCGCCGAGGCCGCCTCGGTCGGGCTCGGCGTCGAGCTGGAGATTGCCGCCGTGGAGGTGGCGCTCGCAGAGATGGACCACCTGCCTGTCGGCATGTACATGTCCATCAACGCGTCACCGACGACCATCCTGTCGGAAGCATTTCACGTCTGTCTGGAAGACGTGCAGGCGGAGCGGGTGGTGCTCGAGGTGACGGAGCACACTCCGATCACCGACTACCCCGAGTTCGCTGCGGGCATCGCCGATCTTCGGTCTCGAGGCATCCGCCTGGCCGTGGACGACGCCGGCTCCGGATACGCCGGATTCGCCCACCTCATCGACCTGAAGCCAGACATCATCAAACTGGACATCGCGTTGACGAGAGGTATCGACCGGGATCCAGCTCGGCAGGCGCTCGGTCGTGCGCTTCTCCAGTTTGGTCTGGACGCCTATCGGACGACCATGGTCGCCGAAGGCATCGAGACGAAAGGCGAGCTGTCGACGCTGCGAGCGCTGGGCTGTCCTGTCGGGCAGGGCTTCGTGCTCGGACGACCTGCCCGCATCATCCGATCTCCGTCACTGCTTTCACCGAGTGTCTCCCCCGTGCAGGGCCCTGGACTTCCCACCCAGACGTCGCTCCCCTCGTTCGACGTCCAGCTGCAGCCGAGGGGAGAGCCACGATCACCGAGTCCCGACCGCCTCTCCCCCGCACCGCACGACGTTCTCCGTCGGTAGCACTGGTGCTCGCCCGAGCAACCGCCTCGGATCTGACCGACGTCGATCGTCACCGGCACCTCCGCACTCCCCCACCCCTGACGACACCGGGGTCGGTCCTCCACCTCGCCGCGTGACGCACGTGCCGCCGTCCTCAGCTGGGCGAGCCTGAGGACGGCGGCACGGGAGTGCGCGGTCCAACGGATGCCGTCACTCTCCGACCGACACACCTGGGCGGAGCGCGACGTTGTCGGTCAGTCCACTAGCTGCCGCAGACCGTCGCTCCCGAGGTGGACACGGTGACGGTGACGCCGCCGATGGGCGCTGTCACGGAGCCGGAACCCTGCCCCGTGACCGGCAACGCGCCGAGCGGGCTCGACGGCACGGGCGGAGTCGACACGCACGTGGGCGAACTACCGCTGGTGGGAAGGGGGAGTGCCACCGGCAGTGCCGGAACGACGGGAAGTGTCGGGAGGCCCGCCGGTGTGCTCACCGGAAGGGACGGGAGGCCGGGCACCGACGTGGGAATCGGCAGGGAGCCGCCACCCACACCAGGCAGCCCTCCCGCAGGAACGAGCGAGGTCACACCGGACCCACCGAGGGACGAGAGCTGGGTCGACGGCAACGCCCCTGACGTGCCGCCGGACGCGCTGCCGACGGCGCCGGGACCGTGCGCTGATGCGCTCCCGCTCACGGGATGTCCCGAGCTGAGGCCCGATGCGAGGGTTGCCACTGACGACGGAACGCCGGGCAGTGTGGGCAGTGCCGGTGTGCCGGACGGGAACCCCGCCGGGAGGGTCGGGACGATCCCACTCGCGGAGGCCACGTCGGAGGAGGGGCTCCCGAATCCGCCCAGCGCTGCACCTCCGAGCGCACAGACTGCGGCACCTGCGGTGACGAATGCGATGCGGCGTCGGGACGACCTGGCGCCGGTCCCGCGGCCGGCCATCGCCTCTCCCGCTACCCCAACGGACGTGGTGGACGGACTGGAATGGCTGTTCCTCATTGTTGACTCCTCATCTCGTGGGTCTCCCCACGTGGTCCTCGACCGACGTTCGGACCGAGTACCAGTAGAACGGAGGGAACGGACGGATCTTGCGGTCGGATCGCCGAACATCCAATTCACCCTGTTTAGGTGCACGGACCTCGGGATATTCTCACTATGGGCCGTTGGGCCCTCGGCCGTGCCGACAGGCACGGCGAAGGGGGAGTTTCCGTGAGCATCGCCATGGATGACGTCGATCTCGATCGTGACCGTCGCCTGGTCCAGCAGTGCCAGGCGGGGCAGGCGGAAGCGTTCGACGAGCTGTACGTGATCTACCACCATCGGCTCGTGCGGCACTGCGCCCGCCGTCTCGGCAACCACGCCAATGCCGAGGACGTCGCCCAGGAGGCGTTCATACGTGCATGGCGGGCCATCGGGCGATTCGAGGGACGTCGTCGCTTCTACCCGTGGCTCCACGTGATCGCGTCCAACGCCTGTACCGACGTGCTGCGACGGGAGCGGCCGACGACGACGCTGTCGGAGCTGGCCGGAGCGGCCGAACTCGATGACGGCCAGGGGATCGAAGACGCGTTCACCTCCTCGATCGACGCCACCGTGGCCGGCAAGGCGATGCAGCTGCTGAACGAACGCCATCGGCGCGTGCTGTACTTCCGCGAGGCGCTCGAGTGGTCCGTGCAGGACATCGCCGCGCACGAGGGGCTCGAGGCGAACGCCATCGACTCCCTCTTGTGGCGTGCCCGGGCGTCACTTCGCCAGAAATTCCATCAGCTGTCGAAGGGCGCTGCCGCACTCGTCGCGACGGGCACGACGCGGTTCCTGTCGGCCCGCAACCGGCTCGCCCGCGTGGTCCACGGGTTCCACGGATCCGGAGGCGTTCCGCTCCCGGCTCGGGCGGTGGTCGCGGCGGTCATCGTCATCGGTGCCGGTGCATCGTCGGCGCCGCTGCTGTTGGCCCCAGCCACCCATCCGCAGCCCTCTGTAGGTGGGCATTCCGCCGCCTACACCTCGACCGGCGCCCGTCCGGGCGGCGTCACACCGGGCCACTCGGCCACCTCGGTCGCCCGGTCGACTCACGTCTCGGCGGCTGGTGCCTCGGTCGTGAGCGGACCGGGAGCCGTCGCAGGCTCGGTGGCTACCGGTCGGGATCAACCGTCGGTGGTGCCGACGGGTCGCCCGTCGCCGACCGTGCCCACAGGCGTCACCTCGCCCAACGGCACGCCGGGACCCGGGCTCCCGGCAGTGTCCGTGGCGCCCGCGTCGGTGGTCGCCACGGCCGGCGGCGCAGCCCAGACGGTCGTCGGCGTGGCGACCGGGATCGCGGGAGGAGCGACCAGCGCCGCCAGCGGAGTGGTGAAGACCGCCGTCGGGACGACCGTGCCCGCCCCTGTCGTCCAGCCGGTAACCGTCGGCTCGACCGGAGTCGGCATCACCGTCACGTTGCCGTAGGTCGGGTCCGCGTCACCGACCCGGCGCCGGGCGGCCGGATCCGGTTCCGTGTGGGGTGTGTGTCCGATTCCTGAATCTTGACCGTAAGGTCGGCCGTTGACGTCCGTTCCTCCCGGTATGAGAGGTGGGACACGACACAGTTCAGCGACATCCTTCCGGCGCGCGACGGTCATCGTGCGCGCCGCACTGGTCACCGTGGCGCTCGTCATCGCCGTCGCGGTGACGGGCGCCGGGCCGTCCCGCTCGGAGGCCTCTGCGCCGGGTGCCACCCCGACCCACGGCGCTCCGCCTGCTGGGACTTCTGGTGCTCCTGGGACTCCTGGCGAACGTGCGGCGGAGCAAGTCGGCCAGCCCGTACTGGCGGGTCCCCTCGACTGGGGCGATCCGATGATCGTGGCTTCCGGGAGCACCTACTACCTGTACTCGACGCAGCCGCTGCCCTGGGTGAACGTTCCCGTCGAGGTCGGCGGGAGCGGTGGAACGTGGGGCCCGGTGCACGATGCCCTGCCCGTGCTTCCGGCGTGGGCGCAATCCGGACAGACCTGGTCACCTGATGTCCACGAATTCGGCGGTCAATGGGTTCTGTACTTCGCGGCCCGGCTGCGAGGGGTGACCCCGGCGGTCCACTGCATCGGGGATGCGGTCGCCGACACCCCGACCGGACCGTTCCTTGCGGCAGCGACACCGCTCATCTGTCAACGATCGCTGGGCGGGTCGATCGATCCCCGGGTCTCCGTGACCTCCTCCGGGTCTACCTACCTCGTCTGGAAGTCCGACAACAACGCCGACCGGGCGGAGTACGGCACGCCGGTCATCTGGAGTCAGCAGTTGACCGACGGCGGCCTCGGTCTCGTCGGGTCACCGACCCGGATCTTCACTCCCGACCGGGCCTGGCAGGACGCACTCGTCGAGGCACCCGACCTGGTCACCGCCGGAGGACGGACCTGGCTGTTCTATTCGGCCGGTGCCGGGTTCTGGTCCGCCGACTACGCGATCGGCGTCGCCCGGTGCGAAGGTCCACTCGGGCCGTGCGTGGACACCGGTGACACACCGCTCGTGGCCAGTACCGCCGAGAGCGCCGGTCCCGGAGAGGAGTCGGTCTTCAGTAGCGGAGGCCACTACTGGCTCGTGTTCAACTCGTCGTTCTCGGCCCACGGGTCCACCGCCCGTCCGGTGGCGATCGACGCGCTGACCTTCGGGAAGGGAATCCCGGTGGTCTCGCCGTGACGCCGCATGCAGGGCCCGCATGATGGCCGGCCGGCGCCACGCCCGGATCGACAGACCGCGCGACCGGTTTGGTGCGGGTAGCGCGCGATCTGGCGCTCAGCCGCCGGCGGGGCATCGGTCTCCCGCTGGGCCGGGATCCGTCGGTCCACGTAGTCGTCCGCGTTGGCGGCGTGGATCTCGCTCAGTCGGCGGTCGCACTCCTCGGTCACCAGTGCGTACCCGGTGCAGGTCCGTCTCGCAGTTCAGCTCCCCAAGCTGAGCGCCAAGCGCTCCACTGGCTGCTCCGTCCCCGTGCCAGGCATTGCGGGCCCCTGTCACCTACGGTTGCATCGTGAAGGTGACACAGCGTCTCCCTCAGGAGAGTCCTGATCGAGACCTGGCCCGGGCGCAGGGTCATTCGGCACAGAACCACGACCACGCACGGCGGGCGTGAGCTCGAGCAACCCATCGACGCATCCGATGCGCCGGCGCAGGAGTTGCCGAACCTCGCCCTCCAGGTGGGACGTGATGTCCGGATGTCTTCCCTGCCCATAGCGAGCAGCTTCACCCTGAACGAGGAGGCGGCAGGTGGCGAGGACCGAACCGGTGGACGACTGGACGACGGATTTCGACGTCCTCGATGAGTCCTACGTCCGCGACCCCTTCCCCCGGTGGGACGAGCTGCGTGCCGTGTGCCCGATCGCACGGACGGACCGGAGGGGGCGTGCGTGGCTCCCGACGACCTACGCGGACGTCACCGCACTGGCCAAGGACGTCGAGCACTTCAGCTCCTCCACTACGAGCGTGATCGATTCGGCGGAGGAGGAGGAGAACCCGATCCTGACCTACGGCCTTCCGCCGATCACGTCTGATCCACCGCTCCATACGTGGACGCGCCGACTCCTCCTTCCCTGGTTCTCCCACACGCGGGTGGCGACCTACGAGCCGATGACCAGGGCCCTGTGCGGGTCGTTGATCGATGCGCAGCTGGAAGCGGGGCGGACGGACGCGGCGGCCGACTACGCCCAGCAGATTCCCGTCCGCGTCATCGGAGCGATCCTGGGCATTCCCGAGGAGCTCGCCGACACCTTCACCGGCTGGGTCCGCGACGTGCTGGAGTTCGCGGACGACCCCCAACGTGTGGAGCGGGGCATGTTCGGGATCGGGTTCTACCTCTGGGACCGGATCAACGAGCGCCGGGACATCGACGGCGACGACCTACTCACCTACCTGCTCCACGCCGACGAGGAGGGTGCCCCGGTCGATGACATGGTCATCCTGGGCATGGCCATCCTCACGATGATCGCCGGGATCGACACCACCTGGAGTGCGATCGGATCGTCGCTGTGGCACCTGGCGACCCACGATGACGATCGCGCGCGACTCGTGGCCGAGCCGGAGCTCATGGACACGGCCGTCGAGGAGCTGCTGCGCGCCTATTCACCGGTGACCATGGCACGCGTCGTCACCGAGGACATCGAGTTCAACGCCTGCCCGATGAAGCGAGGCGACAAACTGCTCCTCAATTTCCCGGCGGCCAATCGGGACCCGTCGGTCTTCGACCATGCGGATGAGGTCCGACTCGACCGCCAGGAGAACCGGCACGTGGCCTTCGGCTCAGGCATCCATCGGTGCGCAGGATCCAACCTGGCGCGGATGGAGCTGCGGGTGGCCCTCGAGGAATGGCTGGCGCGTGTTCCGGTCTTCCATCTGGCGGGCGGTGCCGATGTCCTGTGGGCAGGGGGTCAGGTCAGAGGCCCTCGCAAGCTGGACGTCCTGTTCGGATGACGACCCCCCCAGGGGACGCCACTCCGCAGAGGACGCCGGCGGGAAGGGGATCCGCTGTCCGTGATGCCGGACGGGAGCGCTCGGCGACGAGGAGATCGGATTCGGCCGGGTCGCTCTGAGCCAGCACGCAGGTCATCTCCACGTCTGTCCTGCCCGGAACCCCTGCTACCAAGCTCGGCGTGTCGGTCGACGGTGCGGCAGGCCGACACGCTCGACGTCCGCCACCGCGGTCGCGAGAGGGTCACCTGCCTCGGACTCCTCGCTGAATCCGGAACCGGGCCTGTCGATCTTGGTGCACCTTGGTGATTTCTGTAGGCGATCTTGGCCTGATGACTCAACGGCGCAACGCGACCCGTGGGATGGTGACGCGTCCCCATCAGCGTCGGCGGTCCGGGTGCTCGCTACTGTGCATCCAGCGGACCTAGGGCAATCCTCCAACCAACCGGACCCGGTGCTGGGGACGGAACATCGATACCGGAAGGACACCCATCAATCATGCGACTCCATCGCGGACGTATCGCCATACTGGCCGCCACCGCACTTGCGGTGGCCGTTGCCGTGCCGTTGACCACCGGCAGCCCCGGTTCAAGCGCTCCCGCCCACACCACGGTCGTCTCGGCCAAGCTCACCTCCATTCTCAAGGCTGACACCCGTGAGGCCTCCGACACCACCGGTACCGGCTACTGGCTGGTCAGCTCGGCCGGCGCCGTCTACGCGTTCGGCACCGCCGGCTTCTACGGATCGATGGTCGGAAAGCACCTGAACGCCCCCATCACCGGCATCATCGCCACCTCCGATGCCAAGGGCTACTGGTTGGTGGGTGCCGACGGCGGCGTCTTCGCCTTCGGTGATGCCGACTTCATGGGCTCCCTCGGGGGCTCGTCCCTCGTCGCGCCGATCGTCGGATTCGCCAACGCCGCCGACACCAACACCGCCGGCCCTGCCGGCCCTGCCGGCCCTGCCGGCCCTGCCGGCCCCATCGGCCCCTCTGGACCAGTCGGTGCAACTGGTGCAACCGGACCAGTCGGCGCCACTGGCGCTGTCGGGCCAACCGGTCCGAGTGGTCCCACTGGTGCCACCGGCGCCCAACTCCTGAGCGGCACCACGACACCCTCCGATGCGACCGGTAGCAACGGCGACTACTACATCGACTCCGCCACGTCGGTGCTCTACGGACCCAAGGCCAGCGGCACGTGGCCCGATGGTGTCAACCTGATCGGCGACGCCGGCCCTCCCGGACCCATCGGCCCGATCGGCCTGCCCGGTGCGCCTGGAATCCCCGGTACGCCCGGTGTCGACGGTGCCACGGGAGCAACCGGGCCTCCCGGACCCGTTGGTGACACCGGAGCAACCGGAGCAACCGGTGACACGGGCCCTGCTGGGCCCACCGGCCCCGCTGGACCCACCGGTCCGTCAGGAACCACGGCTACCGCCGAGTACTACGCGCTCATGCCCCCCGACAATGCACTCACGGTCGCCCCCGGCGCGGCAGTGGCGTTCCCCCAGGACGGTCCTCAGACCGGCTCGGCAAGCTCACGGCTGGACTCCTCGACATTCGTGCTCCCCAACATCGGGACCTACGAGGTCGAGTTCCAGGTCTCGGTGGACGAAGCCGGACAGTTGGAACTCGCACTCAACGGCAGTCCCCTGGCGTACACCGTCGTAGGACGGGCCACCGGCACCTCCCAGCTCGTCGGCCAGGCCCTGGTCACCGTTTCCTCCGCCAACTCCACTCTCCAGGTGGTCAACCCTGTCGGAAATTCGACTGCATTGACCATCACTCCCCTCGCCGGGGGAACGGATCCGGCCAGCGCCACCCTGATCATCACCCAGGTCGGCTGACCCGCCCCGGATTCGGCGTCGCAGACTTCTCCTCTCCCCCGTCCACCGGGGTGGTGGCTCAGGTCGTCTCGCCCGTGGCCAGGAACGTGATCGGCATGCCGTGCACCGGCGCCAGCATGACCTCGTCGATGACGAAGGTACCGAGCTCACGATGCTGCCGGTACTCGACCTCGGCCCCGTACCGGCGGGCGATCGCCTCGGGGCCGTCCACCTCGTCGACATCCATCACCAGGGAGTAGAGGCCCTCACCCCGGGTCTCGAGGAACGTCGTGAACGCCTGTGCGGCGCCGCTGGCATCGGGCAGGGGTGAGACCAGCTCGATGCCGGCGTCCCAGTCGATGAGAACCCGGATCTCGAGGTCGTCGAGCACGACCTCGGCGAAGGTGAGCCCGAGCTCACGCCAGAGGTCGGCGGCCCGTTCCTGATTGTGGCCGTGGACACAGAACACCGCGTGGTGGACCTTCATCGAACCCCCGTCCGCACCCTGCTCACAGCAGGTCCGTGATCGTCTTCAGTCCCGACTCGTAGAGCACGCCGGGAAGCATGCCCCCATCGATCTCGATGGTGGTCCCACTGATGTAGTCGGCGGCACCGGAGCACAGGAACACGCACGTCCGTCCCACCTCGGCGGGATCACCGGCCCGACCCAGCGGCACGTTGACGAAGTAGTCCGAACCGTCCGGATCGTCGGCCGGGAGCACGAACGACCGGAAGTTGTCGGTCATCGTGGGCCCGAGTGCCAGGCAGTTCACCCGGGCCTTCGGGCCCCACTCCTCGGCCAGTGACCGGGTCATGTGGTTGAGGCCGGACTTGGCCGCCCCGTAGGACACGAGGGTCGGTGCCCCCGCCGGGTGCCCCGCGCCGCTCGAGATGTTGATGATCGAGCCGGTCCCCTCCTGCTCCTTCATCTGGCGGAACACGCGGATGGCGAACCAGAGCGGGCTGATGAGGTTCATCTGGATGGCGAAGGAGTGGAAGAGGACGGTCCGCTCGAAGTCGTCGGCTCCCCGCGGTGCACCCTGGATCTTCTGGACCAGCTCCGGAATGTCCTCGACGTGCGGCGCGGGCACGGTCCCCCCGGCGTTGTTCACCAGGATGTCGATGCCCCCGTAGGTGGCGATGACCCGGTCCACGAACTCGTCGATGGCCCGGTAGTCGCCCTGGTCGCAGACCCACTGCACCGAGCGTTCGCTGCCCCCGGGGATCTCCTCGGCGCCCGGCAGCCCCGGCAGCGGGTTGCGGGAGCAGCCAACCACGGTCGCCCCGGCCAGGAGCAGTTCGTGGGCGATGCCCATCCCCACGCCCCGGCTGGTGCCGGTCACCACCGCTACCTTGCCGTCGAGTACTCCCACTGACGCACCTCCTGGTCGGCCGACACGGAAAACATAAATCGTTCTATTATTTCGCGCAAGAGGCGGGCAGCTCCGCCGGAGACAAGGGGGTAGTGATGTCGCTGCGGGTGATCCAGTTCTCGACGGGCAATGTCGGGCGCCATGCCCTCCGTCAGCTCATCGAGCGGCCCGACCTCGAACTCGTCGGGGTCCACGCCTCCGATCCCGGCAAGATCGGGCGCGATGCCGCCGACCTCTGCGGCCTCGACGAGCCGACGGCGGTGCTGGCCACCGACGACCTCGACGCCCTGGTGGCGCTCGGAGCCGACTGCGTGGTCTACATGAGCCAGGCCGAGACACGGCCCACGGAGGCACTCCACGAGCTGACGTCGTTCCTCGCCGCCGGGACCAACGTGGTGGCCACCTCACTGGTGTGGCTGATCTACCCGCCGCACGCCGACGCCTGGCTGACCGGGCCCCTGGAAGCGGCGTGCCGTCACGGTGGCACCACGATGTACGTCAACGGCGTGGATCCGGGGTTCTCGGGGGACCTCCTCCCTCTGGCCGCGCTGAGCCTGACCGGTTCGGCCGACACCGTCCTCGTCCAGGAGCTCTGTGACTACGGCTCCTACGACGACGCCGAGTTCACCGGCGTCAGCTTCGGCTTCGGCACGTCACCCGATGTCATCCCCATGCTCTTCCTGCCCGGGGTCCTGACCTCGATCTGGGGTGGTCCGGTCCGCCTCCTGGCCGATGAACTCGGCGTCGAGCTCGACCAGATCCGTGAGCGCTACGTACCGTGGGTGGCCACCGAGCCCATCGACTGCACGATGATGCACGTCGAGCCGGGCCAGGTGGCGGCCGTCCGGTTCGCCGTCGAGGGCATCGTCGACGGCCGGCCGCGGATCGTGATGGAGCACGTCAACCGTCTGACCTCGGCGGCCGCACCCGACTGGCCGGTCCCCCCCGAGGGCCGGCCGGGCGTGCACCGTGTCGTCGTCACCGGCAGCCCGGGCGTCGAGATCAACACCCATCTCGGTCTGGACGGCATCGACCACAACGACGCCGGCGTGATCGCAACCGCAGCCAAGGCCGTCAACGCCATCTCCGCGGTCTGTGCCGCCCCGTCCGGGCTCGTATCGCTGCGCGACCTGCCCGTGTCCCAGGTCGGCGGCCTGATGCGATGACGCCGGCTCGACGGTCGGACGTCGCCCCGTCCCGTCCGACCCGGAAGGTCGGGCGGGCCCAACAGCGCGGCGACAGGACCCGGGACGCCATCATCGTCGAGACGGTCCGCTGCATCAACGAGGAAGGGTTCGCCGCGGCCAGTGCCAATCACATCGCCGAGCGGGCCGGTGTGACCTGGGGCGTCATCCAGTACCACTTCGGCGACCGCAACGGGCTGCTGTCGGCGGTCATCGCCCACGGATTCCAAGGCTTCCGACTCGCCATCCAGTCCGTCTCGGTGCCCGACGGGACGTCGCACCAACGCGTCGAGGCCGTGGTCGACGCCGCATGGTCCGCGTTCTCGAGCCCCGAGTCGCGGGCCAGTCTCGAGATCCTCATCTCGGCCAGGTCCGGCCAGACAACTGCACGGCTGGGTGGTCTGGACGACATGGCGAGGGACATGCGGGCCTTGAGTGGCGTGCTGATCGGCGACGGCACCGGCTCCGGGCCTCAGGACGCGGTCGTGAGTGAACTGCTGTGGGCCGCCCTCCGCGGGCTGGTGATGGCACAGATGCTCACCTCGAGACCGATCGACTCCTCTCAAGAGCGGGCGCTACTCGTCGATCTGATCACCGGGCTGTTGGACGGCGTCGCGGCCTGAGTCCCGTTGGAGTTCGGCCACCGGACAGATCGGTCCGCCCCGGTCGCCAATAGCATCGGTATGTGGAAGCCGACCGCCCGACGCTGATCTACGACGGCGCCTGCGGCTTCTGCACGACGTCGGCCGGCTGGGTGTCCCGACGGTGGACCGGGGCGGATGCACCGATAGCGGTGCCGTGGCAGCAGCTGTCCGAGGCACGCGTGGTCGAACTGCAGCTGAGCCAGGACGACTTCGACCGCTCGGCCTGGTGGGTCGAGGGTGGCCGTGCGGAGGGAGGGTTCCGTGCCGTCGCCCGCGCACTGGTGGCGACGCACGGCCCCTGGGCTGTCGCCGGGCGGATCCTGCTCGTGCCGCCGGTCTCCTGGGTCGCTCCGCTCGGGTACGCGTTGGTGGCCCGCTACCGGAGCCGGCTGCCCGGCGGGACCCCGGCCTGCAAGGTGTGACCGAGGCCGGCTGACGGACACGGGAGTGCCCGCTGCATCAGCCGCGGATGTCCTCGAGCATCCGCCACAGGGCGCGGGCGGCCGGGTTCGGCGGAGCGGGGCCGAGCGTCTCGGCCACGATGGCCCAGTTCCAACGCCGACCCTTGAGGGGGATCCGCCGCAGACTGCTCCTCAGGTTGGCGATGCTCTCGGGCACGAGGGCCACACCGAAGCCCGCCTCGACGAGGTCGAGCACGGTTGCCGTGTCGTTGATCTCGAAGACATAGTTCGACTCCAGGCCCCGGGAGTGCATGGCCCGATCGGCCAGTGACCGGATTCCCCACCCGACCGGAAAGCCGATCTGTGGCTGTCCGGCCACCAGGGACAGGTCGGCGGTCGGCCGACCGGCCAACTCCGAGCTGTCGGCACACACCACCACCAGGGGCGACTCGACCATGGGGATCGACACGAGGTCCGTAGGCGTCTGTTCGGAGCCCGTCGTGAAGATCACATCGAGGTCATGATCCCTCAGACGCCCCAGTGCGTCCGCCGACGTCGCCTGACTGAGCCGTAGTTCGACACCGGGGTGGACGTCCCGGAAGCGGGTGAGGATGCCCGGCAGGTCGAACAGTGAGCTGCTCTGCATGATGCCGAGGGCCAGCGTGCCCTGCCGCACGCCCTCGACGGCCGCGACGGCCTCCACCGCGGCCCGGGCCGACGTGAGCGTGCGACGCGCGTTGCCGAGGAGGGCCAGGCCTGCCGGCGTCAACGAGACGTTCCGGGTCGTCCGCACGAACAAGGGCGCACGCAGATCCCGCTCCAGCGTCCGGATCGTCGCGGACAGCCCCGATTGCGCAACATGGAGGCGGGCGGCGGCCCGGGTGAAGTTCCGCTCCTCGGCCACGGCGACGAACGCCTCGAGCTGGCGAAGTTCCATTCATCCACTTTACTGCTCAATCTGATCACTTACTTCTATTGGACTTCTTAATCGATCGGGCGGACGATGGACGGCGAGCCACCAGGAGGAGGAGCACGATGACCACCACCACTCCGCAACAGGACAGCCGGACCGCAACGGACCCGGAGGCACCGGAGGCACCGGGCGTCCTGCACTCGTTCGTCGATGATCCCCGGTTCGGGACCCTTCCGGCGCTGCTGGTGGGCATGACCGTGGTCACAGGCCTGGTGGATGCCGTCAGCATCCTCCGTCTCGGGCGGGTCTTCGTGGCCAACATGACAGGCAATGTCGTGTTCCTCGGGTTCGCGGCCGCCCGGGCGCCCGGCTTCTCGCTGGTGGCCTCCCTCGTGGCCCTGGCCGGCTTCATGGTCGGGGCGGTGGCCGGAGGTCGCCTGGCACGACGAGGAGGGGTGGCGGCGCGCGAGCTCGCCATCGCCGCCTTCGTGGAGACGGTCCTGCTGGCAGCGGCGTTGTCCGTCGTGCTGGTCGTCGGCCTGCCGGCGCCGCTCGCCACGACCTCGAGCGTCGCCGGCCTCCTGGCCCTGGCCATGGGGATCCAGAACGCCGTCGCCCGTCACCTGGCGGTTCCCGACCTCACGACGACCGTGCTGACCATGGCGCTGACCGGTTTCGCAGCAGACCCACGGAGTCACCCCCGCGGACGTCGGGTGGCATCGGTCGTCGCCATGTTCGGCGGTGCCCTGATCGGAGCCGAACTGGTCATGCACGGTCAAGCGGGGGCGGCCCTGGGTATAGCCACACTGGTGCTGCTCACAGTGGCGGCTCTCGCCGCACGGGCATTCCGCACACATCCTCACAACTCATAGCGAAGGGAGCACACGACCATGCACAACACACGACTCGGTCAGACCGACCTCGAGGTGTCCAGGTTGGCCCTCGGCACCTGGTCCTTCGGAGGCGAATGGGGATCGTTCGACGAGGACGAGGCCCGGGCCACCATCCACCGCGCACTCGACCTGGGCGTGACGCTCTTCGACACCGCACAGGCCTACGGCTTCGGTGTCGCCGAGCGCCTGCTCGGCACCGCCCTCACGGAGGCGGTCCGTCGCGAGGACGTGGTCATCGCCACCAAGGGCGGCCTGCGTCCGGACGGTGGGACGCTCCACCGCGACACCGGCGCCGACTGGCTGCGGGCGGGCGTGGAGTCGAGCCTCCGCAACCTCGGCACCGACTACATCGACATCTACCAGGTCCACTGGCCCGATCCGCACACGTCGGCCGAGGAGACGGCCGGGGTGCTCGAAGACCTGGTGCGTGAGGGCAAGATCCGGCACATCGGAGTGTCCAACTACGACACCAAGCAGCTGGACGAGCTGGCCCGGTACGCCCGGGTCGAGACGCTGCAGCCACCGTTCCACATGTTCCACCGGGACATCGAGACGGAGATCCTCCCCTACGCCGAGGCGAACGACATGGGCGTCCTCGTCTACGGGCCGCTCGCCCACGGCATGCTGGCCGGGCGGATGACCCCGGAGACGACGTTCCCGGACGACGACTGGCGCAGCCACAGCGCCGACTTCACCGGTGCCAACTTCGCCCGCAACCTCGAGGTGGTCCAATGCCTCGAGGAGTTCGCCCGGACACTGGATCTGCCACTCCCCCAGTTGGCCGTGACCTGGGCGACGTCGCACCCCGGAGTCGACGTCGCCATCGTCGGCGCCCGTCGACCGTCACAGCTCGAGGCCGTACTACCCGCCGGCGACATCGAGCTCAGTGCCACCGAGCTCGACGCGGTGGATGGCATCCTCGCCGACGCGGTCCGGATGGCCGGTCCGTCGCCGGAAGGAATGTAGGAGTGGTCCGCCCGGACCGCATCGACCCGAGAAGGAGGCACAGCATGTCCAAGATCGCGTTTCTGGGGCTGGGAATGATGGGGAGCCAGATGGCACGACGGCTCATCGACGCCGGCCATGACGTGACCGTGTGGAATCGCACCGCGGAGCGGGCCGAGCCCCTGGCCTTGCTGGGCGCCGAGGTGGCGACCACACCCGCTGCCGCGGTGGACGGGGCCGAGTTCGTCGTCACCATGCTGGCCCGGCCCGACGCGGTCGATGCCGTCCTCTTCGGAGTCGACGGCGTCGCCACCGCGCCGGCACCCGGGTTGGTGTGGATCGACATGTCGACCATCGGGCCCGATGAGTTCCGGGGATTCGCAGCCCGCCTCCCCGAGGGGGTCACGCCCGTCGATGCGCCGGTCCGGGGCAGCGTGCCCGAGGCCACTTCCGGTCGACTGCAGATCTACGTGGGGGCCAGCGATGACGACTTCCGACTCGTGCAGCCCCTCCTGTCGTCACTCGGACAACCCCGTCACGTGGGACCGTCGGGGGCCGGTGCGGCCACCAAGATGGTCGTCAACCTGGCACTCGTGGCCTCCATGGTCATCCTCGGCGAGGCGACGGTCCTGGCCGATGTGCTCGGACTCGACCGGTCCACCACGCTGGACGTGCTGGCCGACTCGCCGATCGGCCCCACGGTGCGGGCCAAGGGGGCAAACCTCGAGGCGTCGGAGTACCCACCGAGCTTCAAGCTGCTACTCGCCACCAAGGACATGATGCTCGTGGATCGGGCCATCCGGGACGCCGGTATCGAGCTGCCCACCGCCGGAGCGGCCCGTCAGTGGATGGAGACCGCACTGGCCGAGGGAGCGGGCGATCGGGACTTCTCCGCGGTGGCCGCCACCATCGCCGAACACGCTCGACTCGAGCGCGTGTCCGAGGGGTGACTGCCATCGACCGTGCACAGCACGTCGGTTCCCATCGGTGACACCCACCGTTCTTCCCCACATGACGTCGAGAACGTGAGGTCGGGTCGACCACCGCAGTGGTGCTGGTCAGGCGGGCCTGGATGCTCAGCGTAGAACGCCGGATCGCCTGGTCGCGGCGGTAGGCAGCCAGTGCGTGTGCCATCGTGACCCGTCGATCGGACCGATAGCTACCCGACTCAGTCGGCGCCGCGCTCCTCGAGCTGCTCCTCGGACGGCTTGACCGAACCCGAGAGGTGGGGCTTGGCATCGAACAGCACCTCGCAGGCCGCCACGATCTCCGGGTCGCCGTCCAGTTCGTGCGCATCGAGGTACTGACGCGCCTCGCCCACGGTCGAAGGCCGCCATCCCTCAGTCCATTCGCTCACCTCCCCAACCTACCGGGTGCGACAGGTATGCGTCGGGGGGGCCGACTGCCCGGGCCGAAGGGCTTCCCATCCCCAGGTACCCGGAGCCGCGGACGTACGGTCGGTGCCCACCGGCTCGGCCGAGCCGGCGACTGCTCCGACACCCACCCGTCCGACCCGACCGGTGGGCCGGGTACGACTGACGAGAGGTGCGCGATGGCAGGGTGGCAACGGCTGGGTTCTCGGGTGGGGATCCTCATGCTCGTCGCGGGCAACCTGGTGGCCGGGGTCGGAGCCGCCACGCCTTCGGGGGCAGCAACTCCCGCAGCCACACTGCGCACGAGCCCGTCGTCGGCACGGACCGCATCGGACAGCGCTGCCGTGGCGGGCAGCCCCGGGTACTGGCTGGTGAGTTCGAGTGGCCAGGTCAGCGCCTTCGGGGGGGCATCGGACTACGGGTCGGTGACCGGCGCGCTGGCGGCGCCGGTCGTCGGTATGGCCTCGACGCCGGATGGCAGGGGCTACTGGCTGGTGGGAGCGGACGGTGGCATCTTCGCCTTCGGCGACGCCACGTTCTCCGGTTCGATGGGCGGGCAGCACCTCAATGCCGCGGTGGTGGGCATGGCCACCGCACCGGGTGGCGGATACTGGCTGGCCGCAGCAGACGGTGGCGTCTTCGCCTTCGGGCCCGCTGCCTTCGACGGGTCGATGGGCGGCTCGTCGCTCAATGCGCCCATCGTGGGCATTGCCGCCGCGCCGGCCGGTGGGTACTGGCTGGTCGGCCATGACGGAGGCGTCTTCACCTTCGGGGCCAGCTTCTGGGGGGCGGCGAGCTCGCACGCACCGGTGGCACCGATCGTCGGGATCGCGGGCGAGGCGCAGGGCGGCTACCTCGAGGTGGGCAGCGACGGAGGCGTGTTCGCCTTCGGGCCCGGGGCGGACTTCGGCGGTTCGATGGCCGGACAGGCCCTCGGCGGCCCGGTGGTGGCCGTGGCCAGTGTGAGCACCGGCGGCTACCAACTCGTGGGCGACGATGGCGGGGTCTACAGCTTGGGCGGCGCGGGGTTCTCCGGGTCGCTGGGGGGCACGGGGGTGGACGACGTCGTCGGTGCAGCCGTTCCCTCGCCGAACATCCTGCCGATCTCGTACTACCTCGAAGGCGGCACGATCCCCCGGGCGGTGGTCATGGTGTCGGTGGCCGGAGGTCCAGCGGAGCGGATGGTGCTCGACACCGGGTCGACCGGCCTGCACTTCTCTACGAGCGCAGTGGGCACCGACCGGTTGCGCGGCGTGGCCGGACCGGCAACGGAAACCTACGGCAGCGTCCAGTACACGGGGCCGATCGACAGCGCGCCGATCAGCGTGGGTGGGGTGTCCTCGGTGGCTCCCGTGGCGTTCATGAACGTCCAGACCGTCAGCTGCGTCCAGGGCGACTCCTGCTCGTCTCCCAACGCGGCGGCCCTGGTCGCCAACGGGATCTACGGAACGATCGGCGTGTCACTCTCGAGCTTCGCCCCCGGGAACGGACAGGCTACGCTCTACAGCCCGCTACTGCAGCTTCCCGGCGCCACCAGTGGATTCTCCATCGGCTTCACGTCGGCCACCTCTGGCAGTGTCACCCTCGGAGCCGGCCAGGCGGCAGCTGGTTCAGCGGACATCGGGCTGACCACCAAGGCTCCGTACGTGTATCCCAACGGCTCGAAAGCATGGGACGTGGCCGGTGCCCAGGTGTGCTGGACACTGGGCGGCCAGGGACCGGTGTGCTCGCCCGGCGGAACGACGTTCGACACCGGCACGTCAGCACCGGCGGTGGAGACCTCCAGGTGGTCGCCACTACCGCCCATCACCGGGGACCATCTGACCAGTGGGACCGTGGTCTCCCTGAGCCTGCCCGATACCACGTCCCCGTTCTGGACCTATTCCGCAGGGACGAGTTGGCCCACTGACACCTCCATCAACGCGCCCACTGGAGCGAACCTGCTGGGCACCGCCGGCCTGCCCATCTACTTCGCGAACACCATCACGTACAACGCGGCACAGGGACAGATCGTCGTGACGCCCGACGCACCGTGACCCTCTGACTGCTGCGGGCGGAGCGGGTTCCGGTCACGTCGGCGCCTGCGCTGACAGTGGCCGTCATCGGAGGTCCCGACGAGCTGGTCGCCACTCGGGAGTGATGACCAGCTCGGACCCGACCGTCGGGCGTTCGCGGGTCCGTGGTCACAACAAGTTCAGGGTCCAGGAGTAGCTCGGCATCCAGAGCTACGCAGATGAGATCATGAAGGTGCTGGCCAACGCAGCTTTGCGTGGGTCAGCCCAGACTCATCGTGTCGACGTCCGTCGTGCCACTACCTGGGTAGAGCTGGAACCGGATGGTCGATACCGGTTGCGGTGCGTCATAGACGACCTGAAATTCACCATAGGTTCCAGCAGAGACCGAATAGGAGATGCAGCTGTGCGTGTTCGGCCCCAGACCCCAGAGGCAGAGCTGTCCGGTGGCCGTCCCGGCTTGGGACGAGACCCATGCCGTTCCTACGTAGGCCTGCCATGCTCCGGCCGTCACGGGGACGTCCTGGAAGAGGCTGGCTCCCGCGCTGGCGTTCCCGTTGAAGGCAAGGTAGGCGCTGCCATCGTGAGCGATCGCCGGGGCGCCGTTGCCGCCTTCGTAGCGGGCGAAGCCGGTTCCCGGACCGACCTGCCAACCCGCTGACGAGTTCTCTGCCGACCCGTCATGGAGGAGGTTGCCGACCAGACTCATCGTGTCCACATCCGTCGTGCCGCTGCCTGGGTAGAACTGGAACCGGATGGTCGATACCGGTTGCGGTGCGTCATAGACGACCTGGTACTTCCGATATGTACCAGCCGCCACCGCGTACGAAATGCAGCTGTGCGTGTTCGGCCCCAGGCCCCAGAGGCAGAGCTGTCCACTCGCTGTTCCTGCTTGGGAGGAGACCCACGCCGTTCCTACGTAGGCCTGCCATGCCCCGGCCGTCACCGGGACGTCCTGGAAGAGGCTGGCTCCCGCGCTGGCGTTCCCGTTGAAGGCAAGGTAGGCGCTGCCATCGTGAGCGATCGCCGGGGCGCCGTTGCCGCCTTCGTAGCGGGCGAAGCCGGTTCCCGGAC
>Ga0302267_10000069_pt1 | contig 119349 bp, 88 predicted proteins | sample III_Bog_E1_3_FD_194555 | JGI IMG/M metagenome (GOLD analysis project Ga0302267, IMG submission 194555) | Peat permafrost microbial communities from Stordalen Mire near Abisko, Sweden - III_Bog_E1_3 | ecosystem: Environmental > Terrestrial > Soil > Wetlands > Peat | place: Sweden: Abisko... | reverse complement strand
GCCGGATGCGACCGGCCTCTGGAGCTATCGCACCAAGAGCAATCGCCCGGAGCTGGATGGCAAGACGGGCTCGTTTACCGTGCGAGCACCGGGAGTGGGCAATCGCGGCCCGGTGCGGGTGCGGGACGAGTATCACTTCGTCTACGCCGATGGCTCGCCCTATCGTGAGTTGGGCACGACCTGCTACGGCTGGGCCTGCCAGCCGAGCGCGCTCGAAGAGCAGACCCTGAAGACTCTGGCCGAGGCCCCCTTCAACAAGATGCGCATGTGCGTCTTCCCCAAGTGGTTCACCTACAACCACGTCGAGCCGCCGCAGTATCCCTTCGTCGGCACGGCCCCGAATCACTGGGACTTCACTCAGTTCAACCCGGCGTACTTTCAGCATCTGGAGCGACGGATTCAGCAGTTGGGAGCGATGGGCATCGAGGCCGATCTGATCCTCTTCCATCCCTACGACGAGGGTCACTGGGGCTTCGACAATATGGGCGCGGCCAACGACAACCGCTATCTGCGCTACATCCTCGCGCGGCTGGGCGCGTACCGCAACGTCTGGTGGTCGCTGGCCAACGAGTGGGACTTCTTCAAGACCAAAACCGAGGCCGACTTCGAGCGCATCGGCGAGACGATCGCCGCCAACGACCCCTACAAGCATCTCTGCTCGATCCATCAGCAGAAGGTCTTCTTCGACCACTCCAAGCCGTGGATCACTCACGTCAGCGTGCAGAACGACATGCCGGACAACGCGCCGACCTACCTGCGCAAGTGGTCGAAGCCGGTGATCTTCGACGAGTGCCGCTACGAGGGCGATATTCAGGAGAGTTGGGGCGACATCACCGCCGAGCGGATGGTGGGCAACTTCTGGAAGACGCTCGTAGAGGGTGCCTTTTGCGGCCACGGCGAGACGTATCTCAATGCGAAGGAAGAGCTCTGGTGGTCGAAGGGCGGTGTGTTGGTAGGTCAGAGTCCGGCGCGGCTGAAGTTATTCAAGCAGATCGTCGATGCGGCTCCGGCGGCGGCGACCGTGCTCGGCGGCAAGAACACCTGGGGGGTCGAGGGCGAATACTACCTGACCTACCTCTGGGATCGCCAACACGCCACGCAGGGCTACCGGTTGCCAGAGGGCGCGCGCTTCAGGGCAGAGATTATCGACACGCTGGCGATGACGATCACGCCGGTTGCGGGAACGCTCTCCGGCAACGCCTCGATCCAGCTACCGATCCAGCCCTACCTGGCGATTCGAGTGATGCGAGTGTGAGGCGGGTTTGAGCCTGATCGCAATTGGAGTAGCCCCGTTCGATTGTTGTTTCGCAGTAGCTTTAGTCTGTCACATCAGCAGCACCGCTGTTTGTTAATTCCTCCGCGAATTAGAGAAATCTAGTCTCGGATCGAGTATGCCGCACAAGAACCGACAACTGTTCCCGCAATGTAAATATATACATCAGATAGATGAGGATCTCCCCACTGTCTAGGGATCTGCGATTAAGCTTACATGTGGCCAGTAGAAATCTGATAGCTCTTCAATCTTCATAGTTTGATTGTTTGGAGGTCCATACCCCCACCCTTCAATTCGCGGGCATGTCCGCGAGGCCAATCTACGGTCGCCGAGGTGGTTTACTTAAAGACTCTAGACCCACCTCCCCCCCTCTGCCGTTGCTGAGCGTTCCCCCTTGATCGATGCATTCAATGAAATGCAATCTTTCAATTGAGTGGCGCTTGTCGAGCTGCTCACTTCTTCGGATAGTTTTTGTTCTTTTTGAGCTATGTCAAGAGTTGAACTTTTGATGGGCATCCAGTACCGCTTCTTTCTTAATATTGAGCAACACATACAGTTGGGCACCAATTCACGGCTCAATAAATCGATCTTGGTACAGGGCATCCGGGCTCCAAAGCTACGGAAACCTCCCCTGCTGTTAAGACGCTTTCAGCACGTCTTTTTGTGACACTGCCATCTTCGCCCCGGCGACGGGGTTCGCCAATCAGGCGAAACCCCTAGCCCGAAGAGCCGCATTCGGCCCGCTATGACGATTTGGCGAGGTCGTCGAGACGTTCAGTCAGCAGACCCAACGCTCGCGCCCTGTCGGCGGCTGTGAGGCCCTTCTGCGCCCGCTCGATGCCCGCGCAGGCTCTGGTTACGACCATCTCGACCGTCAGCGGCATCTTCAGAACTTACCGGGGTTTGGGCCATTTTGGCCCAAATGTCCATCCTCTGCCGTCTTCTCCGCGCTCGCAATGACCTGGTTTCTTTCTGGCTAACAGGGGTTATCCGCCACCATCAAATTGCGATAGCCAGCGGTTCCTTCCTTGACAACTGCGCTTAGCAGCGCGTTTTACTCGGACGTTTGATACATCCCGCGTGGCTGCAAACATGGGGCCATGACAGCGAAAACCAGCACCGAGACACCCCAAACCCAGAGCCGCCGCAAGCCAGCCGAGAGCTGTGGCCGCATCATTTCTTTCCCGTCGACCAGCGCCGCTCCGATCCCTATAGCCGACCTGATAGAGCGTAGTAGGTCGCTGCTAACCCCTGCGCAGTTGGCTGAGTTCCTTAGCCTCCGCCTAAAACTTTGTATGCGCAGGCATCGCGTGGTTCGATCCCATCGATTCGTCTTGGCGGCTGCATCCGGTTCGATCCGGTTGTAACGGCCCGTTGGCTTCGTGACCGGGCAGCATGACGGTCGCCAAGAGCCCCAATAGGCAAACATCCAGCCGATGGAGGCTAGATGTTGCCGCATGGGGAACGATCTCACTCCCATGCAATCGCATTGACGGCGACTTGAATCTCATCGGTCCCGGCTGGGCGCAGATAACGCATGACACTGGCCAAGTCCGAGTGGCCGGAGAGCCTCATGGTTGTTCTTAGGTCAATGCCTCCGCGTAGCAGCTTCGTGACGTATGTTGCGCGAAACTTATGGACAAACCAGCGCTCGTACCCTGTACCAGCGAGGCACTGAGCGCAGCTTCCGCACTCCAGTCCGGCTTTTTTCACCAGCATCCTCAGTCGCCGCAGCATATGAGGTTCAACCGCGTCTATTTCGCCGCCGCGCTTGCCGAAGACAAGGCAGAACTTCTTGTGAGTCTCGCGGTAGGCCTGAAGCCTCTCGATGAGGTCGTCCGTCAGCGCAACCTCGCGCTCCTCACTATCTTTGACGTAGTGATTGCGCTCGGATTTCGATACGACCTGAAGCGTCCGCCGCGCAAACGAAATGTCCTTCCACTCTAAATTTGACGCCTCGGCCTCGCGCAATCCGGTCGACAAGAGCAACCTGAAAAGCAGGCGGTCGTACTCCGACGTCAGCGACGCGAAGAAGCTAGCAAGCTCCTCCTTCTCGTAGATTTCAGGCAGCGTCTTGTCGTATTTTGGGGATTTTCCTGCGATGGCCTTGACGTCGAGGCCGAGGCTGCGGAGGAAGGATTTCAGGCTCTTGTGATAGTTGAAGAGAGTCCGATTGCTCAAGCCGCGCTTCCGTAGCGCGGCCAGCCACCGACCAACATCCTCGTTTGTTAGCTCATCGGCGTAGAGCTTCCTGCGGCAGCTATCGAGGAAGCCTGCGATGACATGTTTGTAGATGCCTCCTGCCGCCCGTGTGCCCCGGTCGATGGCTGCCTGAACAAACTTGTCAGCCGCATCCCGGAGCAGTGTCCGTTGGGGATCGACCACGACCTGTACCCCGGCCTGCTCTGCGACCACTGTGGCGTTGGCCCTTGCTTTCGCCGTCTTCAGGGCAGCGAGGGCCTCTGTGGCTCCGCCTTCGACTGGCGTCCACCTCAGCTTTGATCCCTCGAAAGACCGAAGGATGTACCGTCCGACCGGGTAGGTCTTCTCCTTCCCGGCTACAATCACTGTGTTGGGTTTGACCCTGCCGTTGGCCGTGTATGCCACCGGATATCGCTTCCACTTTCCGTCTTCCGTTTTGACTTGCCGGAGCAAGCTGACTGCCTTGTTTGACATACCGTTGCCTCCTTCGATGCTTAAACAGCACCACCGTAGTACCAAGCATCAAAAGAGCAAAGCAACCCATTGCAAACAAAGGAGATTTCGTTTACGTTTACTATAATCCGGGGCTAAAGCCCGTTGGGAACGGGCGATTTATGGAACGGCTGAAGCCGATCCCTTCCGGGTATAGCCATCGGGGGAAGCTCTGCTCCCTCCGATGGCTGCGGAATGACAACAAAATAGTGAAAATGCTCTACCTCATCTACCTTCTCGCTTCTCATAAGACGCTGTAAACTTGAACTGTGAAGCTAGCCCTAGCCCAGATCAATCCTACCGTCGGCGACTTTGCCGGAAATACGCGTCTTATTCTCGACTTCGCCGCACGCGCCGCCGAAGCGGGGGCCGAGCTGGTCGTCTTCCCCGAACTTGCGGTCTGCGGCTATCCTCCCGCCGATCTTCTGGAGAAGCGATCCTTCCTCGACCGCGCGGGAGACGCTCTGCGCCAGATTGCCGCCAGCACTGCCAACGGCGGCCCGGCGATTCTGTGCGGAACCGCCGCTCCGGCTCTCGCCTCTGAGGGCAAGCATGTACGCAATGTTGCCGTGCTTCTGGCGGGCGGCGAGGCGCACTTTCTACAGCAGAAGATGTTGCTGCCGTACTACGATGTTTTTGACGAGCAGCGCTACTTTGAACCCGCCAAGCAGCAATTGCTCACGATATTCGGCGGCCAGCCGTTGGCCATCACCATCTGCGAGGATGCGTGGAATGACAAGGGCTTCTGGCCGCGCCGCCTCTACCCGGTCGATCCGGTTGATGAGCTGATGCAGCAGTGGCTGGCTCTGCCTGATCCGCTGGCCGTGCGTCCGCGCCTGATTCTGAACCTGTCGGCCTCTCCCTTTTGGCGGGGCAAGCCGTTGCTGCGCCGCCAGATGCTCTCTGCGCTGGCTCGCCGCCACGGAGCCATCGTCGCGATGTGCAATCAGGTGGGAGGAAACGACTCGCTTCTTTTTGACGGCTCATCGATCGTGCTTGGCCCCGACGGAGAGGTGATTGCGCAGGCCGCCAGCTTCCGCGAAGACCTTATTCTCTTCGATACGGAGGCCTTGCAGTCTGCGACCGGGTTTAACGATTTGCAGAGCTGCGAGAAAGAAGAAAACGCTCCTTCCGAGCGAGGCGAGTCGCCGTACTCTCTTGGCAATGCGACGAGCATTTCTGCGAGCAATGATGCAGCCGATCCGGTCGATACGGCGGAGGCCTGGGGCGCGCTGGTTCTTGGCACTCGCGACTACGTTCGCAAGTGCGGATTTACGAAGGCGCTGGTCGGACTCTCGGGCGGGATTGACTCCGCGCTGGTGGCGGCGATTGCGGTTGAGGCGCTGGGCGCGGAGAATGTTCTTGGCATAGGAATGCCCAGCGAGTTCTCGTCAGCCGGCTCGGTCGATGATGCGCGAGCGTTGGCGGTAAACCTCGGCATTCGCTATGAACTGATTGCCATTCATGACATTTTTACGCAGTGCCAGCAGAGTCTGGAACCGCTTTTTGCGGGAACGCCGTTTGGACTGGCCGAAGAGAATCTACAGTCGCGGATTCGCGGCGGGCTGCTGATGGCGGTGTCGAACAAGTTCGGCGCACTGGTGCTGACCACGGGCAACAAGAGCGAGATGTCTACTGGCTACTGCACGCTCTATGGAGACATGGTCGGCGCGCTAGCCGTGCTGGGAGACGTGATGAAGACTCGCGTCTACGCGCTGAGCCGCTACGCCAACCGTGAGCGCGAGGTGATTCCGCAGAATACGATCAGCAAGCCTCCTTCGGCGGAGCTGCGGCCCGACCAGAAAGACACCGACTCGCTGCCGCCCTACGAGATTCTCGACCCGATTCTGGAGGCCTACGTCGAGCGCTACGCCTCGCCGGAGCAGATCGTTGCGCAGATGAGCGAGGCTGGTCACGCTGTTGATCTAGCTCTGGTTCGCCGCGTTCTACGGATGGTCGAACGCGCCGAGTACAAGCGACAGCAGGCCGCGCCTGTCCTGAAGATTACGCCAAAGTCCTTCGGCAATGGACGCCGTTTCCCCATTGCTATCAAGGTGGAGTTGTAGTCGTTCCGCGCAGACTTGGCGGAAGGGAACTCAGTTGATAGGATTGTCCTGACCAAACTGCGGGGTTTTGCCGCATGGCAAGGAAGTACACCGCATTTAACGCTGCAAGAGTAATTCAAAAGGGAATTCATTGAAGAATCCAAGTTTCGTTCTGAAGGCCGCATTCCTGTTACCGCTCGCGACATCGTTCGCCATTGCTCAGACTCCAGCCGCAGCCCCGGTCAAGAAGGCTCCTGCTGCCCCCTCTTCAACTCAGGCCCCTGCCGCCGCAGCCCAGATGCCGACGATAACTTTGTTGCCGCCCGATAACGATCCGCTTCCCCCGTTTGATCCGAAGTTCATCACCGCCGCATCGCCTACACCGGACACGGTAACCTCTTTTCTTACCCACATTTGGGGAGATGACAGCAACCGCCTGTGGCGCATTATGGGGATCCAGAACACACAGGAGCCCGGAGTCAGCCAGGTCATCGTCGCGATTGCCCAGAAGGCTTCCACCGAAAGGCCGCAGATCATCAGCTTCTATGTTCTGCCGGATGGCAAATTCGCCATTGGCGGAGGCTCCGGCCTCGTTCCCTTTGGCGCAAATCCGTTTGCCCACGCACGCGATCTGCTGAAGGAGAAAGCCGACGGCCCTGCTCGCGGTTCCGCCAGCAAGGATCTCCTGCTGGTCGAGTTCTCCGACCTACAGTGCCCTCACTGCAAGGAGGTTCAGCCCACAGTGGATAAGATTCTCAAGGACTTCCCCAAGGCTCGCATCGTCTTCCAGCCTTTGCCGCTGACCGAGATTCACCCCTCGGCCTTCAAGGCTGCGGCCTTCGGAGTCTGCGCCCAGAAGCAGTCGGATGCAACCTTCTTCAAGTTCGTCGATGGAGTCTTCGAGACGCAGGAAGGACTCACGCCGGCCACCGAAGACACGATTCTCAAGGCTGCGGCCATGCGCGCTGGACTCGATGGCGCCGCCATCGCCGAATGCGCCAACACCAAGGCCGTCAAGGACATCGTCAACGCCGACATCAAGCTGGCCGATGATGCAGGAGTCGGAAAATCGACGCCTACGCTCTCCGTCAACGGTCGCATCATCCCGTTTGGCATTCCGTATGACTCGCTCAAGCGCGTCATCGTCTTCCAGGCCAAACTGGACGGCGTCGAGACAGGAGCCTCCGCAGATATTCTTGCGCCTGAGCCAACGGCTGCGCCGGTTCCGACGAGTGCTGCGCCAACCGCTGCTCCTGCACCCAGCGCGCAGAAAAAATAGGAGCTAAAAACTCCTTAGCCCTACGAATGGGAGCCGCTCACAGCATTGTGTGAGCGGCTTTTTCTCGTCTATTATCGTTTTAGAAAAATAAGAAGTTTCAGAAATTAGAGCATTTTCGCCAAGAGTATAGAGTGCCGTGACGTGAGCAAAATGCGGGGATCCTTCACTTCGTTCAGGATGACAAACCTTAATTATCTATAGCTATAGTGAAAAGGCTCAAATGAGGCGTTCCCAGAATTACCTCGGAGATTGAGATCTAGCGAATGCTGGCGATCTCCGCCAGAATCTCCGCCGCAGCCTTGGCTGGATCCGCCGCTTGCGTGATCGGTCGTCCCACCACCAGCATCGACGCGCCTCGCGCAATCGCCTGCGCTGGAGTTGCCACGCGCCGCTGATCGTCGGCGACCGAAGATGCTGGGCGGATTCCGGGAATCACCAGCCGCGCGTTCGGCCCCATCTCCGCGCGCACTGCTGCAACCTCTTCGGAGGAACAGACCAGCCCGTCGATCCCCGCCGTCCGCGCCAGTCGCGCCAGCCGTAGCACCTGGGTTGCGGGAGCATCGCCCACCCCAACCGCGTTCAATTCATCCGCATCCATACTGGTCAGCACGGTTACCGCCAGCAGCTTCGGCGCACTCGGAGCGCTGGCCGCCGCCTCGGCCGCCGCCTGCATCATCCGCTCGCCGCCCCCGGCGTGAATCGTCAGCAGGGAGGCGCCCGCTCCGGCAACCGCGCGTACCGCGCCGGCAACCGTGTTGGGAATGTCATGCAGCTTCAGATCCAGAAAGACCTCGAAGCCACGCTCCCGCAACCGCTCGATCACGCGGTTTCCGGCAGCGTAGTACAGTTCCATCCCGACTTTGAACCAGCGGCAACTTCCATCCAGCCGATCCACCAGTTCCAGGGCAGCGTCGGCAGAAGGGAAGTCGAGCGCCACAATCAGGCGATCGGAGGGAAGCAGTACCGAGGGCTGCGGTCCAGAAGACGCCCGATCCGCACTCTGTGCAGGTTCGGGCGCACCAGATTGATGGTTTGCGAGGTCGAAAGAAGGCGTAGCAATATCCATAGTTCCAGTCTAACGTGGGACCAGACCTCGCCGCACACTTATGGGGCATTCTTTAGTTGAGCAGTATTGAAAGGTGAATCAAGAGAATCAGTGTTCGATTGGAGTGAACGCAACCGGCATCTGCAACTGCGCTACCAGTGCCTGAGCCAAGCCGGGATCGCCATCGGCAACCGGCTCCAGCTTTACCTTGCCGACTCCGGCGAGTCCAAGCGCGCTTGCGGCTGCATACGACAGGTCAACGATGCGATGCTCTCCCACAGGCCCACGATCATTCACGCGGACAAAGGCACTCTTGTGGTTCTTCATGTTTGTAACCCGTAACCATGTTCCCAATGGCAGACTGCGATGTGCGCAGGTCATTCGGTTCATGTCGAAGCGCTCTCCAGCGGCCGTTCTGCGGCCCTGAAATCTGGCTCCATACCACGACGCAGCTCCAACCTGAAGCCACTGCTTCGGCTTCATGCCTGGATTATGTTTTGCGCTCTGATTCGGTTTCGTATTCGATACGGGGGGCGCCGTGTCGGAGACCGAACCATCCTTGGCCGAGGCAGAGTTTGCTAGGCCCATCATCAGGAGACCGGTTCCAAACAGCAGAACCGTTCTATGTACCCCCTTTGATGCATTACAGAAAGAAGTCCTTTTCATTCACACGCTCCATCTGTTATTGTCTTTGCGAGAGCTGTCTAAGTCAATCATTCGCATACTACTTGCGGACTGCCCTGCTTGCCTTTATCGTCGATCTTGTGGTAAAGGGAAAGCGCCATGACGCGCCGAAAAAGTATCCCTGAAAGCTACATTTTCATGCAAAAAGCGTTAGATGCCTGCTGATTGCAGCGTGGCCAGAGAAATCGAACTTTATTTTCAAAACTGCTGTTTTCTATCCCAAAGCCCATGAAAAACGTCCTCACCATCGCTGGCTTCGATCCCTCCTCTGGAGCGGGAGTCACTGCGGACCTGATGGTCTTTGCCGCCCATGGACTCTTCGGAACCTCCTGCATTACGGCGCTCACCGTGCAATCGACGGTTGGGGTTCGCTCCACACACCCCACTAGCGCAGCTGTCGTAGCCGCAACGCTTGATTGCCTCAACGACGATCTTCCTCCCGCAGGAATCAAGATTGGAATGATTTCAACGGAAGAAAACGTTATTGCCATAAGCGATTTTCTGCAAAGGATTAATCCTGAAGAAGCAAAATCCGGAAGAGTTCCGATCGTGCTTGATCCTGTCCTGCGATCCACCTCGGGAAGGGAACTGCTCGACCTCGCGGCGGTAACGACTCTGCGAGAGCGCCTGCTTCCGCTGGTCGATTGGATTACTCCGAATCTGGCGGAGCTTGCTATATTGTCTGGCGAGGCGGTGGCCACTCGCGAAGACCTTCCCCGCGCCAGTCGCTCGCTACAGGATCAGATTGCGCAGAGGGCAGGAGGACGTCGCATCGGGATCTTCGCGACCGGCGGACATCTGGATCCTCCCGACGATCTGTTGCTGCTGCCGGATGGGGAAGTGATCTGGCTGCCGGGAGAGCGCGTTGTCACGCGTTCGACCCACGGCACAGGCTGCTCGCTCTCCAGCGCATTTCTGGCTCGGCTGGTTCTGGGCGATGCTCCCCGAGCGGCAGCAGCGTCGGCTAAAGACCACGTTGCCAAAGCGCTTGGAACGGCAGTCGCCATAGGATCTGGAATAAGTCCAGTCAATAACTTATGGAGACTATCTATATCTTTGCCTAACAGGCCGCGGTAAAAGTCCAAACTTCCTGGAAATTTCCCTCAGGGGCTAAAGCCCGCATTCATTTTGCACCAGTTACGGCACTGCTGAAGCCGTGCCTTTTCAAAGCTTGACTTTTACCACGGGCTGCTAAGTAATCTACCGTAGACTTATGACGAATCAACACGGAGTTCTGGAGACGCTTGGCCCGGATCGCAAGGATGAAGGCTCAGACTTTGCAGGGTTGGCTGTATTCAGCAGATCAAGAACAGGGAAATGCTCTACTATTGAACGTATGACTCAGCTTGAGGCTCAATATCGCTATGGCGTTACGCCCTCCGAGAGCGCAGTACTCGCGCTCTCCAAGATTCGCGACGTGTACGGAATTCGCCGCGTGGAACTCCGCGAGACGGAGAAGTCCATCTGCGTTGAGTACGATGCAAGCCGACTTGGCGCCGCTGTCATCGACAAGCTACTGCGCCGCGCAGGTCTCGACATTGTGGAGTCAATCGCGTTGACCGCGCCGGTTGAAGAGCCTGCCGCATCGGTTGCCTGAGCCTGTAGAATCATTAGGTGGATCTTTCCACATCGTGCGCCCGTAGCTCAGCTGGATAGAGCATTTGGCTTCGAACCAAAGGGTCGGGAGTTCGAATCTCTCCGGGCGCACCATCAACACCCACTTTGCCGCGGATTCTGAGATTACATTCCCGCAGATTCTGCACTGAGCCAAAGATCTTTTGCTCGGCAGAGTTCTCTGCACTGCGAGGGGTAGAGCGGTTCTCGTAAGGGTGTATTCCAACGAGTAACAAGCAGAAGCAGATTCCTCCGCTTCGCTGCGGAATGACAAATATGGTCTACACATGGGTAAGCGTCGCGGCGCAGGCGAAATGAGGGATTCCTCGCTCTACGCAGAATGGCAATAGATTTTGGGTCTATAGCAGATCAAAAAGCTCTAATGATTATAGGCAATCTGACGTCCTGCGTTTTTTGGGACCGCTTTGCGGTGGCTCCGCCAGAGCCGCAGACGAGGGCGGTTGCAGGTATACTTTCTAGATAACATCGGGATTTCGAGCAGGGGAGAAAAAGGATGAGCGCGAGCGAAAAAGATCAGCAGAACAAAGGCAATGGAGTCCACACCAACGGCAACGTATGCGGCATCGAAACGCCGCGCGCCGAGTGGATCGTCCGGCGTCGCGAAGAGGCCGCGCGTACCGGCGACAGCAACATGAGCCAGATGCACTTTGCGCGCAAGGGCCTCATCACTGAAGAGATGTCGTATATCGCCAAGGTGGAGAAGGTGACGCCGGAGTTTATCCGCGACGAAGTGGCCATTGGGCGCATGATTATCCCGGCCAACATCAACCATCCGGAGCTGAGGCCGATGGCGATTGGCGTCGGCTCGCTGTGCAAGATCAATGCCAACATCGGCAACTCGGCGATGGTGTCGAACGTGGACGAGGAGCTGCGCAAGCTGCACACGGCAGTCCACTACGGCGCGGACACGGTGATGGATCTATCCACCGGCGGCGATATTCCCATGATTCGCCAGCAGATTCTGCGCCACTGTCCGGTGCCAATGGGAACGGTTCCGCTGTACGAGGCGTTGGCACGGGTCAAGAAGCTGGAAGACCTGAACATCGATCTCTACCTCGAAGTCATTGAGGAGCAGGCGCAGCAGGGTGTGGACTACTTCACCATTCACGCCGGCGTTCTGATTCAGTACATCCCCATGGTGGCCAAGCGCGTCACCGGAATCGTCAGTCGCGGCGGAGCGATTCTGGCCCAGTGGATGACGGCTCATCACAAGCAGAACTTCCTCTACGAGAACTTTGATCGCATCACCAAGATTATGGCGAAGTACGACGTCTGCTACTCGCTGGGCGACGGGCTGCGTCCGGGTTCGCTGGCCGACGCCAGCGACGAGGCTCAGTTTGCCGAGCTGAAGACGCTGGGCGAACTGACGCGGCAGGCATGGAAGTCCGACGTGCAGGTGATGATCGAAGGGCCGGGCCACATCCCCATGGATCAGATCAAGATGCAGGTGGACAAGGAGGTCGAGCTATGCGACGGTGCGCCGTTCTACGTCCTCGGCCCTCTGGTCACCGACATCGCTCCCGGCTACGACCACATTACCTCGGCGATTGGCGCGGCGATGATTGGCTGGCACGGCGCGGCGATGCTCTGCTACGTCACGCCGAAGGAGCATCTTGGACTGCCCAACGAGAAGGATGTGAAGGACGGCATTATCGCCTACAAGATTGCGGCTCATGCGGCAGACGTGGCACGGCACAGGCCGGGTGTGCGCGACCGCGACGACGCCATCTCGCAGGCGCGCTACACCTTCGATTGGGACAAGCAGTTCGCCTTGTCGCTCGACCCGGAGACGGCGCGCGCGATGCACGACGAGACGTTGCCCGATGGCTACTACAAGGAAGCGGCGTTCTGCTCCATGTGCGGTCCGAAGTTCTGTAGTATGAACTGGTCGAGCAAGGTGGACAAGTTCAACGAGACGGAACACGGACTGAAGAAGCCGGATCTGACTCAGATTATGACCGACCAGATGGCTCTGCGCGGGTAGATTTGCGCAAGGCAGTAGGCTAGAGTGTTCTCGCTAATGGGGTAGACAGTCGTGGAGCAGATTCCTCCGCTTCGCTACGGAATGACAAACAAGTCGGTCTACAGCAATTCCCAAACTGCTCTAAGACGAAGGGCCGCATCTTTTATAAGATGCGGCCCTTCGTGTTGCTGTGCTGTTGTTGCGTCTGTCAGGGCTGGTTGACGCCGCACTCCCGAGGGATGAGGGCGAAAGGTATATTGCATTTGTGTTACGATGCCGGTTCCTTGGAGTGCAGTGGATTTTGCGCTCTGAACGAGGGAGCCGCCGAACACGGTGCGTCCTCAACGACTGACTTTAGATCAGAAACGGAAGAGGAGTGAGAATGAAGATTTATCTCGGACGGGACATTCGCAATATCGCGGTCGTGGGCCATGCGCACAGCGGCAAGACAACGCTGATTGCGGCGATGCTACAAGCGGCGAAGATGACAACTACGCAGGGGCGCGTCGAGGACGGTTCGGCGGTGACGGCCTACGACGAAGAAGAGGTGGCGCGGCGAACGACCATGTCCAACGCAGCGGCGTACGTCGAGTGGGATGGGGTGAAGATTAATCTGGTCGATACGCCGGGATTCCATATGTTTCTGTATGAGACGCGCGCGGCGATGTTGCCGGTGGAGGCGGCTCTGGTGGTCGTCAACGCGCAGACCGGGGTGGAGGCGGTGACGGATCGTGCGTGGAAGTATGCCGCCGAGGTGAATATGCCGCGCGTGCTGGTCATCAATCAGGTGGACCACTCCAAGGCCGACAGCCGGGTGGGACGGCAGCACATGATCGAACTGATGCAGGAGAAGTGGGGGCGGCAGGTGGTTCCGGTGCAGTTGCCCATCGTCGATCAGAATGGCTTTCACGGCGTGGTCGATCTGGTGACGATGAAGGCCTTCCTGTATGAGCCGAATGGCAGCGGGCGGGGCGAGGTGGGCAAGATTCCCGAGGCGATGGTTGCCGATGCCAAGGCCGCGCACGAGGCTCTGGTGGAACTGGTCGCCGAGGGCAAGGACGAACTGATGGAGGAGTTCTTCGCCAATGGAACGATTCCTGAGGCGCATCTGATCGCCGCGCTGCACGAGGCGATTCGCGAGGACAATATCTTTCCCGTGCTATACGCCAGCGGGCTGAGAAACGTGGGGACGGATCATCTGCTGGACTTCTTCAAGGTCTACGCTCCTGCTCCGACCGAGCGCGAGGCGGTGGCTGCGCAGGGACGCATGCTGGTCGCGGCGGCGGTTCATGGAAACGACAGTAATGGCGAGGGTGTGATCGAGGAGCAGGAAGAGATTGTCATGCGGCCGGTCGACGACAAGGAGCCGCTGGCAATTTACGTCTACAAGACGATGACCGATCCCTTCACGGGGCGGGTCAGCTTCTTCAAGGTCATCAGCGGCGTGATGAAGTCCGACTCTGCGGTGATGAACTACACGCGGCAGGAGTCGGAGAGTATGCCGCATCTATATATCATGCAGGGGCGCAAGCCGGTGGAGGTGGCCGAGCTGCATGCGGGAGATCTGGGCGCGGCGGTCAAACTGCGCGTGACCTTGACCAGAGACACGCTGGGCGATAAGGCCCACGAACTCTTCATCGAGCCGGTGTCCATGCCCGAGCCGGCGATGACCTACGCCATCGAGCCGAAGACCCGCGCCGACGAGGACAAGCTCGCCCCCGCTCTGCACAAGCTGGTGGAAGACGATCCCATGGTGCGGTTCTATCGCGATGCGCAGACCAACGACTTTCTGGTCGCAGGCGCTGGGCAGCCGCACATCGAGGCGCTGGTCTCCAAGCTGAAGCGGCGCTACCACACCAACGTCATCCTGCACGAGCCGAAGGTGCCATACCGCGAGACGGTTCGCGCCAAGGCCGAGGCGCAGGGGCGGCATAAGAAACAGACCGGAGGCCATGGGCAGTTCGGCGACTGCAAGCTGCGCATCGAGCCGCTGCCGCGCGGGTCGGGCGTCGTCTTCGCCAACGAGATCTTCGGCGGAGCGATTCCGCGACAGTTCGTTCCGGCGGTGGAGAAGGGTGTGCGCGAGTCGGCGGCGCGCGGCTATCTGGCGGGCTACCCGGTCGTGGACATCAAGGTGACGGTCTTCGACGGAAGCTATCACGACGTGGATTCGAGCGAGATGGCCTTCAAGATGGCCGCGCACATCGGCTTCCGCAAGTGCATGGAGCAGGCCAAACCAGGGCTTCTGGAGCCGGTAATGAAGATCGAGATCGAGGCTCCGGACGAGTTTGCCGGAGCGCTGATGAGCGACCTCACAGGCCGTCGCGGACGAGTGCAAGGCATGGAGAGCAGCGGCGTAGGAACGGTGATTCGCGCCGAGGTTCCCATGTCCGAGATTCTGACCTACGGCACCGCGCTGACCTCGATTACGCAGGGCCGCGGCAGCTTTCGCATGGAGATGGGGCACTACGACCTAGTCCCGCAGCCCATCGCCGAAAAAATTCTGGCCGCAGCCAAGAAGCCCATCCACGACGAGGAGGAGGAGTAAGTGCGCTAGCTCCCGTACACTAGCTGGAGGGGAATGCGGGAGCTACGATGAGCGATTTGTTTGGCAGGGCGCAGGAGGCGGTGGAGGCGATTCGCGATCGGGTGCGGGGCGAGTCGTTGCGGCTTGGATTGCAGGCGGAGTTTGTGCCGCGTGTGGGGATTATTCTTGGCTCCGGGCTGGGCGCGTTCGCCGCGCAGGTCGTGGATGCGGTGACGATTCCTTATGCAGAGATTCCCCACTTTCCGCAATCGACCGTGGTGGGACACTCCGGCAAGCTGGTGTTGGGGACGATTGGTGGCGTTGCGGTCGCCGTGATGCAGGGGCGCGTTCATGCCTATGAGGGCTATTCGCTGGAGCAGGTGACGTTCCCCACGCGAGTGCTGGGGCTGCTGGGTTGCCGCACGCTGATCGTGACCAATGCGGCGGGGGGGATTCGCGCGAGCATTCCGCAGGGTTCGCTGGTGGCCATCAGCGACCACATCAACCTGACCGGGATGAACGCCGCGGCGGGGCCGAACGAGTCGCGCTTTGCCTGCGCACCGGGGGCGGGCGAGCGATTCTTCGACATGACAACGGCCTACTCTCCCGCGCTGCGCCGATTGGCGACCGAAGAGGCCGAGCGGCAGGGAATCCCCTTCAGCGAGGGCGTCTATCTTGCCGTGCTGGGGCCGAGCTTTGAGACTTCGGCGGAGATTCGTGCCTTCCGCACGCTGGGCGCGGATCTGGTGGGAATGTCCACGGTGCATGAGGTGATTGTGGCGCGGCACATGGGGATCGCGGTGCTGGGGCTTTCGCTGGTGACGAACTTGGCGGCGGGCGTGATCGCTCCGGGAGAGAAGAACGCCGAGACGATCCATCACGAAGACGTGATCGAGATTGGCCGCCGCGTGGAACGGCAGTTCACCGGACTGCTGGTCGCGCTCGTGCCGCAGATGGCTGATGCGATCTAACCTAAAATAAGGAACGAACTCGCGTAGAATAACGCAGATCCTTCGACTCGCGCATTGCGCTCACTCTGGAGGACAATTCTCATCCTCTATTGCAATAGTGAAAAGGCACTAAACTCTACAAAGCCTATGTCTTCCATGGATCAAAGAACGAATGCGTCGCGCCCGCTGGTGATTGGCATTGCAGGCTGCTCGGGTTCGGGCAAGTCGACGCTGGCGGCGGGGCTTGCGCGGCGACTCGATGCGACGGTCTTTCCGCTGGACTTCTACTACCGCGACCTGACGCAGTTCCCGCTGGATACGCGCCACAAGCGCAACTTCGACCACCCGGACTCGCTGGAGAGCGAGTTGATCGTCGAGCATGTGCGCAGTCTGGCAAAGGGCGAAGTCATCCAGCGCCCGGTCTACAACTTCAAGCTGCACGCCCGCGTGGCTGGAAGCTTCGAGCCGATTACGCCGGGACGCGTGGTGATCGTCGAGGGCATCCTCGCGCTGCACTACGCGGAACTGCTGCCTTGTTACGGCTTCATGATCTACGTCGATGCGCCGGATGAGGTCTGTCTTGCGCGACGCATCGAGCGCGACATGCGCGAACGCAATCGCACCGAGCAATCCATTCGCGAGCAGTTTCTGGAAACCACGCTGCCGATGGCGGAGTTGTACGTTGTTCCCTCAGCCGCGCGCGCAACGATCGCGATCGATGGCACAGAGCCGACTGAGGCATTGGTTGAGCAGGTGTTGGCGCGGCTGAATTCAGACGGACTGATGTAGCGATGCGAATTATGGGCTGACGCTCTCCATCTCTGCGTTGCGCAACTCCATGACGGCGGAGTGAGCCTCATCGGCGGCAATCTTGCGATGGCTGTGGGCCTCTTCGGTGAAGACGATCGGCGATACGGCGAAGTGCAGATCGACCTCAATGCCGCGCACTGCAAGCAGGCGGAAGAGGTGTACCATCAGCGGCGTGTCGTCCCAGAAGCAGACGTCGGTGAGCGAGAGCCCCGGGCCGTTGTCCTCGGTCAGGCGATAGCGGATGTGTGCGGCTGTGATTGGCTGATTAGCCTGAATCGCTTGAGTCAACAGGCCGGTGTGGAACTTCAACACGGTTTTGCCGAGGCTGGTAGTTCCCTCGGGGAAGAAGACCAAGGGCAGGCCCGCGTCGGCTGCGGCCTGTGTTCCGCTCTTGGCGCGCTGGGCGGAGCCGCCGCGTCCACGCTCAACGTAGATCGTTCCCGCCATGTTCGTCATCCAGCCCAGAAAGGGCCATCTGCGAATCTCAGACTTTCCAACAAAGACGCAGCGATGCGTCGCGGCAAGGGCCACAACGTCGAGATAGCCGAGGTGGTTTGCTATGACTACGCCGCGTTCGGGAAACGTCCCCCGTTGGCGAACCGTGACGCCCATTCTACAGAGGGCGCGGGTGCAGAAGCGATGCAGCCATTCGGCTCGCTGCTGCCGCGTAGTGGGGTGTTGCACAATCAACTCCAGCGTGGCGTAGACGAACATTGCGGCAAGTTTTACCGCTCTGCCAACAGATCGACAGAATCGAACCAAGCGACTAACTCTCCAATGCACAGAAAATAATGCGAAGTTCATGCGCACAGTTTATCCTGTTTGAGTGCCACACTCCGTTACTGCTGTTCATCATAGCTGGATCTACCGCCGCTGCGTCCTGCCGATTCTGGCGCTGTTGCGCATGGGAGCGGCTCCGCATACGCTGGCCTGGAGCATTGCCATCGGGTTGTTTGTCGGGATCAATCCGCTGCTCGGCAGCACTACGCTTCTCTGTCTGGCGGTCTCGTTTCGATTTCGGCTCAATCTGGCAGCCTCGCAGATTGCCAATCACGCAATGTTTCCGCTGGAACTGGCGCTGGTGATTCCGTTCATCCGAATGGGGTCGCGCGTCTTTCGCACGGCGGAGATGCCGCTGTCGCCATATCTATTTCTACAGGGAGTGCGTAGCGCTCCGCTCACGCTCACTCGCCAGCTCTGGATGTGGGAGTGGCATGCGCTAGTGTTGTGGGCTGTAATCTCGGCGATTGCCGCGCCGTTGCTTGCGTTTGCGCTTACGCCCGTGTTGCGCGGGTTGTTGGCCCGCGTACAGCAACATCAGTACCCCGTCGTCTCGATGGACTGCGAGTAGAAGGTTGCAATCGCTGTGCCGCTGTATTTACTTGCGTGCGGGAGGCGTCAGCCCAAGTTCGACCATCACTCGCTGTAGATCCTTCCACGCCTCGACCTTCTGGCGCGGATCGCGCAGCAGAAACGCCGGGTGATAAGTCACAGCCAGCTTGGCTCCGCGACAGCTATGCCACTGTCCACGCAACGAGCTGAGCGATTGCTTGACGCCAAGCAGGTAGGTCGCCGCAGTCGCACCCAGAGCCACGATTACCTCCGGTCGCACTACGTCAATCTGACGCAGCAGAAACTGCGCACAGGTGTTGGCCTCCAAGGACTCTGGAACGCGATTGCCGGGCGGCCTGCACTTCACGATGTTTGCGATGTAGACCTGATCGCGAGCAAGGCCCATTGCGCCAATCATGTTGTTGAGCAACTGGCCCGCCTTGCCAACGAAGGGAACTCCCTGCGCGTCCTCGTCCGCCCCCGGCCCTTCGCCGACGAAGAGCAGGCGAGCCGTAGGGGATCCGTCGCCGAAGACCACTTTATGCCGCCCAGCGTAGGCCAGAGGACAGCGTGTGCAATCGCCAATCTCTTCCTGAATCGCGCGCAGCGCTGCCTCGTGTTGCTCGGGAGGTAGAGGCGCGGGCAAGGGCGCAAGGTCGTTGAAGGAGACGAGTTTTACTGGAGGCATGGAGAGACTTTCGGCAGGCGGTGGAGTTGAATCTGCTTTGCTTGTATGGACTTCGGCCTTGTGAGGCAGGGAAGTAGAGGGGGTGGACGCAGACGAGGCAACGGTCTGTATTGAATCCGCTACCGCAGCCGTAGCTATCTGCACTGGAGCATCATGCTCGCTTGCGCTTAACGGCACAGGCTCGTTAAGGCGATAAAAATCGTAAACGCCGAGGTCGCGATAATAATCGACCCACGCGCGCAGTTGGGATTCTGATTCGCCCTGCATTGCTACGTCTACTCCTCGTCTTCTTCGATTGGTTCAGGCGCAAGGACGGTCTGCGTCTTATGGTTGACGACGTAGGTTACATGACCTTCATTGATCTCGTCCTGCGCCACGCGGCAAGCCTTGATGCTCTTGGTGGCCATCATCGGTTGTGCGCCCGACTGCAACTGGCGAGCCCTGCGCGCCGCACCCTTCACAAGGCTGTACTTGTTGTGGAGAGAATCCTCAATCGACATCATTCACACCTCGGGAGATGCTTCCAATCTACCGCAATTGAGCGCGTTTGTCCTGCCACGACTCTGGAAAGATACTCCAAGGCGTTAGAGATTCCCTCAGCGATCAACCAACCTGAAAGCTTTCCAGTGCTGCATCCAGGCGTGGCGAGTGTGCTGCAGTCAAGCAACTTGCAGCTATCTCCTCTACGCCGTTCGTCTGGCCGCGCTCGTAGAGTACGATCGCACGCATCTCCGCTGTCGCCTGATCCAGAACATCGTTGACCAGTGCGTACTTGTAGTCCTGCACCTGCTCCAGTTCGCTGCGTGCCTGTCGTAGACGCTCCTCGATCACCGCTTCGCAGGTCATCTTTTCGGCCTCGCTGCGATTGCGCAGACGCATCTCCAACACCTCCGGACTCGGTGGCAAAATGAAGATCGAGACTGCGCTGGGCAGCATCTTCATAATCTGCACAGCGCCCTGTACGTCGATGTCCAGCAGCAGATCCTTGCCTGCCGCGCGCGCATGATCGAGCGCGGCCATGGTCGTCCCGTAGTAGTTGCCGAAGACCTCGGCCCACTCCAGAAACTCGCCGTCGGCAATCATTTGTTCAAAAGTAAAGCGCTCGGTAAAGTGGTACTCGCGGCCATTGGTCTCCGATCCACGTGGAGGCCGCGTCGTATACGAGATGGAAAAATCGAGCCCGTCTACCAGGCTGCGTACCCTTTCCACCAGTGTGGTTTTGCCCGAACCAGAGGGCGCCGAGATGATAAAAAGTATTCCTGCCATAAGTTATTCAAGTGTAACTGCTAAGGCTGAGATGTGCATTAGATTAACCAAAGTTATGCCTTGCAACAAGTTATGCAACAGGTCGCAGGGATAATGGAGCAACAACCGTCGCCCCATAGGGAGCAGTCATCGGCCAGACTTCCTCCTCTGGAAATCCGAAGAACTTTGTGAGCGCATAATGCATAACCCCGCGATGAGTGACAATGGCCGTCCGTCGCTCCTCCGCTTCGCAGATCAACTTCTGAAGAACCAAATCGATCCTTTGTGTGAAATCCAAATACGACTCACCCTCTGGAGCGGTCCGTAGAGGAAACTCCCGAAGCCATTTTTCTGCTTCCTGCGGAAATAGTTTCTCAATCTTCTGCCAGTGAAGACCTTCCCACTGGCCAAAGAAAATCTCTCTCAGGTCTGATTTAGTTTCAATATGAACGCCAATCCTTTGTCCAATAATTGAAGCGGTCTGTGACGCGCGGAGTAGATCGCTTGAATAAATACGTTCGATTCCAAGAGAAATAACTTCCTCTGCAACACGTTTTGCCTGATTTGTTCCATTTAAATTAAGCGCAGGATTGCTGTGGCCGCAAAAACTTCCCGCCATATCCGTCTCGCCATGACGAATAAAAATAATCTCGCTCATCAGCGCCATACTCCGCAAAGATAAACAGCAATAAGGGTAAGTTGAATCGTGGCTCCGAAGCAATCTCCGGTAATTCCGCCGATGCGCCGTTTATAGTAAGTTCCGCTGAGCAGCGTCACAACCAATACCGCAACAGCAGGCTTCCACATAGAAAAATGTAGCAGGTAGCTCACAATGCCGAAGGCAATCAACGTAGCAATAATCAGCGATAAACGTGAGATCTTTCCAGCGACTCGACCACCCTGACTGGAATTTGTTCGAGCTGCGGGAAGTGCGCAACTCAGCGGCAGTATAGTCCAACGCGATAAGACCTCTGCGGATATAACGGTTTGTATAAAAATACTGGATGGAAGATAGGCCAGTAGTAAAGTGCGTCCAGTTACAGAGAAAATAATAGCCAGAGCGCCATAGCTTCCGATGCGACTGTCTTTCATTATCTCCAACATGTGCTCTCGACTATTTCCTCCGCCAAAGGCATCGGCTGCATCGGCAAGTCCGTCTTCGTGCAATCCCCCAGTAATCAGTACGGAAAATAGCACGACAAAAAGCGCCACCATCAAAGCTGGCAAATGTGGCGATAGTAGGCGATAAATTCCAGCGTCCGTCGCGCCGATAGCGAGCCCTACCAACGGAAAATACATCGCCGAACGCGGCAAGGGATCCGAGCGGTAGGGAAGCCACGCAAGCGGCAGACGAGTGAGAAACTGAAATGCCGCAGCAATATCCAGAAAGATATTATTCATTCAGTCGCCGTGCTTACTCCTGCTGACGAAAATGTTGCCATCTCGGCAAATAATCGGACGGCAGATTCAATGACAGGCATAGCCAGAACCGCCCCAGTACCTTCTCCCAGTCGCATTCCAAGGCCAAGAATTGGGGTAAGTCCGATGTATTGAAGCAGGTATTGATGTCCGGGCTCCTCCGAGCAATGTCCGGCAATCAGATACTCCTTCACATTTGGAGATATAGCGTAAGCTACCGCCGCTGCTGCCGTCGAGATAACTCCATCGCAAATAACCACCATCCGGTTTGCTGCTGCACCAAGAATAAATCCGGTCATAGCTGCAATTTCCAGACCTCCAACGCATCGCAAAACTTCCAGAGGATCGATACTGCCTTTCAGATCGCCAAAGTGCAGCTTCACGGATTCTTCAATAATCTGCCGCTTGCGATTTCTTCCTGCACTATCGAGTCCAGTCCCTGGACCGGTCAAAATATCGCTCGACCTCTTTGTCAACGCAACTGCTATAGCGCTTGCGGCGGTTGTATTTCCGATCCCAAGTTCGCCAACTGAAACAAGAGTCATCCCATTGTCTTTTGCTTCGTTCGCCATGCGGATTCCTACATCCAGAGCGGCAGAAAGCTCTTCGTGTGTCATGGCTGCCTCTAAGTGCATGTTGCGGCTACCACGGCGAACCTTGGCCAAACAAAGTCCTGTAGCGCTTTCGAAATCAGTGTCGACGCCAACGTCTATCAGTGTAAGATCTGCGTTATGAAATCGAGCAAGAACGCTGATTCCCGCCCCGCCTTGCAGAATGTTGTATGCCATCTGCACAGTGACCTCGCGAGGATATGCGCTGACACCTTCGTCGGTAACGCCATGATCTGCGGCAAAGATATAGGCACCACGACGCATGGGAAATGAAATATCTCCCCCGAGAATTGAGAATACCTGCGCAGCAATATCCTCCAAGCGTCCCAGACTGCCAATCGGTTTAGTCAAATCGTCGAGATGACGACGCGCCTCGGTAAGATGCTTCGGATCGCAGGACGCAATGGATGGAATCGTAGCGGTAATTGCAGTCGAAATATCGTGAGTCATAGGGCGTACTCCATTCTGTTCAGTGTGCGCTCCATCAAGCGTGGACGATGACGGGGCGGGCAATTAAAGATCTCTTCGAGTAGTTCGGGTTGTAGCATCTCTTCGGGAGAACCTTGGCGCATTGGTTCATCCTGACTCAAGAGCCATACCGAGGAGAAGGTGCCTTCGATCAGGCCTAGATCGTGCATTGAAGAGATAATGGCAATCCCTTCGCGTCGCAGCGTGTCGAGTAGATCGAGCATCTCAAACTGGCGACCTATATCCAGATTTTGCATTGGCTCATCCAGTAGAAGAAGCTTCGGCTCCTGAGCTAGTCCGAGCGCAATCTTAACGCGCTGACGCTCTCCGCCGCTTAGTTCATTGAAGATACGCGAGCGAAGAGACCATGTGTCGGTCAACTCCATGGCGCGCCGGAGAACAGAGCGGTCTCTGGCCTTCAATCCATCAAACAAGCCACGAAATGGGGTGCGTCCCTGCTCGATAAACTGCTCGACGGTAAAGGAAAAAGGAAGGTCAACATGCTGTGGAACAAAGGCGATTGACTGCGCAATATCTCGCTGTTTATAGGTGGATAGATCTCTTCCCTGAAGTCTCACTGCGCCGGATGCGGGAGTCAGCGTACCGGATGCAAGGCGTAAGAGCGTCGTCTTGCCAACACCGTTTGGACCGACGATCGCGATGCACTCGTCCTGAAAGACGGCGGCGTTAATTGTGCGAATAACGGCTCTGTCTTTGTAGGAAAAAGAAAGATCATCGAATTCAATTAATGGTTTCATGACATCACCCCCTGCTTTGTCTTGCGCAACAGGTACAGGAAAAATGGTCCGCCAATAAATGCGGTGAGTACGCCAACGGGTAATTCAGATGGAGCAATAACTGTGCGTGCAACTGTGTCGGCGATAAGTAGAAAGAGCGCTCCGGCCAGTGCGGTCGATGGCAGAAGACGAAGATGATCGGGTCCCAGAATCATGCGCAGGATGTGCGGAACAATCAGTCCGGCAAAACTAATCAGTCCGCCGAGAGCGACTGCGGCGGCCGTCAGAATCGATCCGATGACGATGACTGCGATGCGGATCTGTTGCACGGACAACCCGAGATTCGTTGCGTACTCCTCACCCAGAGCCAGCGTGTTGAGGTGACGCGCCAGAGGAAACGATCCAAGAAGTCCGGCGCAGAGCAGAATAAATACAATCAACAACTGCGGCCATGTGGGCTGCGCGATAGATCCATGAAGCCAGGAAGATAAGACCTTCATCCCTGTGCCAAAGTCGTGATCCATCACCTCAAGAAAATAGGACGAGTAGCTGAGCATGGTGCTGACGGCAAATCCAGCCAGAAGCAGGCCGACCACGGGAGTGTGTCCGTCCACATGGGCCAGCCAGTAGACCAGAAGTATCGAGGAAACGGCGCCAATAAAGGCGAACATTGTAGTTGCGCCGAATCCGGCTATCGAGATGGAAGGCAATAGAAATACACCGATGGAGGCGCCTAAGACCGCTCCGCCCGAGGAACCGATGACATACGGATCGGCCAGAGGATTGCGGAAGAGTCCCTGAAAAAGCAGTCCGGAGACCGAGAGCGCGCTGCCAACAATTGCCGCAGCAATAATTCTTGGAAGACGGATAGAGAGAAGAATAATGCGTTGATCGTCAGTGAGTGGCGCACCGCCAAGCAGGCTTTTAACCAATAGACTCAGGGGGACATGCACGGCCCCCACACAGGCGGCGGCTAACATCGTGAAGACAAGCGCGACGGCCAGCATGGCTGGCAGCCATCGCTGCCAGCCATGCTGAGTTGTATTGTGCGCTGTGTTCGCGTCGCTTACTTCGCTGACCACGACTCGCCTCCAAAGGTGAACTTCATGCCCATCCGAATGGTGAACGGAAGGGCGGGATAGCCAAAGGCCTCGCTATAGTGTTCGCTGAGAAGATTCTGAATACTCTCGTTGAGCGCTATGTAGCGATTGACGCGATAGCTTGAGCTGAGATCCAGACGTTGATAGGCCCCATCCAGATTGCGGTTGGGAAGAAGGAGTGTGTTGAGGCCGTTGGCATCGGCCCCGAGCAGGAAGTCGCTGTCGTCGCGGCTTCCAACCAGCGTTCCGCGCAGCGTGGTGGTCAGGCGATTGCGGCTGTATCCGGCCTCAAAGTATCCGGTGTGCGGAGCGATGCGGAAGGGACGTGCTCCTCTCAGCGGATAGTATGCGCCAATCGCAATCAGAGGAAAGTCAGGGTTGAAGCTTGGTCCGATTGCGTCGCTGCTGAAGGAGTTCTGAATACGCGCATCGGTATAGGTATAGCCCGCGCGCACAAAAAGATTGCGCGTTAGTTGCGACTCAAACTCGCTCTCCACGCCCATTGCGCGATAGGATTCTGAGTTGACCGAGGCTCCGCCATAGGCTCCTAATGCATTGGAGATGACAGACGACACGTTGAGGGCTGCCAGTTCTTGTGAGCCGACGTATTCGATGCCGTTGGTGAACTCATTATGAAAGAGCGAGACGCTGAAGCGACTGCGTCCAGCGAAGAGAGACTGATCGAGTCCGCCATCATAGCTGCGCGAGTTCTGCGGTCCGATGGCCTTAATATGATCCTGCGAGGCGATCTGAGTTCCGTTGGGAATCTCTCCACTGGTTAGCTGTCCATAGAGTGATCCAAGTTGATTGGATATGCTTGGCTCTTTAATACCCTTGCCGAAGCTTGCGCGCAGCTTGGTTCCGCTAAAGAGGCTGTTTCTGCTACCTTGCGCAACTTGCCATGCGAGTGAGGCGCGTGGTGTGCCAGCAATACCGAAGAGCCCGTTGTCTTCCAAGCCGCTGCCAATGGTATAAAACAGCCGTCCTAGAACGTCGCCTTGAAGTTGGAAGGTATAGCTATAGTTTCCCCGATCAATGGAACTGGAGCCATAAGAATAACCACGCTCATCCTCGTAGCGAAATCCGACGAGGCCAAGCAGATGTGGGTTAAAGTGATAGTCCGTCTGTGCGTAGACGAAGTCCTTGTCGGTTGAGCTAGGCGAGGAACTGGGGTATGCCGCGTAGTAGTTATACTCTTGCGCTTTGCCGGTAACGGTGTAGCCGTTGGCTCCAGAGATTGTGACAGGCGCTCCCAGCCAGACCGAGTAGGTCGTCCCATAGTAGACGTAGGAGTAGGCAAAGTTGCCCGCAGGCGCGAACTGAATATACTGCGAACGCAGACGCGCGCCGCCGTAGCGAATCAGGTTGTGCCAGTTGGTATTGCTCTGATCTTCCCAGGTCACGCCGAAGTAGGCGTCTTCATTGGCCTGCTTGGCTTCGGTAGGAATGCCGTAGAGTTGAATATCTCCTGCCTGCCCGGATGCAACCTGATCATGATGTAGCGTGGCGCGCAGACTGGAGTTGGACGATAGTTGCCAGCCGTAGTTTCCGGTAAAGGTTCCGTCGTGATATTCGCTGTCTGCAATGGAATTACTGCTGTCGAAGCGTGCGTAGTCGGATAGATAATCGAAGCGATGGAATCGTCCGCTAACAGCGCCCTCTTGACGATAGGTTCCGAAGTTTCCTCCCTCAACCTGATAGGTGAATAAGGGAAGCGGAGTGGTTCCTCTGGCGGTGGTCAGGCTAACAACTCCGGCCAGTGCGTCCGATCCATAGAGCGCGCTGTTGGGGCCGCGAAGAACCTCTACTTGTGCAATTCCTGCGCTGGACACGTTGGCAAACTCTACGTTGCCGCCGATGTCGTTCATCGGAATTCCGTCGATAAGAATTTTGTTTGCGTCGCTACCTCCACCGCGAATATACAGGCCGGTGGATCCTCCCGCCTGACCCGCCTGACCCGCCTGCACACCGGGAATCAGCGAGAGCCCCTGCTGAATATCGCGCGTGCCCTGATAGTCGGAGGAGTTCAGCAAAGTAACCGTTGCGCCAAGTTGCGAGAGCGGAGTGGGGCTTCCCGTAGCCGTAACCGTGACCTGCTCGGAGAGAGAGGATAGAGCTAGGACAAGGTTCATCGTGGAGTCTGCGCTGGTGCTTGCGGCGTTGAGTGGCTTCACCAAAGTGCCGAATCCATTGGCCGTAATGCGCAGGCTCATCTCTCGCTGTCGAGCGCTTTGGATGCTGTACTGCCCTCTGCCGTCGGTGGTGACCTGTGCGACTGGATGGCCGTGAGCGAGTAGCTCGACTCTTGCGTTTGAGATGAGTGCGCCCGAAGGATCGGCGACGGTTCCGTGCAGCGAGATCATCGGTGTGGCCATGGCGAGCGTAGTGAAAACTAAGATAAAGGCAAGGCTGCTTGCGCAACTCAATAAATATTGGCGAATAATTCGAGACATTAATTTCCCCTCGGAAGTTATTGCTGGACCGGTCTCCTGACTCGCGCTTCTTCGGCTTCGACTGCCTTCCCGGATGCATCTCCAGTGGCGAACAAGTCGAGCCTCAACGCTTACAGTTACGGGGTAGTGGCGGATTTACACCGCCTTCCCGACATCCAGCAGTTATAGGTTGATGTTTTGAGACGAATGCCTTCGCCTCACGGATGAAGTTGTCTGGCCAGATCCTCCAGTGCGTCGAAGACGATAGGACTGGAAAGTCCAATCCGGTCGTCAACGTAATAAATTCGATTATTTTTTACGGCGGGCATACTGGCCCATCCGGGCTGCTCGTGAATTCTATCCATCGACATTGCCGACGATCCGCGCGTCAGAATCAGAGCTTGCGGAGCGCGCGATAGCACAGCCTCCAGACTAATCTGCGGCCACTCCTGTTTGAGGTCGTTGGTGATTGAGCGACCTCCCGCAATCTCGATCAACTGCGAGATGAAGCTTGGCCCGCCGATGGTAATGATCGGGTTATATCCGACCGGCATCAGAACGCTGACGACGGGTTTTCCGTTGACGCGCTGGCGCACGGCGGCCTCGCGCGCGCGTAGCCTTGCGACCAACGCCTGCGCGGCCTGCTCTCTGTTCAAGGCTCGTCCCAGACTCAGTTCCGATTGGAGTATTCCTTCGATTCCATGCGGCGCGAGAACGAAGACCGCGATGCCCAATTTAATTAGGTGTTCGACCGGTTCGGAGTAGCTCATGTTGCTGTCTGCTAACACCAGATCGGGATGCATCGACACGATGGTCTCGACCGACGGCGCAATCGGCGATCCGATGCTGGGCTTGGCCTTCGCCTCGACCGGATACTTCGTGTAGTCGGGGATGGCTATTACGTCGGCTCCTGCGCCGAGAGCGTATACGTCGTCTACTACGCTGGGCATCAGGCAGACGAGGCGATGCGGATGATCGGGAACTACGACCGTGCGCCCTAATTCATCGGTGACGGTTCGCGAGCACCAGGCAAATGGTGTAACTAGAAAAATAATTAGTAGATAAGTATATTTCACTTGTTACCCTCGCTACTCATGAATCCATCGTGTCGTAATAGCTTGTGCAAAAAAATACTGACGCATTATTTTGCTGCGGACTGGCAGAGCAGGGAATCAGTGTCGAATTTTGCCGTTCCTTTGAGCGCGAGCGGAAGTCCGGCCACCATGAACAGTACGTTGTCTGCCGCCGCTGCAACGCGCTGGTTCAACTCGCCCACTGCGTCGCGGAATCTACGTCCCGACGGATACTCCGGCACTACGCCGCTGCCGACTTCGTTAGATACCAGCACGATGGAGCAGCGCGCCGTGCGCAGGGCCTCAAGAAAACTCTGGATGCGTCGTTCCATACTCGTCGGATCGGACTCTGCGGCGTCGAGCAGGTTGGAGACGTAAAAAGTCAGGCAATCGATCAGGATTACGTCGAAGTCGTCCGCGTTCTCGATAATTATTTTTGCCAGTTCCAGAGGCTCTTCAAAGGTCGTCCACCGGTCGGAACGATCTTCCTGATGGCGGCGAATCTTCTCTTGCATCTCCGGGTCGTATGCCTGCGCTGTGGCGAGAAAGGCTACGCGCTCTTGTCTCTCGGCAAAGCTCTGCGCCCAGCGACTCTTGCCGCTGCGAACGCCGCCAAGTACAAGCGTGACTGATCTGGAACCTTCGTCCTGCATCGTCTACCTCTGACCGCAGGCGTCGTGCGCCTTGCAGTGCAGCGGGATTTATAGATAGGCAGCTTTCTCGTCGGAGAAAATATATGACCGGCAGAAGAACGCTCTCCAACTCTCCCATCGAAGTTGGATCAAGCCTTGGATCGGCATCCGGCAGGTCTCCTGACTCTCGCTTCCTCGAACTCTGAACAACCTTCCCAAGAAAAATCTCAGTGGTTGGAGCAAGCCTTGTTACAACAAAGCAGACTCCCTGTTCAGCTCTCAGCGATTACAGTTACGGGGTAGTGGCGGATTTACACCGCCTTCCCAACACCAGATGGAATTATTATAGCCGATGCTGAAAGACCGATTCAATTAAGTATCTTTATTCCATTCAATTCTGTACCCCTTCCCGTCGCGCTTGACTACAATCAATCTGACAGTTCAAAGCACTCAGGAGTCTCCCTCGAAAATGTCCCAGTCCAGCGCTCTCCCTGCACTCGTTCAGCCGCCTATTGCGCGACGCGATCCCACGCCCACCACGCTGCACGGCGTCACGCTGCACGACGACTATCGCTGGATGCGCGACAAGAGTTCTCCCGAACTGCTTGCCTATCTGAACGCCGAGAACGCCTACACCGCTGTCGTCATGGCTCCCACCGCTGACCTACAGGCCAAGCTCTACGCCGGGATGCTCTCTCACATTCAGGAGACCGACGAGAGCGTTCCGTACCGTCTCGGCGCGTGGTTCTACTCCACCCGTACCGTCGAGGGTAGTCAATATCCGATCCACTGTCGCCGCGCAGCATCCAGTGCAGACCTCAACTCCGCCTTCGACCCCACGCAGCCCGAGCAGGTCATCCTCGACGTGAACGCACTGGCCGAGGGCCAGCCCTTCATGTCCCTCGGAGCGCTGTCGATCAGTCCCGATGGAAATATTCTCGCCTACTCCACGGATAACACCGGCTTCCGTCAGTACACATTGCACATCCGCGATCTGCGCAGCGGCGTTGATCTGGCAGACACGGCGGAGCGCGTCGGCTCGCTGGCCTGGGCTGCCGATTCGCGCACCCTCTTCTACTCCACAGAGGACGAGACCACTAAGCGACAGGATCGCCTCTTCCGTCACACGCTCGGCGCGCCCACGGACGAGGACGTGCAGGTCTTCCACGAGGAGGACGAGCGCTTCAATCTCGGCGTTGGCCGCACTCGCGATGGGCTGTATCTCCTGCTCGAACGCGGCAGCCACACCACGAATGAGTACCGCTTTCTGCCGACAGATAATTCCACAGGCGAGTTCCGCCTTATCGCTCCCCGCATGGACGATCAGGAGTACTACCCCGATCACCGCTCCTCGCCAGAGACGGGAGGCCTCTTCTATATCCGCACCAACGACACGGGAAAGAACTTCCGCGTCGTCACCGCCTCGCCCTCGACGCCCGACCGCAATCACTGGCGCGAGCTGATCCCTCTTGACGCAGACCATCCACTGGAAGACTTCGACCTCTTCCAATCCTTCGCCGTGGCCACGCGTCGCAAGCTCGGCCTGCCCACCCTCGAAGTCCTCCGCTTCACCAGCAATACGCCATCATCCCGCAGCGACCAGTTGTCATCCACCAGCAATCAGTTGTCATCCCGTAGCGTTGATGTGTCATCCCGCCAAAATTTGTTGTCATCCCGCAGCGAAGCGGAGGGATCTGCTTCTTCCACCCATGCGTCTGCTCCGGCTCACGACTCCGAGTCCTGGGATCCAGCCTTCGCCGCACCGGTCGAGATCGCTTTTCCTGAGCCAACTTACTCGGCCTCGGCGCACGTCAACCAAGTCTTCACAACCGATGTCTTCCGCTACGGCTATCAGTCGCTGGTCTCGCCCTCCTCGGTCTACGAGTACAACGTCTCCCGCAGCGACGCGACGCTTGCCATCGGACAGTCGCGCCTGCTCAAGCAGCAGCTCGTTCCCGGCGGCTTCGATCCCGCCAACTACGCCTCCGAACGAGTCTGGATCACCGCCTCCGACGGCACCCAGGTTCCCACCTCCATCGTTTATCGCCGCGACAGCTTCCATCGCGACGGATCCAATCCGCTCTACGTCTACGGCTACGGATCGTACGGTTACCCGCTGCCGGTCGGCTTCTCGCCCACGCGGCTCTCGCTGCTAGATCGCGGCGTCGTCATGGCCTACGCGCACATTCGCGGAGGCGGCGAGTTGGGCGACGCATGGCACGACGCGGGAAAAATGGCAGTCAAGAAAAATACCTTCACCGACTTCATCGACGCAACTGAACAGTTGGTCGCCAGCGGCTACGGCGACGCCTCCCGCGTAGCCATCGAGGGAGGCAGTGCCGGAGGCCTGCTGATGGGAGCGGTCGTCAACATCGCTGCGCAGACCGGGCGCCCCAACCTCTTCCGCGTCGTCCTCTCGCATGTCCCTTTTGTAGACGTGATGAACACCATGCTCGACGCAAGTTTGCCGCTGACCGTAGCCGAGTACGAGGAGTGGGGCAATCCCAACGAGCCGGAGGCCTTCGCCACCATGCATGCCTACTCGCCCTACGAGAACCTCAATAGTCTGGCTGGAACATCCACGCCAGCGATGCTGGTCAAGACCAGCCTGAACGACTCGCAGGTCATGTACTGGGAGCCAGCCAAGTACGTCGCCAAGCTGCGCACCCTCAAGCGCGATTCCACCCCGCTGCTCCTGCACATCAACATGGACGCAGGCCATGGCGGAGCCAGCGGACGCTACGACTATCTCAAAGAGATCGCCTTCGACTACGCCTTCCTCCTAACCCAGCTCAAGGTCGTCTCGTTATAGAGATTTCAAGGAATAGATAGACCAATTTGTTTCTCATTCCGCAGCAAAATAAAGGAATCTGCGTTTGCTCTCTTCTCTACGGTCATTCTTGCCAAATCGGTGGAACCAGAAGAGGAACCGGCGGTAACCAAGGCGGAGTGTGCGCAGTCAGTAACAGGTGTAAACTTAAGAAGCACCCTGCACGACGGTTGGGTTCTCAGGAGCGATGAATTAATGAAGACGTCCCGCAGTACAGACGAAGCACTCCGTTGCTCGTTTTGCCATAAATCGCAGGATACGGTGGCGAAGCTGATCTCCTCTCCGTCGGACTACCCACGGGCCTATATCTGCGATGAGTGCGTCGGGGTCTGCAACTCGATTCTGGAGGACGACCGGGGCGAAGCTGCGCCGGGAGCGACTCCCGCGCCGTTGCCCAAGCCGCAGGAGGTCAAGGCCTTTCTGGACGAGTACGTCATCGGGCAGGATCAGACCAAGAAGAAGCTGGCCGTCGCCGTCTACAACCACTACAAGCGCATCCAGATGAACAAGGTGCGCGGCAACGATGTGGAACTGGCGAAGTCCAACATTCTACTGGTCGGGCCAACCGGTTCAGGTAAGACATTGTTGGCGCAGACCTTGGCCAAGATGCTGGACGTGCCCTTTGCCATTGTGGACGCAACCACGCTAACCGAAGCCGGTTATGTCGGCGAGGACGTCGAAAATATCATTCTGAAGTTGCTGCAAGCCGCCGAGGGCGATGTGACTCGGGCGCAGAGTGGCATTATCTATATTGACGAGATCGACAAGATTGGGCGCAAGGATGAGAATCCCTCGATCACCCGCGACGTATCGGGAGAGGGCGTACAGCAGGCGCTGTTGAAGCTGCTCGAAGGTACCGTCGCCAATGTTCCACCACAGGGCGGGCGCAAGCATCCGCATCAGGAGTTTACGGCGGTCGATACGACCAACATTCTGTTTATATGCGGCGGAGCCTTCGTCGGGTTGGAGAAGGTGATTGGACGACGCGTCGGCAAGAAGGCGCTAGGCTTCCGCACTCTGGTCGATCCCAATGCGAAGGAAGGCGAGGTTACGCCGATCCGTGCGCAACGCGACGCCGAGTTGCTGCGCCAGGCCGAGCCGCAGGATCTGCTGAAGTACGGGCTAATTCCGGAGTTTGTCGGTCGTCTGCCGGTCCTGGGAATTCTGAACGAACTGGACGAGGCCGCGCTGATCGAGATTCTGACTAAGCCGCGCAATGCCATCCTGAAGCAGTACGCAAAGCTCTTCGACTACGAGGGAGTGAAGATTACCTTTTCCGAAGAAGCGGCCAAGGAGATTGCGCGCGAGGCGATTCAACGCAAGGTGGGAGCACGCGGACTGCGCATGATTCTCGAAGAGTTGATGCTGGATCTGATGTACTACGTCCCCGGCAACAAGCAGGCATCGGATCTCACCATCACCGCAGAGATGGTCAAGAAGCACTCGCTGACCCTGCTGACCCTGCTGGAAAAAGCTGGATAAGAAAGTTCCCGCGTTCCCTTGATTGCAAACGCGCGATCGAGGGAACGCGGTTGGAACGATCTACCTGAGAGGCATGAGAATTGTCCTCCTGAGCGAGCGCACTGCGCGAGTCGATGGATCTGCGTTTTCTTTGCGTCGCAACACTCCGCGCTATTACCGAAAATACTTTAGATCGCCATTTGCGTTACCCTTGATACAGCTATGAGCGATCAATCCCCACTTAGACTTCTTTGCGTCACCGCACATCCCGACGACGAGTGCTTCGGATTTGGCGGAGCGTTGATGCTGGCCGCCGAGCGCGGCATCGAGACCTATGCGATCTGCTTCACCGACGGGCAGGCCGCGACCAATCGCGGTACAGCCGTCACTCCCGCCGAGTTGGGACGCATGCGCCGCGAGGAGTTTGCCGCATCGTGCAAGGTTCTCGGCGTCAAGCGCCACGAGGTTCTCGATTATCAGGACGGCCAGCTTGAGTTTGCCGACTTCTCAAAGGCTGCGGCCCTGCTGGTCGAGCGCATTCGCGCCTATCGCCCCAACGTCGTTATCACCTTTGGCGGAGACGGCGCCATGAACACCCACGCCGATCACTCCATGGTCTCTTTCTTTACCACGGCGGCCTTTCAGTGGGCGGCGCAGGCCAAACGCTTCCCCACGCTCGGCCCGATTCACTCCGCCGATCGGCTCTATTATGCGACCAGCAGCTTCTTCTTTCCCGGTCGCCCCGCACCTCTGCCTGCGCCGTGGACGGTTACGCTGGACACCAGCCGAGTGCAGCAGCGCAAGTTCGAGGCCTTCCGCGCCCATACCACGCAGCTTCCGTTGATGGTGCGCTTCCAGGGCTTCTTCGAGCAGCGCGCCAGTCAGGAGCATTACATGCTGGCCGCTACGCCCGATCCTCAGCCCGCCGCCCACACCACCGACCTCTTCGCCGGGCTCTAGAGATTTTTGCAAATGGTGTAGACCGTCGCGCAGTGAGCAAAATGCGGGGATTCTTCGCTGTGTTCAGAATGACAATCCATTCTTGCCCTATAGCAATTCCGAAATACTCTAATTGCCCTGATAGGCTGGCACTGGCTCGGCTGACTTTACCCACGCGGTGTAGATCATGTTGCGCAGTTCGATGGCTCCGGAGGCCAGTTGCTGGTCTACGAAGGCCTTTCCTGCGGGAGTTCCGGCTCCGGTAAACGCACCCTCTTTATCTAGCTGATAGGTCTTCTCGACCAGAGAGTTGGAGTGGCGAAGGTATATCAGATACTCCGCGAAGACATCGTTTAGTGTGCTTGGTTTTGTCGCGGTTACCAGTGGCGCGACATCTGCCAGTCTCACATTTTCATGCACAAAGTCGCTCTCGAACTGCGCGTGGATGTGGTGTTCGGTGGTGTATTCATGCGGATTTGGGCCGGTCCAGCCGTTGTACTGGATCGACGTATGCAACGGCATGGATCCGTCCGCTACATAGTGGCCGAGCCATCCTGCGAGGAAGACGATCTCCGCCTCCGAGGGCTTGGTGTTCTGCTTTGCGGCCAGCAGTGCGCGATAGTCGCGAAAGGCGCTTTGCAAGCGTTCGTAGACCTCGCTGGTGACGTAGGGCTGTAGGCCAACCTTCTCTGGAGTCAGGTGGATGTCGGGATGAGCCGGTTGCGCCGCTGCGAGGGCGCGAATGTAGTCGTAACGGCGGCGGGGAAGCTTCCCGATCAGGTCGGCGTACTCAAGGTCGATGAAGTGTTCCGGGGCCTGCGCGGCGTTCAACTCCGGCTCTGCGGGAGAGCGCCAACGATCTGGCTCCGGCCCGTAGTACTCCAGCGCGTCCAGACCAGCAGGCGAGCGCAGAAACGCCGGAACATCCGCAGGCAGCGCGGCTCCGGCCAGTCGGTTGATGATTCTGTGGCCATCACTGCCCCATCCAAACGCTGGTTGAGCGGCAAGCAATGGAAGAAGAAGAGCGGCAAAGAGGCTGACGACGCGATTGATTTGGCGCATGAATGGAGTATACCCGTCGTATATGAGTGGGGATGATCTATTGAAAATTCTGGAGTCTATTTTGAATTGCTATAGCCAAATTTGTTTGTCATTCCGTAACGAAGCGAAGGAATCTGCTGTTGCTAACTCCACGACGGTCTATACCACTATCGAAAATGCTCTAGCGGCGTGACCAAATGAAAAGGTTGTTAGAAAAGTGAAAGCAGATCCCCTACGGGGATGACAAACTAAAAGAGCACGGACTACATCAGCATAGGTCGCTGTACTAGCGGCACCGTAAATTGCCTACGCAACAGAAGTTTTTATTGATCCTGAAGCATAAACTGAGATACTAAGATTTATGGAATCTCTTGCAGATTACACTTCAAACTCTACTCGTCGAGCGACCTTTCTAGTCGCAGCCTTTGCTCTGACGATGGCGGCGTTTTTCACGATGCTTCCGGCCAGAGCGCTGGACAAGAGTGCAAAGCCCTTGCCGGACCTGCTCGTCTTTATGAACGGCGACCAGTTGACCGGAACGCTACAGCGCGGTATAGGCAACTCGGTCATCTTCAACAGCGATGTGGCGGGCGAGGTCAGGGTCTCGCTGGACAAGGTGAAGTCGCTGCGGTCGAGTGGCAACTTTGCTGTCCTGCGCAAGAATATGCCCGTCAGTAAAAGGTCGGTGATCTCGGGGACGATTCTGTATCAGGATAAGAAGCTGACCGTCACCACTCCGCAAGGCTCCGTTGAGACGCTGCCGGAGGATAAGATCGGCTACATCATCGATCAGGATACCTACCACCGCGAACTGGCCAAACTGCCCGGGCCGCTCTACGGATGGAACGGGGAGATCAACGGCGGCGCGACGCTGGTGCGTTCCACCAACAATGGTTCGACCTACGATGCGGGCGTGTCTCTGGTGCGTGCGATTCCAGCGGTACCGTTTCTTCCCGCGCGCAATCGCACCAGCTTCAACCTGCAGGAGACCTACGGCAAGATGACGCAGCCGGTGATTCCGCCGACCACGCCGCCAACGCCGCCGACGATTACGTTGACCAGCATCTTTCACTCCGCAATCGAGCGGGATCAGTACTTCTCGCCGGAGTTCTACTTTCTGGCGCAGACCAGCTTTGACCACAACTACGCGCAGGGACTGAATTTGCAGGAGGTCTTCGGCAGCGGCGTTGGATGGACGCCGATCAAGACCGGGCGGCAGCAGATGGACATGAAGGCGGATCTGCACTACGAGAAGCAGACCTTCCAGACGCCGGCGAGCGACCAGAACTTGATCGGGTCGTCAATCTCGGAGACGTACCACCGCATCCTGCCGCGCAAGCTGGTCATAAATGAATCGGCGACCGTGATGCCTGCGTGGAACAACTCGAACGCGTATTCGGCCAACGCCATGGTTGCGTTGGTGATGCCGGTCTTCAAGAGGCTGGGACTCACCCTCAGCTCGAACGAGAACTTCCTCAACGACCCTGCGGCGGGATACAAGAAGAACAGCTTTCAGTTCGTCACCGCTGCATCCTACACGCTGCGGTAATTGCGATATAGATGAATGCTTAATGAGGGTATGCTGGCAGAATGAAAGATTTTTTTGTAGTGGATGCGGCGAAGTTCGATGGCAAGCCGGTGACGACGTTCTTTGCTCTGGGATCGCTCTCGGTGCGGGACAAAAAGACCGGCGGAGGGCAGTATCTCGCGCTGACGCTGGTGGATAAGACGGGTTCTCTGGAAGCTCGCATGTGGGACGATATTGCGTCGGCCGTCGAGACGTGCAGCGAGGGATGCTACGTCAAGGCACAGGGGCAGGTCTCGAAGTATCAGGGCAAGTGGCAGATCACGCTGAGCAAGATGCGTCTGGCGGCGAACTCCGAGGTGGATACCGCCGACTTTGTTCCGACCACACGCTTCGACATTGGCGAGATGTGGGCCGAGTTGCGCGGCTATGTCGACGAGTTCAAAAACGCCGATCTGCGACGACTGGTCTTCGCCTTTCTTGACGACGAGCAGATTGGCCCGGCCTTTCGTGCGGCTCCGGCGGCCAAGGTGCTGCATCATGCGTGGATCGGCGGGCTGCTGGAGCATGTGCTAATGCTGGTGCGAGTCTCGCGCGCGACGGCTCCGTTCTATCCCGAGGTGGATGTGGACCTGCTGGTGACGGGAGCGATTCTGCACGACATCGGCAAGACCCGCGAACTGAGCTGGGGATCGACCTTCGGCTACACACTGGAGGGGCAGATGATTGGGCACATCTCGATTGCGCAGGGAATGCTGCGCGAGAAGATCGCTTCGCTGCCGGGATTTCCCGACCGGCTGCGCGTGCTGGTCGAACACATGATCCTGAGCCATCACGGGAAGTACGAGTTTGGCTCGCCCAAGCTGCCAATGACTCCCGAGGCGATTCTGCTGAGCGCGCTGGACGACATCGAGGCCAAGATGCAGGCGATGCGCAATGAGTTTGGACGCGCCGTGGCGGCAGGCAAGAGCGGAGCCGAGATGACCGAGTGGGTGCGCAGCATGGATCGCCCAATCCTGAACTCCAAGGCTTATCTGGACGAGGAGGAGTAGAGCGTCGCAGCCATCGTGCGGCTTGATTACTTGCGGAAGTGGAATGCGGCTCCGATGGTGACGAGGCTGGGGTGGAGGGTGCCAAGAGGGAAGCCGAGCCAGTTCTGGTACTCGTAGTCGGCGCGCAGGTTGATGGTTGGAGTCAGCGTGTAGTCGATTCCTCCGCCGTAGGTGTAGAGGTTGTAGGCGATGTTGGCGACGTTGTTGGAGTAGTTGTAGACGCCGCGTCCGATCAGGATCTTGCCGTAGGGAATGAGGCGTCCGCGAGTGAGAAAGATGCGCGGGCCGACCTCGTAGCTCTGCTCGTAGACTGTGGAGTCGTTTGAGTCCTTGACCTGATGGAAGTCGGCCTCGCCCCCCCAATAGGTGCTTCTGGCGAAGGTGGCGTAGATATTGCCGCCCTTCAGCGTGGACTGGTTGAAATTGTAGGTGGAGTTGCCGAAGGTGAATCCGCCGCCGATCTGCAGGTCGCCGGGGCGGCTGGCCGTGGGAGCGGCCTGACCGCGCGCAGGGATCGAGAGGCCGCAGACGAGGGCAACCAGCAGGACCATCGCAATGCGATGAGTTAGGCAGAGAGAGTGTAGTCTACTGCGGTCCCTAGTCTGGAAAAGTCGGGCGAGTTTCTTCGTGCGCGAGACATTCATCCTCTTCCTTCCTGTGTGCCGGAGACGTTGATCGATCCTGAGCCGTTTCAACGCGCTGGAGATTTGTGGCTGAAGATTTATAGGTTCAATCGCTTTCGGGTCGCCATTCGTCCTCGAAAACGACTATAAATGATTGCAGCAAAACCCCTGCAAATGGTAGCAGGTTTTGTCGATACTCCGACAGGTTGCCAATGCGTAGATTTTTGGGATTGCTGATCTTTGTGCTTGGGCTGGGTGGCGTAGCCGCTGCGCAGAGCTGTACCGGGCTGTGTTTGCAACAGACGAATTGTACCGCTGGTGCAACCACGTCTATCAGCGGAGTGGTCTACGCGCCCAACGGTACCGATCCGCTGCCGAATGTCACGGTGTACATTCCCAATGCGTCGGTGGATGCGTTTACGCCAGGGGTGAGCTGTCCGGTGGCTGGAGCGGCTCCGTCTGGCTCGCCGCTGGTCGGAACGATTACCGCAGTCGACGGTAGTTTTACCCTGAGCAATGTGCCAGTGGGGACGAGTATTCCGCTGGTGATTGTGTCGGGGCGTTGGCGGAGGAAGTTGGTCATTCCCAGCACGACGGCCTGTGTCAATACCGCTCTGCCCGCAAGCTTCGCTGCGATGCCGCAGAATCAGTCGCAGGGAGACATCCCCAAGATCGCCATTGCAACCGGTGCAGTCGATCAGGTGGAGTGCATCTTGCGCAAGGTGGGAATTGATAACTCCGAGTTCTCCGATCTGACCGGCGCGGGGAGAATCAACTTATTCAAAGGAACCAGCAGTTCGGGTGCGGTCATCGATTCGTCGACTCCTACGCAGGCTTCGTTGATGGAAAACTATCCGACGCTCAGTCAATACGATGTATTGATGTTACCGTGCCAGGGAACCTCCATCGGCGGTGTGGAATCGGGCGCTTTAGGTACACAGGAGTTGGCCAACTTCGTAGCATTTGCAAATGCTGGAGGGCGTGTCTATTCCAGCCACTACAGCTACGCGTGGATGTTTACTAATCCGCCGTTCAATGGCGTGGCTAACTGGGATGTCGGTGAGGGTACGTTCGCCGATGGCCTTGCAACTGTGAATACCAGCTTTACTGCGGGACAGACACTTTCGCAATGGCTTCAACTTACAGGCGCTTCGACGACTCCGGGACAGATTCCGATCAGTACCCTGAAGCACGATCTTAACGGCGTGATTCCTCCGACACAGTCCTGGCTTACGCTCAACAGCGGAACCAGCAACGATCCAAATCCGGTGATGCAGTTCGTCTTCAATACTCCGATTGCGACCGTCGCCAACCCGACGCCGAACCAGTGCGGAAGAGTCTTGTATAACGAATATCATGTGGAGGCAGGGTCCAGCTCTCCGCAGATGTCCTTTCCTTCCGAATGCAACTCCGGGGCGATGACGGCGCAGGAAAAACTGCTGGAGTACATGCTCTTCGAGTTGACCGACGATGGCGGACAACCCTCGATCTCGCCAGCCACATACGACTTCGGGGCGGAGGCGGTGGGCTATTTCGCCGGTACGCAGACCTTTACCTGGACCAATAACTCCAGCTTTCCGATGACGGTCTCCTCGACGTACGTTACCGGAGGCGACTTCAATCTTGCTACGGATACTTGCACCAACGTCACTGTGGCGGGCGGTCAGAGCTGCACCGTGACGGTTGGCTTCACGCCGACGGCGCTTGGCGTTCGCACTGGGACGCTTACGGTGGTCTCGGCTGCGTTTTCTCAGACTGCTTCGCTGACCGGGACAGGCGTACCAAGCTTTTCGCTTTCGCCAGCATCGCTGAACTTCGGCAACGTGGCGATCGGCGACTTCGCAACGCTATCGCTGACGCTGACCAGCAACGCCAGTGGGCCGCAGGCGGTGCCGAGTTCCTTCACTACGGCCAACTACTCCGTAAGCACGGCGGGCTGCGCCAATCCGGTTCCCGCAATGGGGACGTGCGTGGCCAAGGTGACCTTCTCGCCGACCGCGTTGGGAGTTCTGCCCGGAACGCTGACGGTGAACACGCTGCCAAACGCGCAGACGGCTTCGCTAACAGGGAACGGGATTCTTGGATTCTCCCTCTCGGCGAGTGCGTTGAGCTTCAACAACGTTGTTGTGGGCGACTCCGCAACGCAATCGCTTCTGCTGACCAGCACCTCGAAACAGCCGCAGGCGTTGCCATCGTCGTTTACCACAGGCAATTTCTCCGTGAGTACGGCGGGCTGCGCCAATCCGGTGTCGGGGCTGGGGACTTGCGTGGTCACAGTGACCTTCTCGCCAACCGCGCTGGGAGTTCTGACTGGAACTCTGACGGTGAACACTCAGCCGAGCGCGCTGACGGCGACGCTGACCGGGACCGGAATTCCGGGATTCACCCTCTCGCCGACGACGCTGAGCTTCGGTAATCAGGACGTTGGATTTCCCGCGTCGCAGACTTTGACGCTGACCAGCGTAGCCCAGCGCGCGCTGGCCGTGCCGGTCTTTGCGATGACGGGCGACTACTCCGTCAGCACAGCGGCATGCGGCAAGGTGGTCGGCGCGCAGACGAGCTGTCTGGTTACCGTGATCTTCACTCCGCAGGCGATTGGGCCGCGCAGCGGGACGCTCGCGGATAACTCGAGCGATCCGGACTATAGCGGATTGAACGCCAGCTTCAGCGGAAACGGAGTCGACTTCACAATCGCGCTCAATCCAACCTCGGGGACGGTGTATGCAGGCGATGGAACGTCAACGACTGCAACGTTGACTCCGCTGGCAGGCTTCGCGTCGCAGCTTTCGTTGAGCTGCGCGATGGCGACAGGAGCGGCTGCTTCCACCTGCACTCTGGCGCCGGGGACAGTGGTTCCGACGGTGGTGGTAACGGCGGTGGCCAGCATCGGAACGACCTCGCAGTACACGGTGATAGGCTATGGCGGCTTCGGCGGCGGAGGCTACCTGTGGCTGGTTGGTGTGGGCAGCGGATGGCTCTTGTGGTCCAAGCGCAGGAACGGACGCGCCTTGCTACAGGGAGGATTGCTGGCGTTATTGCTGGCGACTATGGGCCTCTCGCTGAGTGGCTGCTCAGGCAAACTGCCAGACCAGAATCCGGCGTGGACCGCAGCAGGGAACTACAACGTGACGGTGACGGCGACCGATGGATTCCTGGTTCATTCGGCGACGTACAGCCTGACCGTTAACGCAAAGTAGACACGATCTTACGCTGTAAATGGGGGGTGTTGACCTGAAGCAGATAGGTCGATATACTTCAAGAAGTGAGAGCGGGAGTAGCTCAGTGGTAGAGTGCTTCCTTGCCAAGGAAGATGTCGCCGGTTCGACCCCGGTCTCCCGCTCCAAACTTTTTTCTGCGATACACTCTTCCTGTAGTCAGCCGGGTGTGCGCGAGAGCGTAGACTCATCTGAGGCGGTATCTCACCCAGAGGTATCCCATTCGAGGCGCGGTACCCAAGTGGTAAGGGAGAGGTCTGCAAAACCTTTATGCGCCGGTTCGATCCCGGCCCGCGCCTCCATCATTTTCCTCCTTTCTGCCGAATATTCAATAAGTTAGGCCCAACATCGAGATCGTTCTCTTTTGGGCCGAATTCGATGTTGATGGTGGACCAAATGTAGACCGGTTTCTGATGCCTTCAATCTCTTTGGGTCCGATACCCCGCCGCTTGCGGCGGGTTGTTCATTTTACGGCATCACTGGCTCTGGGAAATGCAGTCGCCCACTCTTCAACAAGCGCCTGCTCAAACTTGAGCATTGCCTGTTTTTTGTGGCTGGCGGTGGGGTGGACATACTTCTGGACCACACGGAGAGAGGCACTCCACTTGGCCTGATATTGCTAAAAATAGCCATTTTCGACCCTAACTGTAAAATCTAGGCGAATATCGACCAAGAAGATTGGATTTCGACTTGAAGCCTTGTATATTAGTTATCGACCAAGAAGAGTAATTGTCGGTTGTTTTCGACCGAAAAGAGGAGTTTTCGACCGTGGCCACTGAGAATCATCCTCGTAATGATGATTATGCAAGAACCTTCCAAGAGAAGACGGTGCCAGCGGATACAAAGCTGGCTGGCTGGGCTGCCCTCGTACAGACATTTGGCGTTCAGGCCCCAGTCCGCCGCCCGAGCGCCGTAGCCGGGCAGCACGTCAAGGCGAGCCGCCGGGAGGAAAGGGGATGGATCGTATTCGACAAGCGGTATTGGCCCGGCGAGTCCTTCGGCGAACAGTTGGGATTCGCGCTACGCCATGAAAACCTCGACCTGCTCGTTCTGAAACGGCTCTTCGTAGCCGTCCCGCAGGATACCGTCATCGAATTCGTGCGCAGTGCCCCAACCGGTGCACCCAACAGGCGCGCCTGGTTTCTCTATGAATTCCTCACCGGTCAGACGCTCGACATTCCCGATGCGGCAGAGGTGAGTTTCACCGATCTTCTGGACAACCGCCTTTACTTTACAGCGGCACCGCGGCTGTCGCGGCGTCACAAAGTGCGCGATAACCTGCTCGGCACTCCAGCTTTTTGCCCTGTTATTCGCAAGACGCAGGCGCTCGTAGACTTCGGCTCGCGCGCACTCGGAACCAAGGCGAACGACGTCATTGGACGTACCGGAGCGAGTGTGGTCGTGCGCGCGGCCAGTTTCCTCTTGCTAGCGGACAGCCGTGCCAGCTTCGAGATCGAAGGTGAAAAGCCACCGCGCAGCCGACTGGAGAGATGGGGCCGCGCGGTGCTACAGGCCGGAAAAAACCCGTTGACGATTGACGAAATCCTACGCCTGCATATTGTTCTGATCGAGGACACGCGCTTCACGCGGGCCGGTCTGCGGCCCGACGGCGTATTTCTGGGCGAGCGCGATCATGAGGGCGATCCGCTGCCGGAATTCATCGGCGCGCGCTCTCAAGACCTGCGGCCCCTGTTGCAGGGGCTGATCGCCGCGAACGAGCGCATGCGCGAGGGAGAGATCGACTCCGTGCTCCAGGCGGCGGCGACGGCGTTCGGTTTTGTCTACGTCCATCCGTTCCAGGACGGCAACGGACGTCTCCACCGTTGCCTAATCCATCACGTTCTGGCGGAGAGGAAATTCACACCGCCAGGCATGGTATTCCCGGTATCCCCTGTCATGCTCGACCAGATCGACGCCTACCGCGATACGCTGCGCAGACATTCGGCCCCCCTGATGAACTTCATCGAATGGCGGCCGACACCGGAGAGAAATGTCGAGGTTCTTAATGATACTGCCGACTTGTACCGATATTTCGACTGCACCGAGGCTGCAGAGTTTCTGTACGCCTGTGTTGCGCGCGCCATCGATAAGGAACTGCCTCAGGAAATCGACTTCCTGCGCCGCAATGACGAAGCGCGACGCCGCATCATGAACATGGTGGAGATGCCTGACAGAATGGCAGAAAACCTCATCAGGTTCATCCGCCTGAACGAAAGCAAGCTAGGCAGCAAGCGGCGCGAAGGCGAATTTGAGAAGCTGACCGACGATGAAGTAGCGTCCATTGAGATCATTGTCCGCGAAGCGTTCGACGGCTTCGAAAGCTAGCCCAACTTCTGCAGCAAGGGGCTTGCACAGATTTTCGTAAATTGGTAGCGCCGGTCTCCAGACCGGCGCTACATTCCTCCTCAATTTATGAATAGGTTCTAAGACACTATTTTTGTTTTTGACACAAGTGTTTCTTGGCGGAAAACAATGATTTGTCGGCTTCCCCTACAGATTCGCCTTTGCCAACCGTCGCAGGAAGGCACCCTTGGCGGCATGTGTTTTACGAAGCTCCTCCATTGTCAACTGGAAGCCGGTTTCATTTTCTTGGCGAACAGACAAATCATGCAGATCTATTAGCAGAATCACGGCCCGCTCATAATACTTCGGCTGCCGCTGCTGGATATACGCCTCCACCTGCTCACCGATGAACTGGGTCTGCCCTTGGATTTTCTCGTCACGGGCGGCTAGGTGAATGACTGCACCCAGGCCATCGCGTTGCTGGGCCAGCACAAGGCCGAGGCCGTGCTGGCCGACAAGGGCTACGATGCCGATGCTATCGTAGAGAGCGTTGAAGCGATGGGAGCCAAAGCCGTGATCCCTCCCAAACGAAACCGCAAGGTGCAACGCGAATACGACATAGACCTCTACAAACAACGCAATCGCATCGAACGCTGCTTCAGCAAACTCAAGTGTTTACGCAGATTCGCAACCCGCTACGAAAATCAAAAGCCTGCTTCCACGCCATGGTCGCCCTCGCATGCGCATGGCTGCACCTGAAGATATGTGTCGATACGGCCTAAGGCACCTATACAAACGTCAGCCTGCGCACGAGTGCGGCACGGGAAATCGAAGTTTTCGATAACGGCGTTTTCCAGGAGTAATCATGAGAGCGGACTGCTCTGGTGGATAAATCGCAGACCTCTTTATCTCAACCGTGAAAGAATAGAGGCATGAGTTTGTTCAGTTCCATCTACGCAGAGAGGGATGCTGAGATTCGCGGCATTCTGACAAGTGTTCGTTGCCCATCGCTACAACGTGTCGAGGAGATTCTGGTAAAGAGCCAGTCCTCCGTCCCTGAGGCTACGAGCCTCGCCGAACTCGCCGAGCTGTTGCAGATTGGCGTAACCGAAGGCGCAGACGAGCAGTTCGAGATGCTGCGCGCACACACTCGCAAGCACTGGCGCGCGCCTAGCGGAAACACCCTGCGCTACGTCTCCCCGATCTACGTCTCCAGCTTCTGCGTCGATGCCTGCCCGTACTGCAACTTCTCCGCGTTGCGCAAGGACACGGTGCGCCATCGCCTGAGCCTTGACGAACTCGACCGTGAGATCGAGCTGGTTCTGGCCCGCGACGCCCGCGTCATTGAACTGGTCTACGCCACCGATCCGGAGTATGACACCAAGGCTCTGGTGCGCGACGTCTCCCGCGCCGTGCGCGCGGTCGAAAATATCGAAGGCGGCGGAGTTCTGCTCTGCACCGAGTACCTGCCCAGCGAGACCTATCAGGCTCTCGCCGACGCCGGTCTGCGCGGCATTGTGCAGTGGGATGAGACGCTCGACGAGCAGGCCTACAATCGCTGGCACTCCGCAAGCCCGCGCAAGGCCAACTTTCACGCGCGTCTGGACAATCACGACCGCGCCATGTCCGCTGGCTTAGACGTAGCCCACGGAGCGCTCTTCGGTCTGGCCGACTTTCGCTACGACGCGCTGATGCAGGTCGCCCGCGCGCGCTACTTCGCCGAAGCCTACGGGCGCGGCCCCTTTGTAATGGGCACGGCGCGGCTCAAGCCCATCGGCGGAAAAGAGCTGCACCTCAGCACCACGGTCAGCGACCGCGCCCACGAGAACGCTCTGACGACCTACAAGATCGCTCTGCCGCAGGCCGGACGCTGGCTACAGACCCGCGAGACCTTCGAGATGAATCTGCGCAACTTGCTCGACAATGACGTCTTCACTTACTCCTGCGGAGATGTGCAGCCGGGCGGATACGCACAGATCAAGACCACTTCGATTGCCGGCGCGCAGTTCGGCGTCAACGAACTGGAACGCAACTACGTCGACAACGAGTTGGCTAAACGAGGCTTCAAGATTAACTATGGATGGATGTCTCCGGCTAGAAGCCTTGCCGCTCGCTGAACAAAGGTACAGTAGACGGAATAATATTTCCGCTAGTCATGCATGAATTTGCATGGCCCCTTATGAGGGGAGTGCTTTCACTGCGCTCGCTAATTCTGTAGAAAACCTGGCGGATCCCTTTGTAAACGGTCCGGCTGGCGTAACCACTGCGAATACCTACTCTGGCTTGGTCTGGATTGACGTAACCGGAGTTGGACAAGCGGCGGGAACGCAGTATAGCGACGCGTTCTATGTCTGCACGGGTTTGTTGGACTTGCAGTATTCTGGAGGAAAATTCAGCCAAGCCTAAATGTTCTGTAGATTCTGCTCATTTGGGTAATGCGTAATCTCGAATCTTGCTGGAATAATTCTTGCAGCCAGCACCTGTAGTCGGGACGAAGCGAAGTTCGCCTAAAGCAGAGTAAAGTTTTAGAGAGATGACGAACACAACTCATTCTGCCCAACTCCGTCTCCGCCGTCTTGGCGTGGCCCTGATTGCCTCGATGGTGGCGCTGTCCGCCACGCTGGCTGTGCCCGTTGCCCGCGCGCAGACCACGCCGCCCGTCGCCCAGTCCTCCGACTCCGATGCAGGCCCCAACAGCGACAACGGTTCCATTATCATTCCCAAAAAGAAGGAGTCCAGCGAGCCGCCACCGCCTGCTGCTCCCGCCGAGCCGGTGGTCAAGAATCCGGGCGGAGCGGTCTACTCCATGCACATCGATGTTCCCATGGTGAATATCGACGTCTCGGTCGTGCTGGATAAAAACCATCAGTTTGTACCCGGACTGAAGGCGGGAAACTTTCTTGTTCTGGAAGATGGCGTGGAGCAGAAGGTCGATGCAGTACGGGTTACGCAGACGCCGATCACCGCGGTCATGCTGCTGGAGTTTGCCTCCAATTCCTACTACTTCATCAACGACATGCGCAATGCGTCGGACAGCTTCTTCCGAACGCTGCGTCCGGAAGACTACATCGCGGTGATGACCTACGATCTGCGCACCCACGTTCTCTGCGACTTTACCAACAACAAGGACGTGATTGCGCAGAGCCTCAACTCGCTGACCATGCCGATGTTCACCGACACCGACCTCTTCGACGCGCTCTACGAGACGCTGGATCGAAGTACGCGCATCGAGGGACGCAAGTACATTATTCTGATCGGAACCGGTCGGGACACCTTCTCCAAGATCACTCTGGACAAGATTCTGGCCAAGATCAAGGGCACGCCCAATGTGACGATCTTCACCATTGGTACTGGCGCGTTGGTCAACCAGTTGAGCGCGGGCGGGGGCATGCGCGAGATGAACTATCTACAGGCGCAGAACCAGTTGAAGAGCTTTGCCGCGATGACCGGAGGTCTCAGCTTCTCGCCGCTGTTTCAGGGAGAGTTGCCCGACGACTTCGCGCAGATCAACAACTCCATTCGGAACCAGTATCTGGTCAGCTATCGTCCAACCAACTCCGCCACAGACGGGAGCTTCCGCAAGATCAAGGTGATTCTGGTGGATAACGAGGGCCATCCGCTACAGATTCAGGACGAAAAGGGAAGACCGCAGAAGTACTCCGTCGTTGCCCGCGATGGCTACAAGGCTCGCCTTCCGGTGGAATAGGCCGGTTGTTTGATCGGTGACGGCGCGGGAGCAGGCGGTATGATGATCGCAGAGCAATTCAAACGCTGGGAGTGACGATGCGAGATGAGTTTGTAACCGGGAACTACTTTAGTTTTTTCTCTCTGCCGAAGAAGCTGGTGGTAGACACATCCGCGCTGGAGAAGAGCTTCTACGCGCTGAGCCGCAGGTTGCATCCCGATCGCTTCGCCTCTAAGTCTGCTGCGGAGCAATCCGCCGCGCTGGCCCAGAGTTCTCGCCTCAACGACGCCTATCGCACATTGAAGGATCCGATCGCGCGCACCGAGTATTTGTTGAAGCTCGAAGGCGTGGAGATGGAGGAGCAGTCGAAGGCCGCGACTGAGGCCGCGCGAGCGAGTGGCGTGGCCAAGAAGCAGATCGTTCCGGCGGATCTGCTGGAAGAGGCCTTCGAGTTGAACATGCAGCTCGAAGAGATGCGCATGGCTCGCAAGATGGGCGACGACGACCCGCAACTGCGTCAGGATTTGCTGGCCGCCAAGTCCAACTTCGACGCCAAGATGGCTGCAACGCAGGCTGAGTTGGAAGCGCTCTGGACTCGCTGGGACACAGCCTATGACGCTGATGACGCGTCTGGAAAGGCCGCGGCTCGCGATGCCATGGTCGCGCTGCTCAACCGACGGAGTTATCTGCGCAATCTGGTTCGCGACGTGAACGACGCGCTGGAACCTGCCTGATTTCGCGCTTTATCCGAGGCGGTCTAGCATCTCGTGCGGGGTGAGGCGGACACAACTGAAGATGGGGAAGTCCTTCAGGGTGTATAGGCTGATCTCGGTCTCGCGGAGCTGTTGGACGAGGTCGAGGAAGTCCTCGGGAAAGTTGGTCTCGAAGGCTACGACGAACTCCTGATCGTCCAGACCGAAGGAGTAGGTTGTGTTGAGCTTGACGCGCGGGTAGAGCAGGCCGATGCGGATGTGTTCGTCCATCAGACGCTTGCGCTCCGACATGGAGAGGAGGTACCACGGGCGCGTCTTCCAGAAGGGATAGATGAAGATGTACTTCTGTCCGCCGGGACGGATGGCTCCGCGGCCCTCGCCCTCACTCTCGTCGGGGCGTCCGATCTGATACTGCGAGCGCTTGGTCATGGCGAGGAAGTTGTGCGGCGTGGAGAGGTAGCCGCCGAGCGGAGTGCGCAGGAGTTCGCTGCGCATCTGGTTCAGCTCGTCGACCGCGTAGCCGATGGTCCAGACGCAGAAGTCCACGTCGCCGCGCGTACCGATGGTGGAGTAGGTGAGCGAGAGAAACTCTCCGGGCTTGTTCCAGCGGTTGAGGACGGCGATGAAGGCGGCTTTGTGCGCGGCTCGCTCGTCGTCCGGCAGACGACGCCACTCGGGCAGCAGCTTGTAGAAGCTGAAACAGACGATCTGGCGCTTTGCGGGCGTGGAAGCGGCATCGTGCGCGGCGGCTGGATGCGAGACGACGGAGTGCTGCGGTGCGGTTTGCTCGGCCATGGGTCGATTGTCTCTCGAATGGGTCAGGATGGCAAAGGCATTGTGTGCATGGTCACAGAAAAGGGGATCTGTCGCGGGTTTTCATTATGGATTTATAGAAAAATTTATTGATTTTTCTGTTCATTTTGAAGTGTACGCGGTTGTATGCTGAACCGTGGCGTCATGGCGCATTATTATTTTTCTGAAGTTTTGCGCTGGATTGTCGTTGATACCTATATCGGGATTACCGGAGTGCACCAATGAAGGCCGCAAGTCTGGTTGGAATGAGTACGAAGACGAGGATGCCGATGCCGGATGACGCTGAGGAGGAGATTCCTGCGTCTGCCAGACAGAATCAGCAGAAGGCATGTGCATGTGAGAATCAGACGGTGAGCGCTGGCGCGCATGAGATTGCCCGAGACATGGAGCAACTGAAGCTGGCCGGAGTGCTGATTTCCCATGCGAGCAAGGGCAGCGAGGTGCGTTTCGAGAAGGTGGCATCGCTGCGTCAGGCGATCAAGGCTGGAAAGTATCGCATCTTCGCAGGAGGGGTGGCGGAGAAGCTGATGGACGATATGCAACCGATGAGGTCTGGCGATCTGTGAGCGTGGATGTTCCCGCGCTCAATCGGGAGGGACAACGCCTCTGGACTGGCTCCGTAACAGGATCAGAGCGCGATGGGCACGAGATGAGGTAAAGGATTCATCGTATCTTTGCAAAACTGTGCTTCCAATGAATTATGCTGATCTGGGCTAGGCCAGAGGAATTTGGCTTTGGCCGGAGGAATTACGGATTGAGTCAGACGATTTTTGTGCTGGAAGATGATGCGGACATTCTGCGGTTGATCCAGTTTCATCTGGAGGCGGCAGGGTTCACGGTGCGGACGTATGCGGCGATGGGCCAAATTGTGGCAGATGCGGAACGCGAGCCGCCCGCGCTGTTTCTGCTGGACATCATGGTTCCAGGCGGAGACGGCCTGGATCTTTGTCGCAGACTGCGTAAGAATTCGGCGCTGAGTACGGTTCCGATCATCTTTCTGACGGCGCGAGCCGCCGAGAATGATCGCGTCCTCGGGCTGGAACTGGGCGCGGACGACTACATCACCAAGCCTTTTGGAACGCGTGAGCTGGTGGCTCGAGTCAAGGCCGTGTTGCGTCGATTCGAGCGGCCCACCGCGCCTTCGGTGGTCAAGTTCGAGTCGGTGGAAATTGACGCTAACGCAATGCAACTGCGCGTGGACGGCGAGTTGGTAACGACGACGGCGACGGAGTTTCGCCTGCTGGATTATCTGGCTCGGCATCCCGGGCGCGTCTTCAGCCGCGACCAGTTGCTGGATGCGGTCTGGGGCGACGCTCGCTTTGTTACGCCGCGCTCGGTCGATGTGTATGTGCGCCGAATTCGCGAGAAGATTGAAGAGGATGCGGAGACGCCGCGCTATCTGAAGACAATGCGTGGGGCGGGCTATCGTTTTGAGCTGCCGAAGGCCGTGCTGGCGTAGGCGCGGAGACGAGGCGGCATGAGGCGAAGTCTTTTTCTGGCGATTTATCTAAGAACCTTAGTGGTCATGCTGCTGGCGTTTGCGCCGTTTTACAGCGTCATTTTCCCTGCGGGTAGTTCAAACGGAGTGCTTTGGGGAGCGATCTTCGAGGTCGCCGTATTAGCGGGAGCGTTGGCTCTGGCGATGGCGCATTTCTTGCGGCGCGCGACGGCTCCGCTACAGGCAATGGTCGAGAAGATCCCCAATAAGGCGCTGACTCTCGAAGAGATTGAACTACAGCCGTACAGCGAGTTCGACGATCTGGCGGGAACGATTGCGGGAGTTTCGACCAAGGCGCAGGGCGCGTTGATGGAGGCTTCGGAGAGCAAGCGGGAGTTGGAGGCGCTGCTGGACTCGATGCAGGACGCGGTGGTCGCGGTCGATGGGGACGGGCGGATTCAGTGGGCCAATCAGAGGATGCGGCGGCTTGTCTCCAGCGTGAACTCGGGGGGCGCAAGCGTGAGCGCGGCTGCGGTGGCCAGTGCGGTGCGGGTGGGACACGCTCTGGTGCAGACGGTTCGCGACCCGGAGTTGCTGGGGTGTGTGAAGACCGCGCTGGACAAGCGAGAGATATGCGAGCGCAAGACAACTTTGCTGGTTCCGGGACGGATCTTCGAGGTGAGCGCTTCACCGATGCCGGCGGGCGGCGCGGTCGCCGTACTGCACGACATTACGCGGATCGAAGAGGTGGAGCAGACGCAGAGGGACTTTGTGGCGAACGTCTCGCATGAGTTGCGCACTCCGCTGACCTCGATCAGCGGCTATGTGGAGACGTTGCTCGATCACGAGAAGTTGAGTCCTGTGGCGCAGGAGTTTCTGGGGACCATTCTGAAGAATGCGTCGCGCATGAGTCGCCTGACCGAGGATCTGTTGACTATGGCGCGAGTGGAGTCGCACGAGACGGAGCTTCATCCGCGAAGGGTGCGGGCCGACGCGCTGGTCAAGGATGCGGTGGAGACGATGCGCGGTCTGGTGCAGGACGACGAGGCGGTGGTCGAGATCGGCGAGACGACAGCGGCAGAGGTCTTTGCAGACGTGGACTCGATGGTGCAGGTGCTGGGAAATCTGATTGAGAACGGGATCAAGTACGGGCAAACTAAAGGCTCGGCGCAGAGTCGCGTAGTGGTTAGCGCACGTGTGATCGCGGAGCCGGTCGAATGCGTGGAGTTCAGCGTGCGGGACTTTGGCGCGGGGATCTCGTCGGTACATCTGACGCGGATCTTCGAGCGGTTCTATCGCGTGGACAAGGCGCGCTCACGCGAGTCGGGTGGCACGGGGCTGGGGCTGGCCATTGCAAGACACATGGTTGAAATGCAGGGAGGAACGATACGCGCCGAGAGCGATCTGGGCGCGGGAAGCGATTTTCTGGTGCGGTTGCCGCGAGCGCAGAGCGTTTCGGAGTAAGGTTGTTGTGAGAATAATTGTTCCGCTTCATCTTGATTTTATTGCGATGTAATCACCCCGTAACAATTGCGCGGCAAACTGGATTAGTACGCACAAGGACGGGTTCTAGTCTGTGGGTTTATCTCGCAGGATTGGACGCGCCTATATCGAGGGGGAACGAGTGAAACTGAACATTGTTGCAGCAGGATTGTTAGCGATGGTTGCGGCTACGGCCGGCGCACAGAATATTACGGCGGCGGGAGCTACGTTCCCTTACCCGATCTACAACAAGTGGTTTACCGAGTACAACCATGAACACCCGAATGTGAAGATCAACTATCAGTCGATCGGTTCGGGCGGCGGAATCCGTCAGGTATCGGACGGTACGGTGGACTTCGGCGCCAGCGATGGCCCGATGAACGACGAACAGCTCTCCAGCGCGAAGGTCAAGGTGATGCATGTTCCGACCGTGCTGGGTGCGGTGGTTCCGGTCTACAATCTTCCCGGCGTCAGCAAACCGCTGAACTTCTCCGGCGACGTCATCGCGGACATTTATCTCGGCAAGATCACCAAGTGGAATGACTCGCGCATTGCGAAGGACAATCCTGGTGTCAACCTGCCTGGTTCGTCGATTCTTCCGGTTTATCGCTCGGATGGAAGTGGTACGACGTACATCTTTACCGACTACCTGTCTAAGGTTAGCTCGGAGTGGGCGGGTCGCGTTGGCAAGAGTACCTCGGTGAAGTGGCCGACGGGAATTGGCCAGAAGGGCAACGAGGGCGTGGCGGGAATGGTTCGCCAGTCGCCTAACTCGTTTGGCTATGTCGAGCTGATCTATGCGCTCTCCAATCACATGGAGTACGGCGCGGTAAAGAACGCTGCGGGCAAGTTCCTGCAGGGTTCTCCGGCTGGCGTGACGGCTGCGGCTGCGGCTGCGGCAAAGACGATGCCGTCGGACTATCGCGTATCAATCACCAATGCTCCGGGTGCGATCTCGTATCCGATCTCCAGCTTTACTTGGTTGCTGATCCCGACCCACTTCAACGACGCATCGAAGGGCGTTGCGGTGAAGGGCTTCCTGACCTGGATGTTGGAACGCGGCGAGAACGAAGCCACCAGCATGGGCTATGCTCCGCTTCCGGTGCAGGTACAGACGATGGTCAAGCGTACGATTACAACCATCAAGTAGACTGTGAGTGTCGAGCGGACGGGAAGGACTTTCGTCCGCTCGACATCTATTTTGACTGAATGCACTCGCTGAAGACGGGCAGACATATACAAGTTTAGATTCACAAATTCTTAGCTTCGTTCAGAAGTGCGGTTTCCAAAATCACTTCGCGAAGTTTAACGATTATGATTTGTTTGTAGCAGTAAATATCAGAAGATCAAAAGTGACCCCATCGTCCATGTCGATTGAGAGAGAGCCGGAGTCTTCGATGCCAGTGAGTGCGACCACTCCGCAGATGGATCCGTCTACGCCGTCGGCGAAGGCGACTCCGCTTCAAGCCCCCGCGATTCTAAATTTTGTTTCTGCCGCCGAGACGGTTGCCGAGGAGAGGGCTCCTTCGCCGATTCGAGAGTATCTGAGTACCTGCGGCAATGGCGCGTTTGCGGACAGAACCTTTGCAACGGTGATGCTGATCTGCGCACTGAGCATCTTCGCGATTGTGCTGTTCATCTTTATTATTCTGGTGGCGCGCTCGCGCCCGAGTCTGGCGCAGTTTGGCTTCAGCTTCTTTACGCGCTCGGCGTGGGATCCGGTTTCGGGAGACTTTGGCGCGTTACCCTTCATCTTTGGGACGCTGGCGACCTCTCTGCTGGCGCTGGCGATGGCGGTGCCGCTGGCGCTGGGCGTTGCGGTCTTTCTTACCGAACTTTGTCCTGCGAAGCTGCGCGCTCCGATCTCATTTTTGACCGAGTTGCTGGCGGCGATTCCCAGCGTGGTTTATGGTCTTTGGGCGGTATTTGTCCTCGTTCCGATCATGCGCGACCAGTTGGGCCCGTTCCTCTACAAGATTCTGGGGTGGACGGGATTTTTCGAGGGATCGAACTTCGGCGTGGGGCTGCTGACGGCCAGCATTATTCTGGCGATCATGATTCTGCCAATCATCTCTTCAATCACTCGCGACATCATGCTGGCGGTTCCGACCTCGCAGCGCGAAGCCGTACTGGCGCTGGGAGCTACGCGTTGGGAGATGATTCGCACTGGAGTTCTGCGCAACGCACGTATCGGCATTGTGGGCGCGATCATCCTCGGCCTGGGGCGTGCGCTGGGCGAGACGATGGCCGTGACGATGGTGATCGGCAACCATCCCGACATCTCGAAGAGCCTGTTTGCGCCGGGCTATACACTGGCCAGCGTGATCGCCAACGAGTTTTCCGAAGCGACTGGCGACATGTATCTGAGCGCGCTGATCGAGATAGGGTTGGCTCTGTTTATTGTGACGATTATTGTGAATGCGATTGCGCGCGCGCTGGTTTGGGCGGTGACGCGCGGCGCTCCGGCGAGGGTGCACTAGATGAGCGTGAATCCGATACAGAATCCGATTCCGAGCGCTGAGGATCAAGGTCAGTTGCGTACGCCGATGAACTTTCAGACGCGGCGGATGCGGGCGAACTCGATGCGGCGGTATGTGGTCAATAATCTGGTGACCGGGCTTGCGATGTTGAGCACGGTGCTGGTGGTAGCGCCGCTGGTCGCGATACTGGTTTATCTCATCTACAAGGGTGCGAGTTCGCTGAATCTGGCCTTCTTTACCCAGATTCCGGCTCCGGTGGGTGAGGTTGGCGGCGGCATGGCCAACTCCATTGTGGGGTCGGCGATTGTGTTGGCGCTGGCGAGTTCGATGGGAATTCCGGTGGGCATTGCGGCGGGCGTTTATCTGGCCGAGTATGGGCGAGGCAAGGCTTTGGCAATGGCGATTCGCTTCACCGCAGATGTGCTGAACGGGATTCCTTCGATCGTGATGGGCATTGCGGCCTACTCGCTGATCGTGATGCGGCAGATGCATTTCTCGGCGTTCTCAGGCGGCGTGGCGCTGGCGATCATGATGGTGCCAACGATTACGCGCACCACTGAAGAGATGCTGGCGACGGTGCCTCATTCGATCCGCGAGGCTGCGTTAGGACTAGGTGTTCCGAAGTGGCGTACGGTGATTTCGGTGAGTCTGCGTACAGCTTCCCCAGGAATTATTACGGGGTGTATGCTGGCCTTTGCGCGTGTTGCGGGAGAGACGGCGCCGCTACTGTTTACCGCGTTTGGCAACCAGTTCTGGAGCTTCAAGCTGAATGAGCCGATTGCGGCTCTGCCGTTGCAGATCTATGTTTACGCTATCTCGCCATATGACGAGTGGCACAGGTTGGCATGGGCGGGAGCGTTGGTGCTGATTGTAATGATTATGGTGTCGGTGACGCTGGTACGCATCTATGCGGGCCGCGGCGTACTGAAGGGGGCAAGCTAAGTGGGAGTCGGCATCGATGTAGAGCACCTGAACGCGTGGTACGGATCAACACACACGTTGCAGGACATCAACCTGAATATTCCGGCGAATCATGCGACGGCGCTGATCGGTCCCTCGGGCTGCGGCAAGAGTACGTTTGTTCGCTGTCTGAACCGGATGCATGAGACCAATCCCATTGCGCGCGCAACTGGCGTAGTGAAGATGGGCGAAGTGGACATCTACATGGATGCTTCTCCGGTGGAGATTCGTCGCCGCGTTGGCATGGTCTTTCAGCGGCCCAATCCGTTTCCTACTATGTCGATCTACGACAATGTGGCCAGCGGACTGAAGCTGAATGGATTTCGCAACAAGGCCATTCTGGATGAAACGGTCGAGCGCAGTCTGAAGGCTGCAGCGCTGTGGGAAGAGGTTAAGGACGACCTGAAGAAGAAGTCCGGCGCGAGTTTATCGGGCGGGCAACAGCAGCGCATGTGCATCGCGCGCGCGTTGGCGGTCGATCCAGAGGTGTTGCTGATGGATGAGCCTGCCTCGGCGCTCGATCCAGTCTCGACGTCCAAGATCGAGGATCTGATCTTCCAACTGAAGAGTCAGTATACGATCGTAATTGTGACCCACAACATGCAGCAGGCCGCGCGCGTAGCGGAGAATACGGGCTTCTTTCTGAATGGCAAGATGGTTGAGTTCAGCTCGACCGACATGATCTTTACCAATCCGAAGGACAAGCGGACGGAAGACTACATCACGGGGAGGTTCGGCTGATGGCGACTCGCATCAAGTTTCAGTTGAACCTCGACGAACTGAAGGAACGTTTGCTGATGATGGCGGGAATGGCCGAACAGGCGATTCAACGCTCCATTGAAGCCTATCGCACACGTGATCTATCGATCTGCGAACTGGTCTTCCGCTCCGAGCCGGCGATCAATCGTCTGGAGCGCGAGATCGATCAGCTTGCGCTTGATCTGTTGGCGATGGAGCAGCCGATGGCCATCGATCTGCGCTTTATTCTCTCGGTGATTCGCATCAACGCCGATCTGGAACGTGTGGGCGATCAGGCGGTCAACATCGCGGTACGAGTGCGCGAGATGGGCGCGTTTGCCAACATTGATCTTCCGGTAGATATTCCACGGCTCGCCTCGCTGTCCTCGGCGATGGTGCGCAAAGCGTTGCAGGGCTTCATTGAGGCAAATGCGGAGCTGGCGCAATCGGTGCTGGCGATGGACGATCAGGTCGATGAGATGAATGACGCAGCCTTTACCGCGCTGAGTTCGCTCATCCGCGAGAAGCCGGAACTGACGCCGCAATGCCTGAACGCGCTGATTATTGCACGCAATCTGGAGCGCGTGGGCGACCATGCAACCAACATCGCCGAAGACGTCATCTTCTGGGTGCGCGGAGCCGACGTTCGTCACAAAAGCAGCGTGGCTTAGTCCGCGCAATCCATCTGTACTGTTACTCGATTCCCATTCATCGCGCAACTTCAGCGATGAATGGGAATTTGTGCGAACGCGCCCGAAGCCGTATCGACATATAGAGACTCAGGTATATTGATGTTTGCGCGAAGGCTATAGCGCAGGCCTTCAGATGCAAAGGCAGCGGCTAGTGGTGCGGTCTGTATTCATTCCACCCATCGCGATGTTGCTGCGATGGATGGGGCACCCGGCTTCGCTGCGGAATTACAAATGAAACGAGGCTGCGCAATTGCGAACGTGTCCTAACTGGGAGGCATCATGCGGATTGCTTGAGCAGTTCGAGGGCGCCGTGGGCTTTCAGGTCTTTGGCGACCTCGAGGCCGAGGGCGTGGGCGGTGATCCCGACGGTGGGCTCGGAGGTGTGGCAGATCATGTGTTCCCCGTCTGGGGCTACGACCTGCGCGTGAATCTTCCATGCGATGGGCGCGCTGGCGTGGGTCGGGTCTGCAACATCGTGGACCGGGGCGCAGTGGACGCCGATGGGAAGCTGACAGCCTCCGCCGAGAGCGTCGAGAACCGTTCGTTCGACTTCGACCGAGAAGCGCGTTTCGGCGTGGTCGAGCGTGGCTACGATGTCGCGAATCTCCTGATCGCGCGTGGAATCGGCTGCGGTGGGGCTGGCAGCGCGAACTTCCAGCGCGAGGGCTCCCTGGCCGGGAGCGGGGCAGATCTCTTCGATGGTAAAGCGCTGGTGCAGCCATTCGGTGCGTCCGAGGCGGTCGAGGCCGGCGGAGGCGAGGATGAGCGCGTTGCACTCTCCGTCGGCCAGCTTGCGCAGGCGGGTATCGATGTTGCCACGCATCTCCACGAAGCGGAGGTCGGGGCGCAGAGCGAGAATCTGGGCGCGGCGACGCGGGCTGGTAGTGCCGACGCGGGATCCGGCGGGAAGCGTGTGCAGAGCCTTCTGGCGCGGGCAGACGTAGGCGTCGCGCGCGTCAACTCGCTGCGGAATGGCGGCCAGAGTGAAGCGCGCGTCGATCTGGGTGGGAAGATCTTTGAGTGAGTGAACGGCGAGGTCGATGCGACCGGCGGCGAGCTCCTCCTCAATCTCCTTGATGAAGATTCCCTTGCCGTCGGGCGTTGGCGCGAGAGAGGACGGCACGTCGGGAGTTGGTGCATCCGTCTGCATGCGGTCGCCGGTGGTATGAATAATCTCGATCTCAACGGTGTGGCCAGCGGCGCGGAGAGCTTCGGCGATGTGATTCGCCTGCCAGAGTGCGAGTTGGGAGCCACGGGATCCGATGCGGATAGGGTTAGTCATAGTCTCGTCAAGGATACTGTAAATAACTTCTTGTAGGGAATTATCGGCGATGGGAGCAATGCTGCGCTTGAATTATTCCACCCCGCATCTATGGCCTAAAGTGTTCAATAACCAGAGCTTAAGTCTGTATCCAAAAGAAATGCATCCGGTAAAGATCTGAACATGTACGGATTATATTGTAAAGTGCGTGTAATCAATGTTTTGTGAACGCAGTGCGAATTGTTTTTCTTTCTGGGATGAATTTATTAATCCTGCCCGTCTATTTAATCGTAGCTGGTGGGGGAACTAAAGCGACTTGTTTTATTTTGAATCATTGGGTTATGGGTTTGACATGGTTTTCGTGCAGGCGCGGAGATCAATATTCTGGATCGCTCTGGTTAGTCCGGAGAGTTTGGATCCCATTCATGCGCGATACGACCGCGCATGAATGGGGTACCCGGTTTGTGGTGGTGAATGAAAAAAGCAATGGCAAAGACAAAAGCAGATTCCTTCGCTTTGCTACGGAATGACAAACAAGAGACGCTGCGGAATGACAAACAAGAGATGCTATGGAATGACAAACAAGTGATGCCAGGGAATCACTAACAAATTGGTCTATCGCGATTCCAAAATGTTTCAGGGTGGGGCGTCCGCTAATCCACTACAATGAACAGCGAACGGTAGGTGAGTGTGAGTCCGGTTTGAAGGAGCGATGAGCATGGGGAGAGTTTTGCGTATGGCGACGATCACAGTGGCTGGTGCGGTGTTGATGGGGGCTGGCGGAATGGGCGCGGCGGGTCAGGCTGCGGCGGGAAAGGCTGCGGACGATTCTGCGGCGACGTTTGGGCCAAAGAATCCTTTTTATACCGAGAGTTCGCTGCCGTATCATGCGCCGCCGTTCGACAAGATCAAGGACTCGGACTATCAGCCCGCGATTGAGGCGGGAATGGCTGAGCAGATCAAGGAAGTTGAGGCGATTGCCAATAATCCAGCCGCGCCGACCTTTGAGAATACCTTGGTGGCGCTGGAAAAGACGGGTCGGCTCTACAACCGTGCGGCGGAGACCTTCGACGGCGTGAGTCAGGCCAACACCAACCCTGTGCTGGAGAAGGTGGATGAGATCGAGTCGCCCAAGCGGGCTGCGCACGACGACGCGATCTATCTGAATGCGAAGCTGTTTCAGCGCGTTGCAAAGATCTATGCGCAGATGGATTCGCTTGGGCTGGATGCGGAGTCGCGGCGGCTGGTGGATGTGTACTACAAGCATTTTGTGCATCAGGGCGCGAAGCTCTCGGTGGAGGATCAGACCAAGCTGCGCAAGCTAAATGAGGAGGAATCGACGCTACAGAACAGCTTTCGGACGAAGCTGCTGGCGGCGACCAAAGAGGCTGCGTTTACTACCAAGGACAAGGCTGTGTTGAAGGGGCTGACAGCGGCGCAGGTGGAGGCGGCGGTGGAGGCGGCCAAGGGACGCAAGGTAGAGGGTTACGTTTTGCCGTTGCAGAACACGACGCAGCAGCCGTTGCTGGCGTCGCTGGAGGATCGCGCGACGCGGCAGGCGCTCTTCGAGGACTCGTGGAATCGCGCAGAGCGAGGCGGGGCAAACGACACGCGGGAGACGGTTCTGCGGCTGGCCAAGGTGAGAGCGCAGAAGGCGAAGCTGCTGGGCTTTGACAACTACGCAGCGTGGAATCTGGAGGACCAGATGGCCAAGACGCCCGAGGCCGCGATCAAGTTTATGGACGCGCTGGTTCCGGCGACTACGGCCAAGGCTGTGGTTGAGGGGACGGAGATTCAGGCGGTGATCGACTCGCAAAAAGGCGGGTTCCAGTTGCAGCCGTGGGACTGGGAGTTCTACTCCGAGCAGGTGCGCAAGGCGAGGTACGACATCGACGAGGCGCAGGTGCGGCCTTACTTCGAACTCAATAATGTTTTGGAAAATGGCGTGTTTTATGCGGCAAGCCAGCTCTATGGGCTGTGCTTCAAGGAGCGCAAGGATATTCCGGTGTACAACCCAGACGTGCGCGTCTTCGAGGTCTTCGAGGCGAACGGCAAGCCGCTGGCGCTGGTCTACTTTGACTACTTCAAGCGCGATAACAAGAGCGGCGGGGCGTGGATGAGCAACTTCGTCGATCAGTCGAAGCTGCTGGGAACGCTTCCGGTGATCTATAACGTGGCGAACTTCAGCAAGCCCGTTGCAGGAGAGCCGGCGCTGATCAGCTTCGACGACGTGACGACGATGTTTCACGAGTTTGGCCATGGGCTGCATGGGATGTTCTCCAACGTGCAGTATCCGCGGCTGTCTGGAACCGACGTGCCGCGCGACTTTGTGGAGTTTCCCTCGCAGTTCAATGAACACTGGGCGAGCAATCCGGCGGTCTTCGACCACTTTGCCAAGCACTACAAGACGGGTGCGGCGATGCCTCCAGAGCTGGCCGCAAAGCTGCGCAAGGCCGCAAAGTTCAATCAGGGATATATGCTGACCGAACTGCTGGCGGCGGCGGAACTCGATATGCAGTGGCATACAATCTCCGCGACGACGATGGTGGACTCGCCCGACGCCTTCGAGAAGGCAGCGCTGGAGCGCAAGAAGATTGCGCTGGCAACGGTGCCGCCGCGCTATCGTACGAGCTACTTTCAACACATCTGGGGAGGTGGATATGCTGCGGGATACTATGCGTATCTGTGGAGCGAGATGCTGGACGACGACGCCTACCAGTGGTTCGAGGACCACGGCGGGTTGACGCGCGCCAATGGCGAACGATTCCGGTCGATGGTGCTGTCGAAGGGCAATACCGAGGAGTTGGGAAAGATGTATGCGGCGTGGCTGGGAGCCGAACCAAGCGCCGAGCCGATGTTGAAGCAGCGCGGTTTGGTGGAGGATGGGGCAGGGAAGTAGATCGCAGCAGAGCCAGCAGAGGCCCAGATCCGATTTCGGGATTTGGGCCTTTGCTATGGCGATTGCATGACGCTCGATATAGGCCGGATCATTAATCCGCCAGTGGGGTAGAGTGTCGCAGCGCGAAGATAGACGCAGATCCTTCGACTCGCGCTTTGCGCTTGCTCAGGATGACAATTCTAATTGTCGATAGCGATAGTAATGACTCTACAGTAATAGTTGAAATGCTCTAACTTGTCTGATTTGAAATATTTATTGTGAGATAGGTCTGGATCGTGTAGTCTGGCTGCCATGAAATCCAGGCAGGTTTTTCTCCCCGTATTGTTGATGACGGTCTGCGCCTTTGCACAGAGTTCGGCCAAGCCCATTGATCCAACTGGGCCGGCGAAAGCTCCCAACTCGCAGAAAACTTACGCTGCGTTGCGCGCGGATCTGCCGGGAACCGACGGCGTCGCGGTGAAGGAGTTCACTCTGGAGCGCGAGGGCGGACGCTTCTACTTCGAACAAGGCAGCTTCTACTTCTACGCTCCGGTGGATGGCCATGTGACCGGCGCGGTCTTTATCGGCAAGGGGCGCTTTGACCTGAAACCGAAGGGGGCAGGCGAGCAGCGTTCGCTGGCATTGCTGACCAAGAGCGACGCGCTCTCGCAGGAGTTCTCCACGCTGGTGTTGCGCTTCAGCGATGGCACGGCGGAGGAGATTCGCAAGGCTTCGGCTGGAGCAGCTCCCGCGCCGGATCGACGTGTGCGAGCGGCAGCCGAGGATTTGGCCAGAAACTATCGCAAAAATATGAGTGACAATGTGGACCTGCGGATTCTGGCCGATCTGCTGGGCGGCAGCGGTCAGGGACACTACTTTCTGGCCTCGCTGCGCATGGGGAATATGCTGACGGGAAAGAATCTGCTCTTCCTGATCGATCCCGAAGGAACCGCTCACTCCTCGCCCGACGAGGTGGAGTTGACGACCTGGAGCGATGTCGACTTGCAGCCGTGGGTGGCTTACCAGATGCAGGCCGCCGACGAAAAGGAGCGCGGCAAACGCATCCAGGTGAGCGATGAGAAGCTCGACGTGACGTTCGACAAGGGAGGCCAGATGAAGACCTCGGCTGAGACGACGTTTACGATGAAGCGCGATGGAGTGCGCGTGGTGCGGCTTAATCTTTATCCCACGCTGCGCGTCTCGGGAGTCTACAGCGAGAGCGGCGCTCCGCTGGACTTTGTGCAAGAGGATAAGGCGCTCGATCCAGAGTTTGCCGTGATTCTGCCGGAGTCAGCGAAGAAGGGCGAGACGGTACGCCTGTTGACGGTCTACAGCGGCAAGGACGCACTGCGCGCCGACGGGAATGAGACCTACTACCTGATGAGTGGCGCGCGCGAGAGCTGGTATCCATCGGGCGAGGGCGAGATGGGCGACTTCGCCAACTTTCACATGACGTTCCACTTTCCCAAAAACCTACAGATCGTAGCCACTGGCAAGCAAGTGAGCGTGGCACCCGAGAGCGGAGGAATGATAAAGGCAGTGTGGCAGACTGATGCGCCTATCCCAGTGGCTGGCTTCAATCTGGGCAACTTCAAGTCGAATGCCACGAAGACGCCGCAGGGATTTGGAGTGAGCGCTTATGCCGACATCGGCCTGCCGGATAAGTTTGCTCATCTGTCGGAGGCTGCGGAGGATGAGGGCGTAGCTGCTCTGGGAAATCTGTCGTCCGTTCCGGCATTGGCAAACGAGGTTTCGCAGGGAATCGCCGCCATCCAGATCTACTCGGACTTTTACGGCAAGCTACCCTACGATCACGTCGCGCTGACCGAGCAGACCGCATGCAACTATGGCCAGAGCTGGCCCATGCTGGTCTATCTGCCGCTGTGCGGATTCTGGGACAAGACGGTGCAGCATCAGTTGGGACTGCTTGACGACGACGCCAGCTACTGGCGCGAGGTGACGCCGCATGAGGTCTCGCATCAGTGGTGGGGAAATCTGGTTGGATTCAACAGCTATCGCGATCAGTGGATGAGCGAGGGATTTGCCAACTTCTCGGTGGGAATCTTTCTGTTGAATACATCGCCGAATATGGATCCGTACCGCGCCTTCTGGAAGGAGCAGCAGAAGAACCTGCTACAGAAGAACGCGCAGGGCGTGCGCGCGATTGATGCCGGTGCGCTGACCATGGGAGGACGCGTCTCCAACTCCAAGAACGGAAATGTCTATCAGTTGCTGATCTATAGCAAGGGCGCATACGTCCTGCACATGCTGGAGATGGCCTACTGGACGCCGCAGGGACAGGAGGCTGCGTTCAAGCGGTCGATGCAGCAGTTCGTCAAAGACTACGCGGGCAAGGCTGCGACGACCGAGGACTGGAAGGCATCGATGGAGAAGACCATGCCAAAATCACTGGACCTGCGCGGCGATGGCAAGCTGGACTGGTTCTTCGACGAGTACGTCAATGGCACTGAGTTGCCGCACTATGCGGTTGCCTCGGACTTTACCGTCGACGCGGATGGTGTCACCAGCGCGCACATTAAGCTGACACAGAGCAACGTCTCGAAGAGCTTTGTGATGATCGTTCCGGTGTATCTGCAGATGCAGAATGGCAATACCGTTCGCATGGCGAATATGGTGGTTCACGGCAGCGACTCGGTCGAACACACGTTTACGCTGGGCAAGCTGCCTTCGCCCGCAAAGACCGCGTTGGTCAACTACAACGCGGATGTACTGAGTGACAACTAACAATCCCTCCTGCGCGATTCTGTTGGAGACGCACAGGTGGGAATGTTTATCTGTCTACATTATTGACACGGCAAGAGAAGAGTTACACACACTCCCGCCCTTTCCTGCAAAAAAACGCGGGAAAGGATGGATCCCCACACAGTATTTAGTTGCCAAATCAGTAGCCTAGAAGCGGATCTCTTCGCGGGCGATCTCGCTGCGATCCTCGGCGAGGATGGTTGCGCGTTCCAGCACATGGGCCAGTTCGCGTACATTGCCCGGCCAGTCGTGCTCCATCAGACGTTTTGCTGCGCCAGAGGAGAGCCGCTTGATCGGCATCTCCTCGCCCAGCCGATCCAACAGATACTCCGCCAGCGGAAGAACGTCTTCCATGTGGGTGCGCAACGCTGGCACTGAGACCGGAAAGACGGCCAGCCGGTGGTAGAGATCCAAGCGGAAGGCTCGTTCCGAGACGCGTTGCAGCAGAGGTTGATGGGTCGCCGCAATCACGCGTACGTCCACGCGAATCATCTCGTTGTCGCCAACACGTTGCAGTTCGCCGGACTCCAGAAAGCGCAGCATCTTGGCCTGTAGAGCCAGCGGCATCTCGCCGATCTCGTCCAGCATCAGAGACCCGCCATTCGCCGCTTCGATCCTTCCCGTGCGCGACTGCACGGCTCCGGTAAACGCTCCGCGGGTGTGCCCGAAGAGCTCGGCCTCCAGTAGAGCCTCAGGGATTGCCGCACAGTTCAGCACCACGAAGGGCTTGCTCGATCGCGCGCTCAGAGTATGCACGGCCTTGGCCACCAACTCCTTGCCCACACCGGTCTCGCCCTCGATCAGCACGGTCAAGGAACGCGGCGCAACCAGGCGTATCAGACGCGCCATCTCCAGCATTGCGTGACTTTCGCCGACCATCTCTGGCAGAGGCTGCGCCTGCCCACGCCGATGCGTCATCAGCCTGCCTTGCTCGAAGATCAAGGTTTGGAGAGGATGATTGTTTGCCACAGGAGTCGGGGTGGAAGTTTGTGCCGCTACGTCTACCTCCGCATCCTTCACATCTTTCTGTTGAATGGATTGCTGCCAGTATTCCTTGGGCCGGGTTGAGTTGCACGAGCGCAGCAATTCCGCCATATCGTGCGAGGCAATCGCTCGCTCTGCCTCGGGACCAAGCTTCTCCGCAACCGCGATGGAAAATAGATTCCGCTCCGCTCGCTCACTGGAGTCGCTCACCCTCTGCGAGTTCTCCTGCGCCTGACGCAGAGCGTACAGCAATTCATTCCTTCGCGGGCTGTGCGCCTCCGACTCCTCCACTCCTTCATCGACGCGCAGCAGATCCATCACGGGATAACGCAGACGCATCTCTCCGGCAAATTCGCCGACCTCCAGATCGGGCAGTGTACTGTCCAACACCATCGCCTCGGCATTCTGCAACTCCAGCAGAGCCATTGCTTCGGCGCCTCCAGATGCTTCGCGCACCTGCCAGCGCATCGCCGTCAACTCCCTTCGCAACCGTGCGCGAAAGTCTACATCCGCGCTTGCCAACAGTACTGTGCGTATCTCTGCCTTGCTTTCCATGCTTTGACTGCTTAATCCATATCCCATGAAAGACTCCCTGTCGGCTGCTGCTCTGTGTGGCGTCGCTCTATGATCTAGAGAATTTTAGGTAAAGATGTAGACCGTGCTGCGACGAGAAAAGCAGATTCCTCCGCTTCGCTGCGGAATGACAAACATATTGGTTTATAGCTATTCCTAAAATGATCTAAAGTCTGACGATGTTAAGTTGATCTGCCAAAAAACTCCGTCGAATCTAGATCCTTTCGGTACGGTCAAATAAACTCAGAATGTATGGGGTGTAAACAAGATAGCTGACGCTCTGCCCTGATGTTGTCAGGGCAGAGCGCAGCCTCTAGACGTACGCCTGCCTGGGAGCAGCGTACGACCTGTCAATCTCTTTTGTCACCGATGTACTCGTCTGGCCACCCAGCCTATAACCCGATCCGCGCACCGTCTCAATCAAACCTGTCTTAATGTCGTGAAGATCGTCACCATCCAACTTGCGGCGCAAGTAGTTGATGTAGACGTCGACGAGGTTGGTTCCCGTCTCGGTCGGCATCTGCCAGACTTCGCTGAGCAACTGGCTGCGCGACACACATTCGCCGTGATGCATCATCAGATACTCCAGCAGGGAAAACTCCTTTGCCGTCAGCCCGATGGATCGGTCTCCCCGAACGACCTTATGCTCGAACCGGTGCAGCACCAGATCGCCGTGCCGCAGAACGGGATTGGAGAACTGCTCGCGCCGCCGCAGAAGCGCTCTACAGCGCGCCGTTAGTTCGTAAAAGCTGAAGGGCTTCAATAGGCAATCGTCCGCACCGATGTCCAGACATTGCACTCGGGAATTCAGATCGCTGCGACCAGTCAACACCAGTACGCAGGTGTTGTCATGGCGCGCCCGCATCTCTGCCAGAACCTCCATCCCGTCGCGCTTGGGAAGGCTCAGATCCAGCAGAACCAGGTCTGGATGGTCTGTTGCGCTGCGAGCTAGAGCCGCCTCTCCATCCTCAACCCACTCCACGCGGTGACCTTCCAACTCCATCCCCGTCTTCAAAAACGCCCCCAGCGCCTGATCGTCTTCCACTATCAGTACGCGCATAGAATTCCTCTGAATAGTATTCTTGCAATACAGATGGGAATTGACAAGATGATTCTTTGCTTCCGCTTCAGTAACAATCTTGAACGGATATGTATAGATTCCACTATTGGACACATGATTGGTGCAAACTAATGAAGCAAATTATTGTGGTGTCCCAAAGAGGGAATAATATCCACAGAAGAACCGACAGCTTTTGGGGGAGAAGTTGAACTTTCAGCAATATGGAAAACATTTACGAAAGCGTCACCTGATCTCTCTTGTCGGCGAAAATAATCAAAACTTCATTAGATTTCTCAGTAAATCTGTCAGTTTGTTCTTCCACCATGAGAGTTGCATGTAAATGGAGAGTTCTCTAATGCAAGCCGTCCGCTTCCTTGCACTGCCCTTGCTTATTGTCTCGTCCGTCTGTTCTCTGGCGCAAAGCCCGACCGCCAAGCCGCAGATTGCCTTGCAAATAGAGGCGATTACTACGCGCCGGTCGCCGATTACGGAGATCGCTCCGCCCTCCAGTTCCGCAGTGAAGAGCCAGACCCTACCCACGGCCAGCGAGCCTACGCTCTCGCAGGCTGCCAAGCTCCGGCTCTTGCGCGAGAAGATCAAGTACGTCTTTGTCCTGTTTCAGGAGAACCGTTCCTTCGACTTCTACTTCGCCACCTATCCCGGCGCTGAGGGGCTGTATTCGCATCCATCCAATGAAATTGCTGGATATGCGCAGTCTATTGTAAATGTGGACGGATCTGTCAGTTCGATCTCTCCCTTCAAGATTCCCTTCGCCGTGGTTGATGCCAAGGGCGATACGGTTCCTCTTTATCCATCGGACATTGCGTCGGTGAACCACAATCACACGGCCATTGCGAACAAACTCGATCTGGACGGAAATCTTGTTGCGCGCAACGATCGCTATGCGCTGACCGAGGAGGGCGTGACGCTGGACGCAAGTGGCAGGCCCAGCAAGTCTCCCTCGCTTGAGCGCAAGCAGTTTGGCGAGTTGGTTCTGGCCCACATCGACTGCGATGCTGCGCCCTTTCTGTGGCGTTACGCCGATCGCTTCACTCTCTTCGACCACTTCATGGACACGGTCATCGGGCCGTCTACGCCAAACGCCATCGCCATGATTGCTGGGCAATCCGGCGAGACGCAGTGGATGCTTCATCCCGACTTGGGCGAGAAGGGGCAACTGCCGGTCGTCGGCGATCCCGTTCCCTACTGGGGATCGCTGCTGGACACCAAGGGCGACCACCCGCGCCAGCCGAATCCCGCTCCCAAGGCTAAAGCCTCTGGCAGCAAGAAGCCCGACCCGCGCAGCAATCCCGCTCCTAACCTTACTTTTGCCACGCTGCCGCTCTCTTTTATGGGGAGCGATATAGAGAAGACTACCGCCGCAGACTACGATCCGGCCTTCGACTTGGCCGACGTGCAGTCCGACATCAAGAAGATCGCGGGTCACGGAGTCGCTGCTACCAACTGGGGCTGGTATCAGCAGGGCTACGACCACGAGCCGACCGACCCGACCGCCATTGCCTCGCATGACAACTACATCGTCCACCACAACGCGCCGCAGTACTTCGGCTACGTTGCCAACAACCCGGACGTGAATACCCACATGCATGGGCTGGGCGACTTCTTCGCCGATGTTGCGGCGAAACGGCTTCCCGCCTCTGGCGTCTTCTACGTTCGCGGCGGTTATGGCAACATCTTTGGCGACAAGCCGCTCGATCCCAACCCGAACCTTGCTGCGGTCTTCAACGGTGACGACGACCACCCAGGCTACTCCGATTCGCAACTCTCCGAGGCGCTGCTGGCGCGCGAGATCAACGCCATCGCCTCCAGCCCTTACTGGTCGCAGTCGGCAATTCTGATTGCGTACGACGAGTCGGACGGTCTATACGATCACACCCGCCCGCGCGTTCGCTCGCACGACGCCGCCGGTCTGCCGCTCGATCAGGGGCCGCGCATTCCGGCGATCCTCATCTCGCCCTACGCCGTTGTCCACGGAGTATCGCACGAGCCAGCCGAACACAGCTCCATCATCAAGCTGGTCGACGAACTCTTTGGCCTGATCCCGCTCGCCGACCTGCCGGACGAGGAGCACGCCCGCGCCATTGGAGTCGCCAAGTTTGGCCAGAAAGATCTGGGGCCGGCAGACGACAAGGTCGTGGGCGTTGGAGACCTGCTCTCCGGCTTTGACAACCTTAGACTGCTGGGCCGTGCCAAGCCGCTACCCGCCAGCTACGCCGAGATTCCCGAGGCTGAGATCAACTCCTTCCCGCACGATAACGCGCAGGGATGCAGCGTTCTACAGATTCGCCCCACCGACGCTGGTCGCCCCAACCCCATTCCCGCCGACTTCAACCCTCGGCCCGACACAACCCCCGGAATCCCGACCTCCGGCCATTGGATTCCATGAAGACAGGCTCTTTCAGGTCTCGCGCAGGCAGGCTCTTGCTGGTAGGAGGCTGCTTGGCTATCCATTTTCTGCTTGCTCTCTCGATTCATGCGCAGACGCTGGCTCGCATTCGTCAGAGCAAAGCTCTGCGTTGCGGCATCAACATCGAGACCCCGGAGTACTCCAGCTCTGACGATCACGGCCCGCGCGCGGCCTTCGACGCCGATCTCTGCCGAGCCGTTGCCGTCGCTATTCTCGGCTCTGAGGCTCGCGTTATCACTACGGAGTATCCCGACGACGTTGCTGCAATGGCCGCGCTGCGAGCGGGGAAGGTTGACCTGCTTCCCACGCTCACGCTGGACCTGACTCACGCGTCTCGCACCGACCTCAGCTTCAGCCCGCCGGTTCTCTATGATGGCGTAGGACTGCTCGTTCCCGTCTCCGAGCATCGCAGCCAACCATCCGACGTCTCCGACAAAAAAATCTGTTTCCTCGCCGAGACGGAGGTTGAAGTCGCTCTGCGCGCGTGGTTTCTCAAGCAGAACTTGAAATTTCTTCCGTTTCCTTTTCAGGAAGAAGGCGAGATGGAGGCGGCTTTTGTCTCGGGAAACTGCTCCGCTCTGGTCGGTGATCTCACTCGCCTGGTCTCTACGCGTCAGGGCTTCGGATCTCTTGCCTCGCGCTACACGCTCCTGAGCGATGCGGGTTCAGCCGCTCCGCTCGTTCTCTCCGAAGACCCGCTTGCTGCCGCCTCGCGTTCCAACGACCCAACCTTCGCCAATATCGTTCGCTGGACGCTTGAGGTTCTTCTGCAAGCCGAAGCTCACGGCCTAACCCAGCAATTCGTTGCCTCACAGGCAGCCTCGTCGTCGCGTAGCCCTTCCTCGTCGTCACCCCGCACTCTTCCTTTATTGTCATCCCGCAGCGAAGCGGAGGGATCTGCTTCTTCCACCACTATTAACTCCGACCCCACAGTGCGCATCCTTACCGGCCAGACTCATGAGATCGGACAGCGGCTGGGATTGAAGAATGATTGGGCCGCACAAGTCCTAGCCGCTGTGGGCAACTACGGCGAAATCTATGAGCGCGATCTGGGCGCACACTCGCCGCTCAATCTTCCCCGCGCGCAGAACCGCCTCGTCGGGGAAGGTGGATTGCAGTTTCCCTTGCCATTGAAGTAAAGCCTATCGAGTGGAGCGCGTTGAAAGAAATAGAGCGGGCCGTTGGTTTCGTGCTGCGAACCAAGGACTCAGGACGCTAGTTGATGATGCGGACGGAGCCTCGGCCAGTCAGCTCCTCGACGCGATCGATGAAGAGACAGTCGGCGGCGACGCTCAGGCTCTGCGGTTCGAGGACGGCGCAGAACTCTCCCGGCTCTTCCAGATCGAGCAACAGCTTGCCCTTGCCCGGTGTGCTGGCGAAGACTGCATGCAGTTTTTCCAGCATCTCGGCGTCAGGATGGCGCAGCGGAACCTTGATGCGCAGCGCCTCGGGCAGCTTCAGCACAATGTCTTCCAGCGCTTGAATGCCAGAGATGGCGAGCTTCGGGGCAGAGTCCTCCTCGCCGCGCAGTACGCCGCGCACGATGACGGGGACGTCGATCTTCAGCTTCTCCGAGAGCTTCTGGTAGGCGGTGGAGAAGGCGATCAGCTCGATCTTGCCGACGGTATCTTCGAGCAGAGCCTGTGCATACATCTCGCCGGAGCGTTTGGACTTGGCGACCTTCAGCCCGGTGATGACTCCGGCGATCTGAATCTCGTTCTGCGGCTCGCTCTGGCCGCGGCGGAAGATCTGCGGCTCGGGCTTCATCTCAATGGCGGTGGCCGTGTCAACGACCTTCAAATTGCGCAGTTTTTCGCGGTAGCGGTCGAGCGGGTGTCCGGAGACGAAAAAGCCCAGAACCTCCTTCTCGTTCTGTAGACGCGTGTGCTCGTCCCATTCAGGCGCGGGAGGCAGCTCGTCGCTCTCCTGGCTGGCGGCGGGCAGGTCGGCGTCGAAGATGTTGGCAAAAAGGCCGCTTTGGCCAGATGCCGCGTCCTTCTGCGCCTTCTGCGCTCGCTCGATGGCCTTGTCCAGAGCGGCGAAGACCTGTCCGCGCGGGCCGAAGGAGTTCATTGCGCCGGCCTTAATCAGCGACTCCAGAACGCGCTTGTTCAGCAGGCGCAGGTCAACTCGCTCGCAGAAGTCCCACAGGCTGGCGAAGCCCTTCTTGCCCTCGGTGTGCAGCGCCTCGCGCGCGGCGATGATCGACTCAATCGCGTTGTGTCCGACGTTCTTGATCGCGGCCAGACCAAAGCCGATGGCCTCGACGCCCTCCGCCGTGCGAACCGGCGTGAAGGTCGCGTTGGAGAACTGCACGTCGGGAGGAACGACGGGAATGTTGATCTCGCGGCACTCGGAGATGTACTTGACCACGTTCTCCGGCTTCGAGGTTTCACTGGTCAGCAGCGCGGCCATGAACTCGACCGGGTAGTGCGTCTTGAGCCATGCCGTGTGGTAGGCCACCAGCGCGTAGGCGGCGGAGTGCGACTTGTTGAAGCCGTATCCGGCGAACTGCGCCATCAGATCGAAGATGGTTCCGGCGATGTCCTTGGGATGCTTGTTGGCGGCGGCTCCGGCCATGAACTGCTCGCGCTGGCGAGCCATCTCGGCGACGTCCTTCTTTCCCATGGCGCGGCGCAGCAGATCGGCCTGGCCCAGCGAGTAGCCCGCCACGACGTTGGAGATCTGCATCACCTGTTCCTGATAGACGATGACGCCGAGCGTCTCCTTCAGCAGCGGTTCCAGCACCGGAAGCAGGTACTCGACTGGCTTGCGTCCCCACTTGCGGTCGATGAAGTCGTCGATCATTCCGCCCTGAATCGGGCCGGGGCGATAGAGCGCGTTCAGTGCGGTGAGGTCTTCGATCGTATTCGGTTGATAGCGACGCAGCACGTCGCGCATCCCGTTCGATTCAAACTGGAAGACGCCGCAGGTCAGCGCGCGATGGTAGACCTGCTCGAAGGTCTTCTCGTCGTCCAGCGCAATCGTCGCCAGATCGACATCGACGCCATGCGTGACCTTGATCATCTTGAGCGCGTCGTCAATGACGGTCAGCGTGGTGAGGCCGAGGAAGTCCATCTTCAATAGGCCCATCTTCTCCACCGACTTCATGTCGTAGGAGGTGACGAGGGCGCCGTCCTTGGTGAGCGTGACGGGAACCAGTTCGGTCAGCGGCTTGGGCGCGATGACCACTCCGGCGGCGTGAATTCCCGCGCCACGGACGAGGCCTTCCAGACGCATGGCTGTGTCGATCAGCTCGCGAATCTTTGGATCTTCATACGCTGTAGCGAGTTGCGGGGAATCCTTCAAGGCTTGCGCGATGGTTATACCGATGGTCGGCGGAATCAGCTTGGCGATGCGATCCACCTCGCCATACGGCATGTCCGTCGCGCGCCCCACGTCCTTGATCGCGGCCTTGGCGGCCATGGTGTTGAAGGTGATGATCTGCGATACCTGATCCTCGCCGTACTTGCGCTTGACGTACTTGATGACGTCCTCTCGCCCTTTCATGTCGAAGTCGATGTCGATATCGGGCATGGAGATGCGCTCTGGGTTCAGGAATCGCTCGAAGAGCAGTTCGTTCTGCAAGGGGTCGACGTCGGTGATCTCCATGCAGTAGGCGACCAGCGACCCGGCCGCTGATCCACGCCCCGGTCCGACCGGAATCTTCTGCTCACGCGAGAAGCGGATAAAGTCCCAGACAATCATGAAGTAGCCGGGAAACTTCATGCTCTTGATGCAATCGATCTCGCGATCCAGACGCGCGTAGTAGTCGTCGATGGTCTTCTTCAGCAGGCCCTTGGAGCGCAGATGGGCGATGCTTGTGGCCAGCCTCATCTCCAACCCCGCGCGGCAGACCTGCTCGAAGTAGCTCTCCAGCGTCTCGCCCTCGGGAACGGGAAAGGCGGGAAAGGGATTGTCCACCTTCGATAGCTTCAGGTTGCATCGCTCGGGGAACTGCATGGTTCCGCTGACCGCGTGCGGAACGTGGGCGAAGAGCCGCGCCATCTCGTCGCCGCTCTTGACGTAGAACTCCTGCGTGTCGAACTTGAAACGCTTGGGATCGTTCATCGATCCGCCGGTCTGCACGCAGAGCAGGATCTCGTGGGCGCGGCTGTCGTCGGAGCCAATGTAGTGTGAGTCATTGGTGGCGATCAGGGGAATGTTGAGATCCTTCTCCATCTGGATCAGCCCATCGCAGACGGCCTTGTCCGGGCCGAGCTGGTGATCCTGAATCTCCAAAAAAAAGTTGCCCTTGCCGAAGATGTCCTGATACTGTCCGGCGGCGGCCTTGGCCTGCTCGTACTTGCCGTCCATGATGCCTTGCGCGACCTCGCCGGCCAGACAGCCGGAGAAACCGATCAGCCCCTCGGAGTGCTTGGCGAGGAAGGCCTTGGAGATGCGCGGCTTGCGATAGAAGCCATGCACTGCGGCCTCGCTGGTCAGGCGAACTAGGTTGCGATAGCCCTCCTGGTTTTCGGCGAGGACGAGCAAATGGTTGTACTTCAGGTCGGGATTCGCCTTGGCGCGGTGATCCTCTTCCTTGCAGACGTACAGCTCGCAGCCGAGGATCGGCTTGATTCCCTGAGCCTTGGCCGCGTTGAAGAAATAGACCGCGCCGGAGATGTTGCCGTGGTCGGTCATGGCGACCGAGGTCTGTCCCATCTCATGGACGTGCTTGGCCAGTTTTTCGACGTCGCAGGCGCCGTCCAGAAGCGAATAGTCCGTATGCAGATGAAGGTGGGTAAACTCAGCAGCCATGAGTCTAGTTTACCGCTTGTTTGCGGGCTTGGATTGCTGGAAAATCTGCGAGGTTGCTACTTCAGAGCGGATGGCGGTAGGATAACGCTCCAAGCCGATATCGCGGCTGATTCGTTGCAGAGTTTAGATGCTCGTCGTAGTTCGGAAAATGATTGAGGGGGCTTGTCATGAAGAAGTGGATGCAAATTGCAGGATTGGGAGTTGCGGCTTTATTGACACCGGCGGCGTTGCTGGCTCAGGCGGATACGAATGCAGCACCTAGCTCAATGCCGGGGACTCAGCCTGCCACAGGAACGACGATGCGCGAGACTCTGGGCGCTCCCGGGTTGACTGGGCAACAGATGGTTGACAAGGCGTTCGTGCGCTCGGCGGTCGAAGAGGGAATCGCCGAGGTGAAGCTGGGCCAGCTTGCAGTGACCAAGGGCGGGCCAGAGGTAAAGACGCTGGCACAGACGCTGGTGGACGATCACAGCGCGATCAACAAGGATATGGCTGCGATCGCCGACACGTTGGGAGTTCTGCTGCCGAAGAAGATGAACAAGGACGATCAGGCCGAGTTCGACAAGCTGGATAAACTGTCGGGCAAGGAGTTCGACGCGGAGTATATTCTCTTCGTCGCCAAGGCGCACGGCAAGGATATGCATGACTTCCACTCGGAGGCTTTGGTCGCGGCTGATCCCGGGCTGGCCGAAGAGGTGGTCAAGGCGATGCATACGATGCATGGCCATATGGAGATGATCGCGAAGGTGGCCGCGAGCGAGGGAATCGCCCTGCCGCCGCGTCCGCAGAGGCCGAATCCCGACCAATCTGCGGGGGAGAAATAGAGCCTGACGTCAGAGTCGACAGATAAGTAGTTCTCGCTCGTAGATCATCTCGGCGGGGAGATGGTTGTGCAGGGCGATGAATAGCTCTTCGTGATTCATCACCTCGCGCTTCCATGCTGCGCGATCGACATGCTGGAGCTGTTCGAAGGTGGCGCGCAGCTTGGCCTCGGGGATGTCGAGTCCCTCCCAGTGGATGTCCTCGAAGTAGGGAACCCAGCCGATGGACGTTTCTCGGGTCGGGACGTGGCCGTGTACGCGATCTACGATCCAGCGCAGGATGCGCATGTTTTCGCTGTAGCCCGGCCAGAGGAAGCGGCCGGAGGCATCCTTGCGGAACCAGTTGACGTGGAAGACGCGCGGAGTGATGGTGAGCGAGCGCTGCATCTTGATCCAGTGACGGAAGTAATCGCCCATGTGGTAGCCGCAGAAGGGAAGCATGGCCATGGGATCGCTGCGAACCTTGCCGACGGGAGCACCAGCGGCGGCGGTTGTCTCCGAACCCATGGTCGCTCCGGTGTAGACTCCCGCCGACCAGTTGAAGGCTTGATAGACCAGAGGAATAGTGTGCGCGCGGCGGCCGCCGAAGATGAAGGCCGAGATGGGCACGCCTTCGGGATTCTCCCACTCGGGATCGATGCACGGGCACTGGATGGCGGGCGCGGTGAAGCGTCCGTTGTGATGCGCTGCGGGATTCTTCGCGGTCGGATCTTTGGCGGCTTGATCCTTGGCGAACCAAGGCTCGCCGCGCCAGTCGATGAGCTGCGCCGGAGGAGTGTCGGTCATGCCCTCCCACCAGATGCCTCCGTCGGGCTTTCCGTCTGCGCCTACGGTCAGCGCGACGTTGGTGAAGATAGTGTTGCGGCTGAGCGCGGCCATTGCGTTGGGATTGGTCTTGAGGCTGGTTCCCGGAGCGACGCCGAAGAAGCCTGCCTCGGGATTGATGCCGCGCAGTTGGCCGGTTGCGTCCGGCTTGATCCATGCAATGTCGTCGCCGACGGTCCAGACCTTCCAGCCCTCGAAGCCAGCGGGAGGGATCAGCATGGCGAGGTTCGTCTTGCCGCAGGAGGACGGGAAGGCTGCGGCGATGTATGTCTTCTCGGTGCGGCCCTCGGCGTCGGGCGGGGTCTCTACGCCGAGGATAAGCATGTGCTCGGCCATCCATCCCTGATCGCGCGCGATGTTTGAGGCAATGCGCAGGGCAAAGCATTTCTTGCCCAGCAGAGCGTTGCCGCCGTAGCCCGAGCCGTAGGACCAGATTTCACGCGTCTCTGGAAAGTGGACGATGTACTTCTCATCGTTGCAGGGCCAGGGAACGTCCTGCTGGCCGGGTTCGAGAGGCGCTCCGACGGAGTGCAGGCAGGGAACCACGCGTTGCTCTCCCTTGTCGATCTCGGCGAAGACCGGCGTGCCGATCCGCGCCATAATGCGCATATTTACGACGACGTAGGGGGAATCCGTTATCTGTACGCCGATCTGCGACATGGGCGAGCCGATCGGCCCCATGCTGAACGGGAGTACGTACATCGTTCTTCCGCGCATCGCTCCCTTGAAGAGATGCTTCAGCTTGCGGCGCATGACGAAGGGATCTTCCCAGTTGTTGGTCGGGCCTGCGTTGTCGCGCGAGAGGGAGCAGATGAAGGTGCGATCCTCCACGCGGGCGACGTCGTTTGGCGCGGAGCGAGCGTAGAAACAGCCCGGCCACTTCTTCTCGTCGAGCCGGAGGAACGTCCCGGCCTCGACGAGCTGGTCGCAGAGGAGCGTGTTCTCGGCTTGTGAGCCATCAACCCAGTGGATGCGAGCGGGCTGGGTAAGCTCGGCCATCTTCTCTACCCAGCGGATGAGGTGCTTGTTCGTCGTAGGAGGCGTTGTAGCTGACTTGGGTGTCATCGGTTGATGTCTACCTCGGTGTTTCAGTCTTCGCTCATGCATCTGCAATGTCAACCAGATTTAGCGAGAGCAGTGACTAATTACGATCAAATTAAGATGGATAGGAGCGAGAATCAAAGACGAGCAAAGTCCATTGCAGATAGAATTCTGGGACGAGGGAATTGCGATGATTGGCAGAATGCTACTGGTTGGTCTTGTTTGTGTGGGAAGCGCGTATGGGCAGGGGCAGAGTGTTCCGAAGGCAGCGGTGCAGAGACCGCAGGGCGAGAAGGCCGCGCAGATTTTACACGGCGGGCCAGTGAAGATCGTGCTGGTGGGCGATTCGACGGTGGCAACCGGCGGCGGCTGGGGGCCGGGCTTTTGCGCCGTGATGACGAAGAACGTGGCCTGCATCGACGACGCGCTGAACGGACGCAGTACCAAGAGCTTCGTCAACGAGGGCGCGTGGCAGAAGGCTCTCGATCGACATGGCGACTATTATCTGATTCAGTTTGGCCACAACGACCAGAAGCCGAACGAGAAGTTACATACCGATGCGGAGACCAGCTTTCAGGAGTACCTGCATCGCTACATTGCGGACGTGCGGGCGATTGGCGGGGTTCCGGTGCTGGTGACGTCGCTCTCGCGCAGGACGTTCAAGAATGGCAAGGTGATTGAGGATCTGAACGCCTACGCGCAGGCGACCAGAGAGGTGGGAGCGAAGGACGGCGTCACGGTGATCGACCTGAACGCCATCTCGACCGCACTGCTGGACAAGATGACGCAGGAGGAGGCCGACCAGTTCGACGCCAAGGCGCATCCCGATGCCAAGGCAGAGAATCCGGCGGCGGTAACAGCGTCCACAGGTTCGCCAGTAGCGCAGCCCGCGCTGGATCGGACGCACCTGAACGCGTATGGCCAGAGATTCTTTGGGCGCATCGTCGCCAACGAACTCATCCGCACACAGGTCGAACTGGGGCCGGATGTGGTCGGCGATCACATCGAACGGTCTTTGGCTAACTGACGAACCAAGGCGAAAGATCCCAATCTACGGTCGGTGCGGGGCGGTGCGGGGCGATGCGGGTGGAATGCTACTCTGAAAAGGATTCGCTAATTCTGGTCGGGGGAATCGTTTGAGCAGTTGGGAAGATGAGGTTGCGGCGGAGGTCGATGAGGCTTCGTTGAGCGAGTGCGAGGCGCCTGTTGCGCAGGCTTCGAGCCACGCGATGCGTCATGAGCTAGGTCTGCGCGATCTGGTTCCAATGCAGATTCTGCTGGTGGTCGGCATCACCTGGGCGGGCATCGCGGCCAAACAGGGCGGCACACACGTTGCATTCTGGCTGGCGGCGATTCTATTTCTCTTTGTGCCGCTGGCGGCGGTGGTGGGCTGGTGTTCGCGGGTCTGGCCGCTGGAGGGCGGCGTCTATCAGTGGACGAAGTTCGCGATGGGGCCGTTTGCCGGCTTTATGAGCGCGTGGAACTTCGGGTTGTGGGCGCTGCTGGCGATCTCCAACATCGGCATCCTGACGGCGACGAGTTTGAGCTATGGTCTGGGCCAGCGCGCGGCCTGGATGGAAAACAATCATACCCTGATCGTGGGCCTGAGCGTTGGTCTGTTTGTGTTGGTGCTGTTTGTGAATCTGCCGGGCTTCGGGATCGGGCGCTGGGTCTCGCACTTTGGCACGGCAGTGACGGTTCTGGTGACGGTGCTACTGATGGGGCTGCTCTTCGTTCATCCCCACGCGAGCGCGGCGCATCCCCATGTGAACCCACAGGCTCCGTTCAGTCTGGCGATGCCGGCGCTGACGCTGATGAGCATGAATATCTTTTCAAAGATCGCCTTCAATGCGCTGAGCGGGTTGGAGCAGGTGGCCGTCTTTGCCGGAGAGACGCGCGACGCGGGACGAACAATTCTGCGCTCGGCGTGGATTGCGGCACCGATTATCGCGGTGATCTATATCCTGATGACCGGATCGGTGCTGACGTATATTCCGGCGGTTAAGGTAGATCTGACCGGGCCGATTCCGCAGGTTCTTGCAGCGGCCTTTGGCGGCGGAACGGGAGCGGGCGGAGGGTTCGACTGGGGTCTGATGTTGGGGCGGGCGACGATTCTGGCGTTGGCCATCGCGCTGGTGGCGCAGTACGCCGTGCTGGTGGCGGAGACTAGCCGTCTACCCATGGTCACGGGCTGGGACGGGATGATTCCAGCGTGGTTCACGCGGCTCGATCCGCGATGGAAGACGCCGACGCGCTCGATTGCGGTGATCGTGGTGCTGGCAATTGGGATGTGTCTGCTGGCGACCTCGGGCGGCACGGGCGCGCAGGAGGCGTTTCAGTTGATTGTGACCTGCGGAAATATCTTTTACGGCATCTACTACCTGATGATGTTCGCAATTCCGCTGGTGGTAGGAGATCGTTTCGGCGTGAAGGCGGGGAATTGGCTAAAGCTGGCGGCGATCAGCGGCATCGCGGTGACGCTGATGTCGCTTGGATTCAACCTGCTGCCGATTGTAGACGTTGCTAGCAAGTGGAAATTTGCAGTCAAGGTGGCAGGTGCGTCGCTGTTGCTGAATATGATTGGCGTAGCGATCTACTGGAACGGAACGCGGCAGAGGACGCAACGCGAACTCGACCAGAGCGTGGAATAAAGGGTGTCTTTCCTAAATGAGCTACTTTCCTTGAGCAATGCCGTTGTGCAAAGATGGTTCGCGGTTGTTTGCTACCTCGCCGAGGAGTTTCATGTTGCTCAAGAAAAAAATTCTATTGAATATCACCATCGCTGCGGTGGTGTCTGTGTTCGTTTGCCTAATCTGTGTTGGGCATGACTCGTTGCTGGCGCAGTCGTCCGTTGCTCCGCCAACTACGCTGTTGGTGGCTGTCGATCAGCGTCCGGTTCTCAGCCTGAATGGTGACTGGCACTACATTCTGGATCCCTATCTGAACGGCGGCAGCGACGGACGCAACGGCTACTTCAAGGACGAGGAACTGCCCGCAGGCAGCAACAAACTGGTCGAATACAGCTTTGCCAAGAGTGCGACGATCAAGGTTCCCGGCGACTGGAACACGCAGAGTCCGACGCTGATGAACTACGAGGGCGGCTTCTGGTACGAGCGGCGTGTGCAGCTTCAACCGCAGGCGGGTCGTCGCCTGTTTCTGCACGTCGGCGCGGCCAACTACCGCTCGCGTGTGTGGATGAACGGGCAACTGCTGTGTGCGCACGAGGGAGGATTCACGCCCTTTGACTGCGAGGCGACGCATGTGGCCAAGGCGGGCGACAACAGCGTCGTCATCTTCGTCGATGACACGCGCATCGCCGACGGCATTCCCACGCTCAAGACGGACTGGTATAACTACGGCGGACTGACGCGCGATGTCTCGCTGGTCAGCGTTACCGACAGTTTCATCGACGACTTCGATCTGCATCTGGATCGCGCCACGCGCAGCCTTATTGAAGGCTACGTCCATGTGGAGGGAGCGCAGCCGGGGACGCACGTCTCGGTCGAACTGCCCGAGGCCAAGCTGCATGTCGAGGGAGTTACAGACGCCAACGGTCGCGTTGCCATCAGCATTCCTGCGGCGGGGCTTTCGCTCTGGTCGCCGGAGAATCCCAAGCTGTATCACGTTGTGTTGAAGGCTGGCCTTGCTTCGGCTCAGGACACGCTGACCGACGAGATGGGTTTTCGCACCATCGAAACATCGGGTTCGAAGATTCTGCTCAACGGCAAGCCGATTGTGCTGCACGGAGTCAGCGTTCATGCCGAGGCCCCGTTGCGTACCGGGCGTGTGGACAACGATCAGGACGTGGCAACATTGCTGGGCTGGGCGAAGGATCTGGGCGCGAACTTCGTGCGCCTCGCCCACTACCCGCACGATCAGCGCATGACGCGCGCCGCCGACAAGATGGGTATTCTGGTCTGGTCGGAGGTTCCCGTCTACTGGGCGGTTCAGTTTGAGAAGGAAGAGGTCTTTGCCAAGTCCGAACAGCAGATACACGAAGAGATTCGCCGCGACCGCGACAAGGCTTCGGTGATTCTGTGGTCGATTGCCAACGAGACGCCGAACAAGGCCGCGCGCACGTCGTTTCTTACGCGCTCGGCGGAGTTTGTGCATCAGGAAGACCCAACGCGGCTGGTGACGGCGGCATTGCTCGTCCACGGCGATGCCAGAACCAAGTACATCGACGATCCGCTGGGCAAGGCTCTGGATGTGATCGGCTTCAATGAGTACATTGGCTGGTACGAAGGAACTCCAGAGACGGCGGACACGACCGAGTGGAAGGTTTCCTACGACAAGCCGCTGATTGTCAGCGAGTTTGGCGGCGGTGCAAAGGCAGGTCTGCACGGTACGGACGATCAGCGATGGACGGAGGAGTATCAGGCCAGCATCTATCGCCATCAGATCGGAATGCTGAATAAGATTCCCCAACTGCGCGGCTCGACGCCGTGGATCCTGATGGACTTTCGTTCGCCGGTGCGTGAACTGCCGGGGATTCAGGACGGCTTCAACCGCAAAGGGCTGGTCTCCGATCAGGGAGAGAAGAAGGCGGCGTTCTTCATCCTTCAGAAGGCGTACAAGGAGAACGGTCTGGGCCATGCGGAGTAGCGTTACTCCCGCAGAGACTGGTTGCTAAAGTATTTTCACCAATGGTGTAGAGTGTCGCGGCGCGAAGAAAAACGCAGATCCTTCGACTCGCGTTTCGCACTCGCTCAGGATGACAATTCTCATGTCTCTACAGCAATAGTGAATTCTCTAGAAACTGGGAGTGGGGCGGTGAAGTCGCAGTCTCTGGCGAACTCAGCCTGCTCGGCGGTTCCCAGCATCAGGTAGCCTTCCGGTCTGGTCTGGCGATAGACGTTGTTGAAGACGCAGCTTCGATCCTGCTGTCAGTCTGGAAGTTGGGCAAAGAAGCGATAAATCGTCAACGGAAACTTGATTCTTGAGTGGCTGCGAATTGCAATGTTTAGCCGTGTGTGGGCTGCATCTGATAACCTGAGCCTTAGAAGCTATGACTTTACTGTCTCCAGAGACCCTCATCAAGAAGCAGATTGCCGCCGTGCAGGAGTACTCCATCCTGTCCTGGACGGCGATCGCCGACATCTTTACGCGACCGCGCTACTGGGCCGACATCTTTACCCAGATGGACTCGATCGGCGTTGGTTCGATGCCGATCATCATCATGAGCGGCTTCTTTACCGGATGCGTTCTGGCGCTACAGTCGGTCACTGCGCTTCAGGAGTTCGGAGCAGTCTCAATGACCGGCTCGCTGGTCTCGCTGTCGATGGTCAAGGAACTTGGCCCCGTGCTGACCGGGCTGATGGTCTCCGGGCGCAACGCCGCCGGAATGGCCTCCGAGCTGGGTTCGATGAAGGTGACCGAGCAGATCGACGCCATGCGCGCGCTGGGAACCGACCCGATCCGCAAGCTGGTGACGCCGCGCCTGATCGCCACCGTCTTCATGCTGTTTTTTCTGACCATCATCGCCGACACGGCGGGAATTGCAGGAGGAACGCTGGTTGCCGTCAGCATGTTGGGGCTCAACGCTGGCGCTTATCTGCATAGCTCCTACAGCAGTCTGGTGCATGGCGACGTGGTGCAGGGACTCACCAAGCCGATCTTCTCTGGCTTTATCATCGCCACCGTGGGCTGCTACTTCGGCATGAAGACGACCGGAGGAACGCAAGGCGTGGGCCGCGCCACCACACAGGCCGTCGTCGTCTCCTCGGTCCTCATCATCATCGCCGACTTTCTGGTGACGCGAGTCATGATCGGCATCTTCGGGAGTTGAGCGCGACTATGCCAGAGACCTCCAGCGACGCAGCCGTTCTCGATGCTCCCGACCAGAAGACTCCGGTGGTCGAGTTCGAAGACGTGTCGATTTACTTTGAAGGCAAGCCGGTGTTGCAGAACATCTCCTTCGCGGTGGAGCGCGGGCAGACGATGATCCTGCTGGGGCCGGCGGGCTGCGGGAAATCAGTTCTGCTGAAGCTGGCCAACGGACTGCTGAAGCCGGACGCAGGCCGCATTCGCGTCTTTGGCGAGGAGATGGCGAGGATGCGACGGCGAGAGGTCTACGCGCTGCGCGGACGCATCGGAATGGTCTTTCAGGAGTCGGCGCTGTTTGACTCGATGACGGTTGAGGACAATGTCGCCTATCGCCTGCACGAGGAGCGCATTCCAGAGACCGAGGCTCACGCGAGGGTCGTCGAGGCGCTGAAGTTTGTCGAACTGGAGGACGCAATCCAGAAATTTCCGTCGGAGCTTTCGGGTGGAATGCGGCGGCGAGTCTCGATTGCGCGGGCGATTATCAGCAACCCCGATCTGATCCTGTACGACTCGCCCACCGGAGGGCTCGATCCGATCACTTCGACCACCATCATCGAGCTGGTCATGAAGCAGCGCGACGTCTCGCATACGACCTCGCTGGTGGTGACCCATCGCCTGCAGGATGCGTTCGTTCTGGCGACTCACCGCTTCGACCCTGCGATTGGCGCGATGAAACCGATCCCCAAGGACGGGCCGGACGGCGGCATTGATGCGGGAACCAAGTTTCTGATGCTCAACGAGGGCAAGATCGTCTTCCACGGCACGACCGAGGATCTGGTTCACTCCGACGACCCCTGGATCAAGCGCTATCTGGAGTAAACAGCGTTCGTAAGAGCAGGACTTTAGAGCATATTTGAATTGCTATAAACCAAGAATGAATTGTCATTCTGAGCGAAGCGAAGAATCCCCGCATTTGTTCGCGCAGCGATGGTCTACGCCATTACCGAAAAGTTATAGCTATGCCGTAAAGCTGTTTCCCTTTATTTCTCAATTCTCTCTGATCGGGGTGAACGGAGAAATTGTTACAATCTAGGTTTGGGCTGAGAGAGCTGAGAGACGATAGATGCTGCGATTTTCTACTGCTGGTGAGAGCCATGGCGAGAGCCTGGTAGCGATGGTGAGCGGACTGCCTGCGGGCGTTCCGGTGGAGCAGGCGTTTCTGGACCGCGAACTGTGGCGGCGACAGAAGGGCTATGGGCGCGGCGGACGCATGCGCATCGAGCGCGATACGGCTCACATTCTGAGCGGCGTGCGCCATGGCAAGACCATCGGCTCGCCGGTGGCCATGACGATTGCCAATCGCGACTGGGCTAATTGGGAGGAGATTCTTCCTGTTGGCGAGGGCGATCCGGCCAAGCACAAGGCCGTCGCCAGCCCGAGGCCTGGACACGCCGACCTCGCTGGCAGCTTGAAGTACGACTTTGCCGATGCGCGCTATGTGTTGGAGCGATCCAGCGCGCGTGAGACGACGGCTCGTGTGGCCTGCGGTGCGCTGGCAAAGATGCTGCTGCGCACGCTGGGTATCGAGGTCGCAAGCCATGTCATCCGCGTTGGCAAGGCCGAGTTGAAACGGTCGGCAACCTGGCAGGAGATCTCCGCTCTGCTGGCCAAGGACGAGGTTTTGCTGAACTGCATCGATGCCGAAGACGAGGCGCGGATGAAGGCCGAGGTCGACGCAGCATTGCGCACGGGCGACACAATCGGCGGAGTCTTCGAGGTAGTGGTGCATGGACTGCCGCCGGGAGTGGGAACGCATGTGAACTGGGACGAGCGGCTCGACGGTCTGCTGGCGCAGGCGGTGATGAGCCTACAAGCGGTCAAGGCGGTCGAGATTGGGCGCGGTGTGACGGCGGCAGAGTCGCTGGGCAGCGTCGTCCACGACGAGATTGCGTATGCAGGAGCGGGAGATGGCAACGATGGAGACTTCACCAAGTTCTCTCGCGAGCAGAACAACGCGGGAGGAATTGAGGGCGGAATCTCCAATGGCAAAGATGTTGTGGTGCGCGGCTATCTGAAGCCGATCTCGACCTTGCGCAGACCGCTGGGTTCGGTGAGTTTTGCGACTCGCGAACCGGTGAAAGCATCGTATGAACGGAGCGACGTGTGCGTGGTTCCGGCGGCGGGAGTCGCAGCCGAATCGATGGTTGCGCTGGCTGTGGCGCGACTGGTGATCGAGAAGTTCGGCGGAGACTCGCTACGCGAGATGGAGCGAAACTACAAAGGCTATTGCGAGCAGATTCGCACATATTAGAGCCGAGTGTTGGGAAAGGCGGGGGCTTCGGGAAGACAATGACGACAAAAAAAACATTGAAGATTCACGAGATTGTGAAGTATCCCGACCCGGTGCTGAGGCGCGTCTGCGCTCCAATCACGGTCTTCGACGATGCGTTGCGAACGCTGGTGGCGGAGATGTTCGAGAGCATGTATGTGGCGCAGGGGATTGGGCTGGCTGCGCCGCAGATCGCCATTCCGCAAAGACTCACCGTCATTGACGTCAGCTTCAAGAAGAATCCCAAGGATAAGTTGGTGCTCATTAACCCGGAGGTGATCGAGCGCAGGGGATCGCAGGTCGAGGAGGAGGGCTGTCTCAGCCTTCCCGAGATCCGCGAGAAGATCAAGCGCGATGCGTGGGTGAAGGTGCGCGCGCAGAATGCGTATGGCGAGTGGTTCGAGGTTGAGGGCGAGGAGTTGCTGGCGCGCGCCATGCTCCACGAGATTGACCACTTGAACGGAGTCCTGTTCATCGACCTCATCAGCCGCCTGAAGCGCGAACTGGTTCTGCGCAAGATCAAAAAAATGCAGAAGAACGGTGAATGGTGAGGTGCTTCGCACCGTCATGGATCGCTGCGCGGCGGCTTTGCGCCTCGGTGCGAAGGGTGTTTCCCTCCGTTGAGTAGCCTGACAACTCAGAGCTGTCATCCTGAGCGCCAGCGAAGATTCCCGCATTTTGTTTGCAGCGCGATAGATTACATGGTCACTGAAGAGGCTCTCGATGAAAGATAATATTGAGGTATATGGGTGCGACTGATCTTTTGTGGGACGCCGGAGTTTGCGGTGGGTACGCTGGAGGCGGTAATTGCAGCGGGGCACGAGGTTGCGCTGGTGGTGACGCAGCCGGATCGCGCGGCGGGACGCGGGATGGAGATGCATGCGCCTCCAGTGAAGCAGGCTGCACTGGCGCATGGAATCGCTGTCGTGCAGCCGGAGAAGATTCGCAATAACGCGGAGTTTCGTGCGCAGATTGAGGCCGTCCAGCCAGACGCGATTCTGGTCGTTGCCTATGGCCGGATCATTCCGCCGTGGATGTTGGAGCTGTCGCGGCTGGGATGCATCAATCTGCATGGCTCGCTGTTGCCGAAGTATCGCGGGGCTGCGCCGATCCAGTGGGCAGTGGCCAATGGCGACGCGGTGACGGGCGTGACCACGATGCATCTGGACGAGGGACTCGACACCGGCGAGATTTTGCTGGCGCGTGAGGTCGCAATCGGCGCGGACGAGACGGCGGCGGATCTCTTCCGCTCGCTTGCCAGCGTTGGCGCGGAGTTGATGATCGAGACGCTGGTGGAACTTGCGGCGGGAAAGCTCGTTGGACGCAAACAGGATGAGTCGCAGGCAACGCTGGCTCCGATCCTGACTCGCGAGGACGGCTTAATTGACTTTGCGCATACGGCGCTGCAAGTCTACGACCGCTGGCGCGGATTTCAACCTTGGCCCGGCGCACATACGCGGCTGCGCGGGAAAAAGCTGATTGTCCACGGCATGCACGTCGGCACGGAGAGCGGCATCGAGAACGGATTTCTGCGAGTGAGCGGCGACAAGATGATTGCAGGATGCAACGGCTCGTCCGTGGTCTTCGACGAGGTGCAGATGGAAGGCAAGAAGCGGATGAGTGCGGCGGAGTTTTTACGCGGATTTCAGGTAAAGAGTGGCGAAAGGCTGGGGATTTGAGCGATGCAAGGCGGGGCGATGTGCGTTCGGATGTGAAGCGTGGTGGAGTGCGGGCGCGGCCTGCTTCGGCGGGACCGACGGCCTCGGCGGCCGAGTCGATTGCCAAGATCTCTCCCGCGCGGGTTGCGGCCTTCGAGATTCTGAAGCTGGTGGGCGAGGGCAAGGGACACAGCGACGAGCTGCTGCACTCGGAGCGGATCGACGCTCTCTCGCTGGAGGATCGCAACCTGACGATGGCTTTGGTGATGGGCGTTCTGCGCTGGCAGATTGCTCTGGATGCACGCATCAGCAAGCTGCTGGCGCGGCCCGATCAACGGCTGGCCGAGTCGGTGGCTCTGGCTCTGCGCATGGGCGCATTTCAACTGCTGCACATGGATCGGATTCCGGCTCATGCCGCGCTGAATGAGAGCGTCGAGCTGTGCCGCGCCGCAGGGCAGCCTCATGCAGCGGGAATGGTGAACGCCATTCTGCGCAAGCTGGCCGCGGCGCAGAAGCCCGGACAGCGTATCTTCGAGTCGACGGCTGCCTTCGCCGAGCGTCTGGGCCATCCGCTGTGGCTGGTCGAGCGTTGGGTTGCTGCGTATGGCCGCGAGGCCGCGCTGGCCATCTGCGAGTACGGACAGCGGGAACCCGTGTCGGGCGGACTGTTCGTCGCGAACGATGCAGCGGAGCCGCTGGCCGATACGCCAGTTGCACCTTCGATCACAACACAGGCTGCATCTTCGATCCGGGATGCCGCGCCGCAGATGGACGATGGATCGCGTCTGGTGGCGGAGCTTGCCGCCGCCGCTCTGCCAGTGGTTGCTGGCCGCGCCGCGCGCGTGTGGGATTGCTGCGCCGCGCCGGGCGGAAAGACGTTGATGCTGGCGCTGCGTCTGAATCCGCCTCTCGAAGATTCGTCTCTTGAAGCCGAAGCAGAAAATGCGCTTGGCGCGGAGATTCTTGCCACCGACGCGAGCGCGAAACGAATGGCTCTGATGGCTCTGCGGATGCGTCGCTTCGCGTACGCCGAGCGAATCCAGTGCGCCGTGGCGGATGCGTCGTCCACGGATGCTGTGCTGAAGACGCGACCGGAGCTTTCCGTTGCAGAGAGCTTCGATCTGATTCTCTGCGATGTACCTTGCAGCGGCACGGGGACGCTGGCGCGCAATCCTGAGATTCGCCATCGTCTGCGCGCGGAGGAACTGGCGCGGCAGGCGGAGCGGCAGAGCGCGATTCTGCGCGGAGCGTTGCGGCGACTGGCTCCCGGCGGACGGCTGGTCTACTCTACCTGCTCGCTGGAGCCGGAGGAGAACGAGCGCGTGCTGGAGGCGGTCGCAAACGAGGTTGGTCTGCGACGAATCCCGATTGAACCGCTGATTGCGCGGATCGCTGAAGCTGGCGTGCTGAAGTCGGAGATCGCCGCTGGGTTGATCGAGTCTGCGGTTCGGGACGGCGCGTTGCGTACGCTCTCCGGGGTGCATGGCTGCGACGGATTCTTTGCGGTCGTGCTGGAACGGGAATAAATCTCGTCGGAGAGTAGAGACTTCCAGGGCAATCGTCGGGATACCCCCCTCCCCCCTCCTATATGATCTTGGGGATAAAGCGTAAGGAATCATGGCTTTATAGGATGCCTATACCTGCAAGATATGTATAACAAAAGACTTGCAGGTAAAATATTGGCAACAAAGCAGTTGCTCGGGGAGCGGGCGATGAGTTGTCAGACTCTGCTCTTGCCATAACGGTCGGGCTTTGTTGCTTCAATCTTCTCTACTGCTTTAATTGTAGAGGATTGAGGGTAACTACTATGCCAAGTATTTCTATTGTTATGTAGCTGATGTGGAATGGTTTATGGGTATGTGGGGGTTGACATGCTCTTTGTGGGAAATAGGGAACTTACGGCGCGGCTAAAGCCGCGCCCTTTCAAAACAGAGACGTTCTATTTCAAAACGGGGAGTATTTCCGCAGGCTGTAAATCACTGTTAAAAATAGGTGGCTTACGGAACGGCTAAAGCCGTTCCCTTCCGGTAATAGCCTTTTGGGTACAGGGGTAGACCGTTCTGGAGCGAGCAAGATGATTCGCTCAGAATGACAATTAGAGCATTTTCACCAAAGATGTAGAGTGCCGTAGCGCGAGCGAAAAACAGATTCCTTCGCTTCGCTACGGAATGACAAACAAATCTGCTCTATAGCAATAGTGAAAATGCTCTGGTGGCTTGGGTGGTTTGATGTTTGCGCGAAGGCTATAGCGCGCGCCTTCAGCCCGCAGGGGATTGGGTGGGACGATTTCCTAGGCCTTCGGCCTAGGCTAGTATAGGACGGACCTTTGGCCCTTGCCAGACAACAGCAAAGGCAAAGGCAACGGAAAAAGCAACGACAACGGCAACGGAAAAAGCAACGACAACGGCAACGGCTCGTGGTGCGAGCTGTGTTCATCCCACCCATCGCGATGTTGCTGCGATGGATGGGGCACCCGGCACCCGGAATCCGGCACACGGCCTTTGCAGTGCCGGTACTGGCATTACATTTACGACAAAAACGATTTAATCCTATTTTTGTGCGGGGACGAAGTTTTCCATGACGGCTTTGCGCAGGAGGTCTGGCGGAAGCAGACCTTGCGCCAGCAGGAAGTCGTTGAACTTTTTGCCGTTGAACTTTGGCCCCAGTGCGGCCTCTGTGTCGGTGCGCAGCTTCAGCAGTGTGATGTAGCTGTAGTATTCGCTGATCGCTTGCCCGGGCGAACGGAAGGCGTCGCGCTCGACCAGTTGCTTGGCATGGGTTGGAGCGAGGCCGACTTCGATCTCCAGAACCTTGGTTGCTTCGCTGGGAGACGTCTTGCCCGACTGCAGGTCGGGATCGAGGAAGGCCAGCGCGTTCAGCAGAAGTCGTTGTTGCAGCGTGGCCAGTTGGCCGTCGGCGGGCTCATAGGGCTGCATTAGCCACTCAGAGTAGAGTCCCCAGCCATCAATGTTGGTGGAGTTGACGGCGTAGAGGGCGCGCGCATTGCTGACTCCGTGCGCCAGAATCGAGTCGTACTGAAGATCGTGGCCGGGACGCGCCTCGCGCGCAATCAGGGGCCAGGACGCTGCGTCGTAGGTGTAGTCGTCGTGCTGGTCCGCGTCGTCCTTTACAGGAGCATTGAGAGGCAGCACGAACTCGCCTCTCTGGCCCGTGTTATGCAGAAATGGCGGGGGAATCATGCGCGCGTCAGACGATTGCGCAGTCTCGGCTGTAGTCGCCATGCGGAGGGTGGTTGGACGATTGGGCAGCGACACCAAATTCTTTGCAGCGATTGTGACTTCAATCGCCTTCAGCCGCTGTTGATAGAAGGGCAGGATGGCCTCGCCGCTGATCTGCGTTTTCTTCAACTCGCGGAGTACGTCGCGATAGTCGGTCGATTTCCATCCGTGCTGCCTGGCCACTTCGACGGCGAGTGGGGCCATCTCGGTCTGAATCTGGGTGAACTCTGCACGAGCCTGACTCACAAGTTGCGCTGAAGGAAGATCGACGCCGTAGTTTGCGAGGTGCAGTTCATACTCCTCGGGAGTCAAGCGGAAGTTGGAGTTGGCCTTGGGCATAACGTCCTTGCGAACCCATGTGTCGTAGTCCGCCAACTGCTGCTGTAGCTTGGCGAAGGGATCCTCCCAGCCAGTCTGTTTGTATTGGACGAAGATCTTTTGCATTCCACCGATGTAGTTCTTGTCTCGCGCCATGGCGGCTTCCATTTGGGTGGCGGTGGGATAGGTTACGCCCGGCTTGGCCATCTGCTCCATCATGCGTTGCTTCAGCATCTCGGTGAACGGCTTGTAGCCCGGCTCCAGACCAGCGTACTTGCGCAGGCGAAGCATGGCTGCCGGACGCCGCGAGGCCTCCACCTGATCGTCGAGCAGGGTGCGCAGGCCGATAAACACTGCCTGACCTGCGTCAACGAACTCTACCTTGTGAGTGAGTTGATAATCGTCCTGACGAAATCGCAGGTCGAAGGTCTTCTGTAGAATCTGCAGATCCTGACGCACGTTCGGATCTTTTTCCTTCGCCTCGACCTTCTTCAGGTTGGCGAGAACGGCCTCCAACTCCTTGCGCTGGGCGATCTCGTCGGCGCGGGTCGCGTCGGTGATCGCAGAGTCGTACTGCGCCTGCCCCTGTATCGAAGCGCTCTCCGGCGAGTGCTTCATCTGCACGTCCAGAAGCAGTTGAGTGTACTGGTTGCTGCGTTCTACCCAGGCTGGTTCTGCCGCAGAGGGCTTCGAATTCGCAGGTGTTTGCGCTGTAGAAGGAGTGTTCGAGAGCATCAGGCTTGCGGCAAAGATCATCAATGAAACGGCGTTACGGTGCATCGGCAGAATCTCCATGAGAGTAAGTACAACAAGCATACGACGGAAGGTGGAAGACTGGCTGCGTGAGAGTTATGAAATTTCCGCGATGGTGTAATGTATCGCGCTGCGAGCAAAATACGGGGATTCTTCCACTGCACTTCGTTCAGCGACAGAATGACAAATAAAGGAGGGAGAAGGACAAACAAAGACAAAGAAAAAGCAGATTCCTCCGCTTCGCTGCGGAATGACAAATAAATCGGGCTACCGTAATTCAGAACTGCTCTAGGGATTTGAAGGGGTTTGGCCGCTTGTGGTTGATGTCGTGGTGGAGGAAGAGCCAGAGCTGTTGCCGAGAGTGTTGGCGTTCGTCGAACCTGTGCTGCCGTTCATTGCCGCCGCCAGCTTTAATTGTTCGAGGCGCGGGTCGTAGAGAAACTCCCAGGTCTCGTAGGTTGTCTGCCCGTTTACCGCGATGATGGAGTCGCCCGTAGCGTTGCTGCCAACGCCCATGATGGGGCCGGACGAGCCGGACAGTCCAGAGCCCATCTGACTACTTGAGCTGTTCGACGAGGTGGACGAACTCGATGTGCTGGTGGTGCTGGTTGAACTGGAACTGTTGGAAGTCTGCATTCCTGCGGCTGAGCCCAGCCCGGTACTTGCGACCCCGCCCAGAGGTTCGCCGAAGAAACCCATTACCGTGGTCTTGTTCTGCCCCACAGGAATCAGCCGATAGTCTGCCTTGCCGGTGAGCGGGTCTACATATTGCTGACGCAGATAGCGGATGTTGTTGGTCCCCTCCAACTGCTCGATGGAGGATGGGTAGTGCTTGAACTTTGCGTAGTATCGGCGGATCGCTAGAACGTATTGGTTGGCTCGGCGCACTGACTCCGCCTCGCGATCGCGGCGCAGAGTGAAGGCCGCCTTCGACGCAGCTACGCTGAGCGCAATTAGAATGATGGCGATGGCCACGATCAGGCCCAGAAGCATGAAGCCCTGCTCCGTGGCCGGCCTTGCAGTTGCCTCGTCCTTGGTAGCTTGAATCTTGGTCATCAGTTTGTCAGCAATGGAAGCGTCTGTGTGTTCTTGTTCTGCATGTCTTCAATTCGGACGGACTTCGGTTCGATGGAGACCACGCGATAACTGCGCATGACGATGTCTCCGGCGGAGGCCAGAAAGACGTTGTCGCCGTGCAGCAGAAAGGCCTGCCGAGTCCCGTTGGCCGAAGTCTCCACGCCGAAGAGCTTCAGGTCGATGGGCGGCGGTGGAGGGGGCGGCGGAGGCGGAGGGCAGTTCGGCGGGCAGGGAACTGGCGGCGGCGGGGCAACCACTCGCGCCGTAGCGATGGGCTTCTGTATCACGACTGGAGGAGCGGAGTTGGCTGAGAAAATGTTGCGTCCGCTGCCGGAGTAGACGACCGACTCGGTCACCAGCATCGCCTCCATGTGCAGCGTCGGATCGAGCGCGGCGGAGGTTGTTCCTACGGATTTAGCCGCAGTTCCGGTCGCGGGCTTGTTGCTGGATGTGGCTACAGGAATGTCCGCCGAGGGCTTGCTGCTGGATGTGGCTGGCAGCGTGGGCGCGGCGGTGGCGGGCGCGGGAGAGCTGCCCGCAAAGACCTCTTCGTAGATGTATGTAAATGCTCCGAGGGCCAGAACTCCCAGCACTGCGGCCATTATCGTCTGCTTGCGATTGTTTGTGCCGATCTTCATCGCGCACCTCCTGCGGTGGCGTTGCCGGAGGTTGCAGACTGGCCTTCGCCGAGGGGCAATCGAGCGGATGCAGGAGTCGCTTGCATCGCGCTTCTTCGCTCGTAGGTCTTCAGCCGCAGGCGCAGGCTTACGGTGCCGCTCTGCTGGCCGGTGAGCGTCTCGCCCAGAATGACGAAGAACATCTTATCGCGCTCGAACGAGTTGATGAGTTGAACCAGAGGCCGATAGTCCCCGGTGAGCGTGGTGTCGATGCGCACCTCGGTCAACTCTGCCGACGAACCGACCAGTACGGGCGCGGACTGGTACGAGGCGCGCGTCAGGCGAACGCCCTGCTTCTTGACCAGTGCGCCAATCTCGGCGGCAACATCGGAGTCCGATGCGGGAAGACGCTGGTGGGAGAACTCGTCTGCCTCATTGGTTGAACTCGCCAGCTTGGCATCAAGACCGCGCAGGGGCAGCGCCGCGATCTCGGCGGTGTGCAGCGTAATGCGTTGCTGGTCCATCGCGTCGGCGTTGTAGTTGCTCGCCGAACGCCAGAGGAAGATCATGTGCGCAACAAGATAAAGATTAACCAGAGCGAGCAGAGCTACTCCCGCCCAGTGCAGATTCAGCGGGTTCAGCAGAGCCTTTGCCTGCTGGGTCGCACTGACGGGTGCGGCCTTTGGATTATGGGAGGTCACTGTGCTCATCGTGTACCTCCTTTACCAGCGGGCTTGACGACGGCGGGCTTGGACGTCTGCTCTGGCTCGCTGTACGTTGAGGATGCAGGCAAGGGGTTATAGCCGCTCATAATGTCGAACTCCACTCCGGTGAGAGAGCTGATTTGGCTGGCCTGTTGTATCATGCCTCGCTCCTGCGTCTGCGCGGTCTCGTTGGCCAGATGCGGCGAGAGGAAGCGTTGACTGTGTTCCAGATTGCGCACCAGATCGACCGAGCGATCACGGTCTCCGGTGACGCGCAGGCGGATGTTCACGTCGCCCTCTGCGGTGATGGCCGGCTCGATGCTGGTGACCTGCACTCCGGCTGGAAGTACGTGTTCGAGGTCCATCATCACCGAGGTCCAACTAAAGCTCTTGCGCGCGAAGAGGTCGTTGAGGAAGCGGGCCCGTTCGAGGATGGCGCGATTCTGCGGCTCGCTCATGCGCGCCTCGTTGGTCTGCCGTTCGAGTTGCACGGAGAGCGTCTGCGCCTTGAGCGAGTCCATCTGCGCCGATTCGTTGCGAGCCTGTGCGCTGAGATAGTGCAAACCGACGCCGAGGGCGATGGCTGTCAGAGCCAGCGCAGCCATGGTCAGGCGAAGCCGCGCATACAGCGGACGCAGTTCGACGAAGGGCTTGGTAGCGAGATTGATTGAGATTCGCATCAGTTGGCCAACGCTCCTCTTACTCCGGCGAGCCAGCCGAGTGGAACTGCTCCGTGAGTTCCTGCGGTGGAGGCTCCGGCGCCCAGCATCTCCGAGCGGATAATTTCGTTGACCGCGAGCGGGCCGACGTTGGCCTGCGCAAGCAGAGCGGTGAGAGCCGCAGCGCCCAGCGTTCCGGCGACGTGGACGGATGTTGGCGAGATCTCCAGTGTGTCTTCAAAGTAGGCTGCGGCGACGCTGACGGCCTGGGCAACCTCGTCGGCGTTCTCGCTTCGGCTCTGCTCGGCGGCGAGTTCAGATGCCTCCGCGGAGAGCACAGATGCCAACTCAGCGTCGATCTCCTCCATCACCTCTGCGGAGATCTCGGACTCTACCTCTTGTTCGATCAACTCGGCTTCGCGGGTGGCTGCGGCGCTGTTCTGCTCGGCGAGGCTGAGCGGCTCCTGCTTCGCCCACTCCTCGGCAGATCGTTCCCGATCGACTAGCGAGAGGCGAAGCGCGTTTGCGGCAAGCTCTGCAACTGCGGCAAGCTCAGCGGCTTTGGTGGTTGCGGCGGCGTTGGCTGCGGCGGCATCGGCGTCGGCGCGCTGGTCGGCACCAAGATCCACCGTGCGATGCAGCAGCAGGACTCCGCCCTTCACGATTGCGGTGGTCACTCCCTCGTGGCCAGCGTTGACGACCAGTTGCGGCGAGGCGCTCTCGGGCAGACCGGCCAGCGCTGCGACCGTGCTGGGAAGAATCGCTCCCGGCTCGAAGCCCGCCTCGCGGACGACGCTCTCGTAGTCGGCCAATAGTTCGCGCGGCATGGCGACGGCCAGAACGCGCAAGAGGTTCTTCGTTGTGGACATCACCTGATAGCTGATGGCGGCATCGTCGGCGTCAAAGGGAAGCAGCTTCTTCAGGCGGAAGCGCACGACGCGCAGAGCCTCTGCGGCCTTGGCGGGAAGCTCGTCGAAGTCCAGCAGAAGGACGCGAACCGATGCGTCGGGGACGATTAGCGTTACATCGCGCGAACGCAGGCAGACGGCTTCGAGCGCCTTGCGCACGGAGGCGACCACCACGGCGCGGCCCTTGGCGCTGCCGCCGACCACGCTGGATACGGCGTCGGTGGAGCTATCCACCGTGCCGTCGGCCTCGATTGCAGTCAGCCTTGGCACGACAACCTCGTCGGCCAGCAACACTCGCGACACCGCGGAGAGTACGGCGAATGCGTCTTCGGCCCGCGCCGCCACTACTCCCTCGGCGCGTACCTCGCAGGCCAGTCGCGGCCGCGTTCCCATCGTTCTCGGTATAAATTCCATGCTGTCCTAGACTACCTTGTCTTTCTGTGCCCGCGTTATCGAGCGGGCCTTCAGCCCTTGGTGGTTCGTTTGGGCTTGGAACCTAGGGCTATGCCCTTTTTTTAGTTTGTCATCCCCGAAGGGGATCTGCTGTTGCGTTACTAACAACCTCTTTATGCAGTCGCGGTACTGGAGCGTCTTCGGTAATGGCGTAGAGTCTTGCAGTACGAGCAAAAAAGCAGATTCCCTACGGGAATGACAAATAACTGGAATGCAAATAATAGGAATGCAAATAAATAGGAATGACAAATGCCAGGAATGACAAACAAAAACCGCTGCGAAATGGCAATCCTTTTCACTCTATAGCAATAGTTGAAATGCTCTCACAACTCACAAATGTCCTATCTTCCTGCCTCGATGAAGGTGACTTTGTTGATCTCTTTTAGCGTGGTGATGCCGTCGCGGACGCGTTCGATGGCGGAGTCGCGCAGGAAGTGCATGCCCTTGGCCTTGGCTTTCTTGCGTATCTCGCTGCTGGGACGCTTGGAGAGCAGCATCTCGCGAATCTCGTCGTCCAACTCCAGCAGTTCGTGGATCGCCGAGCGACCACGGAAGCCAGTGCCGCCGCACTCCATGCAGCCCGTTCCTTCGCGGAACTTGAAGCTGCGCCACTCTTCGGGATCGAGGCCGCTGGCGACTAGCTCCGCGTCGGTGTAATGAACCTCGTGAGCGCAGAACTCGCAGATGGTGCGGACGAGTCGTTGCGCCAGAATGCAGTTCAGCGCGGAGACGAAGTTGTACGGCTCGACGCCCATGTTCAGAAAGCGGCCCAGCACGTCGACGACGTTGTTGGCGTGGACGGTGGTGAAGACCAGATGCCCGGTGAGTGCGGAGTTGATGGCAATCTGCGCCGTCTCGGCGTCGCGGATTTCGCCGACGAGGATTTTGTCCGGGTCGTGGCGCAGGATCGAGCGCAGTCCGCGCGCAAAGGTCAGACCCTTCTTCTCGTTCACTGGAATCTGCGTGATGCCGCGGATCTGGTACTCGACCGGATCCTCAATCGTGATGATCTTGTCCTCTTCGCACTTGATCTCGTTGAGCGCGGCGTAGAGCGTGGTCGTCTTGCCCGAACCGGTCGGCCCGGTGACCAGCACCATCCCGTACGGCTCTTTGATGTAGCGGCGGAAGCGCTCCAGATCGTTGGCCGCGAAGCCGACTACATCCAGCGAGAGCTTCTTGAACTTCTCCGACATCGACTCCTTGTCCAGCACACGCAGCACGGCGTTTTCGCCATGAACAGTGGGCATGATGGAGACGCGGAAGTCGATCAGACGTCCCTTGTAGCGCACACGGAAGCGGCCGTCCTGCGGAACGCGGCGCTCGGCGATGTCCAACTCGCTCATAACCTTGATGCGGGAGAGAATCGTCTGGTGATGCTCGCGCGCGATGGGTGCCATGGCCTGCTGCAACACGCCGTCGATGCGGTACTTCACCATCAGGCAGTCGTCGCAGGTCTCGAGATGAATATCTGAGGCGCGACGTTCCAGCGCGGTGAAGATCGTGGTATCTACGAGCCGAATGATCGGCGAGATGTCGTCCTCGCCGGTCAGCCGCTCGATGGAGATATTCTCGTCGGAATTCTCGTCGCCGGTGAGTACGTCGAAGGCAAGTCCCTCGCTGGCCTCGTCGAGGACGCGCTGCGACTGCTCAGTCTTCTTCAGCAGGTCGGTGATCTGCGAGATGGTGGCGACGCGTGTGACCAGTCGCTGTCCCAGCAGGCCGGAGATCTCGTCCAGCATCATCAGCTTCGACGGATCGCTGACGGCGATGGCCAGGCGTCCTTCGAGCTGCTCCAGCGGGACGAAGTTGTAACGGAACATCAGATCGACCGGCACGCTCTTGAAGAGATCGTGCTGAATTTTGAAGTTCTTCAGGTCCACGAACTCCGCGTGATAGCGACGCGCCAGCGCCTGCGCGCGTTCCACCTCGCTCATCGACATCTCGCTCACACTGAGCGGCACTGCAACCGGCGTAGCCATATTCTGTAAGACTCCCGTAAAGCTCGTAGGTCAACGCCAGATTGCGTCAGCCTTCAAATATTACTCGGCGATTGCGCGTTGCATCGTCTCGAATTCGTCTTGAATCTTTCAGTATTCTTCGCGAAGACGGTCGTAACAAAATCCGAGATCATTCCCCATAACATGCGAGCAGCTGTTTGCAAATTCGTCTTGATTGTCCAGCTTCGCCACGCTTAGATTCCCTCAGCGGCTAAAGCCGCGTGCAATTATTTTGCTTGCGGCGGGACTAAAGTCCCGCCCTTTCAAAACATGGACTTACTCTTAGATTCTAAGCTTACTATGCAGCTACTGCGGTCCTCCGCCGCCGGTTCCGGCGCTCATGCTGAAGATTGGCAGGTAGAGCGAGATCAGGATGGTGGCGACGACGATGCCCATGACCACCAGAATGATTGGCTCGATCAGACTCATCGCAGCGGTCAGGTTGGTCTGCACGTCCTCCTCGAAGAACTCGGCGACGGAGTTGAGCATCTGGGGCAAAGCTCCGGTCGATTCGCCGACCTCGATCATCTCGATGGCTAGCTCCGGGATGACCTTGGTCGCGGCCAGCGATACGGAGAGGCCCTTGCCCTCGCGCACCGTCTCCACGCTGCGGAAGACGGCGTTGGCGATCTGGCGGCTGTCGATGGAGCGCGCTGCGGTCTCCAGCGAAGGAACCAGCGGCAGACCTCCCGTCAGCAGTGTGGCCAGCGTACGCGAGAAGAGGCCCACCTGATACTTCAGCCAGACGGGGCCGATCCAGGGCAGGCTGATGCGAACGCGATCGACCACGTTCGCGCCCGAGTCGGTCTTGATCCAGCGCACGAAGAGGAAGATTGTCAGCGCGACCACAGCAACAAAATAAAGCCCATAGCTCTGCGCGTTCTTGCCCAGCGTCAGAAGGAAGGAGGTGATGGCGGGCAGCTTGGTTCCAAGTTGCTCGTACAGCTCGGCAAAGCGCGGAACGACGAAGGTGATCAGAAAAGTGAAGAGCGTGAGTACCATGAAGACCAGAACGCCGGGATAGATGAGGCTGGCGGTCAGCTTCTTGCGGAAGGTGAGCGAGACGCGCTGGAAGTCCAGATAGCGCTGCAAGACCTCCTCCAGATTGCCCGAGCGTTCGCCCGCCAGCAGGGTCGTGGTGTAGACGATGGGGAATCCGCCCTGCGCCTCGAAGGACTCGGAGATCGATTCGCCGTTCTTGACCCGGGTGGCGACGTCCTCCAACTGCGCGCGAAAGTGGGGCAGCTTCTGCCGCCGCGCCAGCAACTCGATTGAGCCGAGAATCGGCAAGCCTGCGCGAATCAGGGTAAGAAACTGCTGGTTGAAGACCAGAAACGTCTCCAGCTTAACCTTCTTGGCCTTGCCCGCACCCGCCAGAACGCCCCGCGCCTTCACCGAGTAGACGTAGTATCCGGCCTGGGTAAAACGCGCGCGCAACTCCTCTTCGGTGGCTGCGGTGTGCGTCTGCTCCTGCACCTTGCCACGCTCATCCGCCAACCTGACTACGAACTCTGTCATAGAAACGCATCACCGCGAAAACATCTGGAATAGATAGATAAGGACTCTGTCTATCTTAGACGCATCAAGACGAGAAACCTCTTGTTTGCGACAAATGCTGCTATAAAAACGGTCTTGAGCAGTTCCCGTAAAGGGGAATGCCGTTGTCGAACGAGCAAAAAACAGATTCCTCCGCTTCGCTGCGGAATGACAATGAATAGCTCGAAGGACCTCTTGATTTCGCTGTGCATCGCCGTACGAAATCTGTGTCCCGGGGGCTAAAGCCCGCGTTCATTTTGCAGCAGTTACGGCACGGCTGAAGCCGTACCCGCTCAAAACTTGACTTTCACTCCGGGCTGTTAGGGAAGCTCCCACCAGTCAAGGCGAGAGAGTAGCGGGAAGTAGAGAGCCAGCCTGACCTCTCGTGGCGCGGGGAAGTCTGAGGGATGGGGAAGCCCGGTCAGGACGCGGGCGTAGTTCTCCAACTGCGGGGCGTAGATGGCGCGCTCGGCGGCGAGGAAGTCGTCGAGCGAGGCGGAGTTGTGCGGGACCGTGGTCTTGTAATCAATAATCCACAGAACGTCTTCGCCGAGGGCTTGCGGGGTAGGGCCGGCGCGGAAGAGGCGGTCGATGCGGATGGAGATGGGCCGAGCGGATGCTCCGCTGGAGTCGGATGCAGAGGAAGACTCTGGCGCAGAGAGCGCGGTCAGGGCAAGCTCGCTGGCCGCTCCGGTGTGCGGCGAGAGTAGCCAGAGGCCGTCGCGGTCGCGCAGAGTGGCTTCCAGTGCGGAGTAAGCCTCGCGCGCCAGACGGCTGACCGTGGCGTGGGGAAGTCCGTCGGCGCGAAGCGTTGCACTTAGACGCGAAGGAAGTCCCTCCAGCAGCGCTTCGGGAGAATCCCCATTGACGATGCGGCTGGCAAAGATCTCCAGCGCGGCGTGGACGACGTTGCCAAAGGAGCGCGCGGCGAAGGAGCCCTCGGGGCGCAAAAACTGGCTCTGAGTGGAAGCTGTGAAGCTGTCGGCATCGCCATAGGGGAGTTTGCGGGAGCGGGCCACAGCAAAGCGCGCAGCGGGGTCGAAGTCCGCTGGCAGGCGCTCGACCGTGGCTTGAGGCTGTGCTTCTGCCTGAGACGGGGGCGCGGCGGCAGCAAGATCAAGGACAAACGGCTCGTCGGTAGAATCCTCTGCACTTGGAGTCGCACTCGGCATTGCCAGAGGTTTTGGCGCGAGAGATGGGGATGCGGCTTCCTGATCCACGTCCGCAGCCGCACTGGTTGCCGCGAAATGAGGATCGGCGGCGGGCCATGCAGCCTTGAGAAGACTATTGGAGCGTGGAACAATTTCGCCTTTGGACGAGATTTGAGGCGCGGCAAAGAGGTGTAGCTCCTCCCGTGCGCGGGTACAGGCGACGTAGAAGAGGCGTTTGCGCTCGGCGGCCTCGCGCGCGCTATGGATCTCGTTGAGCCAGCGGTTCAGCGCCTTCGACTCCTCCCCGCGTCCAGCGATGGGAGCCAGCATGATGTGAGCGGCTCGATCCTCCTCTGGATCTTCCAGCAATTCAGCCGTTTCGGGCGCATTGATCTCCGCCCAGGTGAGCAGCCGCGTTGGATTTCTGCCGGGGCCGCGTTCGAGCGAGGGAACCAGAACCACGTCCCACTCCAGCCCCTTGGCCTTGTGGATGGTGAGTAACTCGACGAAGGGAGTTCCCGGGGGAATGGATTCCGGCTCGGCGAAGAGCTTCTGTAGACGACGTTGGAGGAGTGTTGTGTCGAGCACTCCCGCAGAAGGATTTACCTCTAGTTCTAGTTGAAGATTATCTAGCAAGCTGAATAATAAATTGGTGTTAGTTTTCTGCTGATGGCTGAGCCAGGCCTCTCCGCCGAGCGATCTCCAGGCGCGTTCGACGAGCTGTGTCAAACCGAGGCGGGCGCGTTGGGCGGAGGCATCGGAGAGAACCCGCCAGACTCGCTGGAGCCGCCCGAGCGTCTCGTCTGGCAGCAGGTGGCCGCGTTCGTCCATCAATCGCTGGATGGAGTAGTCCTTCAGTGCGGGATCGTCCGATCCGATGAGGATGTGCAGATCGGCCAGCGACAGGCCGCACCAAGGAGCGCGCAGCACGGCGAGGACGGCGACCCGGTCTGCGGGATGGAGCAGGGCGCGGGTAAGCGCATAGAGGTCGAGAATCTCCTGCCGCTGGTCCAGAGCCTCAATCTCAACCGCACGGAAGGGAACTCGCCCCAGAGCGTCCTGCTGCTGTAGAGCGGCGACGATCTCCGTAAGGTGGCTGCGTCCAGCGACCAGCACGGCGATCTGCCAAGGCTTTGTGCGCCCTTGGGGGAGCGGTTTTTCCAGCCATTCGCGGGCAATTCGACGGATCTCCAAGGCGTCGCGGCGGGCTTGCTGTAGCTTGATCTCGGCGGCGGAGAGAGTTGCGGCGGTTGCGGCGTCCGATGCCGTCGAGATGGGGTTGGCGTGCCAGACGGTGGCGCGGGCGTGAGGCGAGGAGGGGAGCGTCGCGTCGGCGGAGGTGTACGGTAGCTCGGCGTCTTCGGGGAAGATTAAGTTGAAGTTCTGGTTGAACTCTCTAACGAGGGTGCTCTGAGAGCGAAAGTTAGCTGTCAATCGCAGGCGGGTCAATGGTAGATCGCCGAGCTGCTGGGTGTGCATGGAGTGGAGGAAGCGTTCGACTCGCGCTTGTCGGAAGAGATAGATGGATTGGCGGGGGTCGCCGACCAAAAAGACGGTCTGGCTGTAGCCGTCCCATGAGGCGGTAAGTCGCTCAATCAGTTGGTACTGCCCGGTGGAGGTGTCCTGCATCTCATCGACCAGTAGGTGTTGTAGACGCGCGCCGAGAGCGGCGGCGAGGTCTTCGGGGCCGGATTCGGCGTCGAGGGCGTGACGGGCCAGCAGGCTGAATTCGGTGAAGTCGCACTGGTTGCGCGAGGCAAAGACCAGTTGCAACTCAATCAGGGCGCGGCTGAGGACGCGGAAGAGGATCTTGGCGACAGCCCACTGATCTTCGGGATAGTGCGTTGGGGGCAGGGCGCGAACCTTCGCGAAGGCGCGCAGCAGGTCATCGCGCTCGCTGAGTGAGTTGAGGATAGTGACAAGGCGGGCGTGGTTACTATGTTTTCTGTTGTAGTCGAAGTTTAAGTTTCTTCCGGTAATGCCTCTTTCTTTACGCCATTCTCCGTTTTTGGTGAGGAGGACGTGCAACAGGGCGAGCCAGTGGTCGAGGTGGGTTGCGAGAGCCTCTGGCGGAGCGTTCCGGTCGGCGCAGAGAGCGACCGGGGAAGGCGATTCGGGGTCATACCGAGCGGCGTGGGCGAACTCGGCGGCGAGAGCGGTGAGTTCGGCGAGCTGTTTTGCGGGAAAGATCTGGGCGAGCTGAATGAGTCCGGCGCGGACGGCCTCGGCCAATGCGAGTTCGAGGCGGGGCAGGACGTTTGCGTCGAGCCACGCCTCGTTGAGTTGCGGCCCGCTGAGCGGGATCAGGTCGCCCCACTGATCGCGCAGACTGAGCATGTTGGCGATCAGCGACTCGCATTCGGCGAGGTTTCCGTCGCGATGCAGCAGGAGGTCACGCAGGGCGCTGTCAAGTTCGGCGTCGCCAGAGCCGAGCAGGAGCAGAGTGCGGCGGGCGGCCTCGCGGTGCAGAGGGTCAGCGTCGTTGGCTGGCGTGAGGCGACCGCCCGAGCCGGAGAGGATGGGCAGGGTGCGAGCGATCTCCGCGCAGACCGAGTCGATGGTGCGGATGTTGAGACGATGGGGGTGGTTGAGCAGATCCCAGCCAAGCTGACGGTCGCGGGCGAGGACGGCTCGGGCGAGGGATTCGGTGGTGGTTTGGAAGTCGGTCTCGGGTTCAGGGTGAGGGGGATTGTCGCCTCCCACCCATTGCGGTGAGACTGCGATGGATGGGGCGCCCGGCATTGGCGATTGGGCCGCGAGAGATTCGGCTGCTTGGGTGAGCTGGTCGAGGACTCGGTCGCGCATCTCGGCGGTGGCTTTGGTGGTGAAGGTGATGGCGAGAACCTGCTCGGGCTGCTCGACCGAGTCATCCGACAGCAGTTTGAGCAGGCGCTGGATGAGCAGGCCCGTCTTGCCGGAGCCTGCGGGAGCCTCGACGATGAAAGATTGGCAAATGTCGAGCGCCTGCTGGCGCGCTGCTGCGTCGGGCGGCGTTGCGGCTCGGGCTGGGGTGGATTTTGTTGCGAAGGTGAGAAGTTCAGCCAAGGACTGCCTCCGTATCTGTGGAGCCGTCCGAGTCGTCATCGGCGTCCGTTGCGGCTGCGTTGAGTTTGGCCGGATCGAGGCGGCAGAGCAGGCGCTGTTCGCAGTAGCTGCAACTCTTCGGGTATTGCTTGGGCGAGACGCGCGCCTCGCCGGAGTAGAACTCTTCGGCGAGCGCAATGAGAACCTTGCGCCATTCTTCGACCTGAGCTTCCAGACTTGCCGTCTTCATCTTGGCGGCCTTTGGCAGGACGCCTTCGCAGGCCTGGTAGCCGTGCAGACCCATGTCTTTGCCGAGACGCAGACTGGCGAAGGCTATTCCGGCGAGCGGTGGCGCGACCGCTTCTCCCGCTTCGGCGGCTTCTTCAGTCGTGGCGCTGACGACGGCGTAGAGCGGAAGCTGTGGCGCGTCGGGGCGATCTCCGAGCCAGTCGGCGGTGCTTGCGAGGCCGGTCTTGTAGTCGAGGATTACTTCGCCGGCGGTCGGCACTTCCTTCGGTTCGCCGTCGTTTTGCGGGTGGCTTAGCGGTACGCGATCAACGCGATCGACGCGAATGTTGAGGCGCATCGGGCCGATCCGCACATCGCGCAACATCTCTTCTCGCGAGACAACGGTGAAGGGCGAGCGTTCATTGGCCTCGTAGTCAAGCCAGAGATGCAGCAGTTTGAGCAGTCGCTGGCGTTCGGCGTCGAGATAGGCGCGAGGCCAGCCACGCGCGGGTTTGGGATACAGCTCTGCAAGAGCGACGTCAATCAGGTGGGCGAGCATTCCATTGCGCTCATCGGCGGTCAGCAGGCAAAGTGCAGCCTGCGTCTCGACCTCGGCCCAGAATCGCTCCAGAACGGTGTGGACGAGGCTTCCGCGCTGGCGTGGATCGAGGCCCAGCGAGGCCGATTCGAGCGCGGAGGAGAAGAGACGCTTCTCGGCAAAGGCGCGGAATCCGCAGATGGCCTGCGCGGCCAGAATCGACGCGCCGCCTTCGAGGACGCGGTCGGGCGGTGGAACTGGGCCGTCGTCGGCGAAGGCTTGCAGCGCAATGGACTCTGGATCGGCCTCGATGGGCGCGATCTGGTCTGCGTTGCGGAGTTCGAGCGAGCCTGTTGCAGCGAGGCCCGACACAACGGGCGAGGGACGCTGATGGCCCTCTGTGGCGGAGTCCTGCGCATAGCTGAAGATGACCGTCGGAGCGCATGCCGCGATGCGCTCGGTGATGCGGCGAGCGTGGGCGGTGTCGCGCGCGGGATCGGCTCCGGGCATGGCTAGTTCGCGCTGTAACGTCCAGGGAAGCAGCGGCGTCGGCGAGGGATTCTGCGGCCAGCTCAGGTCGTTGGCGCGCAGGAACCAGACTGCGTCGAAGGTCGATCCGGCGGACTCCAGCGGCCCCATGATCTGGATAGGCGCGTGGCGCGACTCCGGCGCAAAGAGCGTCTGCGCGGCGATCCGCGCCAGCGCAGCGACAGCCACGGAAAATGGAACCCGTGTGCCGTCGGAGCGCGAGTCGAAGTCCAGCGTTGACAGCTCGTCGAGCGCAGTCTCCCACTTGTGCCGGGTCTGAAACTCGACGCTGTTGTCGCGGCTGCGCGCAGCCCAACCGGCGGCGGCGAGCAACTCGTGGATCGTCTCCGACCAACCGGCGTAGGTTCGCTCGCCATTGGCGATCTCTCGGCTGCGGAAGATTGGGCGCAGGGCAGTTAGTCCGCGTTGCAGGCTGGGCAACTTCGCGCTTTGCCGGGAGTGCGCGACCAGCGTTGCCAACTCGTCGAGCGTGATCTCCGGCAGAAGCTGTTGCTGGCGACGCAGGACGAACGCGTCAAACTCGGCGCGGGCCAGATCTTCGCTGGAGCCGCTCGAAGAAGCGGCATCGGGTGAACTGCTGCTCTCTGTTGGCAGAGTGCCGACGGCGAAGTGCGGCGAGAGAAGCAGCGCGCTGACCCGATCCAGAGGCAACGGCCCGCTGGCCCAGCGCAGAAGGTCGAGCGCGGTCGAGACCATCGCGGTCTGAGCCAGCGGAACGCCAAGCGAGAACTCGTAGGGGCCAGAGTTGGCGGGCGCGCCGATCTCGTTCAACTCGGGTGCGAGCCGCTGGCGGAAGACGCGGTCGATCTCAGCGCGGCTGCTCTCGACGGCGGGAACGATGACGGCGATGCGCGAGGTTGGCTGCTCACTGAGTCGGGCGCGCAGCCAGCAGGCGCAGGCGTCGAGTTCGGTGCGCTCGTCGGAGGCGCTGGCGAGTGTAAGGCTAGACGCCGCATTGCCCACTTCGAGATCTTCGACCAAGACCTTGGCGGCGCGCATCGCCTCGAAGAGCGCAAGCTGTGCGGGCGTTTTGGTGTCGAAGCCAACCAGCAGTAATCCTGCCGGAAGAACTATCTGACCAGTGCTAATGGCGGCCAGCAACGCTTCGGAGAGTTGCGCGCGGGTCAGATATTGGGCGCGGGAGCAGCGTCGCTCGAACTCCGTAGCCCAGCGCGCGAAGGCTCGCGTGTCGGAGCTGGCGAGCGAGGCGGAGAGACGACGGCGACCGCGATACTCGTGCAGCAGAGACCAGGCCTCGGCGGCCAGTTCGGCTAGCGAATCGACCGGGCGCAGGCTGTTTGCTGCGTTGCCTGAGGTAGATTCTGCCGCGATGATCGCTCGCCAGAGCGAATGCTCCTGCACTGTGCCGAGCAGCAACGCTGTAGCGTGACCATCAAGCAAAAGTCGATACCACTGATCGCAAAGCCACTCGTCCCAAGAGCCAATCGCGGGAGGTTCCCAGTGGCTGCGTCCGAGGGCGCGCTGGTTCAGGTCAAAGTCGTGGTGCAGGGTGCGGGCGGCGCGCTGATTGGCGGTCAGAACGGTCCAGCCGCGCTGCAGCGCAGACTGAACCTGAGAGTGCAACGCGTACGAATCGCTCATACGCTCTTTATACGCCTTGAGGCTGCGGAAATTTGGACAGGAAAGATTTTGGGTTGAGGCAATCGCCGACATGCCTATTCAGTATTTCATGTAATTAGTGCGTTATTACCAAAGGTGTAGAGTGTCGTGGCGTGAGCAAAAAGCAGATTCCTCCGCTTCGCTACGGAATGACAAACAAAAAGACGGAGTGACAAACAGATCGTATTCAGCCCCGTTAACAAAAAAGGCCAACCGGATTCGGCTGGCTTTCTCGTAACGTATTTACTTTCAGATTGGTGCGGAGGAGGGGACTTGAACCCCTATGCCTTGCGGCGCTAGCACCTCAAGCTAGTGCGTCTGCCAATTTCGCCACCTCCGCATGGAGCCTGCACACAGATCTCGTGCGACAGGAGCGACTTACAACCCGATGGTCAGTATAGCATCTCTGCGCCGAATGGCAAATCCCGCACCGTTGGCTGCGTTATTCTGACGGGAGCGCCTCGATGCTCTCCTATGTTCCGTTCTGGATACGGGCTGCTTTGCTACTTTGCACAATGCTTTTGCCAGAGCTTGATAGACTGTTTATTGGAAAGATTATGAGAAGGGTTGCGCGTTGACTAAAAATCTGTGGGTCGTTTCCATTTTGATCGCTTACTTTCTGGGGTCTATCCCCTTTGGCTACTTGCTGATGCGCTTTATTCGCAAGGAAGACGTGCGCCAACAGGGAAGCGGCAACATTGGTGCGACCAATGTGGCGCGCTCCGGCGGCAAAGGCCTGGGCCTTGCGACGCTGGCGCTCGATATGGGCAAGGCCTATGCGGCGGTGATAATCGCGCAGCATCTGGCGAAGGGCGTTGGCGGTGCTGTGGCCTATGACGTGGCTGTAGCGGCGGCGGTAGCGGCTGTGATGGGCCACGTCTTTCCAGTGTGGCTGGGATTTCGCGGCGGCAAGGGCGTGGCCAGTGCGCTGGGAGTTTTTCTGGCCTTGACCTGGCCCTCGGCGATGTTGATTCTGGCGGTCTTTGCCGTGGTCTTCGCCCTGACGCGCTACGTCTCGCTGGCCTCGATCATTGGCGCGGCAACCTTTCCTCTCTTCGGCTTTTACTTTGTGGCCGAACGGACAACGATGGTGAAGTTTGGATTTCTCTTTATCCCGCTATTAATCATCCTGAAGCACCATGCGAATATTCGCCGGTTGATGAGTGGGACGGAGAGCCGCTTCGGAGTCAAATCCGGCGCGGTTGATGAAAATGGAAAGGTGGAAGCATGAGTCGGATTGCGGTACTGGGCGCGGGAGCGTGGGGAACAGCGTTAACAATCTCGCTGGCACGACGGGGCGGACACTCGCTGGTTCTATGGTCGTTCGATGAGGCCTTGGCCAAGCAGATGAGTGAGACACGGGAGAATCTTCCCTTCCTGCCTGGGTACACGGTTCCGGCGGACGTCAAGGTGACCTCCAGTCTGGAGGTTGCAGTTTCGGGCGCGGAGATCGTACTCTGCGTAACGCCGTCGGAGCACATGCGCGGAGTTCTGAAGCAGGTTGCCCCGCTGCTGACGAAGGATCAGATTGTCGTTAGCGCGACCAAGGGTCTGGAGCAGTCCAGCCTTCTGCGCATGTCGCAGGTGATTGCTTCGGTGACGGAGAATCCCTGCGGCGTGTTGAGCGGGCCGTCGTTTGCCGCAGAGGTTGCGGGAGGCATTCCTACGGCGATTGTCGCGGCTTCGACAGTGCCCGGAGTGGCGCAGACGATCCAGCGCGAGTTCAGTTCGCCGACGCTGCGTCTGTATACCAACGAGGACGTGGCCGGAGTAGAGTTGGGCGGCGCGTTGAAGAATGTCATTGCGCTGGCCGCTGGCGTGGTGCATGGGCTGGATCTGGGATACAACACTGCGGCGGCCTTGATTACGCGCGGAGTCGCGGAGATTACGCGGCTGGCTGTGGCCTGTGGAGGACGTCGCCAAACGCTAGCAGGACTCTCGGGAATGGGCGATCTGGTGCTGACCTGTACGGGATCGCTCTCGCGCAACCGCATGGTGGGCATTGAGTTAGGCAAGGGACGCGAACTCGCCAAGATTCTGGAGGAGATGAACGGAAAGGTTGCAGAGGGCGTTCTCAGCACGGCTGCGGCTCTGGGACTGGCCTCGCGCTACGGAGTCGAGATGCCCATCACCGAGCAGATGGACGCGATTCTGCACCGTGGCAAGAGCCCGAAGGAAGCGATTCACGAACTGATGACAAGACCGGGGCGCGACGAGTAGAGCCTTTTCCCCAACGATGTAGAGCGTCGCTGCGCGAAGAAAACGCAGATCCTTCGACTCGCGCATTGCGCTCGCTCAGGATGACAATCCTTATGCCTCTACAGCAATAGTGAAAAAGCTTACTCCTCGTCCTCGCCAATTTCCGCATTAGCGTCGTCTTCGTCCTCGTCGAGTTCCATATCGGCGACCTGCATGGCGCCGCCTTTGCCCTCTACGAGTACCTGTACGCGGCCCTCTGCCTGCTCTAGCTCGGTCTTGCAGGCGCTGGAGAGATTCATGCCCTCCTCGAAGAGTCGCACCGACTCATCAAGCGTCAGTTCTCCGCGCTCCAGCCGTTCCACCACCGTCTCCAATTGCGTCAAATGCTCTTCAAAGTTCGCCATTGTGCTGCCTCATCTCTCTGGTAATGGTGTAGACCGTGCTGCGACGAGGAAAAGCAGATTCCTCCGCTTTGCTGCGGAATGACAAACGTGTTGGTTTATAGCAATATCTAAGAACCTGTTCCCAATCTGATGCTCTAAGCCAGCCCCAGCACTTGAGCCGCCGCAGAATACTTGCCAAACGGAGCGCTCACCTGGCAGCCCTGCACCATTCCTCGCGTCTTGGCCAGCATCTCCTGCGCAATCAGAATACCCTCGGCGCGCGCTGCCTCGGGAGTTTCCGCCGCCGTCATCCGCGCCAGAACCTCGTTCGGCATGGAGATGTGCAGATCGTTCTTCAGGAACTCTGCGTTGCGCAGGCTCACCAGCGGCCAGATCCCCGCAATCATCGGGATGCGGAACTCCTCGACCTTGCGCAGAAACTCCTCCAGCAGGCGCAGGTCGAAGACTGGCTGGGTGATGCCGTACTCCGCGCCCGCCTCCACCTTGGCGGCAAAGCGCCGCACCTCGTTGTCGATGTCCGCCACGCCGGGATTCGCCGCGCAGGCCAGCGTAAATCCGGTCGACGCGCCAATCGGGTTCGAGCCTAGATCAAGCCCATAGTTCAGGTTGCGAGCGATCTTGGTCAACCCAATCGCGTCAACGTCGAAGACCGCCGTGGCGTCGGGATAGTTTCCCATCTTTGGCGGATCGCCGGTCAGGCATAGAATATTCTTCAGCCCAATTGACGCTGCACCGATCAGGTCCGACTGGATTGCCAGCAGGTTGCGGTCGCGGCAGGTGTAGTGCAGCACGGTCTCGATGCCGACCTGCTGCTGAATCTGTATGCACAGACTCTGCGCGTTCATGCGCGCGCTGGCTCGTGGCGAGTCGGGAACATTGATCGTGTCCACGCCCATCTTGTACAGCAGCCTTGCGCCCTCAATCTCCTTGGAGCAATCAATCCCCTTGGGCGGAACAATCTCCACCATCGTGCAGAACTGCCCGCCCGCGATCATTGCGCCGACGCGCGACCTCTCGGCTAGCGGAACCGGCTCCACTTCGCTCAGAATCTTCTTCGGCTGATGGTTCGTCCCGACCACCTCGGCCTGCGTCGCCCCAGCCTGCGCCTCCACCGCGCGCAACGCCGAGCGCATTGCACGCGTATGATTCGGCGTGGTGCCGCAGCATCCACCGATCAGGCTCGCACCGGCCTTGATGAACTTGCGGGCAAAGCTAGCCATATACTCCGGCGAAGCCATGTAGATATTTCGCCCATCGACCGAGCGCGGCATGCCAGCGTTGGGCATCGCCGCCAGCGGCAGCTTCGTCGCCAGACGCATGCGCCCGATCACGTCCAGCACCGTCGCTGGCCCCTCCGAGCAGTTGCATCCCACTGCGTCCGCGCCCCATCTGGTCAGGCGTTCGGCGGCAATCTCCGGCGTCGATCCGTCCAGACAATTCCCGTCCTCATCGACCGTCATCATGGCGACGATGCGCAGCTCTGGAGCGACCTCGCGCGCCGCGCGAATCGCCGCTCCTGCCTCGGCCAGCGAGGTCATCGTCTCCAGAATCAGCAGATCGACTCCGACTCCCAGCCCGCCCTCAGCCAGCGCGGCAATCTGCTCTGCAAAGGCCGCCTGCGCCTGTTCCAGTGATACCTCGCCTACCGGCTGCAGCTTCACTCCCAGCGGCCCCACGGCTCCAGCAACAAACGCCTCCGAGGACTGCTTCTCGGCGATCTGCGCCACACACTGCCGCGCAATCCTGACCCCGGCGCGATTGATCTCGCGCACCTTGTCGCTGAGTCCATAGCGCTCCAGACGAAATGCGTTCGCGCCAAACGTATTGGTCTCGATAATCTCCGCGCCAGCCTGTAGGTACTCCGCGTGTACGCCCGCAACGACCTCGGCCTGCGAGAGGTTCAGCTCGTCGTAGCAGCGATTGATGAAGATTCCGCGACCATACAGCATCGTTCCCATTGCGCCGTCGCATAACACGCGTCCGCCAGCGAAAAGTCTGTCTACTGCGTTGCCTTTGCTCGCGATCTTCGCCTCGTCCGTCGTAGTTGCTGCACTCAATTCCGCACCCGCCATCGTCTGTCCTCGAACCTTGTCCCTGAGATCCCTTAATTCATCCTAAGCTACAGAGCAAACCATCACCAACCCGCTTCGCAAGTCGCCGCGCCGAGATGCGTTATGGCAGGGGTATGGTAATCCAGCGGTATCCGCTAAAGTAAGAGATATGGCATTTTCTCTCTTTGGCAAGCGCAAGGCAGAACCGGATGCGGACAACGAGTTAGAGACGAGCAGGGAAGTCGCTGCTGCGCAGGAGTCTGAGCCGGAGAAGCGTGGCTTCTTCGACCGCATGAAGCAGGCCGTCACGCGCACACGCGACTCCTTCACCGAGTCGATTGACTCGGTGCTGGCGCTCACTCGCGAGGTCGATGAGACCTCGCTGGCCGAGTTGGAGGCTGTCCTTCTCGCCGCCGACATCGGCAGTGCGACGGCGCGCACGGTCATCGAAAACCTGCGCCAGCAGGGCCTGCGGCAGGGAATCGAAGGCGGCGAAGAGTTGAAGCGTCTGCTGAAGCTCGAACTCAAGGCCGTGCTGGACAGAGTCGCCTCAGAGGATGCGACTCCCGCCTCCGCGCCCGAGGTCGTCATGATGGTCGGCGTCAACGGCACTGGCAAGACGACCACCACTGGCAAGCTGGCGGCGTACTATGTTTCGCAGGGCCGCTCGGTTCTACTCTGCGCGGCGGACACCTTCCGCGCCGCAGCCATTGAGCAGCTTGAGGTCTGGGCCACGCGCTCCGGCGTTCCCATCATCAAGACCAAGACCGGCGGCGATCCCTCGGCTGCGCTCTACGACGCCTGCACGGCGGCCAAGGCGCGCTCGTCCGACGTACTGATCGTTGACACGGCCGGACGGCTGCACACTAAGACCGACCTGATGAAGGAGTTGGACAAGATGCGCCGCACCGCAGAAAAGCTCGTCCCCGGCGCACCGCACCAGACGCTGCTTGTGATGGACGCGACCACCGGACAGAACGGTCTGCAACAGGCGCGACTGTTTACCGAGGCCGCGCACGTCACCGGAATCGTCCTGACCAAGCTTGATGGCACAGCCAAGGGCGGAATAGTTCTGGCCATCGCCACCGAACTCGGCCTTCCCGTAAAGTTCGTAGGAGTAGGCGAGAAGATTGAAGACCTGCTCCCCTTCGACAGCGCCGCGTTTGTCGATTCAATGGTGAAGTAACGTTGTTGAACATGGATCGAATGTGAGCGAAGAGCGACTTCAGGCCGACGAGAGATTCATGCACCGCGCGTTGCATCTTGCGCGGGCGACGGTAGCTCTGGCCTCGCCCAATCCGCAGGTGGGCTGTGTGTTGGTGCGCTCGGGCGAGATCGTCGGCGAGGGGGCGCATCTCTACAATCAGCGCGATCACGCCGAAATCGCAGCACTGAAGCAGGCGGGCGAACGCGCTCGCGGAGCGACGGCCTACGTCACATTGGAACCATGCAGCCATCAGGGACGCACCGGCCCCTGCGCCGACGCGCTGATCGCCGCCGGAGTGAGTCGCGTTGTGGCGGCAACGGTCGATCCCAACCCACAGGTCAGCGGGCGAGGCATCGAGCGGTTGCGTGCCGCAGGAATCGAAGTTGCAGTCGGGATTTTGCAGGTTGAGGCGCGAGCGATCAACGAAGCCTTCGCGCATTCGATCCGCATGGGCAGGCCGCTGGTGACGCTGAAGGCCGCGCTCTCGGCGGACGGAATGCTGGCCCCACCTCCCGCGACGCGCACCACGCGCCAGCCGCACTGGCTCACCGGACCGGAGTCTCGCGCCGAGGTGCAGCGCATGCGTCACGCCGCCGACGCCGTGCTAACCGGCATTGGCACAGTCTTGGCCGACGACCCGCTGCTGACCGATCGCAGTGGTCTGCCACGTCGCCGCCCGCTGCTGCGCGTAGTTTTGGACTCGCACCTGCGAACCCCACTCGATTCGCAACTTGTGCGTTCGGCACAGAGCGACTTGCTGCTCAACTGCGGAAGAGGCGCGGGAGGGTTCATCGCGAAGGGATCGGATGTGACCGCTGAGCGAATAGCAGCGTTTGAAGCTGCGGGCGTCGAGGTCGCAAGAGTCGCTGAGAGCGACGGGAAGCTCGACCTGACCGCCGTCCTCGATGTGCTTGCGCAGCGCCAGATTACGAGCCTTCTGCTGGAGTGCGGCTCGCGGTTGAATGGAGCCTTCCTCGCGCAGGGATTGGTTGATCGAGTCACACTCTTCCATGCGCCGACGAATCTAGGCGAGGACGCTGTGCCGTTTGCCGCAGGCTACGTCTCGCCCGAACAACTGGAGCAGTCGCTGGCTTCGCCGCAGCGTACAACCTTCGGCGCGGACACATGCGTCTCCGCACTCCTACACGATCCCTGGAGCTAGAGTCTTTCAAGTAATAGATAGACCGTAGCGCAAAGCAAAGCAGATTCCTCCGCTTCGCTGCGGAATGACAAAGAAGAGATGTTGCGGAATGACAAAGAATTGTGAGCTATAGCGGAATTGTGAACTATAGCATTTCAGAAATAGCGCTAGAAATCGACGTGTACGCGAACGCTCTCGACCAGCACTGGGCCGCGCGACTGGTTGTATCCGGGATGTTCGATGAACTGCGCATCCAGCGCGTAGAAGAGTCCGCGCCAGCTATGCAGCGTGTAGTATCCCTCGACGATGTCCTCGCGAGCGTAGCTCAGATTTCCGTCGCCGATCAGAAAACCTAGTCCGCCAAGAGCGAGGTACTTCTGGTGGTCGCTCTTGATGGCGTTGGAGACGAAGGCCAGTCCGACCTTGTCATTGGCGCGTCCCCAGCCGGTTCCGGCGAGGTCTCCGCCCAACTCAACCGTCTGATCGATCTCGCTGTAACAGAAGCTCTCGTGCTGCCCCTCGTTCCATCCCACGCGGCCAAAGACGCGCAGACTCGGCGTCAGCTCCTGCTCGGCGTTGAGCCCGAAGCCGTACTTCACCGCGCCGAAGCTCTCGTGCTGGGTAACATCCGGTGTCTTGTCGACTCCGCTGAGGAAGGCATTATTGGCCGCGCGATACAGCCCCATGTGGCCGTGGTTGACGTAGCTCAGCGCGCGCACCACGCCCTTGCGGTCGGACGAGAGCAGTCCGCCCAGCAAGCCATGTCGCCACTCGACCTCCATGTTCTGACCGCTGGCGCGATGCAGGTTCCAGTCCAGGTCGCTTCCGTTGGCGACGACCGGCATCAGAGCAAGCCCGTAGCGTGCCGACCAGTTCTTGTCGTCATACTCGGCGATGGCCGTATAGGTGTAACCACGCGTATCGGCGGCATAGTCCCACGTGCCGTTATTGTCGACGGACCAGTTCAGGAACTGGAGATGGCTGTCGCTGCCGATGTTGTTCAGGTCGAAGTGGTCGGGCAGACTCATCTTGCCGAAGCGCAGTTCCATGCGCCGCTCGGGAACCTCGGTCGCCAGCGAAAAAGGTCCGCGCTCGGCCGCCACCAGCTTGCTGGAGAGTCCAATCGTCTGATGCAACTCCACCCGCGCCATGTACGGCATTGGGCCGAGGCTGGGGTTGCGCACCACGTCGAGATTGGTGAATCCAGCCAGACCCAGCGCCTCGCTGATGCCGCGTCCTCCCGCCGACTCCTCGTCGTAGATCGCCTCCAGATGCCGCGCTGGATTGCGCACCAACTCCGCGCCCATGTACAGTGTGCCGATCAGCGAGACCTTGTACTCGCCGCGCGAGAGCAGGCTGTTCGCGCCCTCGTAGGGCGAGTGGAACGGCCCATGCGCCTGAAAGATGGAGTTGGCCTGACCCGCGACAAAGATGCGCGAGGCATCGGGGTGAGAGAAGATCGTCGTCGCCACTGACTCCGGCGCTGCGGCTGGATCTGCGGGCTGTGCCACCGTCTGCGCGTCGATCTTTCCTGCAAAGAAGAAGAGAGCCGCAAGGCAGACCACGGCGAACTTCCTGCGCTGCCACAAGGAATTATTCATACAGCTACGATCTTCACCGGCGCTGGTGAATAGAGTAAGAATCTTCATAAAAACAGTCGTCCAATTTCAAAGAATTTGCTTCAACGGTGGGGCGCGCCTGCTGCCGGGCAGAGGCGGACAACAACAAAGATGCGGGGATTCTGAGTGCAGACACCCATCAATAAGGTACATCACCTACGGATAAAAAATCCGTATGAATCTCGCATTAAACGACGCAGGAAGCACGCATAAACAATCAACGTGCTTCCCGCCCGCTCTCGAAACGCCGCAGCAGTCTACTGCGCGAAGCGTCCTTTGTACGCCCATAGCCCAAGGCCAGGGTTGGAGATGAAGAAGATCTCTTCGCCATCGACGGTGTTCCAGCCATCAACCAGCTTGGTCGGATCGTACTTCGCGGTGTACTCGGCCAGATCTCCGTACTCAAAGTGCGCGCCCTCGATCTCCTCGCGCGTCAGGTGGCCGGGGCAGTAGCGAATCTTGAATCGCCCTTCGCTGGAGCCGTGAATCAGATGCGCCGCAGCCGAGAGATTGCCCGCCAGCGCCGGATCGTTCTTTACCGCAGCGAGCGTTGCCGGAGTGCCGCAGTATCCGTACTTGCGGATCAGCATGTCGATCGTCGGATCTTCGCCGAACTCGTGTACCGCAGGAGCCAGCACGATCAACTCCGCGTCGTCGGCCAGAGCCATGCGCGTGCGATAGACGCTCTTGTTGCCCAGCCAGGTCGAGCGGAACTCGCTTGGATCGAGGAAGACCACGGCTTTGTGAATCTCGTGATCCAGCATCAGAAAGTTGACCTGCAAGCTCAGCTCCGCCGCGCGATCGAAGCACTCCGCATCGTCGCCAATGTAGAGTCCGCGCAGCACCAGCTTGCCCGCTGCGTTCTTGCTCACCACGGTCTGCACGTAGACGATTGGCAGTCCCTGCGCAAAGTGGTCGCTGGCGTAGTTCAACACGCGTCGCACCGGAGTATCGGCCCGCCCCATCATGCGTTCCATGCCGTAGACCGCGCCGAGAAAGTGGCTGCGATGAATCCCCATCACGCCGCCCGTCCCGACAAAGATGTTCTTGTTGTAGTTGGCAAATCCGACAACCTCGTGCGGAACCACCTGCCCGATGGACAGAATCAGGTCATGCCCACCGTCGCGCAGCAGTTTATTCACCTGCGCTGGCCACGGATAATCCACCTTGCCCTCGCTCACCTCGCGCACAAACTCGCCGGGAACCTCGCCCAGCGTCACAATGTCGTTGCGCCAGTCATGCACCCGGAAGAGGTCGCGCGGCGTCGGGCCATACATCGTCTGAATCTCGTGGTCGGTCATCCCCTTGTGCGTACCCAGAGCGGGCAGCACATCGGTCAACGCGTCGCCGTAGTAGTTCCACGCATACTCGGTCAGCTTGCCCGCCATCGAGTGCATTCGGGTGAAGTCCGGCGGCACAACCAGGACTTTATTGCGCGCGCCCAGCTTGTCCAGTGTGCTGAAGAGAGCGGCCTTTATCTCGGCGGGGGTGAACTCGGTAGTGGGCGATCCGGCTGCAAAGAATAGACTCATATCGAATATTCTACTCGCGCCAGGCTGTTCTTAATTGCGCCTAATAGTTCTATTTCTCCAAGCCAAAAACTACACGCAGACGTTCTCTACGTAGCCATCGCAACAGGCCCTTCGATCAGATCTATCGCCAGCCCTTTTTGTCATTCTTGCTCGTCAGAGCGGCCACACAGGGAGCCATCACCATCGCCATAAAGATTAATGCCATCAGAAAATCACGCATGCGAACTCTCCTTGCTCTGCATCGAGTCTTGCGGAAAACTACCTGCATCCTCTCCATCGGCGGAATCTCATCATGCATTAGACCGATTCGCAAAAATATCGACATCATAGAAATAGCCTTCCCAAAATAGTCTTCGCGGACGCAAAAAGACCGCCCGGCAACAGGGCGGCCTTTTCTTTAGGGAGAATAGTTCCAACGGAGGCAAAGCCATCAGAACTTTCTGGCTGCATATTAAGTTTGGCCAAAACCGGTGTCAAGGCTAAAACGCAGCCGCTGCAACCCTCTGAAAATAAAAGCCTAAATTATGCATTTTCAAGCGAAACTGCTACGCCTAAATTTCGCCTTATGCGCTCGTTTTTAGCCAGCACAGACCGAAAAACAATAGGCTTACAGAAAAATATGCACTGACCTTGGTGCATATCAGCTTGATTTCAACACTCCCGTCCTGCCCATCCAGTTTCAGTCCTTGGGATCGCGTAGTCGTTTGAAATCGGATCCGCGCAGATCAATGCGCAGAAACTCCGGTTCGCTGGCCGCTGGCTTGCCCTGCATCACGCGAATCAGCGCCCGTCCACCGCCGAAGAAGAGGCCCAGCACTACCGCCGCCAGCGCGCCCAGACCGGATAGAATCGCAATGCTGCTCAGCAGGCTGTATGTCTTCCGTAACTCACTGTGAAACTCCGGCGGCACCGGCTTGTCGAAGCTCACTTCTAGACGCAGATGAACTCCGTCAATCAACTGCTGCGCCTCAGTCGCGGGCCAGACTCCGGTGGTCAGGGCAAGCAGTGGTCCTTCGCGGCGCAGCTTCACCGTTCCCGCCGCCGCTCCCTGCTGATGCAGTGCGGCCTCGATGGCGCGTCCGTGTTCGCCCGCAATCTGCGGCGTGGGATAGAGCAGCAGGGTTAACATGCCTCCCGCCTTCGACCTGGCCGTCACCACCTCGGCGTTCTTGTCGAAGCCCAGCACGCTTGCCGGAAGTACTCCTCCCATCTGCGCGTATCCCTGCGGCCCCAGTGCATAGCGCACCGACTCCGCGTCCATCCCCTTGCTCGGCACCAGCTTTGGTAACATTGGCGCGATCCCCGCTGCGCCGCTCGCCTTGGGCAGATGGTCGATCAACTCCGCCATCAGCGCGCCGCCGCGATCCCCATGCAGAATGAAGCTCTCACGCACCACGTTCACGCCGCTGCGAAAGACGACCTCGCTGCCCGTGCCCGAAGCCTTCTCGTCGCCCAACTTCGCGGCGTCTGCCAACCCCGGCCTGCGGAAGTAGTCGAAGGCCGCCACCGCGCCGCTCACGTCCATGAACTTGTAGACCGTCACCGATCCGTGCTGCGGCCCATCGGCGTACTCCGAGCGGGCAAACCGTCGCAGTCCATCCTCAGTCAGAACGCTAGCATCGGCGGCATCCACCAACCCCAGCCCATCGCCCGCGTCTCCTGCACTAACGCGCTTCAGCTTGCCCAGCGTCTCCGGCAAAAGCGGCGCTGGAGGAGCAATCAGCATCGTCTTCGGAGCAGCTCCTGCGGGCAGCGTCTGCGCCCCTGCGGAGGTCGTCATTGCGCATCCCAAAGCTGCGTACAGCCCCGCCATTGCCAACCAAACCGCAGCCCGCAGCCCTGTCGCAGGCCGCTCCGCACCGACTCCTGATGCCACACCCGTCCATCGAAAAAAAACTCTCATACACCGCTCAGATTACCACCCCACCGCAATCCTCCGCTTGCTTGCTCTTGCCCTTGTCTGTCATCCTGAGCGAAGCGAAGGATCCCCGCATTTTTCGCAGTGCGAAGATCTACACCATTACGGATTAATTATGGGGATGGCAAATTTATCCGATTGCCTATCGGCTCAGCGAAGCCGCTCGATCCGAGTGGCCCGTGAGTTCCGTAGCGCGCGCCTCGGCATAGGCCGCCGCGCCCAGCAGAGCGCACTTCTGGTCCAGAATGACGCGAACCGGAATCGATTCGAGCAGAGGCGATAGTCGGCCTTTGTCCAGAAACGCCTGTAGAAATCCGCCGCGCTCCAGCGTCTTCAAGCTTTTGGGCGCGATGCCTCCGCCGAGATAGATTCCGCCCAGAGCCATCAGCTTCAGCGCGATGTTTCCCGCCTCCGCGCCATAGGCTGCGGCAAAGGTATGCATCGTCTCGAGGCAAAGCTCACTCGAACCATCCTCGGCGCAGGCTCCAATGACGGCGTTCGGGTCTTCTGTAGCCATGCGTTCGCGCAGCCACGCAGGCTCTTCGAGCCGCTCCACCTCGCGCAGATACGCGTAGACATTCTGGATGCCGAGGCCGGAGACGACGCGCTCGCAGCTCACGCGTCCATGCAGCGTGCGTCGCAGATATTGGAGCAGGGCAATCTCCCGCTCATTGCGTGCGGCAAAGTCGCAGTGACCTCCCTCGGAGGGGATCGGGCGATGCGTCTTGCCGTCCCAGATGAGCAGCGCCTCGCCCAATCCGGTTCCTGCGGCGATCAGGCCGCGATGGCCCACGGCCGCCGCATCGCCCTCGTGCAGGGTGAAGATCTGCTCTGGAGCAAGCTCGGGGATCCCGTAGCCGTTGGCTTCGAGGTCGTTGATGAGAAAGATGTGCTCGATCGAGAGTGACCGCGTCAGTTCGTGCGCGTCCAGCGTCCAGGGCAGATTGGTCAGCTTCAACCGTCCGTCGCGCACTGGCCCGGGACAGCCGAAGCAGGCAGCAACAATCTCGTCCGAGTTGCCGTCGGCGAGAAATGCCTTCACCACGGCGTCCAGCGTGGCAAACTGCTGCGCGGGAAAGCGCTGCTCGCGAACCACATTCAGCCGACCGGCCTCAAAGTCGTACAGCGCCAGATGCACCTTGGTTCCGCCCACATCGCCCGCAAGAATCATCTAAATCTCCATTGTTCCAACAGTCTCTGAATCCGCCAGCCGAGGCAGTTCGGAGGCCGCAGCCGCGTCCAGCAGCAGCGTCAACCTCCCGCTCGCCGGACGAATCAACTGCGCAGGCCTCATCTCTGGATCATACGACCCAAGAAACACATCGTAAATGCTACGAGCCTTTCCTGCTCCTTCGACCAGAAATGCAACCTCGCGGCCCTGTTGAATCACCGGCCAGGTCAGCGTGATTCGCCACGTATCTTTTTGCGGAACGTGGTTCGCCACAACGATCCGCCCCAGCTCGTTGATCGCCGCTGTATGCGGAAAAATCGACGCGGTATGGCCGTCTTCGCCCAGACCCAGAAGGATCAGGTCGAAGGTTGGAGTCTCCGCGCCCTCCAGACGAAACGCCGTGCGAATCGCCGCTTCGTAGCGAGCCGCCGCGACCTCTGGATCGAGCTCGCCTTCCATGCGATAGATCTGCGCTGCAAGCAGAGGGACATGCGAGAACAGCGCCTCATCCGTCATGCGATAGTTTGAATCGGTGTCCGTCGGCGGAACGCAGCGCTCATCCACCCAGAAGATCAGCAGCCGATCCCATGGAATCTGCGCGAAGTACGGCGCCGCGCGATCCGCCAGAAGAGCAAACATCGCCTTCGGCGTCGTTCCGCCGGAGACCGCAACCCGTGCAGCCCCGCGCGCCTTCACCGCCGCAGCAACGGTCGATGTGAAGAACTCCGCCGCCGCTACAGCCAACGCATCAGGCGTAGGAGAGACTCGATAGGTAACCGAAACAGCTCGTGGCATGTTCTCGCTCCTCGTTTGCAAATGCTGCGGAATAGTCTTGTTGGGGTAGAACGTTTTAGAACCTGTTTACGATCTTGATGCTAGATATTGCGAGGATGCAGAAAAGTGATCTTCGTACTGTTCCCCGTGCAGTAATAGTAGGGGATGGGGCCAAGAAAATCCTATCCAAGCGATATCAGTC